>TARA_R110002073_G_scaffold50628_3_pt1 | contig 119065 bp, 99 predicted proteins | sample TARA_R110002073 | Tara Oceans TARA_R110002073 (sample SAMEA4397174) | marine metagenome | biome: Polar Biome; feature: [DCM] deep chlorophyll maximum layer (ENVO:01000326); material: water (ENVO:00002006), including particulate matter (ENVO:01000060) such as... | depth 40 m
GCCCCGAGCTACGGACGACGGCCCCGTCCGGGGCGAATTGGCGTGATTGCCAGGTGGGAAGTGGCGGACGGGGTGATTGCAAATTGCAAAATGGACATTGCAAATTGGCAATTGTGGATCGGTGAAAATCTTGCGGCTTGGTAGACCTGAATCATTTTGCAATTTGCATTGAGAAATTTGCACTTTGCAATTCATCCACGGTCCCCGTCCGGGGCAATGTCTACCAAACTCTCTAAATGAGATCGTCGTCGTCCTCGTCTTCGCGATCGGGATGCAGTGGATCATCGGAGTCGAAGAACAGGTCTGCTAGTCCCAAAGGCACCGCGTCGCCGCCGAGCGTGCGTTTGCGGCGTTCTGCGAGTGATTCCAGATCGACTGCTTCGTCGCCGAGGCACTTCTCGAGGGCTTCCTGCCAGGCGGCATCGTGAGCGACCGGATGCGACGGGTTTTGCTTCATTCGCTTGATCGCGAAACGCAGCAGGTTGATACCGTCTCGGGGGGAAAAATCGAGTTTCAGTTCGTGCGAACGCTGCAGGAAATCGACGGTCAGCGCCAACATCTCTGGTTCGGCAAACGGCAGGTGGTACTGCAGGATGGCCATCTCGTCTTGCTTGTTTGGAAACCCAACCTGCAGTGTCGGTTGCAGTCGACTGAGAATGTAATCGGGGATTTCAAACGTCGACTCGTCTTGGTTCATCGTCACTGCTGAACGGAATTCAGGTGACGCGGGAATCGTGATTCCGGCGACGATAGATTCCACGTAACGGCGGGTGTCGAAAAGCGGTGCCAGCGACGCCCAAGACTTTTCGTTCATCCGGTTGCCTTCGTCCAAGATGCAGACGCCGCCGGTGATCATCGCACTGACCAGGGGCGAAGCATGGTAGGCAATCTCACCACCGCGACTGAGCACGGGGGTGATCAACAAGTCTTCCGGTCGAGTGTCGGCGGTGCACTGGTAGATATACAGCGGCAGACCTTGACGCTTCGTCGCCGCGATCGCGAGTTGCGTTTTGCCAACGCCCGGCGAGCCGATCAAACGCGGCGTCAGGGGGATGTCGGTTTCGTCCACCGTCAGCCAGCAGGCCAACAATTGCATCAGCAATTCGTTTTGGCCAATCCAATCGCCTGCGGCCTCGTATGGATGAGCGAGTTTGAGTTCAACGCCACCAATTTGAACCACTTCCGGTTCGCGAGCAAAGCGATCCGACTCGGAGTGTTTCGAGGAGCGATCTTCGGATGGATTCGGCGAAGGCGAATTCATGGAGTGTCCGTCATGAGGCTTCGGTTTTGGGATCTTGTCCCGTCAAGTCTGAAGCATCGACGGCGCTTTCGCCACGCCCCATTGCATCCTGTTCTTTTTGGACGGCTTCGAGGATGGGATCGATGTAGTTGTGTAGCGGGTGATCGCTGAAGTGATCCACCCGAAAACGCTTGAGCCCTCGCAGGAATCCGTGCCATCGGTCGCGTCGTTTTCGAATCATGCCCAGGTGACCGATTCGTCCGTTTCGGTTGATATAGACCTCGGTTCCACAGTGGCGGTATCCCATCCACGCGGGTGGGACTCGAGTCACAATGTCGTTGTTGTTGACGTACCGGTAGTGAGGCAATTCGACGTAGTTGATGTAGCGTTTGTCACCCACCCGAGGGCTTCCGTAGGTGAACAATCCACTCGGCACGGATTTGATATGAGACAGGTAGCAACGTCCGGCGCAGATGGTGGCCATCGCACCACCGAGTGAATGGCCACAGAACCAAACGGGTTGCTCGTTGCCAACCAACGCGGTTTCCAACATTGGCCATAAATCGTCGACTTCGGTTTTGAAACCGCGGTGGACTTTGCCCGCCGTCTCGGCCAAAACCGACGCGGCGTTGGCGTCCGCACGAATGTCATTCCATTCATTGGGCTCGGTACCGCGGCATGCGATCACGCAATCGTGATCGTTGCGAAACCGGTAAGCTTGGGAACCGTCGTGATCAAAGAAGGTGACGTCGGAAAAGCCAACCATGGCTGCGGCGACGGTGGCTTCTCGCTCATCGTTGTAGGCGACCATTGCCAACTCGGCGAACAGCAACGACTTTTGCAAGAACGTCATGTCGTCGATGGCACCTTTGACGTCGCTGTGCACGACGACTGGGACTTCATTGGGGTCCTGGACAACGCCAGCGATGGGTTTCAGTTCCAGTGCATCAGACGGTTTGCTCATCTGAATAACTCCGTTTCGAATGAGAAGATCAGCGACCTCATTGTGCCACACCCTTTGGCAAAGAGGGATAGGCGTGCGAATTTCAACCTGGTGCGACGCAAGATTTTCGCGTTGTCATCACAATCGCAATGACGCTGATTTCACGCGAGGGCGTGAATTGCCGGACAGTATTCGAACTTATTGCCGTGCGGAGGGATGATGCGAATCCAATCGATGGCGCTGTCGCGGGTACGCTTCACAAACAACGCATTGTTCCGACGGGTCAGGCGCGACGCTGGTGCTCGCAGGCATCTTGCAAGCACGCTTCGTAAGCGTCCACCATTGCGGGCCAACCATAACGACTCGTCACTTCGCCCGCTTGGGCAGCGAGCCGTTCCCGCAACTCTGGCGACGCCATGCAATGAAGTAGTCCGGCTCGCAACGCAGCGTCATCGTTGGTGACAAGCCATCCGTTGCGACCGTGATCGATGATTTCACGAACCGCACCACCAGCGTCCACGGTCAAAACCGCGGTGGAGCATGCCATTGCTTCGAGCAACGCGGATGGGAACCCTTCATAGCGACTGGGCAGAACAAACCAATCCGCGGATTGATAGACGGGCCAGATCGGTCGCGTCCAACCGGGGAGGTTGACCCGCGAATCAACTTTGAGTTCACGAGCAAGTTTTTCCAAATGACCACGCTGGCTGCCTTCGCCATGTATCGTGAGTTCCCAATTCGGCGCATCGTTTGGCAATTCACTCAAGCAGCGAATCAAACGGTCAAAGCCCTTTTCATGTTCCAGTCTTCCAACTGCGACAAGACGGCAAGTTTCTTCGCCGGTGTCGGCGTCCCTATCGGTGCGTTGTTCGACGGTTGAGTGGAACTCCTTCGGCACTTCAATCGCCGACGGAATGACAAGCGTATGACAACGTGTTTGTGATTGCAGCGTTGCCGCGACATCCTCGCTCAAGCACACCACGCGGTATGCCTTTGGATAAAGTTGTCGACGAAAGAACTCGCGGGCTCGGCCGAGCGATTGATGTTTGGGATCGCTTCGTTCACTGACCACCACCGGCACACCGAGCCCCCTGGTTGCCAACAACGTTAGCCAATTGGTGGCGTCACAAAACGAAAGCACCACATCGAATTTGCCCGCCGCGATGGTCGATCGAAGACGGCGGGTTCGGGACCAGATTGAAACGGTGTTCTCTGGCGTCGACAGGACGTTGATGGAATGGCGCGAGACGCGGGAGTCGACTTCGTGCCGATCGTGTTTTCCATCGTCCAGTGTGATCAGGGTGACGGAGTGCGAGCGGTCTGCCAGGCGAGAAGCGAGCCCGGCCATCACGCGTTCGGCGCCGCCCCCGTCGAGCGAATGAATCACGCAGGCAATTTTCATTTTCATCGGCGGAGTCGGCGTGATTGGAAGTCTTACGTGAACAGCTTAGTAACAAGCCGGGCATCCGTGTCAGACAACTCCAGGCCGATGGCACCCACGAGAGGCATTCCGGCAAAAGGCAAGTCACGCCGATTTCCCAGGCAATCTTTTGGTGAACGTTTATCACTCGTCTATCACTCGTCGCGACGAAATGGCGACGTGCAGGGGAAATCTGGGTCAGATTCGAGGAATTATTCGGCTTCGGGCCGGTGGTTTGGATTGCAACGGTTGGCAGGGTGACTACGGTGGAATGTGCACGGGGGTGCTCACGATCGACATTTGCCAATTGATCCAACCACACCTCTTTCAATGAGAGAAAGCGAGCCAGCTATGTTGTCTCAGAAATTTGCCTTTTCGCGAGGTTCGAGTCGCTTGAAGCGATCGATTCAGCGCATCTTCTTGGGCGTCGCCGTTCTGGCTGGATGCGTGGCCTGCTCCGAAGAAGCGTCTGCTCAATCGCCCTATGCGTTCGGGTTTCAGCCCTACGGTTTCTATCAGCCGTACGGATCGGTGTATCGATCCAACATTCCAAACCCACCGTATTTCGCGACGAACCCACCGGTTTACTACGGCACGCGTCACTACCGTCCTTATGGGATCAGCCCGTTTGCATCGCCACCAGTTGTGAGTCCTGGTGCTGGTTATCACAGCCAAGTGGCTCCGATCAATCAGCGTCGCGGCTATGTCGGCCCCGTTTCGAATCCTTACATCTGCAAAGCAGGTGAATCGTCACCGCATTTGGTAACGAAGTCGAAAGCTGCATCTAAAAAGTCCAGCGAAGCGTCGGATGAATCTGAAGCCGCCACAACGCTTGTTTCGAATTCGGCTGGCTTCACTCCCGGTGAAGTTCGAGCCAACCCATTCGTTTCGAGCGAATTGCAATTCGCTCGACGTTAGGAAGCGGTGGGCCGAAAGTTCTCGGCCATTAAACGCTGATGTTTTCTGCGATCCACTCGGGTCGCAAGAGCTGAATCATCAGAGCCTTTTGGGCGTGCATTCGATTGCCCGCCTGTTCGATCACGTCGCTTTGTGGACCATCCATGACCGCGTCGGTGATCTCCTCGCCTCGCACGGCGGGCAAGCAATGCAGCACTCGAGCGGTCTTTGGGGCCGCTTCGAGTAGCTGTTCATTGACTTGGAAATTCTTGAAAGCGGCTCGTCGAGCGATGGATTCGGCTTCTTGCCCCATGCTGGTCCAAACGTCGGTGTAGATCGCATCAGCGGTTTCGACCGCGGCAACCGGATCGGCCGTTTGGTTCATTTTCGCGTTGGGATATTTCTCACCGATTCGATCGAGCCATGGTTGGTCGAGTTCGTATCCATCCGGACGTGCGAGCGTGAATTGAATGTCCAGCATCGCACACGCGAGAGCGAGTGATCGCGAAACGTTGTTGCCGTCGCCAACGAAAACCATGTGGCGATCTTTGACTTCGCCAAAATTCTCCAGCAACGTCAATACATCGGCGATTGCTTGGCAGGGATGACAGAGATCGGTCAGGCTGTTGATGATCGGGACGGCATTGTATTCCGCCAACTGTTCAACACGTTCGTGTGATTTCGCTCGACACGCAACTGCGTCAACAAATTGTCCCAACACGCGAGTGAAGTCAGACGGTGATTCGCGTTTGCCCCAACCGACATCGTCGCCCAGAAACAAGCTGCTGCCACCGAGATGGTTCATGCCGGTCTCAAAGCTGACACGGGTTCGCAAGCTTGGTTTCTCAAACAACAACGCAAGCGTGTAGCGTTCCAAAATGGCGGGCCGTTCGCCCTGTTTCAATTTGGATTTGAGGGTTTGTGCGGTTGCCAAAATCTGACGCAACTCTTGCGGGGTCAGATCAAAGAGTGTGAGCAAGTGTCGCATCAAAGTTTCTCCGTTTCCTCGTTGGATTCGAACTCGTCCAGTTCGTTGTTTTCCAGTTCAGTTTCTTCTTGTTCGGTTTCGTGCTCTTCGTCTTCATCGCCGCCTACGACTTCGTCGTCCGTTTCATCTTCCTCAGCCGATTCTTCATCGGCCGTGTCGTCGAGTTCGTCCTCTTCGATTGCCTCATCGTCATCGTCTTCGTCGTCATCCAGCTCTTCGTCCGAATCTTCCGCAGATGCGGCTTCATCGATATCCGCATCAAGTGAAATGTCGACTGGCGATTCGTCGGGTTGGACTTCGTCAGCCGGTTCCTCCATCGGATTCGATTCAGTTTCCGCCGATGAGGTTGCTTCCGTTGACTCCTGAGTTCCTTCCAACCCCGCCAGCACCGCATCGATTCGGTCGATCAGGATTTCCCGTTGTTCGGCCGTCATCAGCAACGGAGGTTGGAACAGGACCGAATGTTCGCTGCAAACATCGGCGTGCAGTTGTTCCGCCGCAGATTGCTCGGTCCAAGCTTGAGATTCGACATCCAATTCCAAGATCACGGTGTGTCCGCAGGCATGCAGGTCTCGGACGCACCCGCGGGTGGCAATTCGTTCAGCCAGAGCGATGGCGAACGCGTCCGCTTCCGTGGCAAGAGCGTCGGTTTCGATCAGCGTCGACAGTGCGGCGGAAACAAGATGCCCAACCAAGTCGCTGGAATGTACGGTTTGGTCGAGATGGGATGCGAGCGATTCCGACAGAATCAACAAGCCGCCAGGAAGGTCGCCGACCAAGCCGGCCGAAAGGATGACCGCGTCGGCTGAGATTCCGGCGACCATCTCGTGAGCAAAGAAGTAGCCGTTCCCGGCTGCGGGAGTGTCACCATGATCGACGATCAATTGCGTGCCTGTTTCATCACATCGTTGACGGCATCGAGCCCACCATTCAGCGGTCAATGGCTGGCCGACTCCGCTGAAGTCCACCGGAGAGACCAAAGCGACCGCGGTTGATGAATCGATTTTGTCGACGAAGCGTTCCGCCGGCGCGTGCGCGAAGCCAGGCAGCAGGGGCCACTCGTTGCCTCGCAATGTTGGTTTCCCGCTCGCCATTCTCGCAACGATGCTGCGTCCGTGATCACTGCCTACTAAACAAAGGCACTTTGGCGCCGATGCATTCTCGGCGGCCGCGTCTTCCGCATCGTGTTGTGACAGATGACGTCGACGAGCCGCGATCAAAGCATGTTCGAGTGCTTGGTCTCGCGAAGAAGTTGGAATGCAATCAGCAAGCGTTGAAGCATCCGCGTTGGTCAGCGTGCGCAGTTGCTCCGTGATCTTGGTTCGCAGGTCAGCATCGCCGCACCACTCGGGTTGATCTGCGAATTGACGCAAGGCATCCCGGAACGAGTTCTCACCTGTCGGAGAGAGACGTCCTGCAATCGCATTGATCCAGTTGTCGCCGCGAGGGGCATCGCCGTTGCCGGACGCGTTCACTGGTGGATCTCCGTGCCCACACCGTCGGTGGTGAAAATTTCAAGCAGCAATGAGTGACGCAATCGTCCATCGATGATGTGGACTTTCTGAACGCCACGACCGAGTGTTTCTAAACAGGCTTCGACCTTCGGGATCATGCCGGACTGAATCACGCCATCGGCAATCAATTGGCGAGCTTCCTCGGCCGACAACGCTGGAATGATCGTCTCGGGATCTTTGGGGTCTCGGCGAACTCCGTTGACGTCCGACAAGAACACGAGTTTGTCCGCTCCCAAGGATTGAGCGACCGCCATCGCGGCGGTGTCTGCATTGACGTTGTAAAGTTGCCCTTTTTCATCCGTGCACAAAGAAGGGATCACGGCGACTTGGTCGGTGTACGCCAAGCTTTCAATCACGTCACGATCGACCTCGGTCACTTCACCAACGAAGCCAAGGTCGTCGCCTTCGGAATCGATCAGCTTCTTGCCTTTCAGGACACACGTGGTTCGAGGCGACAAGTTGACAGCGCGACCACCAAACCGTTCCATCATTTCGGTCAATTCGACATTGAGTTCTCCCGCGAGGACCTGTTCGACGACCTCCAGCGATTTCTCGTCCGTCACCCGGCGCCCGCGAATGAATTGGGCTTCGATGCCAGCTTTGGCCATCGCTTCCGTGATCGCTTTGCCGCCGCCGTGAACCACGACAGGACGCAGCCCGACGGTTTCCATGAAGATCACATCCAGCAGCAAGTGCTGCAGGGCTTCTCGGTCCTCGAGCAGGCTGCCGCCGAGTTTGATGACAGTGGTTTTGCCTCGGAAACGGCGGATCCAACCCATCGCTTCGATGAGGGTGTCGGCTTTCGCAATCGCTTGGTCCATGAGCGGCGGGTGTCCCTGTTGGACGTAGAAAGAAGGTTCGCGGAAGAGATGAATGACGGAAAAGATCAACGAAAAAAGATGCCGGCGAGCGATTGCTGGCCGGCGTGGGCGAATTTCGTCGAGAATTGCTGGTCGGAAACCCGTCAAGTCTACGAATGGCCAACGAGCGGGTCAATCATGGCCGGCCGGTCGCCCGCGTTGCTGCATTTCGGCCTGCTGGCGACCAATCCGCATCCCCAGTAATCCGGTCAGGACCGCCAGCGGTAGGAATCCGGCGGCGATCGCGGTCAAACTCAAACCGTTGAACCTCAATACCCCGAATAGCTGGGCCGACATCACGTCCCCGCCTCGAACCACGGCCGTGTCCAGAAATCCCTTGGCTTGATAAAGCGTTCGGCGATCCACGACGGTGTACAAAATTTGAATCGCGGGGGCAAACACGGCGTAGCTGGCCGCACGGTGGACGACCACCAACGCGACAATCCAGTTAAGACTGGGCCAAAACGCCAATCCAGCAAAACCGACCACGTAGATCAGCGGGAACACTCCCAAAACGATTGCCATCCCGAGCCGACGAAGCAACGCGGCAGTTCCGAGCAGCTGCACCGCCAACGTGAGGCTCAGCACCCAAAGGTTGATCTTGGAGATCAACGCGAATCGGTCGGCTTCGTTCAGATTCGCTTCGCGGATGAAGTCAGCTTGTTCGCAGTAGACCGTCGTGGCACAGGCTTGCAGTGCCAACATGAACAAACAGAGGCCCAGTAAATAAGGCGACTTCCAAACGGTGCGAATCCCAACCCACATCGAATGCTTTTCTTTCGATGTGGCAGTCTGTTCAGTCGAGGCCAGTGCGGCGGTTTCGTCGTCTTGGTTTTGAGCATCCTGGTTGACCAAGTCTTGTGACGTCAACGTTTTCGCGAAAACTCGACCGCATTGCTGGCACAATTCCAATGCGACGATGCCCGCGATCAGCACATACGAGATGTCGACTTGTTGTGAGAGCCACGATGCGAATGCTGATCCGGTGATCCCGCCGATCGTTCCGCCCGCCGAGATGAACCCAAACAACCGTTTGGCTTGGTCGCTGCGGTAGGCGTCGGTGAAAACGCTCCACATCAATGACACAACAAACAGGTTGAAAACGCTCAGCCAGACAAAGTAAACGCGGCCGACCCAAGCGGCGATGCCGGCGTCGCTGACTTGCATCGCGAAAAAGAAGACCAGCAAGTTCAGTTCAAAGAAACGGTAGACGCGGCTGACCAATTGCATTCCACGTCCACGATTCGCGACGGAGGCGTAGATCGGAGAGGCGACCAACATGGTCAGGAAGCTCGCCAGAAACAGCCACGGGATTTCATCACTTCCGCGGGTGAAGGCTTCCGTTTCGCGAAGCGGCCGAAGCTGGTAGTAGCCACCCAGCAAACAAAAGAACCATGCCGTCGACCAAACCAGAAGCCGGATTTCTCCTGGTCGGAAAAACTTGTCACGCCACTGGCGTAGGCGAGTCACTCAGCGATCGCCGGTTGCGTTTCCAATCCTTCGACCGATTCGGGTTCGCCGGAAACAACAACGACGGCTTCTTCCGTGGACACCGAAGGCCCGCGAACTTTCACAAAGCCCGAGATGCCGACGATGATCGCTGCGAGCAGGACGATCACCTTCAACCACTTCGCACGATTTTCGCGGATGCCGTTGAAGGCGGCACTGCGGCCAACCAACGCCGACGCGAGAAAGAAGATTGCGAAGGCGAGCAACATTTTGACGCCCAGCAAACCGTGGTACAGCCCGTCACCCTTGTGATTGGGGATCGCACGCATGTAGTTGTAGAATCCGCTGAGCAGAAACAGCAGGATGCCGCCGTGGATGAAGCGTTTCCAGCGACCGGTCACCGCTTGGGCCAGCGTTTGGTGGGCTTCTTCGGAGATCATCTTGGCGGAGGGCATCAACACCAACAGCATGAACGCTGATCCACCGACCAAGGTGATCGCCGTGCCGACGTGGATGATTCGTGATAGGACATCCAAAGCAAACATGATCGAGCCGATCGGGTGCGAGGTGCGAAGCGAAATTGAGTTCCAAACAATTTCATGGGCCGTCGCCGGCTGAGCAACCCCACTGCCGAAACATGCTGGTGCCTCACGCCACGTCAATCGATAGACTGGTTATGCTGTCGCTGCCGTGTGATGTTTCTTCATCGCCTGGCACACCTTCCTGATGCTTCCTTCCCCACCTCACCGCATCAATCGAATGCTCATTGCAATCATCACCGGACTTGGTCCGCAACGAGATCTGACCCTCTCGGGGCACGTCTCGAAATCATTGAACAACGAATCTTTGCCAATGGTTCAGTCCGCATGTCGGGCGAAAACGACGACGATCCAACGTGTCGTTTGCGTTGCTGCCGCTCTGGCTCTGATGGTCACCGGGTGCACGTCATCCAATTCCACTTCGCAATCCAAAGACGATGGCAATGAAAAACCGCGAGTGGCGTTGATCATGAAGTCGTTGGCCAATGAGTTCTTTTCGACAATGGCCAAAGGAGCCGAGGCTCATCAAGCGGAGCATTCGGACCAGTACGAGTTAGTCGTCAACGGCATCAAGGACGAACGCGATGTCAGTCGGCAAGTTGCTTTGGTGGAAGAAATGGTCGCCAGCGGTGTGGATGCGATCGTCATCGCGCCCGCGGATTCCAAGGTATTGGTGCCCGCTCTTCGACGAGCCATCAATGCGGGAGTGGTCGTAGTCAACATTGACAACCGTTTAGATGCGGATGTGCTGCAGCAAGAAAACATCGCGGTTCCCTTTGTGGGCCCAGACAACCTGGCGGGAGCGAAAGCCGTGGGTGACTACTTGGCCGCCAATCGCAAGGGCGAGAAAGTCGCGATTTTGGAAGGCATTCGTACTTCGTTCAATGCTCAACAGCGATTGAAAGGATTTGAGGCCGCGATGAAAGAGGCCAACATGGAAATCGTCAGCAGTCAATCCGCGGATTGGGAGATGTCGCGAGCCAACACGGTTGCGTCGTCGATGTTGAGCGAGCATCCTGAAATCTCTGCGATCTTGGCCGCCAACGACTCAATGGCTCTCGGGGCCATCGCCGCGGTTAAGAGTGCAGGCCGTGCGGGCGAAGTGCAAATCGTTGGATTCGACAACATCACCGCGATTCGGCAAGCGATTGAAGAAGGCAAGGTGCTGGCCACCGCGGATCAACACGGTGATCAGTTGGCTGTTTTTGGCATCGAAGCTGCGCTGGAACAGCTCGGCGATTCTTCGGACTCGGTAGCTTCCATCGAAGACGTTGAAACGCCCGTCGATCTGATCACGTCCGAGACTCTGAGCAACGAATGAAGGTCGCTCTTTCGGTTCGCGGCCTGACGAAGTCTTACGGCAGCGTCACGGTGCTGAACGATGTTTCAATCGATTTTCATGCTGGCTATCTACACGCTTTGCTTGGTGCCAATGGTGCTGGCAAGAGCACGCTGTGCAAGATCATCAGCGGTTTGGTCTCGGCGTCCGCAGGGCACATGTCTCTGGGTGGTGGCGACTATCAGCCTGGCAGCAAGCAGGATGCGGAGGCCAGTGGAGTTCAGATTGTTCAACAAGAATTGAATTTGATCGAAACACTTTCGGTCGCCGAGAACCTTCGGCTGGCGTCTCTTCCCAATCGGTGGGGCGTTTTGCGAATGAGCGAACTGCATCGTTCCGCTCGCGAAATATTGGATCGGTTTGGTCTGCCCGATGTCGACACGCACACGATCGTTGGCAGTTTGGGTGTTGGCAAACAACAGATGGTCGAAATTGCGGCGGCGCTCGCCCGTGAGGCTCGCGTGTTGATTTTAGATGAACCAACGGCTGCGCTTTCCGGGAGTGAATCCGAAGAGTTGTTTACGCATCTCACCCGCATGCGTGAACAAGGCGTCGCGATCATCTACATCTCGCACCGACTCGAAGAGGTTCAGCAACTGTCCGACGAAGTCAGCGTGCTGCGCGACGGTCAGCTCGTTACCACAGAACCCATCGCAAACATCAATCGTGAAAAGATGGTTGCTTGGATGAGTTCCGAGGAAGAAGCGGACGACGATTCCAGACAGCCAGCGGCCAGCTTTGTCAGTCATCGTCGAGACGAGGTCGGTTTGTCGGTTCAGGGGATCTCATGCGGGATGGTCAACAACGTTTCGTTCGATGTTCGTCGAGGAGAACGTTTGGGGATCGCTGGATTGGTGGGTTCCGGAAGAACGGAGTTGCTACGAGCAATCTTTGGTGCCGACGTGGCTGATTCGGGGCACGTGTTGCTGGCCGGTGGCGAGGCAGTTCGCTTCACCCATCCCAGTCAGGCTGTCGAAGCTGGTTTCGCGATGGTGACCGAAGACCGAAAGCAGAACGGGTTGCTGCTGACTCAGCCGATCCGAGCCAACACTTCGCTGGCCGCGCTTGCCACCAAGTTTTCCGCCAAGGGATGGATTCGGCAAACAGCGGAGGCTGAATCAGCCAGTGCGATCCACGCGTCGTTGGAAACTCGATGCCAATCGTTGGAACAACTTGTCGGCACACTCAGCGGCGGCAACCAACAAAAGGTCGCGGTGGCCAAATGGCTGACTCGCGGTGCCGAGGTCTACCTCTTCGATGAACCGTCGCGCGGGATCGATGTGGCCGCTCGCGGAAAACTGTACGAACTGTTTGAGGAATTGGCCAAGCAAGGCAAGACGATCGTGATTGTGAGCAGTGATTTGGAAGAGTTGTTTGAAACGTGCGACGCGATCGCGGTCATGTCGGCCGGCAGAATGGTGACGAAGTACGAACGGAATGACTTCAGCGAGGATGCGATCTTGGAAGCTTCCTTTGCGGGACAAGAATCGAAGCTGACCACTGCGGTGTCTGACGACAAATGGCAGAACGAGGAGGCGAAACCATGAATCGTTTGCAAGGATTCTTGAAACAGCTCGCCCCGCATCTCGGGTTGGTGGCGGTTTTATTGGTGTTGGTGGCAATCTTCTCGACGCTCAGCAAGAACTTCTTCCAAATGTCCACGGTGATCTCGATCGCCAACCAAGTTCCCGATCTGACGTTCTTGGTCGTCGGGATGACGTTGGTGTTGATCATCGGTGGAATCGATCTGTCGGTTGGTTCGTTGCTGGCGGTGTCGTCGGCGGTGTTGGGCGTTTTGATGGTCAACTATGAATGGTCAATTTGGGCGGCGCTTCCGATTGCGGTTCTGGTGGCATCCATCGGCGGTGGGTTGAATGGAGCCATTTCAATCGGATTTGGGATTCCGTCTTTCATTGTCACGTTGGGCATGCTCGAGATCGCTCGCGGGGCAACCAAAGTGGTGACCGATTCGAAGGCGATTTACATCGGCAGCCGAATCGAATGGTTTGGTCAGCCTTTGCCCGGTGCGTTTGTTTCGCCCGCCTTCATGTTCGCGATTGCAACTGTGGTTCTGGGACAGCTGTTTTTGACTCGGACGGTCTGGGGTCGCTACTGCATCGCGATCGGCACCAATGCGGAAGCGGTTCGAATGTCTGGGATTCGGTCGGCTCCTTTGTGCATCGCAATATTCGCGATCAGCGGGATGATGTGCGGTTTGGCAGGACTCGCACAAACATCGCGATTGTCGACGGCTGATCCCAACGCGGCTATCGGAATTGAGTTGGCGGCGATCGCCGCGTGCGTGATCGGCGGCACCAGTTTGATGGGAGGTCGCGGGAACGTGATCCGATCGTTTATCGGTGTCTTGATCATCCAAGTCCTGCAGACCGGGTTGGCTCAAGTCGGAGTGTCCGACGCCAGCAAACAGATCATCACAGGAGTTGTGATCGTCGTGGCGGTATTGATCGACGCCTTGAGAACACGATGGAGTCGAAGCTGATCCGATCGACCATGGTTTGGCAACTTGAAACGCTGCGACTGTCAGTCGTCCGAGTCATCTGCCATCTCGTTCTTCATACATGAAGCGACGATGCGGATCTTTTCGTAGGAGACTTCTTCGCCGAGTGCTTCGAAGACCGGACGGAGCCGTTCATCTTCGGCGGCCATTAAAGCGGCTCGGATTGCCTCGGATTCTTCGGTGGAAACCCACTGAGATGGATCGGTGATTTTTTCAGCTTGGATGTAGTCGCTGAGGTACTTGTTCACAGTCGACTCAGCTCGGCCCATTTTCGATGCGACCTCTTCCACCGAACATCCGTCACGGAAAAGCTGCGATGCTTGAACTGTGGCAGCGTTGGGTGCCGCGTTCACGCGAGGTTTGATGATGGTCGTCGGAGAGGAGTTGGCGGTCTGGTCTCTGTCCAGTGGATTTTCCTCGCAGTATTGATCGATCGAATCCAAAACCAGTTGTCCAAACTCTTCGCGTTTTCGATCACCGATACCACGGATGTTGGTGAGTTTTTCAATCGAAGTTGGACGAACACGAGCCAATTCGCGAAGGACGGCGTCGCCGAAGATGACATAGGCCGGCACGCCCCGCTCCGATGCCATCTCGCTGCGTAGTGAACGGAGGTGATCGAACAACTGTCGATCGACACCTTCCCAAGATTCATTCGCGGCGGGGCGACGCGATGCACTCTTCGCCGCCACTTTCGTGAGTGTCACTTCACCTTCGCGTTTCAGAAGGGCTCGGCCGGATTCGGTCAGGCGAAGTGATTGAAACTCGCCGCTCCGAATCAAATGGTTTTGAGAAATGAGTTGTTCGATCCAAGTGCGAACGGCGGTGGCACCTTCGCTTGCGAGCAAGTTGTAGGTGCTCAGTTGATCGTGTCCGGCTTGAAGGACTTTCTGGTCACGCGACCCGGTGAGAACTTTGACAGTGTGTCCGGCACCATATCGCTCTTTCAACCGAACCACGCACGACAGGATTTTCTGCGCAAGCGTGATCGGATCGTCCACGACGTCGAGCTCGCCCAAGCAAACATCGCATGCGTTGCAGTTGTCCGAGTCGTATTCTTGACCGAAGTATTCGACAAGCGATGCATGTCTGCATTTCACACCGTTGCACAGCGCCGCCATTGACTCAACGGAGGCCATGGCGGATTGGAAGTTGTTGCGGTCGCCGTTTTCCAAAATGCGTTTCCATGACATCAGATCGCCGCCGCTGTGCAAGAGGATGCATTCGGCGGCCAGGCCATCGCGTCCGGCTCGACCGCTTTCCTGTTGATAGTGTTCGATAGATTTGGGCATCCCCGCGTGAATGACAAATCGAACATTGGATTTGTCGATGCCCATGCCGAACGCGACCGTCGCGACGATAACGTCGACTTTCTCTTGGATGAACGCTTCCTGGTTTGCTTGTCGAACTTCGTCGGGCAATCCCGCGTGATAGGGTAGCGTTCGCACGCCCATGGATTCGAGTGCGCCGGCGGTTTGTTCGACTTCTTTGCGAGTGATGCAGTACACCACGCCGGACTCACCGGGATGTTGAGCGATGCATTGTTGGATTTGGTTCAATTTGCCGTCGGCGCGAAGCATTCGATAGGTCAAGTTTGGTCGATCAAAATCACCAACCAGAACGTTTGGTTGATTCAGTTGCAATTGTTCGGCGATGTCATCACGAACTTGTTCGGATGCCGTCGCGGTGAAAGCATGCACGGACGCCGAGGGGAACTGTTCTTTGAGAATTCGCAGTCCGCGGTACTCGGGCCGGAAATCATGTCCCCAATTGCTAACACAGTGAGCTTCGTCGATTGCGAAGAACGAAATTGGCAGGCTGCGTAAAAAGTCGAGTGTCTTGGGCGTGAGCAACCGTTCGGGTGCCAGGTAGAGGATTTTGATCTCGCCTCGGCGAATCCGTTCTGCCGTTTCGCGTTTCTGTTCCACCGACTGGGTGCTGTTGACCAACGCCGCTGAGACACCGTTGCTGGTCAACGCGTTGACTTGATCCTTCATCAACGAGATGAGCGGTGAGACGACCACGGACATTCCGTCGCGAACGAGCGCGGGAACTTGGTAGCACAATGATTTCCCCCCGCCGGTCGGCAAAACAACCAAGCTATCCCGCCCCTGGATCACGTCCTGGACGGCATCCGCCTGCAGCGGACGAAACGAGTCGTAGCCCCAGACTGATCGCAGGACCAAATGGGCTCGGTCCATCTCGTTTCCGGAGGAGTTGGACGGTGCGAAGGTTGAGGTCGAATCAGAAGGCGACGACATCCGAGAACTCACTGCAATCGTTCGAAAAAGAAGATCGAACAGGTTAGCAGTTTCGGTGAACAGTGTCGTTCACTCGATCGAGGGTTTTCAGCCGCGGCCCATTTTGGCTCGGGCACGATGGAGCAATGGGCCGATCGTATTTTCGCTCAATCCGACCGCTTGGCTGATCTCTTGATAGGACTTGCCTTCCAAGTGGTACATCCGCACGACGCTCGCTTCGCGCGGGTCCAAACGTAGCATCAGGTGTTCGACTTCTTCGGCGTTTTCGATTCGCTGAAGTTCGCCGTTTACCTGCGTTGGTGTGGCGTGACCGTTGGTGGCACCATTGACGGTGTTTCCGTTGGCCAAGTTTCCGCTACCCAGCGAGCTTCCCGCGGAAGATGCCGAGGTGTGGTTTCCTGGTACCGCCGAATTGGCAGTCAGGCGACGGACCACAACACGTCGAGCGACGATCGTCAGGTATGTCGCGAGCGAGCATTGGCGTCGAAAGCGGCGAAGCACGGCGAAATCATGCCGGACGTAGACCAGGAACACTTCCGCAACCATGTCGTCTCGGGTGGCTTCGTCCATCGACAAGCCACGGCCCATCGCGGTCCGATTGACGACATGGACGACCAGGCCAACAAATCGATCGACGAAGTCTTGCCACGCCCGGGGTTCCCGGTCGAGGCAACGTTGCAGTAGCTGACGATCGACGTCGGAAAGGCTCACAGTGATGGTCCGGAAGATGAGATGAATTGAGCCTGTGGGCTCTGGACTGAAGGCTAAAGGTCCGTCACAAGCCGCGTAACCATGTTAGATGGACGGGGGTTCGGTGGCAAGTTTTTCGCGGAAGATTGCGATTGTGCCGCACGGGGGATTCGGCCAACGATTTCGAGCCATTGGAGTCGAAATCTGGATGCCGAAGTTCCTGATCCCCGGCGAATTACAGGGCAGAACTTGTCTCGGTGGACCGGTGGTATCGGATGCGCGGACTTTGCGGGGACGTGAGGGTGCGAAATTGGAGCGATTGATGCCCCCAGGGGCCCCTCAGGAAGCCGGGTTCAAAATGGGACGTAGGGTTCGTCATCTCGACAACGATGTCTCGCAGAATACCGGCTATGAACGACCAAATGGTTCCCAGCGATTTCGCCAACCACAGCATGCCACCCGTGGTGCCTGTTCCCGCAGGCCCTCCTGCCAAGGATGCGGCCAACACCAATTCAGATCCATCAGATCATCCGCAGCTAGAGAATTCTGGCTCCGATGCCTCTTCCACTCATGCCGTGTCTTCTGACGCCGCGCCATCTGATGCCGCACATTCAGCGTCACGATTGAGCGAGCTGTTGATGGGTTTGGGGGAAGCAGCCACAGGGCAGCTTCCGGGAGTGATTGAACCCGCTCCGATTGCAAACGCTCAAACAGATTCGTCGGCCACTTCGGCGGAAGATACGCGGCCGTTTGAAAATCATTTGGCCATGGCTCGGTTGGGCATGGCGACATCGCTTTTTTATGCTCTTCGAACCAAGCACGCTCCCACGGCGGCCCACAGCCTACGAGTCGCTCTTGCCTGTTCCGCATGGTGTGAGCGGTTGGGGTTGGCCGATAATGTGCGAGATCGCATCGAAGTCGCGGCGTTGCTCCACGACATCGGCAAGATCGGAATCCCCGACCGCATTCTCCGAAAGCCTGGCAAGCTCAGCATTGAAGAACAGCTGACGATGGATTGTTGCTCGGAACTCGGTTGCGAGATTCTGCGTGGCTGCACCGCCGACCAATCGTTGTTGGACATCGTGAGGTACTGCGGTGTCTGGTATGACTCGCGCCGACAAGAAGACCATGTTCGTGGCGACGCTCTTCCGTTGGGCGCTCGGATGATGTCCATCGCCGGTGCCTTCGATGCGATGACCACGGACCAAGTCTATCGGTCGGCACTCAGTCGAGAGCGTGCTTTGCAAGAGCTATTTCGCGGCAGTGGGACTCAATTCGATCCCGAGCTGACTCGCGATTTCGCAACGATGTTGGAACGACGCCCCGAATTGTTGCACAGCAGCGTGGTGAATCGTTGGTTGCAACAGCTGGATGCCAATTCGCCCAACTTCCTCGGCATGATGCGATCGGGAGAACATGTCAGCACCGGGAGTGCGGATGCCGTGAAGCCAGCGGCAACTTGGCAGACAGAAACTCCGGCCGTGCTACCGTTCTATCAAGCTTTGGGCGATCAACTTCGTGACGGCGTTGCGTTCACCGACTGCGAAGGACAAGTCACGTTTTGGAACGAGACTTTGGCTCGGATGACCGGCGTTGCTTCCGAAGCGATGGTTGGGCGTCATTGGGATGCCGACACACTTGGGATGGTCGATGAATCCGGCAACGAATCCGCGGTTTGTCCGGTCGCCGATAGCCTGCGATTGCAGACCACGGTGACTCGCACGATGAAGATCGTCCACGGTAGTGTGTCGCGAGATGTGTTGTTGCAGGTCAGTCCCGTGAGCGATCCTTATGGCGGCGGAGCTCTGGTGCTGGTTCGCGATATGTCAGATCGGAACAAACTTCAAAGCCAAATCCAAACGTTGCACAAGAAGGCGACGAGCGATCCGCTGACTGGTATTGCTAACCGGGCTGAATTCGATAGCCGATTGGTACGTGCCACTGCCGATTCGAAAAAGAACAACTCGACATTTAGTCTGATCATCTGCGACATCGACCACTTCAAAAGCGTCAATGATGTTCATGGTCACCCGGCTGGCGATGAGGCATTGGTCCAATTCGCTCGCGTTTTGGAAAGCCATGCAAGAGATGAAGATTTAGTGGCTCGCTACGGCGGAGAAGAGTTCGTCTTCCTGGCGATCAACAGCGACAATGCCACCGCAGCTCGACGTGCCGAACAAATTCGAAAGGCCATCGAAGTCACTCCACTGGATGGTCTCAATGGCGAATCGGTTACTGTCAGCTTCGGTGTGACGGAATATCAAACCGGTGACGCTGCCGAAACCATTCTGGCCCGATCGGACCGTGCTCTTTTGCAAGCGAAAGAGAACGGACGCAACCGAGTCGTGCAGCTTGGCACGGGAATCCACCAAGACGAAGAAGTCGACTCACGGCCAGGTTGGTTCCGTTGGTTAACGGCAAAAAGCGAAGACGAGAACAGCGAGTTCCATTTGGTCACGCCAGTTCCGACCGATCTGGCCGTCGAAAAACTTCGCGGATTTATCTCGGATCACCGAGCCGAAATCATTCAGGTCACCGGCAACGTGGTGTCGCTCCGCATTGTTGCTCAAGGCGGCGGAAAAGGTCGGCGAGCGAGTGATCATCAAATGATGCTGCACGTGCTGATCCACTTGAACGAAGGTCAAGGCCAACGGAACCGGAACGACAACAGCATCACGCAAACCTCGTTGCGAGTCACCATCCAACCGGTTCGAAATCGCGACCGACGCAGTCGTGATTTGACGCCTTGCGTTCGCGAAGTGTTGGGAAGCCTCAAGAGTTACTTGATGGCCGAGATGGTTCAAAACAGCGACGATTGAATGTCGCCGCCACCGCCTTGAAGGATGTGAACAAGTAACGTTTTTGTTTGTTCGCTGATTCCGGGCGAGTTGCTCTCACGTGGCCCGGCTACGTTGAGGTTCTCCGGGCGATGTTCTTCGAGCCAAGTCCGAATGCGTTTTGCGGCGGTTTTGGGTCGAGCCAAATCAACCGCCAGAAATGGGCGAGACTCGCGTCGGCAAATTCGCTTTGTCAGGGCCGTGCCGCCAGAAATTCGTTCGCGGTAAAGGATCAGTGTCGCGTCGGTGTCGATCACGTTTTGCTCCGTCCGATCCGGGTAGTGTCGCGACGCGTGCTCCTGCAACAAATACTGATCCGGGATGCGGCCATCTTCCGCGATTCGACCGGCGGGGCACCATCCACCATGCGGAAGGTGCAGCTCAATGGCGGCGTCCAACGCTCCGCGATCCACGCCGGTTTGTCCGCCCGAAATGATCCACTTGGGGACGAAGGCGTCGGTCGATTGAGAACTAGAATTCGGCATGCGGCGATGATAGCACGCACGCCGGATCTGGGAATTGCGAAGCTTTCACCGAACCAAAACGCTGACGTCGCTGGCCCTGTTGTTCGCGGTCAGGGTGGATCGTAGCCGCCGGGATTCCATGGATGGCAACGACCAATGCGTTTGATCGCTCGCCATGTTCCGCGAATTGTGCCGTGTTTCTGAATGGATTCGATTGCATAGGCACTGCAGGTCGGTGTGAAGCGGCAGCTCGGCCCCATCATCGGACTGATCACGACTTGGTACCATCGAATGCACAGCACCATTGTCGAGATTGCCAGTCGCGACAAGAAACCTCGCGAAACTGGCGGAGGCGACTCGGCCGCAGCGTCTTGCGGCGCAGCGTTCTCCGGCGAGACGCTTTTTTGCTCGACGTTTTTCTGTTCTTCCTGCAACCGATCTACCATGACAACGAATGATACGGATTCACAACCCACCGCCAAACCGTCTGCCTCGGATGCGCCGGAGCGGATTCGACGCGAAGCGGTCGTCACCGTTGAACCCAATCAAGAATTGATCGATTCGTCAGCTTTCATTGCACCCAATGCGACAGTTTTGGGGGAAGTGTACATCGCTGCCGATGTCAGCATTTGGTTTGGTGCGGTCATGCGAGGCGATACGGAAAAAATCGTGATTGGTCGGGAAAGCAATGTTCAAGACCAGTGTGTGTTGCACTGCGATCCCGGAATGCCCTGTTTGATTGGCGAACGCGTGACGGTGGGCCATTCGGCGATCGTGCACGGTGCAACAGTCGAGGACGATGCGTTGATCGGAATTGGAGCGATCGTTCTCAACGGAGCGACAATCGGAAAGGGTGCCATCGTCGCCGCTGGAGCACTTGTGACCGAAGGAACCGTGATTCCGCCGGGCATGTTGGCGGTGGGGACTCCGGCGAAACCGATCAAGGAAGTCAGCGATTCACTGCGAGAGCGATCGCGTGAAGGTGCCCAGCACTACGTTCGATTGGGCCGCCGTTACCGTGACGAATTTGCCGGCACAAACGTCACGTCCGGCAAGGTCGATTGAGCAGCACCGTTTGACGGCATGCTTTTTTGAACACGCTCGGTTTCTTGGAGCCGTGCATGGGGGGCGTCCTAGTGTTGGGGGAATATTCTTTGAATCCCCTTTTAGAGCCCGTGTTCCAACATGTCAGCTGCTCCTATTCCGTGGAAACACATTCGCAATGTTTTGGTCCTGTTCGCACCGGTTTGGTGCGGTGCGGCTGTTCTGTTTGGAGTTCTAGGGCTGGCGACGGCATTGTTTTCGAGCGACCGCTGGGCTGCCCGGCAACCGCTCGTGCTTCGTGATGAAGCAACGGGTGCTGTTGACCGTTTGGGGCGATTTTCAAGTCAAACGGATTTAAAAGCCGCGCAAGAAACGCTACTCGAAATGGCACGCAATCCAGAAGTGGTTGCGGCCGCTTTGCGTGACATCGGACCCGTCGGTGGCGGGCAAGACGATTCGTATCCATCGACCACTTTGGTTGATACCGTCGCGAATCGACGAGTCAATGTCGTTGCACCACAAGGCAGTGAGTTTGGCAACAGCGAACTGGTTTACTTGAAGGTCGAAGCGGAAACGGCTGAGCGTGCATCCGACTTTTGTCGTGCACTTTTGGACAACCTGAGCAGCCATCTTCGAACCGTTCGCCGTATTCGAGCCGACAGCGTGATTGTCGAGCTGACCAATGCTCGCGACTTGACGCGAATGAAATTAGACGCGGTTCTGACAAAGATGAATGAAGTTGAGGTTCGGTTTGGATCGGACTTGAGTGAACTGCGAAACTTGAACGACGCGATCTCAGGTGACGGTGCCAATCGCCGAACCATGGAAGAGAACGCCAAGGAACTTCAATTGGCGGAATTGGAACTCGAACGGTTGAATGCTCTGCAACAACTGTTAATCGCTGGATCGCAGGACCCGCGTCAGTTGTTGGTCAGCGGCGATGAATTGCTTTCCAGCCAACCATCGCTTCAGCGATTGAAAGACGGATTGATCGATGCACAAATCGAATCGAGTCGACTGGCGAGCGTATACACCGAACTGCATCCGCGACGTCGTTCCGCGATCACGACCGAGCGAGAAATCACCTCGCGAATGTTGGAAGAAGCTCGTGCCGCGGTTCGTGCGATGAAGCCAACACTGGCGCTGGCTCAGGATCGAGTGCAACGTCTTAGAAACAAACAGGATCAGCTGAACGAAAAGCTGAGCCGTCTGGCGGGTGTGCGAACGAGCTATTCAAAGCTCGACAGCGACGCCGAAGCTCTAACGCAACAATTGGCGGAAGCCGAAGCGGCCCTTGGTGAAGCTCAAGCGAGTCGATCGGCAGCTCTTTCGACGAACCTATTGGCTGAGCTTGGTCCGCCTCAAGTCGGTGATTCACCGGAAGGAATGTCCGGAGTCTCGGTGACCTTTGGTTCGCTCTTTGCCGGTTTGGTGTTCGGACTGGGAACCGTATTTTTGATTGCTCCTGGGCCACAAGGACCGAGTGCCGGACGCCGTTGGAGTGACCGCCTGACCGGACGCCGGATGACAGACCACATGCCGCCAGAAATGGCCGCGCAAGTCACTTCGGTGCCCCCGGACGGAAAGGATCGCCGCCGCGGTGCCTCTCGAGACTGAACCAATGCATCGATTGCAGTAAACGAAAAACACCTCGCCGAGTGAACTCGACGAGGTGTTTCCTTTTAGACTCAACGTTTATCGGCAGGAATTGCTGACAACGTTATCGCAGGCGACGTGATCACGCACCCGTTGCAGGTGCATCGACGCAACCTTCGCACTGGCAAACCTCGCAACTGCAGTTTTCGCAGTCGACGGATTCATCCAAGCAGCAGTTGCAATCGGCATCGCATTGGCCACAGACACAGGCAGCTGCAACCGCCGATGTGAGAGTGTCGCTTGATGCCGCTGTTTCGTTGGCGGCATTTTCGCACATCATGCCCGAGCAGCAACTCATCTTTGCGACCGCAGACTCGTTGGCTGACGTATCACAGGCGTCGCACTCGCAAGCCTCGCACGAGCAATTGTCACAATTGACATCGCCGTTAACACAGCAATCGCAGCCGACATCGCATTGATTGCACGGACAGGCTTCGCCGCGAAGGGCGGACGCGTTCTCGCTCGAAACCGCGCTTCGAGTGGCAAACAGGATTGCAACACCAACCAAAACGGTGGCAGCAAACATCATGGAAGTACGTAACATCATTGGGCTCCTAATGAACCTGAAACTAAATTGAACATTGAAACAAAACTGTCGTCTAACTCAGTCTTGTTGAATCAATTCAGCCAGCGGCACAGAAGCACGCAGCGGTCACGCGACGTCAAGGCAGTTTGCCATGACGTGTCCGATTGCCGGTCGAGTCGACGGGATGGCAACGGATATTGAAGATCTTCGAGCAAGCCAATTGGCATGCTGAAAGTGACAGGCTGGTCATCGACCGTGAGCACGCGTGAGCTAACCCAGGAGTCGGTCAGAGTGGATCGGACTTCGCAGTCACATTGTGACGTCCATTCGCAGTGACAATTGGATGTCGAACTTGACGCCTTTGTTATTTTCGAATCGGCCGTCGTCTTTGACTGGCAGCAGGAAGCGGCAGCAGTATCAACCGACGCACAACATCCAGAGGTGACCGTCGCATTGTCCGAAACCGATGCGGCGCAACAGCACGGAGGTTGCAGCATTGGCCAAACGCATAACGCGAGCACTGCCAGCAATGCTGGCACTCGAAACGCGGTTTGGTTCAGTGCGGTTGGTCTCATGGACTCTTTTATACGCAGCAAAGCGACCTCGGGTCGAGGGAATTTTTCGAGTACCGACGCAAATACGCAAATGGCGATTTGCAGCCGCAATGCGAGGCTTTTCGAACAAGGCTTACTCATTCAATGGCGAAATCGTTGTCGAATCCGCCGCTTCACAAGGTCAAGTCATCATGGCGACGGCTGCGGAAGGGAAGCATTTCGAGACGCTCCGTTGCCATCGACCACCACGATGCGGCGTATTTCGGTGCCCGGCTTCATTTGTTGAATCTCATCGAAAGTGAGTTCCATCGATTTAGGATGGTCGTTGGCTCCAGTGTCGTGCGACCCATACTCTTGAAACGTTTCGATTCGATCTTTCGAATGGAATCCGACCCAGGGGATGCCCGCGGAACTGCTGATGCGGACGAGTCGTGCCGCTTCGTCGACTTCGACAGTTGGTCGCGATCTTGCTGGCTTTTCTGATTGATCGGACGAGCCGTCGAGCTGAAACCATGGGCTCCATCGCAGAAACGATGCACTGACGGGCGAGAAGTAAGCTTCTTGTTCAGACGAAAACTTGCGAGGTTGTTTGTTTCGATTGCTGGGCGGATCGGAGAAAGTGAACACGCGGTGGAAGTGGTCAAACCCTCGCGTCATGATTCCCATGTTGTCGGTGCAGTGAGGCAATCCCATCGCGTGACCGGTTTCGTGCAAAGTGGCTCCGATGGTGGTCGATGCTAACGCCCAGATTGTTCCTCGGAACGCACTGTCATCGTGAACGTGCGTTGCATCAACAACAGCGTCGTCTTGAAACACCTCCATCGCGGATTGAACGTCGCGTGGCCAACAAAAGACTGATGCACTGCCGAACAAACCCAAGTTGGCTCCACCCAGTGCGGTGTGTCCGAGCATCTTTTCCGTGCGAGGGTCTTTGCGAGTGTAAGCGGCCAAGACGACGTTCTTTGCCATCGGGTCCGAGTGTTCTTCGTTGATCCATCGGCGGACGTGTTGCCACCAACGATTGTTGTCGGCTTGAGCGTAGTAGTCCTGTTTGTCCCGGTCGCCTTTCCAGGTGTGAACGATGACCTCGCCTTTGTCGTCTCGTTCCAACGCAAACGTTCGCGGGCCGTAACCAAGGTCCTTCATCCGTTCAGCGGTGAAGGTTTGCATCAGCAACGCCGCGGTCCGAAGTCGATTCGCGTAGTCTTGCGTGACCGTGTCGTCCGGCACCGCGAAATCCGTTTCGCCCGATTGATCCGTCATCCAGATCAGTCGCACGTAATGCGGATTGGTCTGTGGTTTGAAAGTCAGATTCAGTTCGCTCGTTGGAAGCGATGTGTGTTCTAAACGAATGGCGTTTTTGCCCTCCGACAGTTCAACCAACGCTTTGAACCGTTTTCCATCGGTCAGCACTTTGACAGGAGCTGATCCGGCGGGCGCGTGCGTGTTGACGATCTTCAACTCGGACGCATCGTCAGCCGACACACTCCCGCGCAGCAGCACGACGCTGTATCGAACTTCGGATTCCGGTTCGTGGTTCTCAACTCGGATCGTCGAGTCCAAGTTGCTAGCAATTGCTAGGTTGGCATCGCTCACCGCGACAGCGATGAAGAGTGCAAAGAGGAATGGGGACCAACGCGTGGTGACGAAAGCCGAGCGGATGCGGGAGAGTCTCATTGAAGGCGAACCATTTTTAAAATTTGTCGGTGAACTCTGCGAACATTCTTCGCAAATCAATTGGCAGCGTGATCCAAGTTCCGCCAAACTCGCGCGGTCAATCTCGTCTGCATCTCGGCAGACGTGGCAGCGTCCGAAACAAAGGACGAGGTTCGGAGTTTACTTCGCATGTCCGCCTCTGTTGAATCGGGCTTGGCATCGACGTGCTGCTTTCTAGTGTGCGGTCGTTTCCTTGCTTTCTGATTTGGCATAGAATCCCGTGCGTTCACGTCTTAGGAACGGCCGGGAGACGAGTGTCAGGTACTTCCGCTGGAACGGGCCAAGGCCCCGGAACGGCACCACTGGGTGCCTCGACTAAAAGGTACCTGACACTTTTTTCCCGCCGATTACTCACTCCACTCACCAAAGCGTTGCGTTATGAAGGCATTGTTGCTGACCGAATACAAAAACATGCAGGTGACGGACGTGGATGAGCCCGAGGTGGGCCCCGATGACGTTCTGGTCCAAGTCGAAGCGTGTGGGATCTGCGGCAGTGACATTCACGGATACGACGGCAGCACCGGGCGTCGCATCCCGCCATTGGTGATGGGCCATGAGGCTGCCGGAGTGGTGGTTCAGGTCGGCGAAAACGTTCGCGATTTGGAGCTCGGAGCCCGCGTCACGTTTGACTCGATGGTGTCCTGCGGAAATTGTGATTTTTGTCGCGAAGGGCACGGGAACCTTTGTGATAACCGAATGGTTCTCGGTGTTTCCTGTGGCGATTACCGACGTCATGGTGCATTCGCGGAACGCATTTCGGTTCCTCGCCGGATAGTCTATCGATTGCCCGACACCCTGCCCTTCGAACACGCTGCTTTGGTCGAAGCGGTCAGCGTTGCGGTTCATGCAGCCGAAGTCACTCCGATCAAGTTGGGTGACACCGCCGTTGTGGTCGGTGCCGGCATGATCGGATTGTTGGCTGTGCAAGCCGTGCGAGCAGCGGGCGCGACGCAAGTCATCGCGGTCGATCTGAATGACAAACGTCTGGAAACAGCCGGTGCATTGGGGGCGGACGTGTTGTTGCGAGCCGATCAAGTTGACGTGCCGGAAAAAGTTCGTGAACTGACCGGTGGCCGCGGGGCAGACGTGGCATTGGAAGTCGTCGGTGCGACACCGACGGTCAAGACAGCAATTGAATCCGTCCGCAAGGGTGGAGCGGTCACATTGGTCGGCAACGTGTCGCCAACGATCGAATTGCCTTTGCAGTCAGTTGTTACCCGAGAAATTCGATTGCAGGGCACGTGCGGTTGCAATGGAGAGTACCCACAGTGCATCGATTTGATGAATCGTGGCGTCATCAACGTCGAACCTTTGATCACGGCCAAAATTTCTTTGGCGGACGGTCCAAAATGGTTTGACCGCTTGCACGCCGGTGATGCGGAGCAAATGAAGGTGTTGGTTTGTCCTCGTTCGGAGTGAGATCCGAGGCTGAATGACTTTTCGACGTTGACATTGAAGGCGGCGTGAAACTAATTTCCCCTCGTCGCCTTTCGCTGACTACTCCATTGACCGATTCAGGACAAAAGATGAGCGACCCGTTTGCAAGCCGATTGCGCTCGTATCCGACTCAGGAGCCTTCTTCGTCAAGGCCCGATCGGCGTCGCCGACCTCTGTCGATCGTCACTCCGCTGCATTACACGCCGTCCTACGATTATCCTTTGGTGGTTTGGCTTCATCACAGCGGCCACAATGAATTGCAGGTGGAACAAGTTCTGCCGCACGTCAGCGTTCGCAATTATGTCGGTGTTGGCGTTCGAGGAATCCAAGCCACCGATGTGCGTGGATGGGGATTCGATTGGTCCGAAGGAGCTTCATCGATCGCCGCGGCTCGCGAAGCTGTGATGGAAGCGATCGAACACGCTCAGGCCGAATTGTCGATTCACTCCGATCGAATTTTGATCGCTGGATACGGCAGCGGTGCCACAATGGCCTGCCGGATCGCGTTGATGGAACCGGAGCGATTCGGTGGCGTAGCGATGATGGGTGGTCAGTTCCCGTCCAGTCAAAGTGTGATGCGTGAGTATCATCGGCTCCGTGAACGTCGACTTCCGATCTTGTGGCAACAAGCGATCAATGGTGTCGATGATTGCCCCGAGCAATTGAAGCGTGGCATCCTGGCCGCGGAATCCATTCGGGCTCGTGTTGAAATTCGGCAGTACCGAGGTGATGATGTGATGAACGCGGTGGCGTTGCGTGACATTGACCAATGGTGTTTTGATACCATCGTGCAACCACGCACCAAGTCCACCGCGGAAAATTCGACGGTTCGTCCCACCGAGGGATTGTCACCGATCGATTTCTCCGCCAATTGATCGCCACTTGATGAACACCCCTGCCCAGTCAGATAGCCCCACCTCGACCGCGAAAATCCTTGTTGTCGATGATGACGTGGAAATCATCGAGTCGGTTTCTTACGCGTTGGAATCCAACGGCTACAAAGTGGTGGTCGCGCGAGATGGCAACCAAGCACTTGCGTTGGCCGAGTGCGAAAAACCACAGTTGATGATCTTGGACATGATGATGCCCAAGCGAAGTGGTTTCTTGGTGCTCGAAAAGATGCGGCGAGAAAATGAATTGCCGGTCCCGGTCATCATGATCACGGGCAACGAAGGCAGTCGCCATCAAGCGTACGCGGAATTGCTGGGTGTGAGCGAATACATCCGCAAACCGTTCGCAATCGAAAAACTGCTCGAAGCGGTCGATCGATTGCTGAAGTAGTTCTCAGATTGCTTTGAGCGACCTGGCATTCCAATGTGAGCGACAGCTCACTGAAGCATTTGGCGATACATGTTGATCGCGGCTGGTCCAACGAGGACCACGAAAATGCCAGGGAAGATGAACAGCACGAGCGGGAAGATCATCTTCACGGCCGTCTTGGCTGCTTTCTCTTCCGCGATTTGACGACGTTTGGTTCGCATCGAATCGCTCTGAACCCGAAGGGCTTGAGCCACGCTGGATCCGAACTTGTCGGCTTGGATCAGGATCGATGCGAGTTGCTTTAGGTCGTCGACACCACTGCGATAGCCCAAGCCAGATAGAACTTCTGCACGGGGCCGGCCAAGTTGCAACTGGTGATTCGAGATTGAAAATTCTTCGCCAATTGATTTGTGGCTCTTCTGCATTTCTTCGGCCACCTTGCGGAGTGCTTGGTCGAGACCCAAGCCAGCTTCCACGCAGACAACCATCAAGTCCAGTGCGTCGGGAAGACCCAAGAAGATTTTTTCGCGACGTTTGCTAGCCATGTATCCCAAGATCAACGATGGGATCATGAAGCCGCCGATCATGCCGAGCAACAGCTTGATGATCATGCCCTGAGTCAGACCGTCCAAGACGGCACCCGTGACACCACCGAGCATGAGCCCGACGCCGGTGCAAACCAGCTGAATGAGTTTGAAGATGACGGGAGCACTTTCGCGACGAAAGCCCGCGTTGATCAGTTTTTCGCGAAGCTTGCCCATTTCTTCTTCGTTGCCCGAGACCGAACTGGCGATTGGCGTCGCCGCTTTCTCAAGTGCCTCGGTCAGAGCTTCGTTCTTTGTGCGTTGCTTTTCATCCGCAGCGATGTCGCGGATGCCACGTTTGGCATCTTTCATTCGTTCCAAGCGTGATTCCGCGGGGGCCTGGTCTTCGCCGCCCACTTTGCTGAGGACAAACCAAGCGAACGATGTCACCGAAGCAAAAATCGCGATGGTGGTCAGCGTCACCGGGCTGAGGAAGCCGATGAGTTCAGGAGCGATTGAGTTTGTGAACATTGGACTGAGTTATGCGAAGTGCGATGAGCGAAAGGTAGTAGAACGCGAAGGGGGCGGACGGCGGATCTAGACTTTGATTGTGATGATCTTCTTGATCGCCAAAGCTCCCAGCAGCTGAGTGACCAAAGCCATACCCAAAGCCATTCGTCCGAGTTCGTCCGTGAAGAGCATCAACACGTATTCAGCGTTGATTTTCAACATGACCAGGAACAAAACCGGCGGCAAAGCAAGCAGCACAGCACCGCTCATTCGACCTTCTCCGGTGAGGGCTTGGATCGTTCCGAGAATCTGCAATCGTTCACGAACAAGGTGTCCGATTTTGTCGAGGATTTCACTCAAGTCACCCCCGGTTTGTCGCTGCAGAATCACGGCGGTCGCAAAGAACCGGATGTCCATGTTAGGGACGCGTTCCGCCATGTCTTCGATGGATTCTTCAAGTGGGATGCCGAACTTTTGCTCTTCAAAGCAACGGCGAAATTCGGTTGCCAAAGGAGCTTCCATTTCGTCACCGACCAATCCAAAGCCAGCGTTCAGCGAGTGGCCAGCTCGGAGCGAGCGACCAAGCAATTCGAGAGCTTCAGGAATTTGTTCGCCGAATCGTTTCAAGCGGCGTTTACGTTTGAAAGTGACATAGAAAACTGGCCCGCCGACAAATACCGCACCAACGATGGGGCCCAGCAAAATCGGAACCGGTGTGACCGCGCACAGCACGATGCCTGCAGCGAAGCAGGCACCACAGATCATCGCAAACTTGGTTACGGTAAGGTTGAGGTCCGCTTGTTCCAGGATCTTGTGAACCGCGGGCAGGCGGTCCATCACGGTTTTCAAGAGCCCGGTCGCATCATCCAGATCGTTCAGTAAGAACGATGGCGTGCTGCTTTCGGACTCTGCTCCGCGTTTCCCATGAGCGAGTTGAGTCAGACGATCTTCCGTCGCGGTCGTTTCTTCCGAGGGCATCAAAACAGATGCACCGAACGCGATGAGCGAGGCAACAAATACCCCGGCGGCGACGATGATGATGATGGATGACATGGGAGCGTTGATTGAAGAGGGGGGAGTCGAACTTTGGATGATCGAGGGAGCTTCCGAGACGTTTCAGGCACCGTGCAACAACCGATTGGCGGGCACGGCGTACTGATTGCCGCCGATTAGGCGTCCATCATGACTCGTTCACGGAAGGCACTGGCGGGCAATCGCACGCCGGCAGCTTCGAGCTTGTCCATGAAGCTTGGGCGGACACCACTGCAGACAAATTGCCCGTAGGCTTTGCCTTCGGAGTTGATGCCCTTTTGGTTGAATCGATAAATGTCTTGCAGGATGATTGTGTCTTGTTCCATTCCAACGACTTCGGTGATCGCGGTGACGCGACGAGGTCCGCCTTGCAGACGGTTGGCTTGGATCAAAACATCCACTGCACCGCTGACTTGTTGACGAATAGCTTTGACCGGCAATTCAAAACCGGACATCATCACAAGTGTTTCCAAACGAGCGATTGCGTCACGAGGCGTGTTGGCGTGAATCGTTGTGAGCGATCCATCGTGACCCGTGTTCATGGCCTGCAACATGTCCAGTGTTTCACCACCACGGCATTCGCCGATGATGATTCGTTCCGGACGCATCCGCAGTGCGTTCTTGACCAAGTCCGTTGCAGTGACGGCGCCTTTGCCTTCAATATTGGGCGGTCGAGTTTCTAGGCGGACAACATGGTCTTGTTGCAACTGAAGCTCAGCCGCGTCTTCGATCGTCACAATACGGTCTTCGTGGCCGATGAACGAGGACAACGTGTTCAGCAGCGTTGTTTTACCTGAACCGGTACCACCGGCGATGATCATGTTGAGGCGTGCTTTGATGCAGCCTTCGAGCAACATCACCATTTCGGGCGTGAAGGCTCGGTAGTTCAGCAGGTCTTCCAGTCGCAACGGATTGCTACCGAAACGACGAATCGAAACCGCTGCACCATCCAGTGCCAGCGGAGGAATAATCGCGTTGACTCGCGAACCGTCTTCCAAACGAGCGTCAACCATCGGGCAAGTTTCATCGACTCGGCGGCCGACTTTACTCACGATTCGGTCAATGATCTGCAGAAGGTGTTTTCCGTCGCGGAATTCCACGTCGGATTTCTGCATTTGGCCGCCCTTTTCAACATAAATGTTCTTGGGGCCGTTGATCAGAATATCGCTGACTTTCGGGTCTTTCAGGATCAATTCCAATGGACCAAGCCCAAAGGTTTCATCCAAGACTTCGTCAACAATTCGCTCACGTTCTTGGCGGTTCAGCAGCGTGTCTTCGGCATCACAGAGGTGTTCAACCACCATGCGAATTTCACGTTTGAGCGTGTCGCCTTGGAGGTCACCGACACGCGATAGATCCAGCTTGTCGACCAATTTACCGTGAATACGGCTTTTGATTTGCTCGAATTGTTCTTGGCGATTCGCTTCGGGACGTTGGGGAGGCGCTGCTTGTCGCATGGTTCTATAAATCCTTGACGGTGTGCCGGGCACCCTCACAGAGTGCCTGAAATGACTCACCAAACCCTACGACCTAAACGGTGCGCATGTCGTCAAAACGCAACACGATCCTGCAAATTTGAACGCTCTGCAGAGGCTTTGTGGGTTATGACGAGGCTGCGCGTTGGAAAAGATGAACCGTTGCAATTTGAAGCGGGTAGCTTTGCTAGGATGAATCCCGGAAGACGCTTTTCTTTGTCATTGCAACACGCACGAAAAGAACATCATGAACCGACGCTGGAGTGTGCCTGGAAGTGGATTGGTTGTCGTTTCCGCTTTTGCAATCTCGCTGGCTGGGTGGAGCCGAGCCGTCTCCGCCCAGGAAGATGCGGCAGTTGTCGAAACCACGACGGAAGAGCTCTCGCCATCCGAAACGGCTGATGAGGCTACGCCTGAATACAGCAATTTTCGCGAAGCCTATTCCGCAGCATTCGTGTATCGGGAAGCAGGTGACATCCGGGCAGCCAAGGCAGCACTGCAGTCTGCAATTGAATTGGCGACGCGGGATCGCGAGAAAGCCGATGCACATCGCACATTGATCTCAGTGCATTCGGAACTCGGCGATCAAGACAAAATGTTCGAGTCGCTCGAGTATGTGGTGGAGAATGCTCCCTACCCCGCCTTTGCTTCTTTGTCGATTGGATCAGTCAATGCGATTGCGAGACGCAAAGGTTGGGTCAACGAGATGAAAGCCCGCTACGAAAAGCAGTTGGAGAAGGATCCGAAGAATCGCAGCGCTCTCGTGATCATGGAATCATACACCTACAACGTGGCTCGTGATCATGCGAAGCGAGGCGAGTACATCGATCGATTGTTGAAGCTAAACGAAGAGGAAGGCAAGCCACTCGATGTTGAACTGAAAATTAATCGTGCGTTCTGCGACCGATTGACTCGAGATTTCGAGACGGCGGCGAAACGGTACGAAGCGGTGTCGAAAGAGTCCAACGAAGCGAGAGCGTATTGTTTGATGGAAGCAGCCTATTGCTGGGAGAACGCGGGCAATAAGGCGAACGCTTTGAAGGCCGCATTGGCTGCCGATGCGATGGGACCAGGCAAACGAGCCAAACGCAGTCTGTACCAGTGGCACCGGACGCTCGCGGATTTGTTCTTGACCCATTTGAGGAAAGACGAAGCGATCAAGCACTTCGAAGCTGCTCTGGAAGAAGCCAATATCAATGCGTACCGGGACCAATGCCGCGAAAAATTGCGAATCGCGAATGCACTGAAGGACTCGTGAGCCAACCTGACCGCTCGGGCTTTCTTAATTCGAGCGTTGGTGGGTGGTTTGGACGATTGGCGAGCTTGTGTTCGAATAGAGGTCGATTGTTCGAGCGTTTGCTAATTGAGTCGTGATGGCTGTTGTTGAAAATTCTGTGAGTGAAGTCTTGGACCGACGCGAATTGCGTGGGACGCTGGATCGTTTGCGTAACGAGTTGTTGGCGCAGCGAACCAAGGACGGGCACTGGACCGGCGAATTGTCCGCCTCGGCGTTGTCGACCGCGACTGCGATCAGTGCGATGAGTGCCGCGGTCCGCTCGGGCAAGTTGGCCGACGCGGATAAAGGTGCTTTGTTAGAACAGATACAAAGCGGTCGCAGTTGGCTAGCGAATCAGCAGAACGACGATGGTGGCTTTGGTGACACGGATCGCAGTCACAGTAACATCGCAACCAGCTATCTGGTGCTGGCCGCTTGGACGTTGTCGGATCAAGTGACTGGCGAGGCGACCAATGCGGATGCGATTTCGCGATTGCGGAACTGGATTCAGCTTGCCGGTGAGTTGGATGGATTGCGGCGGAGGTATGGCAAGGACAAAACGTTTGTCGTTCCGATTCTGACCAACATGGCGATCGCGGGGTTGGTTCCTTGGAAGAAGGTTGCTGCGCTGCCCTTCGAGGCGGCCGTTGTCCCTCAGTCGATGTATCGATTCGTGGGGATGCCCGTTGTCAGCTACGCGGTGCCGGCTCTCGTCGCGATCGGGCAGGTGAAGTTTCTGGAAGGTGGCGGTTGTTTGCCGCCATGGTCGTTGGTTAGGCGAGCGGCGATCGAACCGTCAATGAAAGTGTTGCGTTCGATGCAGCCTTCCAGTGGTGGATACCTCGAGGCCACACCGCTGACCGCGTTTGTCGTGATGTCATTGTCGGCGAGCGGACGTGCGGATCACGAAGTCACGCAAAACGGACTGCGTTTCTTGCGGGATTCGATGTTGCCCGATGGCAGTTGGCCGATCGACACGAATCTCGCCAATTGGGCGACATCTTTGGCAACCACCGCGTTGGCGATGGACCCTGATGATGATCGGTCTTGGTCGACCAACGAACTGATCCAGTGGCAACGAAGTTGTCAGTATCAAGAACGTCATCCGTTCACTGGAGCTGACCCGGGGGGCTGGGGATGGACGGATCTAACCGGATCGGTGCCGGACGCGGATGACACTCCCGGTGCGATCATTTCGCTTCGAATGCAGGCGACGACCCGATCCGATCTGTTGTGCGATGACTACTCCAGGCAATGGCCAGCATCGGATCCGTCTGGTTCGATCTCTGGAAACGCCCTGGATGCATGGCAAGCGTGCGACCGGGGTGTCGATTGGTTGTTGGGGCTGCAGAATCGAGACGGTGGTTGGCCGACGTTTTGTCGAGGATGGGGCAAGTTGCCTTTTGACCGGAGCAGCAATGACTTGACGGCTCATGCTTTGAGAGCGATCGCGTGCTTGCCCAAACGTGATTCAGCGAAACGAGAGCGGGCGGTTCGGCGCGGGCTTCAGTTCCTGAGGGAAAATCAGCAGGCCGATGGTTCGTGGTTGCCGCTTTGGTTTGGGAATCAGGATCGACCAGAGGAAGACAATCCGATTTATGGTACGTCGCGAGTGTTGGTCGACGTCAGTCCAGCTCTGGGGCACGACGCTATTTCGCGAGGGCTGCAGTATTTGATCGACAGCCAAAACAGTGACGGGGGGTGGGGCGGCGGCGAATCTGTTCGCGAAACTTTTGGATTGCCCGAGGGTTTCATCAGTTCCATGGAAGAAACTGCGCTTGCGGTGGAGGCCCTGGTCAGTTGGTGGGCCCGGATTTGCGGCGATGAGGGCGGACAGGCCGCTGAAAAGAACATTCCTGACGGAAGCCAGTGGGATACGTCGATGCGTTCCGCACTGCGAGCGGCTATACTTTCGGGCACCCGCTGGCTGATCGACGCCGTGCAACGCGAGCGTCACCAGGTGGCTTGGCCGATCGGGTTTTATTTTGCCAAACTTTGGTATTACGAACGGCTTTACCCGTTGGTCTACACGACCGCGGCGTTGGGCCGGGTTATGCAACGCGACGAACTACTTAGGTGATTGGCTTGTCGACCGGATCCCCCTCCCTTCCCGCTTCTATCCCGCCGAATGAGAACGCATCGAGCGATGTGTCTGTTCCGGGAACCTCCTCGGGGCGTCGTCGAAAGACGAGCCATTTGAAGGAGGTGCCAGAAACATTGGCGATGCGGGAAAGCTTGCGAGATCGATGCGCGCAAGTGGCTGCCAAACTCGATCGCTCTCATCCGATGACCAAGGATGAGATGGAACAGATTTCCCGCCGGATGCTCGAAGAGGCTGATTTGCCCGAGAGCTACCTCGGTTGGGTGATGGTAATGATCAGCAGCGAGTTTTGGGCGGACGCACTCGCTTCGGTTCCGCCAGAACGACGACTGTTTTTGCTGCCTCACTGTTTGAAGCACGCCGAAGGTTGTCCCGCTGAATACGACCAATTCGGAATGAATTGCAAAGAATGCGGTGCTTGCAGCATCGCGGACTTCCGTTCGATCGCCGAAGACATGGGATACCGAGTCTTGGTGGCCGAGGGTTCTCCGGTCGTCATGAAGATCATCGTTGGCGGATATGTCGACGCGGTCGTTGGTGTCGCTTGTTTGAACGTTCTGGAAAAGGCGATCGACAAAGTTTTGCTGGCGGGGATTCCCTGCATGGCGGTGCCGTTGTTGTCCAGCGATTGTCGCAACACCAAGGTCGACGAGCCTTGGGTGGAGCAGATGATCCGCACGCCGTACAAGCCAGCTGCTGCGAAGACGAAGAGTTACGTTCACTTGATGCGAGCGGCCGGTTTGCTGTTCGAGGACACACTGTTCGAACGATTGGCACCACGGCAGCGTGAAAGCCATCTGAGCGGCGAAGGTGGGAAGGCCTATTCGCCCGGGACTCGGATGTTGGATTCGACCCCGTCGGAAAACGGAGCACGTCCTGCTGTGACTCCTGAGCAATTGGAAGGCGTCGATCCGATCGCGGCGACCGAGACAATCGCTCTCGACTTCTTGGCCCGCGGTGGTAAGCATTCGCGTCCTTTCATCACATTGGCGGCCTATGACGCCATGACGGGTGGTGATGGCACCGGAGCCGATGGAGAAGATGTGCTCAATCGCGTGCCGGATGCGGTTCGGCGTGCTGCACTTAGCATCGAAACATTCCACAAGGCCAGCCTCGTTCACGACGACATCGAAGACGGCGATGCGTTTCGGTACGGGCAACCCGCGGTGCACCAGCGATTTGGGACCGCGACGGCGATCAATGTCGGTGACTACTTGATCGGACTTGGCTATCGCTTACTCAGCCGAAACATGATGGGCGACGAAGTCGACGCTGAAACACGAGTTGATTTGCTGGATTCCCTTGCCGCAGCACACGTTCGATTGTCCGAGGGACAGGGTGCGGAGCTGCTTTGGCGAGACGCGAAGGATCGGCGTTTGACACCGCTCGACGCTCTGAAAATCTACGCGTTGAAGACGTCCCCCGCGTTTGAGGCTGCTCTTTACAGCGGCGTGCGAATGGCGGGTGACGCATCGGCGTTGGTGGATCCAATTCGCAAATTCAGTCGCAACCTGGGCGTGGCGTTCCAGATCATCAACGATTTGAACGACTGGGCCGGTGACGACTCCAACAAGCTGACTGCGGGTGCCGATGTGATCGGTGGACGTCCGACGTTGCTTTGGGCATTGGCTCTGCAGCATTTGGAAGACGAAGACAAAGACACGTTGCTTGCTTTGGCAGAGCCCGATTGCGAATTGTCTGATCGCGAACGTTTGACCACGGTACGCCGGTTGTACGAAAAGGCGAACGTGTTCGAGATGAGTATGCAGTTGATCGACAAGCACCAGGCCCGAGCGGAGCAAGTCGCGGACGAAATCGAAAACGAAAGTCTGCGGCGTCTGCTGTATTTTCTGGTCGACACCGTGCTGGAACGACCTGAATCAGTTGGCTCAGGCGGGGACGCCGAACAGCCGAGTTCGCCGGCGGTCGTCAAGATTGGCGTGGTCGCTCGATAGATCTGAGTTGCGGATTGGCACACCATTCGTGCATTTTGTGGAACCAACCGAACATCGCCCAACGCGGTATCCCGTTTGAAAGTTGCTCATGCCTCCTGGTTCACCTTCTTCCGATGTCGAAACGTTGAGCGAATCAGGCGAGCAAGTCGATTTGAAGTCGCTGTTGAGAGAGTTCTACAGCGACTTTAGTGAGTTGGCCGAGTTTGAGTTGGTCACCGATATCCCCGAGCCATTCGACACGTTGCTCAACCACCAGTCTCACATGACGGTGACGGTCGAGCATTACCACGGTGAACCGGTGGATGTGGTGGTGCATCGTCGCCGCAATCGTTTTCGCGATGGCCGGGTGGCTCAGGCGGTGGACGTCGCAAAGCCAGAGGAATTGGACGCAACGGAAGCGTACACGCGGGAGATCACGTTGGTCACGCAGGACACTCAGCGAGTGGTCCAGCACGGTATCGTTCGCTTGGATCCTTCGGCGCTTTCGCGATCCGTTTGGCATCAAATCGCCAGCGGAGAGATTCCTCTGGGACGTGTTTTGATTGAGAACAATGTTCTCCGGCAGGTCCAACTTTGTCGTCTGTGGAAGGTGACTGCCGGACAACGGTTGGCAGAACTTCTGAATCTAAGTGTCGGGGACGTCGTCTACGGGCGAACCGCTTTGATCCGCTGTGATCATCGTCCCGCGATCGAATTGCTCGAAATCGTGCGTGGAAACGGCCCAATTGGCTGATCGGGAATTCCATCGCGAGGGAGCAAGTCCATTGACAACTTCCCCCCTGTGGGCGGTGGGTTAATTGACACAAGGAGTGTTTTTGTTACGATGCGAATGTTTTGAGAGTACGAATCGTTCTCGCCAACGTTCCTGTTGCGAGGTGATTCAGACTCAACGAAACAAGAGCGTTGCGAAGACCTCCACTACTGTCCACGAATGTTGGATCCCACCTTTCACCAGTCTTGATCGCCCTGGTCAAGCTTGGTCCCACCCCTTTTTGGTTTTGCTCGTAACTCGCCGCGAAGGCGAATGTTGTGAAGAGCCAATTTCCCGCTTCATTTGAGGAGCATCAGAGACATGCGTTGTCACGGAAACCCACTGACGCAGCCCGGCATGTTTGGTCGCCGAGGATTCTTGGTTGCGGGAGCAGCCAGCGGTCTTGGATTGAGTTTGCCTCAATTGCTGATGCGAGAGGCATCCGCTGAAATCAAACAGTACGACTTTGTCAAACCGAAGGCGAAGAGTGTCATCCACATCTACTTGCCCGGTGGGATGGCTCAACAAGAATCATGGGATCCCAAGCCTTACAGCCCGATGGAATATCGTGGCGATCTGGGAACGATCAAAACCAACACGGGCGAAGTCATCGGCAGTGCGATGCCGCAGTTGGCCAAACGAGCCGACAAGTACTGCGTCATTCGTTCGATGTCTCACGGTGAAGCGGCACACGAGCGTGGCACTCACAACATGTTCACTGGGTACAAACCCAGCCCCGCGTTGAGTTACCCCAGCTTCGGTGCTGTGGTGAGTCATGAATACGGCCCGCGAAATAATTTGCCAGCCTACATCTGTGTTCCCAACGTTCCCAACGAGTTTGCCGGAACGGGGTATCTGCCCAGTTCGTACGGCGGATTCGCTTTGGGCGCCGATCCAGCACGAGACGATTTCCAGGTTCGCGATTTGAACTTGGCCGGCGGCGTCGATGAAGCTCGCTTCATGCGTCGCAAACGTGCGTTGGAAATGGTGAACCAGCGATTCGTCACCGGCACGTCAGCAGACAATGTTGGTGCGATGAACACGTTCTACGAGCGTGCTTATGATTTGTTGGACACACCGGAAGCCAAAGCCGCTTTTGACCTGTCCAAGGAAGACGACAAGACTCGGGATCGCTACGGACGCAACCAAGCTGGTTCGCGAATGTTGATGTGCCGTCGTTTGATCGAAGCCGGTTCGCGGTTGGTCACGATGACCTACGGTTCGTGGGACATGCACACGTCGATTACATCCGGAATTCGAGGTCAGATGCCTTCCTTCGACCAAGGTTTGGCTGTGCTTTTGGATGACCTCAGCGAACGTGGTTTGCTGGACGAGACTTTGGTCATGGTCACCAGCGAATTCGGTCGGACACCCAAGATCAACGCGGACGCGGGCCGAGATCACTGGCCAAAGGTCTTCAGCGTGATGCTGGCCGGCGGTGGCGTTCAAGGCGGCATGATTCACGGTGCGTCGGATTCGACGGCATCGGAACCCGAGCTGGATCCCGTTTCCCCTGCTGACTTGGCAACGACCATGTATCGCTTGCTGGGCATCGTGGCTGACAAAGAGCTGATGGCACCTGGCGATCGGCCCATCGAAATTGTTGATGGCGGAAACGTCATTGAGAAAATCTTGACCTAGTCGCTGACTTCACGTCATCGACGGTCCAATCCCACCTATCCCGCCCCGCCTCTATCCCACCAAAGGTTTGTTGTGATGTCACACGACAATCTCCCTGCTTGCGCAGACCGATTTTCACATCGGTCATCGCGTTGGGCAAAGAAGCCCCGGGCTTCTGTAGTCTCCGCTGCCCACGTACCCGCCGCTAAACGTTGCTTGCTCAGCGTCGCGGCGGTCGTGAGTGCAATGTTCGTGGTTGGAACCGCTTCTGCGGCTTTCCCTAAGATCACTTACATGCGACCGCTCGGCGTCGTTCGCGGCGAAGAGTCGACAATCACGCTGCATGGCAGTTCGCTGGGTGATGCCACGCAAGTTTTGACGGACTTGCCTGGGCTAGAGATTTTGGAGGTCACGCCGGTTGATGAAAAATCGGTGACGGTGAAGTTGAAGGCAGACGAAAAACTGGCTCCCGGGTTGTATCCCATTCGGTTGGTGACGAAATCGGGGATCACCGATTTGCGTTTGCTCGGTGTGGGAGCGATGCCGATCGTCAACGAAGTTGAACCCAACAACTCGTTCGAAGAACCACAGACGATCGAAATGGATCGCACGATCGAGGGCAACGTCGATCGAGAAGACGTCGATTGCTTCAAGGTTCACCTGGAAGCCGGTCAAAAGCTGACGGTCGAAATCGAAGGCATTCGATTGGTTCAAGAACTCCGTAATCGAAATATCTTCGATCCCGCCATTGCGATCTTGAACTCTGATCGTTTCGAAGTGGCTGTCAGTGACGACTCGCCGCTGTTGCAACAAGACAGCTTGTGTTCGTTCACGCCCGAAGAAGCTGGTGAATACACGATTGTGGTACGAGAAAGCTCGTTTCTGGGTGCGTCCAATGTGTGTGGCTATCGTTTGCACGTTGGCTCGTACCCTCGTCCGGTCACCGTGATTCCATCGGGCGGCGTCAATGGCGAAGTGCTTCAAGCCAAGTTGATCGATGTCGATGGCACGGTAACAGATAGCAGTGTGCAGCTGCCGAGCGAGCCTGTGGCACAGTGGCCGGTGACTCATCAAGACGACCGAGGCATTTCGCCGTCGCCCAACTGGATTCGCGTCAGCGATGCACCGATTGTGACGGAAGTCGAACCCAATGAAGGGCAATCCCAAGCCTCGCCTGGTCAGTTCCCCGCTTTGCTGTGCGGTGTGATCGAGGAAGGTGATGGCTACGATTGGTATTCGTTCGAATGCAAAAAGGGCGATCGTGTTCGAGTTCAATTACACGCTCGCAAAACCCTTCGGTCGCCGCTTGATGGTGTGATCCACGTCTTCGGTCCGGATGGCAAAACGCTGAAAGGCAGCGACGACATCGGACCCAACCCTGACGGTTTGGTTGACTTCGATGCTGCCGCCGATGGTGTGCACTTCGTTCGTGTTTACGATCACCTGCGACGCGGAAGTCCCAACCACAATTACGTGATCGAACTCAGCCGTCGTGAACCTTCGTTGGAACTGACATTGAAGGAACTTCGTCGCGATGAGGCGATGGTTGTTCCTGTTCCCGTTGGTGGGCACGGTGCGATGGTGCTGACCGCTCGGCGCAATCAATTCAATGATCAGTTCGATGCGTTTGTCGAAGGGTTGCCAGAAGGCGTGACCGCTCAAACGTTCCCGATGCCGGCCGGACGCGTCGAAATTCCAATCGTCCTGCACGCGACCAAAGAAGCCAAACTTGGCGGTGCTTTCTTTGAAGTAGGCGCCGCCGGGAAAATTGGCGACCGAGAAATTCAGGGTGAATTCAACCAGCACCACAAAGTCGTCTTGGGTCAGAACCGTCGCGAAATGTTTGGCTATGAAACAGAAAAAGCCGCGTTGGCGGTTTGCGAAGCGATGCCGTTCAGCGTGGAAGTGGTTCAACCGAAAACCCCTATCCTTCGCCGCGGAAGCAAGGACCTGGTCGTTCGAATCAAACGCGACGAGGGATTCGATGGCACTGTTTCGTTTCGAACTCTCTACAACCCTCCGGGAATCGGAGTGAACAACAGCAAGCGAATCGACAAAGGCAATAACCAAGTCGTAATCCCGATCACCGCGAATGGCAGTGCTGCGATTGGAACCTGGCCGATGATCCTGCAAGTCAGTTACGGCACCAGTCGAGGAACGGCGACCATGTCGACTTCGCCAATTATGCTGGATGTCGAAGAGCCAGTCTTCGATTTTGCCTTCCCGAAGGCAGCTGCTGAACAAGGTGCCGAAACAATTCTCGCGGTCGGTATGACCAAACGTCGAGACATCGAAGGGGATATCGAAGTCCGCTTGGTTGGGATCCCCAACGGAGTGAGTTGCGAAGAGCCTCAAAAGAAAGTGGAACTTGGTTCCGAAGCCGTTCAATTCGAACTGAAAGTTGCTGCGGACGCAAAACCAGGGACTCACAAAACAATGGTCGTCCAAACCATGATCACTCGTGATGGCGAGACAATGATCCAAACGGATGGCACCGGGGAGATTCGGATCGATAAACCATTGCCGGTCAAAAAGGATCCGCCCGCAGAAAAGAAAGCCGAAGCGAAACCCAAACCGAAGCCCGCCGCCAAGCCGCTCAGTCGCTTGGAACAACTACGTCAGCAAAAGGAGTCGAAATGAACCGGTCCTTCAATCGATTGACTGTTCACGCACTGGGGCTGACCGCGATAGCATTCGCAATGGTCTCGGCCGGTTCAGTCTCGGCTGCTTCACCCGAAGCGATCAAGTCAAAGCCAGGCGAAATGCCAAAGATTGATCTCGCGGTCTATCCGCCTGAGATCTCGTTGACCACTGCCGCCGACTTCCAGTCCTTTGTCGCCGTGATGCGGCGTGAAGACGGCGTGACAGAAGATGTCACCGACAAGGTTCGTTGGTCCTTGGGCGATGACAAACTGGCGAAACTGGACGGTCATATCCTGCGACCGCTTGCCGATGGCGAAACAACCTTGAACGGGCGGTTCAGCGGTACAAACGTCGAAGTCAAGGTTCGAGTCGCTCAGGCAGCCACTCATCCACCGGTCAGTTTTATCAAGGATGTGATGCCGACACTGACTCGATCTGGTTGCAACACCGGTTCGTGCCACGGTGCCGCTCGCGGAAAAGACGGATTCAATCTCAGCCTCTTTGGATTTGATCCAAACGGTGACTACCAACGCATTACACGTGAAATTGGCGTGCGACGTATTAACCTGGCTGTTCCATCGGAGAGCCTGTTGCTGAAAAAGTCGGTTGGATCCGTTCCGCACACCGGCGGCAAGTTGTTTGATGTCGATTCGGATTATTACGCCACGCTGCACAGTTGGTTGAAGGCCGGAGCTCCCATGGATCCAGCCGATGCACAACCTCCCGCAGTGACCTCGGTTTCGATTTATCCACAGCAAGCTGTTCTGGAAGGCACAGGAACAACGCAGCGTTTCGTGACCGTTGCAACTTATGCCGATGGGACCACTCGTGATCTGAGTCGATTGGCGACGTTCTCGACCAACGATTCATCCGTCGCGGCGATGGACCAAAACGGATTGGCTACCGCTGGTGCACGTGGCGAAGCGTTTGTGATGGCTCGGTTTGATACTCACACGGTCGGCTCGCAAATTCTGACGCTGCCCACTGACCTGCAATACTCCGCACCGGAACCGCAACCTAGCAGTTATGTGGATGAATTGGTCGATAAGAAACTGCAACAGCTTCGTTTGGTACCAAGTGGTCAGTGCACAGACGCAGAATTCATCCGCAGAGCAACGATTGATATCACTGGTCTGTTGCCGACCGAAGAAGAGTTGAATCTCTTCGTCAATGATGTGGCTCCTGACAAACGCGAAGCATTGATCGATCGTCTTCTGGAACGAAAAGAGTTCAGCGAAATCTGGGCGATGAAGTTTGCTCAGCTGTTGATGATCAAAAGTACGAACCAGGTCAGCAAGAAGTCAGCCATGCTGTATGCGAGTTGGTTGACCGATCAGTTCGCTCGCAATGTGCCCGTTAATGAGATGGTGCACGATCTTTTGACCAGCACGGGCGGGACGTTTGGCCAACCAGCGACAAACTTTTACGAGATCGAACGTGACACACTGAAGACGGCGGAAAACGTTGCTCAGGTCTTTATGGGCATTCGCACTCAGTGTGCCCAATGTCACAACCATCCGTTCGATCGTTGGACCATGGACGATTACTACGGGTTCACTGCTTTCTTCAGCCAAGTTGGCCGAAAGCAAGCAGAGGACTACCGTGAAAAGATCGTTTACAACCGGTTCAGTGGTGAAACCAAGCATCCGGTGACGAACCAAAACGTTCCTCCCAAATTCTTGGGTGGTGAAGCACCAGAAACGAAGGGCAAAGATCGCCGGGAAGTGTTGGCCGATTGGTTGGTCGATGGAGAGAACCCGTTCTTCTCGACTAGCATTGCCAACCGGGTGTGGGCTCACTTCATGGGATCCGGTCTGGTCGATCCCGTCGACGATATTCGTGTCAGCAATCCGCCGAGCAACCCAGAGTTGTTTGACGAGCTGGGCGACAAATTGGTCGAGTACAACTACGACTTCCGCAAACTTGTTCGTGACATCTGCACCAGCCGTGCCTACGGACGCAGCACAGCGACCAACGAATCCAACGCCCACGATTCGCGAAATTATGCTCATGCAACAATTCGCCGGGTCCCAGCGGAAAGCTTGTTGGATTGCATTTGCCAGGTCACCGAAAGTCCTGAGAAATTCAGTGGATTGCCGTTGGGCAGTCGCGCGGTGCAAATCGCTGATGGCGCAACGTCAAACTACTTCTTGACGACGTTTGGTCGTTCACCGCGAGCAACTGTGTGTGATTGCGAAGCAACAACGGATCCGTCGTTGTCACAAGCTTTGCACTTGCTAAACGGAAGTTCCGTGCACAGCAAAATCGTGCGTGGTGGATTGATCAAAAAGTGGTTGAACGATGAGAAGCTCGATCCCGAAGCGGTTCTCGTTCGCATTTATCGACGAGCGCTCAGTCGTGAGCCATCGACCGAGGAACGCGAATCGGTGAAGACATTGCTCGCCGAAGAAGGTGCCGAACCTCAAGCGGTCATGGAAGATGTTTTCTGGGCGGTCCTCAACGGCCGCGAATTCGTTTTCAACCACTGATCCCGTTTCATTCACTGATAGACAAACTCATGATGCTGCCTCTTTCAAAGATGCCGGCGCGTTCAACGCGACTTCGAAACGTTGCGTTGACGCTTGCAAGCGTTTTGATGGTGCAATCGCCTGCGGACGTTTTCGCTGCGGATGCCAAGTCAACCGATGAACCGGCGAAGGTGACCTTTGAGGATGATGTCAAACCCATCCTTCGCCAGCACTGCTTGAACTGCCACAGCCAAAGTGACAAGCGTGGCGGTTTGGCATTGGATTCATACGGCGCGATGATGGAAGGCGGCGGTAGCGGCGAGATTGTCTACGACGATGGCGACGCTGAAACCAGTCGGCTTTGGCAATTGGTCAATCATGACGACACACCGGTCATGCCACCCAACCAGCCCAAGCTTCCCGACGATCAACTTCAAGTGATTCGATCGTGGATCGAAGGCGGCATCCTGGAAAATTCGGGCTCCAAAGCAAAAGCGAAAAAGAAGAACGCACTGGCGTTTGTCGCTTCAACAAGCGGACGACCGGAAGGTCCACCGCCGATGCCCGAAGCGTTACCTCAACGAGTGCCCGTGGTAACGGAGCGTGCCGCGGCGACCACCGCAATCGGTGCCAGTCCTTGGGCACCTTTGGTTGCTCTGGCCGGTCAAAAGCAAATCTCGCTGTATCACACCGAAACCGCTGAGTTGCTCGGAGTGCTTCCTTTCGAAGAAGGCATTCCGCAGTCGCTTCGTTTCAGTCGTGACGGTCAGTACTTGATCGCCGGTGGTGGTGAACACAGCGTTAAAGGCATTGCAGCCGTCTACAGCATCAAGACCGGTGAACGAGTTGCCCAGGTCGGCGACGAGTTGGATACCGTCTTCGATGCGGACGTCAACGACAACATGTCTCGAATCGCTCTGGGTGGTCCTCAACGAATGTTGCGGATTTTCGATGCGACGGATGGCACGCAGTTGTTCGACATTAAGAAACACACGGATTGGATTTATTCAGTCGCCTACAGCCCCGACGGCGTCTTGGTTGCATCAGGTGATCGAAGCGGCGGGTTGTTTGTTTGGGAAGCCGACACCGGTCGGTTGTACCTTGATCTCGCTGGTCACAAGGGTGCGATTCGGTCGATCGCTTGGCGAGACGATTCGAATGTCTTGGCCAGTGCGAGCGAAGATGGCACGGTGAAGCTTTGGGATGTGAATTCCGGCAAGGCAATCCGATCAATCAATGCGGGAAGCGGTGGCGTTACGGCGGTCCAGTTCGACCACAAAGGGCAATTGGTCACTGCTGGCAAAGACCGGAAGGTGCGTCTTTGGGACGCAAACGGAAAGCAACTCACCGAAACTCCGGCTGCATCGGAGGCTGTTTTGGAAGTCGCAATCACGCATGACAGTTCGCAGATGATCTATGGCGACTGGACCGGTTCGGTGCGAATGTCTGCCGTCGCGGATCCGAAGAAGATTCAAGAACTGGCGGCCAATCCTCCTCCTGCAAAAGAACGTATCGGCGCGGTGGAGCAAACTTTGGCATCGATCAAAGTCAAGCTCACTCCATTGCAAGAGAAACGCGACGCGACGTTGGCAGGTTTGAAGGCCGCGGAAAAAGCGGTTTCCGATATGGACGCCAAGATCAAGCAGCACAACGAAGCGATTGCGAAGAGTCAGGCTGAAATCGCAGCGAAGAAGTCACTGCGAGAAAAAACGGTCGCCGCTCTGCCCACGCTCGTATCGAAGTCGCGTGATGCACACGATACGGTTATCGCATCTCGCATTGGATTGGGCGACTCGCCTGATGACGCAGCATTGGTCCAAGCTGCTGACTTGGAAGCTTCGCTGGCGGAGCAATTGTCCAACATCGCACAGCAACGCCGACTGATTGTGCAAACGAAAAAAGACGAAGCGGCTTTGGCCGGGGCATTAAAAGCTCAGCAGGAGACGCTCGTCGCAATGCAGGCACAACGAACCGAGATGGAAAAAACGGTTCAAACGGCTCGCGTCGCTGCTGACCAAGCGGAACAGTCGTACGCTGCGGTCGCCGGCGAACTTAGTGAAGCGGAGAAGAAGAGACAGTTGTTGGCCGAAGCAATTCAGTGATCGTTTCGACTGTTCGCTTGCCATCGGTGGATTCCACAAACACGTGGGCACTGAATTGGCTGCGATCTGCGACGGAAGAAGAACTGGGACGTGAACTTCCCACGATGGTCGTTGCTGATCAGCAGACCGCCGGGCGTGGGCGTCATGGCAAGTCTTGGTTTGCTGCGGAAGATGGTTTGGCATGCACGCTGATTGCGAAGGCGTCGCCCGAGCTGTTGTCGATCGCGGTCGGCGTGGCTTTAGCGGAAACCATCGAAATGGTGGCTGGTCCCACGACCGTCCATTTGAAATGGCCCAACGACGTTTGGATGAATGGCAGCAAGGTTGCCGGCATTCTGATTGAACGTCACGGCGATGCATCATCAGATGGCGAGCCCGTTTTCGCGATTGGCATTGGTTGCAATCTGGGGAAGCATCCCGAGATGGATCAGATTGCTGGCGGCGTTCCCCCGACTTCGATTTTGAATGCCACCGGTCGTTTGGTTTCCAAAGACCAATTGCTTGATACGCTTGGCCCTCATTTGTTGGAAGTCATTGGCGAAGTCGATGAGCAACCGAAGGACGTGGTGCAACGGTTTGAGAATCGGAATGTTTTGCGAGGGCAAACCGTCCGTTGCATGATTGGAGGGCAGGCCATCGAGGGAATCTGCGAAGGTTTACATGGGGACGGGAGCCTGATTCTACGAACCGCCAGCGGGTTGCAATTCTGCAGCAGCGGCGAAGTTCAGCAGGTTCGCACTCGCCCATTGGGGTGAAAGTGCCGACGTCGGGTGTGGATTTGGACCGGGAAAATTTTTCAGTAGATTTCCGTCCACTACCCAATTTCTGACCTACGTTTCAGTAGAGGTGATCGCGATTCTCGGATCATTTCTCGGGTTCTGTCCGAGAGGACGTCCGTCCCACTATTCCTCATTCAGACCAAGCATCTCGAAAATGAAACGTACAAAAAAATCAGGTTTTTCGCTGTTGGAAGTGATCGCTGCTGTCGTGATCCTCGCTGTTGTGGCTGCTGCGACGGTCGCTACCGTCGCTCCAATGCGTGCAAAGAGCGAAGATAAGTTGGCTGAACAAGACATCGCTTCGCTGAACGCGATGGCACAGACCTACTACCTCGAAAAAGGTGCTTATCCTCGTAACATCGCTTACTTGGTTCGCGAAAACTACATCAAAGCGGACGATACCGCATCGCGGACTCGCTACAACAAGTTGCGTCAATATCCTTACGACGCAGCAACTGGAACGTTCAGCAAACCAGTGACCAACTAGTCACCGGTTTTCTACCGGACGACTTGCAGACATACGTCGACGAACCGTTCCAATCCATTTGGTGAGGAACGGTTCCTCGTATGTGCCTGCGGGGTTCGTCTGCCAATCGACGTCTCCGACGTTCTTGTTCTCATGAGTTCGTGATATGAGCCCGCTCGCACCATGCCTCCGCAATTCGGCAACGAAGCCTGACGCTCGTCGTCGCGCTGGCGTGACATTGGTCGAAGCGTTGTTGGTCATCATGATCTTAACCGCTTCAATGGTCGCTGCGCCGAGCGTTGGGCATCTGTTTTCAAGTCGCACGTCCATCCGCCAAGATTCGGATTTGATCGTCCGGTCATTGCGACTCGCACGCGAAACTGCTGTGTCACGAAGCTGCGCTGTGACGGTCCGTTGGAAGAGTGTCAAAGATGACGACGGCGAGTACCGCATGGTCATCGACATGCTTGCGGCACCTGGAATCTACAGCGACGGCACCGATGCATTCGGTGCTCAAGCAAATCCTGGTTCGTCGACCTGGATGGTGGATCCCGTTGCTTTGCATCCGGATGTCAACTTGAAGGCGAATGCATCTAGCATTCAGTTCACACCGACCGGGACTGCTTCGCGAGACCTGCAAATGAAGGTTTCTCGCGACAGTGAGAGCGTCGAGGTTTTTGTTCAGGCATCGTCTGGGAATATCTACAAGGATGCCACATGATGAATTCCGCCCAAAGAATTTGCGGCGCTTGCAAAGCCAGTCGTCGTTCAATCCGGCACGGGGCGACGTTGATTGATGTCGCCGTAGGAGCCGCTCTGTTGTCTTTGGTTTTGATTCCAGCGTTGGGATTGATGGGCCAAACAAGCCAATTGCTGCAGAGGCTTGATGTGCAAGACCAATTGCTCTTTGAAACTGAACGAATCATCGAGCAAGCTAAAATTGACCTCTGTGATCCGGTTCAATTTGCGACCCGCCGTGGAACTTTCGATGCGGTCGTGGTTGGCAATGAAACGACATCCATGCGTTCACGTCTGACGATCGAAGATTCGTTGACCCCCAGTTTGCTGACCATGGACGCGTTGGTATGGGAAGACCGCAACAACAATGGTCAGCCGGACGAAGGTGAGTTGAGTCAACAGTTGCGTACGCAGTGGAGCCAGCTATGAACCGATCACGTACTTTAGCGTCGAAACGCAATGGTGTGAGCCTGATTGAAGCAATCGCCTGTGTCGCGATTGTGGGAACGTTGGCAACCAGCATGGTCGGAATGATGCGAGGTTCGGCTCGCGTGACAGCAATTTCACAGGGCAACGAGGGTGCCGCGGCGGAAGGTCGACAGGCATTGAGATTTCTCTCCGAACAGATCCGGCAGATGACCAGCAGCGGACTTTCAATCGTTTCGATTGGGAATCGCGATATTCAAGTCGACGATGGATTGAATCTGCGTCGGATCCGTTTCGAAATCCGTCGTGCATCCGATGGCGTCGACCGGTCTTTGGTGATGGTGGATCCTTTGCTGGGCGAGACGATTTGCTTGGTCAATTCCGTCCGAGATTTCGACATGAATGAAATCATCGTCGCGGGACGTCGAGTGGGGATCGAAATGACTCTGCAATTGCAAACGACGAGCGACCGTGCCGGTGAGCTTCGTCCTGATCAAGATTCCGCTGAGATGACCACCGTCGTCTGTCTATCGCCTCAACTGTGAACGCCGCTATGAACGCCGCAACCATCGCCGATCGATCCCATCGCAACAGCTTGCCAGCTGGTCGATGCATGGCGTGTACACGACCGATCCACACGGGACATCAAGGCAGATCGCGACGCGTCGGTTCCGCGGTGGTTTTGAGCTTCTTAGCCATGGCCGTGATGTCGTTGGCCGCGATCAGCATTGTTCGATCGCATCGCCGAGCAAACATTCGAGCATCAAACGTTCGTCAACAGGTGGAAGGACGTTTGGTCGCCGAAGGACTGATTCATCGCAACGTGGCACTCGCTCGAACGAACGGTGTTCTGCCGATCGCGAGCTTAGATGCCGAGCTCAGTGATTCGTCATTCCCGAACGCTTGGATGACGACGCCCGTGATCGACACGGTCAATCAAACGGTCTCGCTGCAAGTCTACATGTACCCGGGAGCAACCCAGCCGGCGGCGAGTGTCACGACGGCGATTCCGGCCACACCGCCTGCTCCCACACCACCCGCTCCGTTGCCAACCGCACCGGTCATCGGGCCTGCTGTTTCTGTTCCGGCGGTTGTCGCACCGCCGGCAATTTGAGCTGCCAGCTCAGACGTGCTAGCCGACTACGAGAGGAGAACGCCGTCCGGGTTGGCCTGCCAAACCTGACGTGTTCGAACATCCATCGCGGTCAAGCAACCACCGCCGTAGCAGTGGGTGTCGAGACAGACCAAATGCCCGACATCGAGAATTTGACCTTCGTGGTTCGCAGTGTGTCCAACGAACGCGGTTTTGCCACTGTGGTGTGGTTCGGGAACACCTTGTCGCAATGAGTGCCAGCGAAGCATCTCAACGGTTTGTTCCTCAAGAGGAACCGCCGGATCGTAGGCGGCGTGCGTGAAGAAGTAATCTTCGTAGACAAAGTAGTCGCCGAGAGATTCAAAGAAGACGCGATGCGATTCCGGAAGAAAATCCAAGCCACCGTCGAAGCCGTAGCTGTCGAGTGTTTCGACTCCGCCATATCGCAACCAACTGTGATGAGACTCGCTGCCACGTAGCACGTTCAGCATCATCTCTTCGTGATTGCCTTGCAGAGCCACCAATTGGGTTTTTTGGCCGCACTGCAGGAGGGTGTCCACTGCCCCTTTGGAATCCGGGCCACGGTCAACGACGTCACCGAGAGTCACCACGATATCGTTGGGTTGGGGATCAATTGCCGCCAGAATCGCTTGCAGAGCGACGTTACAGCCGTGGATGTCCCCAATCGCGATCAGGCGTCCAGTTGATTCGTTTGTTTGTTCCATCAAATCGGCCTGATCCTCAAGTCAACGAGGTTTTGAATCGAGCGGTTAAGACTGTGAATCGGACTTTCGATTACAATCAAAGGGTTCAAATCGTCGCAAAAAACGTTTGAGAGAGTGTCCCGGATCAATCTTGGATCGCAAATCTTCGCCCATGATCGCTGGTTTGCAATCCCCACGCCCCGGCTTTGTGAACGTAAATTAGCTGAAAATCGGATTTCATGAGCGACTCATCGTTTCTTTCATCGATCAAGAAAGCATTGACCTCGGGCTCGCCGTCTGAAGACAGCGTGACGCCGGAAGCCAATGCCGTTCATCCGTACGAAAACGGAGAGTCGAGCGAACTGTGGGAAGACGAATCGTTTTGGGATGCCGATGAAACGGTTGCGATGGTCGGCAGCATGATGGTGCATCTGATCGTCATTCTGTCGCTCGCACTGGTGCAGTTGCAGAACCCGGTCGACGACGAAGCCGTGGTGATGATCGCACCGCCACCTGAATACGAAGAGACCGTGGATCTGATTGAGGAGATCGTCGTTAGCGATCAACCTCAGGTCGAGATCGGTTCCGACGCTTTGGCTGAGTTCGACATGGCGGAAGCTTCCGCTGCGACGTTCGCTGAAATCGCCAACATGGTCAGCCCGGTGGACCTCGAGCCAACCGACCTGGGCGACATCATGGTTAACAAGATGTTCAGCCAACCGGTCGCACCTCAAGATCGATTGGTCGACCAGAAAGGTCGCGTTGGACAAGGAACCGCTGGCGCCTCAGGGGCGGTCGACCAGATCACGTTCGAGGTCATGCAAGCGGCAGAAGAACGTCCGACGTTGATCGTGTGGTTGTTTGACCAAAGCGGTTCGCTGACTCGGCAACGCCAGGACATTCGCGATCGGTTCGATCGTATTTACGAAGAACTGGGGATGCTTCGCGAACAGTTGGACTCAAAGACTGCTGGCGAGGATCCGAACAACCCTTCCGAAGCACGAGTGCTGACATCGATCATCGGGTTCGGCGAAAAAGTGCAACTGTTCACCGAAGAGCCCACGGCGGACTTGGATTTGATCAAGCAGACCGTTGCTGACATTCCCGTCGACAACTCCGGTACCGAAAGAGTCTTCACGGCGATTGAATCGGCCGCCAAGCAATACAACTCTTTGCGTCGCAGCAATGGACCTCGAGGTCCAAAACGCAATGTGATGTTCGTCGTCGTGACGGATGAACGCGGCGATGACGCTCACTTGTTGGAATCATCCATCGGATCTTGCCGCAAATGGGGCATTCCGGTTTACGTCGTTGGCGTTCCCGCTCCGTTCGGTCGCGAGCACACGCTGGTCAAGTATGTGGATCCGGACCCTGAATACGATCAAACGCCCCAGTGGGCTCAAGTCGACCAGGGGCCTGAAACGTTCTTGCCTGAACGTGTGCAACTGAGCTTCACTGGAAACTTTGAACAAGAACCCGTGATCGATAGCGGTTTCGGACCGTATGGGCTGACGCGTTTGTGTTACGAAACGGGAGGAATCTATTTCACGGTTCACCCGAACCGCAACGTTTCACGAGAGGTTCGGCGAGGCGAGATCGATGCATTCACCGCCGATTTGCGTGCGTTCTTTGATCCGACTGCGATGGCTCGCTATCGGCCGGATTATCTATCGCCTCAAGACTACGTCAAAGCAGTCAAGCGTAGCCCGCTTCGCCAAGCGTTGATCGCGGCCGCGCAAATTAAAAATGTGAATGGGATCCAACGCCCTCAAACTCGATTCGTGAAACGCAATGAAGCTGGGCTGGCCCAAGCGTTGACAACAGCTCAACAAGATGCCGCGAAATTGGAACCGGTTCTGATCCAGTTAGCGGCTACTTTGGAACAAGGTTTGAAAGATCGGGACGAAGAAGAGAGCCTTCGTTGGTTGGCCGGTTTCGATTTAGCCTACGGCCGTGTGCTGGCTCAGAAGGTTCGTACCGAGACGTACAACGCGATCCTAGCCAAAGCGAAACGCGGGATGCCCTTTGAAAACGAAAAGAACAACACTTGGGTGTTGAAGCCTGCCGACGAGATCACGGTGGGCAGCAAGTGGCAACGTGAAGCCGACACAGCTCGCGAGTTCCTTGAGCGTGTCGTTGCCGAGCACAAAGGCACTCCCTGGGCGATGTTGGCCGAGAAGGAACTGGAAGTTCCAATCGGTTGGGTTTGGACGGAGACCTTCACGGACTTGTCCCCGCCGCGAAACAATCGCGGTAACAACGGCAACAACAACCGTCCGCCTCGTGACGATCAGAAACGGATGATCAAACGAGCTCCCAAGCGTCCTGTGCCAAAGCTGTAAGCTGGCTTTGAGACTCACGCGCAAGCTTGCATCGATGCGTGGTGGTTGCTCGATTGCTGAAATGGCTTTTCTGAGATCTCGCTGACGGTTGGCGGATCTTGGTTCCTCTTCGTCATGCATTCACGCTGGCGAACACGCGCGTGTTGCCGGGCTGACGATCTTTGCTGAGATGACTCAGGGATCGTCGGTTGAATCCGTGAAACTGCCGACAAATCGATTGGTGGGCTCAATCCGAAACACCCTCCATTGGTGTGGCGGCCACAGCCGGAAACTTCGTAGGTTCCGCTCAAGCGTCAAGGTCGACGCTTCCGATACCACCGATACCGGCACACCTGAGCCGATTTTGGCTCCCTATGAGAAAGACAAAAAGGATTTTGTCCGATGCGTTTGTCCTCCAAACCACCGCGAATTGATTCTTCCACTGCGTCCTCGCAATGGTCGCGAGTGATGCCGGCAACGGTCTTGCTCGGTTTGACAACGATTTTCACCAGTGTCGCTCAAGCTGACATTCAGTGGCGAAAAGATCTCACCGCGGCCCAAGCGGAAGCACAGCAAACCGGAAAAGGCTTGCTTTTGCACTTCACCAGTGACAATTGCGTCTGGTGCGATCGCTTGGAAGCCGGTGCTTTCAAGAGTCCCGAAGTGGGATCCGCCGTTGAGCAAAAGTTCGTGCCCGTCAAAGTCCACGCTGGCAAATCGCCTGAGTTGGCCAAGATGTTTGGTGTCACGAAATTTCCAACCGATGTGATGATCACACCGACCGGAAAACCTTTGGGCACCTCGGTCAGTCCTCAAGATCCAAAGCGATACGTTGCGATGCTGGCAATCGCGGCAAAGAAGATGCCGTCGATGATGACCACACCTGCACCAGGTGCAACGCAAACAATGGTGGCATCCAACGGTCAATCGCCGACCGGTCCGCCAGCGACCACTGCTGCCGCGACCATGCCACCTCGCACCCAGCAAAACCCGCACGTTGCAGGCGGCAACTTGCCTTCGCCTGACAGTCAATTCGCGGGCGGAGCAACCGGTCGTTTGGCTGGAGCCCGCACTGATGGGATGACTCTGGGGATGCCAGCTCAATCCGCACCGAAACCTGAAGCAAAGACTCCGGCCTTTGGCACTGACCAACCGAAACTTGCGATGGAAGGTTTCTGTTCCGTCACTGTGATCAACGAAGATCAATGGGTCGAAGGCAATCCAAAGTTTGGAGTGGTTCACCTCGGTAAGCTGTATCTGTTCCAAAGCGAAGCCAAGATGAAGACGTTTCTGGCTGACCCGACTCCATACACACCTGTGCTGAATGAAATCGACGTGGTTCGTTTCTTCGAAGAGCGTGTGATCGTTCCAGGCAAACGTCAGTTCGGAATGAAGGACCCTGTTCATCAACGCATGTTCTTCTTCGCCGATGAAGCTGCGATGGATCACTTTTGGAATGAGTACGAACGCTACACCGACGCCGCGATCGAAGTCATGGACCACGCCGTCCGGGATGCAAATCCTGGGGTGAACTGATCCATCGATCGGCACAAACGCATTTTTGATATTCACACACGCCTCGTTGGTTTGAACAGCGAGGCGTGTTGCGTTTGTGGGAACGGTTTGCATTTTGTTCGGGATGTAGGGAAATTTCGGAGTGAACCGCTCAGGGAATCCGGGAAGGGGGCACCGATTGCGGTCTGGTTAAGGCGCGGTCGCGCACCATGGTGTAACCTTTCGGGCGGAACCACGTCGCGGGGGCGAGGCCGCATTGCGCGTAATTGTTGAGATGAACGCATGCCGTCGTGCACCTCGGATGTTTCCGGTTCCACTGCTACTTCAAACATCGCTACCAAGCAAACCACCTCATGGTTTGTCTTTGCCGGAGCGACGTTGCTGGGGGCCTTCTTGGTGTTCCAGGTTCAGCCCGTAATCAGCAAATGTGTGCTGCCTTGGTTTGGTGGAACGCCAGCGGTTTGGACAACTTGTTTGCTGTTCTTCCAAGTTCTCTTGTTCGCTGGGTATCTCTACGCTCACTGCATCAGGCGTTTCCTGCCACCTGCCTTGCAAGGCATCGTGCACTTGGTGTTGCTGTGTGCGGCAGCTTGGTCATTGCCAATCGCGCCTTCGGACGCATGGAAGCCCGTTGGAACCGAAGATCCAACCTGGGCACTGCTCTGGTTGCTGACCGCGCATGTCGCGTTGCCGTACTTCGTGCTTTCCAGCACCGGACCATTGGTGCAGGCATGGTTGAGCTACGAAAATCAATCCGAATCAGTCTATCGACTTTATGCACTTTCCAACGTCGGTTCGCTGGTCGCCTTGCTGAGCTATCCATTCGTCGTCGAACCATTGTTGTCGATTGAACAGCAGTCGGTTTTTTGGTCGTTGGCGTTTTATGCTTTTGTCGTCGTGGATGGCTGGCTCGCGATCTGTTTGCTGCGTCGGCGAAAAGGAAACTCGACAACCAACAACGAAGAATCAGCGGAAGGCCAATCCGTTCTGGCCAAGCTGGGGGTGGCGGACTGGAGTGTATGGATCGGTCTGCCTGCCTTGGCTTCGGTCATGCTGTTGGTGGTGACCAGTCATGTCTGCCAAGACATCGCTGTGATGCCGTTTCTTTGGGTGCTGCCGCTCAGCCTGTACTTGCTCAGCTTCATCATCAGCTTTGACTCACCAAATTGGTATCGCCCCAAACTCATCGCTACGTTCACCGGACTGGCGTTCGTCGTCATTCAGTTAAAAGGCTGGTTTCCCGGCAATTGGCAAATGCCGATGGAAGCGTTGTCATATTTGGTCGTTTTGCTCGGCGTGTGTTTGCTGTGCCACGGTGAAACCGCCGCCCGTAAACCAGCGACCCAAAGACTGACCTTGTACTACGCACTGATCTCATTTGGTGGTGCGATGGGCGGTATCTTGGTCGCTTTGATCTGCCCGCTCGTTTTCCAAGACTATCGCGAACTTCCCATCGCGATGTCGTTGTCGATTGGCGTCGTTGCGATCACGTTCTTGGCTTCTCGATCCTGGATGACAACCACATGTGATTGGAAGCTTTCCAAACGCATCAACGGGTTGATCGTGGCGATCATTGGATTCACCGCGGTTGTTACCACGCTGACCAATCGCACCGATACGATCGATCAACGGCGAAATTTCTTCGGTGTGCTTCGTGTCGAGAACGATGCGGAACGAGTGCAGCTGGTGCACGGCAATACGATTCATGGAATTCAATTGCATGGTCCGGAACGGATGACGCCAACGTCTTACTTCGGACACAGCAGCGGTGTTGGACGATTGATTCACACGATGCAAGCCGAGTCTCCCGAGATGCGGATTGGTGTCATCGGTTTGGGGTGCGGCGTGCTGGCTGCTTATGGACGAGACGGCGACACGATGGACATGTACGAAATCAATCCGGATGTGTTGGCAATCGCGGAAGAGCACTTCACGTTCCTCAGCGATTGTCCGGCCGTGATCGAGCATCACTTGGGGGACGGCCGTTTGCTGTTAGAACGTCATACGGACAAAAAATTTGATCTGCTGATCCTGGACGCCTTCAGCAGCGACGCCATTCCAGCTCACCTTTTGACGCTCGAAGCGATGCAGCTCTATCGGGAGCGATTGGCAGACGACGGCGTGTTGGCCGTACACGTCTCAAACAACCACCTCGATTTGGTTCCGCTCACCCACCGATTGACCCAGGCCATCGGGATGCCCAGCCGGTTGATTCAGAACAACCGCCGCGATCAGGATTACACCCGTCCATCGCGTTGGGTCATCGCCACAGATCGCGACGACGCATTTTGGGAATCGGAACATTTGAGTGTCGCGCAAAAACCGGATGCGTCTGTTGTCGAGTCCGCACCTCTGTGGACGGACCAGCATCACAATCTGGCGAGCGTACTGATTTGGCCTTCTCTGTAACGCGAATTGCCCGGCAATTTGAGTTTTCCGGCGGCAATCGCCATCGTGCAAACTCGAATTCGCCGCAGCTGCGAAGAAGTGCAAAGAATCGTCGAAACCAGGTTCCGACGGGCTTGACGCACAGCGAATCAAGCCGATAATCTGCCACTTCACCCGGGGGATTAGCTCAGTTGGGAGAGCGACGCGCTGGCAGCGCGTAGGTCATCGGTTCAAGTCCGTTATCCTCCATCGATTCAAGCCCGTCTTTACTGTGTTCAACGTCGTTTGACACTGGTTTTGGCGGGCTTTTTTCGTTTCTTGCGTGCTCACTGCGTGCTGATTGCGGTGCCGGATTTCGTGCCGCTTTTGACTCAGATCGTGCCGGGTTTCGTGCCGCGCGTGCAGCCTGTGAAAAGTCGGCATCGGTGACGAGGTTGTAATGGCGGTCGGCAACGGCTTCTGTATTGCCCAACCACGCGCAGACGATGTGCTTCTGCCAGCCCTCAGCGAGAAGATCTGTTTCTCGGCTCGCTCGCATCGAATGAAACAATCGCTTCCATGGTTTGACCTTCGCTCTAGTCAGGATCTTGAGGAACTGTGTTCGAAGGTTTGCATTTGCCCAGCCTCCCTCTCGCATCGCAGCCGCCCGATAGGCTGGCTTGTCGATCACGTAGGCATCCGGTGACGGATACTTACCTCCAACGGTCGCGGTTTTGAAAGCATCGTCAAGTAGCGGACGTAGGTCCCCGAACAATGGAACCTCGCGCACACCCCGACCTTCGTGATGCTCGACCTTGCACTCGGGAACGTGCATCCGTTCGTGCTCGAAGTCGACGTCTCCCCATTTCAGCGAAAGCGTTTCGCTTGGGCAACGCAGGCCACCGATTCGACTTAGCATCACGATTAGGGACCAAGTCTCGTCACAATGACGCAGAACTTTATCGATCGTTTCCATCGGAACATGAACATTGGACTTCTTGGATGACTGCGTTGTCTTCACCTTCGAAAAGGGGTTTTTCTCGATCAGCTCCCAATCAACCGCGTCTTCGAAAAACTGGCGAGCAAACCCAACTCGCTTGTGAACGGTAGACGATGCCAGCGGGCGATCACGAAGCGACTCGGCAAACTGCTTTGCGTGACCTACCGTCACATCCCGCATCAGAATGCCATCAGGCATATACTCGCGAAGCAGTGCCATTACCTGCCCCCAGACGACACGAGTAGCCGGTTTCTTACTCGGTCCTTTCCTGTGTAGGAAGTCGGTAAGGAATGCGTCCAGCGTCATTACAGTCGCTTCGTCTACCGGTTCGGGTTCCAGCGATTCCAATAGCCCAACTGCAACAAACTTTTCTCGCAGGGTTGGGTGCAGCTCTGCGACCCAGAACGAAAGGTCGCGATCCATCACCCCGGTTATCGCTGCCGTTAATAAGTCCTCGGTGCGAGACTTCATTGTCATCGCGTTGGATTTGGACGTCTTGCCGAGCCTAATCGTCTTGCGAGATCCATCCGGTGCGTAGAACAGAATGCGTTTGCGCCCGCCAGCGTCGTTACCGATCGATGCCATGTGATTACAACTCCCGTTGTTGTCCCGAATGTATGAAGAAACCACGGCGGGCCGACTCGGGAAGTCAGCTTTCGGCCGCTAAACCTAGCCGTGGCTAGTTTGATGCTATCGGCTGCGGGTCGCACGTCAACTCAGTTTTGTTTGTTGATCGGAGTTCTGCTTCTGCATCTCGCGTTCGTGACGGGTAATTCAACGTCATACCTTCCTGCTTTCCCGAAAGCCCGCACCAACTGTCTATTGATGTGTCTCGTCTGGCATGTATTTGATTTCAGCTTCGCCAGAATCGGGCCGCTCACACCATCTGCAGCACAAGTTTGATGCATCGGCACCAAGATAAAGAAGCGTTCGAAGTGAAGCGATTCACGATTCTCCCCCTGGCAACCAAGAAGTCCGAGGAAAAACATTGACCTGTTGAACTTCAAGCAGTTTGGCACTGACTCGTCGCTTTTGTGTGATGCATACATCCGTTTCACCCTGCACACTGCTGGCATGGCGGATGATACGCCGACGCCTATTACATAGGGCGTCGTCGTACAACCGAGGACGACATCAAGTGTTTGCGTACAACCGAGCGTACAACTGTCCGTACAATCTCAACTGCTATCGGGAAGCGTAAATCGTTCCGTTGTCTTTCCGGTGCGTTTGTTCCTCGCGCGTTTCCCAGTCGCATTGAGGCGAGCCAGTGCCCGCTCGACCCTCGCTTGTCCGAAACCTGTTTGTCTACGTAGTTGAGCTATGGAAAGCGGACGCCCACTGAATGCCGAACGGATCGCGTCGTCTGCTTGCGTATCCATACGCCGTTGACGCTCATCGCTGTTTGTCTTTCGGGTTGCGAGCTGCGGTTTTACATCCACCCGCTCCCAACTCGGGTAGGTCCATTTAATCGTCATTGGTTCTGGCTGCTGAAATGATCGGCAAACTGCTTGCAGGACTGCCAAGCCATCTTGCTCGTGCGGGCGGATTGCCACATGCGTATCCGTGGCGCGGGCGATTGAACCGGCGCCGCTTCCTACGTCGGTAATCGCCTTGTCGGATTGAGAGCCCTTGCTGGAATGGTGAACAACTACAACAGCCGCCCCAAGTCGATGTGCGATTTTGTCAATCGCGTTGTAGAGACTCATCATGGATGCGTTGTCATTCTCGGAACAACCACGTGGAAGAAATCGATAGAGGGCATCTAACACAACTAACGAATACTGCCCCGCTTCAATTTCCATGAATAGACTTGCGAGTCCATAGATATCCATCATCTGCCCACGAAGCGAGAGAATATCGACCGCGATGTCTTCACCATCGCCACCTTCGGACACAACAGATCGCAGACGGCAAGCTAGTTCACTTTGGTGAAGCTCGGCATCGACGATGAGTACCCGCCCCTGGCGTACTTCAAAGCCCAGCCATGGAATGCCCAGAGCAACACTACGGGCAAGACCGTGTACGAGCCATGACTTGCCAATCTTTGGTGCGGCGATGACGTTCATCGTCTCGCCGATTCGTAGCAACCCACCGATGATTGGGGGCGACTGGTCGGGATGATCTTTGATCAATTTTGACAGTGGGAAGAGCCGAGGTTCGCAGGATTCTGCGTGACTCTCAGTCTCTGATCGATCGTAATGAACAACTCCGCTCATTGGTCGGTCTCCGATGGCTCGGCAATGGCGGATGGTGTCGTCTTATCTACACGTCGCTCATCTACGTATTGAGTCAGATCGCCGATGTCGTATTTGATCCGACCACCATCACGCACAAACGGAATCAACCCATCGTGTCGACGCTGCCAGAGAGTTCGTTGCGACATCCCCAGCCATGCCGCTGCCTTCATCTCAGATAGCAATCGTTGTTCGTACTTGGCGGTACTACGCATCGCTGTGCCCCTCTCTCGTCTCGGGGGCGTTGCGTTCCTGCTCGATCTCCTCTGCAGTTCGCAACAAAATCTTCAGTTCGGCTGCCTCGCGTAGCACTTTTTGCAGTCGTTCGCGCACTGTGGCTGCTTTAGGGATACACCTCAATGGGCTGCGTCCCTGCTTGTTGTTCGTCGTCATTATTGAGCCTCCTAATGGTTCAGGTGGCTCAAGGGTCTCACGACGTATGCAGACGAATCAGGGACGATTTGGGGACGGATCTGGGACGGGGGACTTCGCTGGAACAATTGCGACGTCCGTGCGATCGCTAGGTGACACTTGCCATGAAGCATGTGTCTTGGCCAATCGCTTGTTTATTCGCTTCGCCATTTTTCTGCATCCGTCGCGAGGTACTTCGTAATCGAATCCAGCGCCGATAGACAACTCCTCAGGCTTGCAGCGTCCTTTCTGGTCGATGAGGTACTGGATGAAGTCTTTTTGGGCATCGCTTGCAGGGCCGTACGAGCTACTTGGGATCTCAAGCCATGTGGCGGCATCTGTTATCAACCTCGATGCATTGGTCGGCTGCTGCTTCGTGGGTCTTTGAGCCCGAAATACAGCATTGGGTGAACGCTCTTTGAAGTCATTGAGAACAGACTCTACGACTGGGGTGAAGTTTCCGAGCCAAATCTCCTGCTCACACGAGTCCAGCTGGTGCCATTCAGCTGTGAACTCGTCAAGTGAGAGAATATGTTCCGCTGGCCAGAAGAAGGTTTGCTTAAAACGCAGACAGAGATAAAGGTTGACGGCTGCACACCTGACTGGGAGACCGTAATTCGAGGGGCAATCATGCAAACGTAGGCGATAGTCAGGTAGCAACATGATTTTCAATACAGCTGCCGATAGCTTCCCGATTTTACTGTCGGGACTGTAGTCACTTGGGTTATTGCTGGTCGCTAATAAGTTCCTTTCAACTTTCAATTCCGATTGGACACGCACCAAGCAATCGTGCAGAGCTGTGCGGTCATTGAGATATTCGCCCGTCTCGATTTGCACGAAGTACGGAAATTCAGCATTGGTCATCGCATTTTGCAACAACTCATCAGCTGCCAAGAATGCAGCTTCGTTCACTTGTGTCACCCCACAACAGAGAAGGCCGGCAATCACACGCTTGCCGAGTGAAGCAAACGAGTGATTTGCCGTGCGGCGGAAGCGATCCACCTACCGTTGATTGAGCCAACCCGTCGGTCGACACTGACTCAAGCTATCGTGTCGTAAACCGCCTTTCAAGCATTGGCCGCGTCGATCTTTTGGTGCCGCTTGCTACTTGCGGCAATCCGAGCGTTGCAGCGAGTGACTGGCGGGATGATGTGGATGCGTGGAACAAGGCCAGAACGGCTGCGATTGAGTTGCGTCATGGAATTTGAAACTCTCAGCTTACACCGAACGTTGCACCTCGCACCCATCACCATCAAGTTCAATCATGCACTCACCAGAACGGTCGAAATAGAATGAGCATCGGCCGTACTGAAGTCCTTGCACGGTTTCCACATCTTCAAAGTAGGCTGCGATTTGCTGTGGTCGCTCATCCATCTGAAAGAATCGGTTGATTGCTCGGACGCTTTCAGGAGCGAGTACGTCAGCTCCAACAACATCGACCTCAAGTGGCAGGCTTGATCGCGATGTGCTGAAAAGCCTGGTCGAGTGTCTCAGCATTTTGCTGATCATCGAGAACTCGGGGAGTGCAGACGGGCTGTGGCTTGTCACCACTGTGTCAAGATGCCCGGTCTTCAGAAGATCCCAGATCTGTTCATGAAATCCTGTTTTTGATCCATGGTGGCTAGCCTTGATAAGCCTCACTTTTTCAAACCGTTTGCAGTCGTAATCTTTGAAAGCGTAATTCCAGTTTGCGATCTCGACATCGCCTCCGAGCACGATCGAGAATGAGGGAGTCTCGATCAATAGCCCTACCGAAATTTCATTGTGCTTCAACGTAGGGATGCGGTCCTTGATCTGATTGTCCTCGTCGAAGCATTTGCTTAAGGACCGTTCGTATTTACCGATCTCGCGTCCAGCTGGAGAAAACGCTTCGATAGAGAAGGCTGGATTGCGTGGTCTTGGAACAGGGTACAGCAGCGAGCACGAGGACACCTTCCTGCTACAGGAGTTGATTTTTCGCCGCTTCTCCAATCTCCGCCACTCACTGTAGATTTCAGCCAGTTCTCTCAACTTCAACGTCAGGTCCTGATCGTCTCTTTCGGCAGCAGCCTTGCTGCCGGCTAATGCGATCGCGCGAAGAGCAGTTGGATCTAAGCAAGCGGGTGTCCAGAATTCGTCAGGCGGAACGTTTTTCAAAATTTCACTGAGACCAAAGTAGTGGTCTTCATGCGGATGAGTGAGGCAGGCAAACGCTAGCCTTTTGACTCCCTTGCTCTGAAGAAAGTCAAGCATCGGGTGCTTCGTATAGTCACTCAAGCGGCCCCGAAAACAACAATCAATCACGCCATACCTGCCATCAGGTAATTTCAGCACGATGCCCTCGCCCTTGTCATTCGAACCGAAGACATGAACTTCCAGCCAACCTGGAACACTACTCATTTGACGAAAGCACAATCGCAAAACGGTGCAAGTGCGGATTGGACCTAAGCACCCGGCTCAACTCCAAACGCCTCCGAGAAAAATCGATCCATTTCATTTAACTGTTCACGCGAGATAGACTTATTTGGCTTCGGCTCGATTTCTACTGCAACACCTGCATCACCTCTGACAGTTTTGCAGATGAATGCCTTCCCAACGGTAACGCCAACATCCTCCAGTGCTTTAGCCTCTTTGGTGCAGTTGAAGCGTGAGCCGTCCTCAGCGATTAGCGTGACATACGCTTTGCCATCACGAACGTCGTTCACTAGTCCATCAAACTGATTCAACAACACAGAACGCACGTTACCGTCGGCATCGTTCTTTTCCGAACCATCATCCTGGGAATCGAAATCGCTCTCGACACGTAGAAAATCATCAGGTGCGTAGGTTGGGGATGGCGAACCTAATGTGGACAACGTTTCCTCAACGGGACCTCCGTCATCAAGTTGTCCGCCCGGTTGGGTTTCACCTGGTTGAGTACTGTGCCTGTCAGGGCTGTAATTCGTTTTGCTGAACCGGTCATTCTCAACGAAACTGGTTAAGTCTTCGTCTTGGAAGTAAGACGTCTTGGCAATCATGGTTGGCTCTCCCGAATATCATCAATCAGCTGTTTAGGGATCAACCTCAGGTCACCCTGGACTTTCTGCGTGAACCTCTTGCAGCGTTCCAGGCTGAACGAACTATCGGTCTTTCCCGAGTCGATTCGCTTATCCACATCAACGAAGACGAATTCGTTTGGAAGTTCGTCGACAATCTGCTTTACCCCATCGCTACCCAGGTGCGACGGTTTCTGGTAGGGGGTTTGAGACCCCCACTGGTCTCTCGGCATTACACCGTATGAGATTCGTCCTGTGAACTGAGGGTCAGTCTTGTCTTGCAGTTCAAGAATAATCGCGAAGTCCTGTACTGACATTTTCATCGCTCGTTCCATCAATTTGGTTCGAAGGTGAGCCTCACACAACTTTTCAATCAGTTTTTGTTCCGAATTCCCGCCGATTTCTAACGCAAACCACTGGCGAACACCGACCCTGGCTACTTTGTCGATTCCGAGGTTTCTGGCAGCATCGGCAAGCAAGTCGTACCCGCGTATGGTTGCCTCTCTTTGCTCAGCAATCGGACCATCGCACTCAATCCCGAGCCGCTTCGATTCCAAGATAACGCGTTGTCTGCGTTTTTTGTCCAGGATCTGCAAGCTGAACGCTGATCTCTCCCAATGCTCAGTTTCCATTCGATCAAGTAGGGTCTCGCCAACTTGCTCGACCTTCGAAACGAACGAGAGCTTGGCCGGATATCGCAGCTCGACAACCGTCTTTCGAGGGATAATTTCTGCCACTGAATATCTCCAAGCATAGTTCAGGCAACATACCGCCAGTCAATCCTCCAGCCGTCACTGGAAATACAGGGCGAACTTTCTGAGGTAAATAGTAACTCACGAGATATCGGCAGGCCAGCAACGACTCGTGCGTGGTTGCTAGACTGCCCTAATTGTCGGACGAATTGCATCTGCAAGCCTGGGAGTCCGTGCGTACACCCTGTGTTTCCAGCACCCAAAACAGCCTGTGCCACCGCAGGGCTAGACTCGTTTTGACTAGGATTGGCCTGGAACTGCTGCCTCACAATCTAAACTCAGGGGTAAATTTGCGAATTCTGACATCCCACCCGGAAGGGGTGTGGCAGGGGGGGTGCCTAAAACTACTCTCGCTCTTCCGATTGGGGCATTTCTCGCAAATTTGCGAACTCTGGAGACTCACCGGCAAATTTGCCGCTGAGATTAACCTGCCACTCGCCAGGGGTCAAACTCCGCAAATTTGCGGTTTACTCAGCCACGAACACCGACTCCGGTTTGCGCCGGAGCAAGCACCGTGACCTGACCAAAAGCCAGCGGGCGATGATGGCTGCCAAGGCTGCTGAGGGAAGGAGCAAGCGTCCACCAGCCAAGGCCGCAGAACAACCATGCCTCCTGAAAGGGGAAGATCCGCAAATTTGCGGATCTGAATCTGATCCCGCCACTGCCAGTGACGCAGCCAAGTCAATGGGCGTGTCAACCCGCAGTGTGGAGTCAGCAATCAAAGTCAGAAGGGAAGCAGCAGAGGAAGTGGCTGGCGCTGTTGATAATGGCGAGATCTCGCTGAATGCCGCCTCTCAGCTTGCCAAGAACGTTCCTGACAAGGAGGAACAGAAGAAGATCGTCGCTGGTGGAAAGAAGGCCAGCATTCGCAACTGCAACCCCAGCAGCGTTAATAGAAAAACTATTGGCCGTGTGGCGAGCTGAAGGAAGTCAGCGTTCGCTCGGAAGCACAATCCAGTCGCACTCTCTCATTCGCTCTAGTTCGTCGTTCCTGAGCGTTTTAAGCTCAGCTGACTCCCAGTCGGAGTAGTGCTCGTCGTCGTACTGTGCGGACCAGATTGGGTGTCTCCCACAGATCATCAAAGAAATGTGAGGGCATATTCAGGGCACTATCGCCGACAGGAAATGGCCGTTTTTCCGTAAGGCTGCTCCAGCATACCTGGGAACTTACGAAGCAAACTGCCGTACCGATTGCCCAGTGTATTCACCGGATGATTGGATCGATACGGCTCACAACATCGAAGAACCAAATCGCACTCGCTGGCCAACCAACGAAAGCAACAAATGCCGTGAGCTTCTCCGGGATCACAATGCCGAGTAGCCCAAAAATGATTCCCATCAATATCGGTATGACAATGAACAACCCACTCGCGTAGAGCCAACTAACAGTGAACCCGTAATACAGAAGCAGCCCTAGCATCGCCGCAAAGCCCGTAGGGTAAGAGATCTCCATCCAGGATTTCGAAACTTCAGGAAGACTTGGGTCACGGATTGCGACACGTTGCTGGGAATTGATGAATCCTATTAGCAAAAGCCAGGCAAGTAACGCCTGCCATGGAAGCTGTTCTGGCATGAAACTGAAGAATAATAAGAATGGGTGAAGCATACACAGATTTCCGATGCATTGCGATTTCGTGACTGAACTTAAGGCTCTGAGAGCGACAGTCAGAGTGTCGCTCCGCTAGCAGGAATCTTCGTGGCAAATTCGAAAATGTACGTGCGTAGGATAACCAAGAACCCTGACTCAGAGTGAAGGGGGGTTCCGGGTCAAAAAACGAGAGCGGGGTGGCCCAATCTGAGAAACGGTTTCGCTGGCCCCGCTTTCGCTCCCTGGACCGTCGCCGGTGTCGCCCGTTGCCTGCCCCCTCCCCGTGTGCCCAGTACCTGCGTTGTTGTGTGCTGGTGACGTGGCTGCCTTGCCGCTGCTGTGTGGGTGTGACTATCGGGCAGGGATACACGTTTGGCTCTGATCGAGTGGGGCACGATGGCTGGTGATGCGATCCAGAACAAAACCACACCAACAGCGTGCCCTGCGAAGCGTTGCCTTGGCGGCGATGCGGGGCGCTAACACCTTGATGCTCCCAGTCAGGTTTCCGGGTGCTCAGGCTCCGTTTTACTGGCTGCGTCGGACAAGGCTAGTTCTTTCGCGACCCTTAGCAGTTCTTTGCGTGCGGCCCCGCTCATCTGTTGCCAAAACGCCAGCAGCGTATCGGTGTCTTTACCGGCGAATCGTGCCGGATTTCGTGCCGCTTGATCCTGGGGGTGGCTCAGACGTTGGTTTTCTAGCGAGTGTTCAAGTCCGTTATCCTCCACTCCAAAAGCCGCTTGCGATTTCGCAAGCGGCTTTTTTCGTGCGCCGATCTTGTTCTCCACGAACGATTGATGGCATTTCGCGATTCGAGGCCAAAGGTGGTCGTGGATTGCCATGTTCGATTGGGGGTGTGTAGGTCTCCACGAAAGAAGAGTCCTTGAATCCGAAAACCCTTTCGCCAGGCTGCGGTGAACCTTTGTTGTTGATTGAGTGTCGGCCTGATGCACGAATTCTCTTCGTGCGACACTGGCTGCCAATTCTGCGGAACGAGACGGAGAAGTTCGCATGCTTGACCCGACGAAGAAACACCCGATGGTGATGCCGGATGGGACGGAAGTCAAAACCGTTGTGTCGCTGAACCAAGTCATCGACCATCCAAGAATTGAGATTGGTGACTTCACCTATTTGGGTCATCTGGATGTGCTGGATGATTACGCAAGTTACCTTGCGCCTTTTCTGTTTCCGCTCAGTCGGGAACGGTTGGTGATCGGCAAATTTGGGCAAATCGCTCATGGTGTGCGATTTATCACCAGCTCGGCCAACCACAACATGAGCGGCTTTTCGACTTACCCATTCAACAACTTCATGATGCACGAAGGGACCACGGCGGAGGACATTCAGGCGATGTTTGACGTTCCGGGACGCAAGGGAGACACCGTCATCGGCAGCGATGTTTGGATTGGGATGGAGGCCGTCGTGATGCCGGGAGTCACCATCGGGGACGGTGCGATCATTGGGGCTCGTTCGGTGGTTGCCAAAGACGTTGCTCCCTACACAGTTGTCGCGGGCAACCCCGCCCAGCCCATCAAGCGACGCTTTGAAGAAGACGCCATCAATTCATTGCTTAAAATCAGATGGTGGGATTGGCCGGTGGAGAAGATCGAGGCCAACATTGACGCGATCGTGGGTGGTGATGTTGAACTTCTAAAACGTGCCGAAGGGTGAGATCCGAGGGAAGAGGCGGATGCCGGTTCCGTAAAACATTTGCACCGAATGCGGAATTCTTCGTCCATCTCTCAATCGGCGTCACCGCTTTCGAACAAGAACAACGATTGGGGAAGTCTAATCTTTGCCAATCGAATGAACTTTGTATTTCGATTGCACGAATCCGAAGTCAAAAGTTTTGGTGTCTTGGTGGGTCAAGCGGATGTCTTTGTCCATAGGGCCAAACAGCGGGATCCCTTCGCCGAGCAAGATGGGAATGACCGTGACAACCAATTCGTTGATCAATCCCGCTCGCAGAAAACGCTGAATCGTAACCCCGCCGTCGATGTAGAGCTTCTTTGCTCCTTCGCTCGACAATCGTCGATGCAATTCCTCGGGCGATTCCGAAGAATGAGTCACGCAATCGGGCACCTCATCCGGAAAGACAATGGGAGTTCGGCTGAGGACAATGACGGGCGTCTCTCCATATGCCCATGGCCCAAACGTTCGAACTTTCTCGTAAGTTCTTCGCCCTATCACCAATGCGTCGACCGATTGCATGAACTCGCCGTAGCCGCAGTCCTCGCCCGCCGGAACGGTTGCATTGGCATCGTCAAGCCAGTCCAGTCCCCCGTCTGCGCGAGCGATGAATCCGTCCAAACTGGTTGCAATGAAAACGGATGCTATTGCTGACATTCTTCGTCCTAGGCGAGTGTGGGTGAAGGCTTCGCTTGAGTCGGATCTTGGGTGAAAGATGTCGTCGGGCGACGCAGCCAATCCAGAATCGCCGTGTTGGTTTCTTCGGGGAGTTCCTGCTGGATCCAATGACCGCAGTCCAGGCGGACCACATCTGCGTTGGGCACGAACTCTTTTAGGTTTTTAAGTTCCGGAATCACATCCCGCTTGCCATAGATCATCAGTGTTGGATGCTCGACCACCGGGTTTGGCGTCGCCAGCCTATGCCAGTTGCGATCCAGGTTTCGATACCAATTGATCCCGCCGGTGAACCCCGACGATTCAAAGGCTGATACGAACACTGCCATCTCTTCGTCGCTCATGATCGGATCGCCGAGCGGTGTTTCTGCTTGGGCAAGATTGATCATCGCCATGCCGGGTTGCGGATCCTGCAATGGGATATTTTTGCGAAACAGATTGTGGAGGAACCGAGCCGTGTTCTCGTTCAAGACTGCGTCAGCGACTCCTGGTTGACGATTGAAATGGACAAAATAATTGTCGCCTCCAAAAATCTGTTCCATGAATTCGATCCAGGGAATTTCGCCGCGTTCTTGGTAGGGCAAACTGAGGTTGATCAGCTGCTTGACGCGATTGGGATGCAACAGGGCGAGGCTCCAGACGACAAAGGCTCCCCAGTCGTGTCCGATGAAGGTTGCGTCTTGGTAGCCGTAGTGATCGAGAAGACCGACGAGGTCACCCGTCAGTTGCTCGATGTCGTATTCGACGACGTCAGGCGGTCGTGAAGAGTTTCCGTAGCCTCGTTGGTTGGGGATAATGACGTGGTAACCCGCAGCAACCAAAGCCGGAACCTGGTGACGCCAGGAAAAAGCGTGCTCCGGCCAGCCATGACAAAGAACGATCGGTTTGCCAGCATTCTGCTGGCCAGCCTCAAACACTTCCAGTTCGACGCCATTGACTGAGATTCGATTAGGTTTTTGAAAATGACTTGAGTCGAGCATTGTGTTTCCGGGTGATGTTTTCGAGTTGGTTGGTTTTATTCGCACACAGTGGAGTGTCGATGGTTCGCGAGGTCGCGTCCGCGATAGGGCAATGACTGCCGCATGACGGATTTGAAAGTCTCGCTACGCCATTGGAGGCTTGCGTCCGAGCGATCGTCTAATGTCGGTTAGTTGGCCGTGGCGAAAAAACGAATGACTGATCGCCCAGGTCTTCTATCAACGGCATGGTCAGGTTCCTGTTTTGGACTAGAAGTGATTGCAGGATTCCTTTCGATTGCATTGGTTGGTTTTCCCTGGTCATTGGATTTCGTGGTTGCTCGCGTTGTTTCTTTCGACCAACTTTACAGGGTGCTGCTGACAGCCTACTGTCAGCAGCGTTTCAAGAATTCAAAAGTTTTGACCCCACAGAGAAATCCATTGCGTCGCGCGGATCGTCTGTTTCGGATCGTGGAATACATCAAGGCACGCCGCGAAGCCGTGACAGCCAACGAACTTGGCAAGGAATTGGAGGTTGGCGTCCGAACGATCTATCGTGACATCGCGGATTTGAAAGCGTCGGGAGTCCCGCTGACCGGAGAAGCGGGCGTGGGATACCTACTGAACCCGGAATACGTGGTTCGGCCGCTGCTATTTGACGACGAAGAACTTGATGCGTTGGCCTTGGGGGCTCAGATGGTCCAAAGTTGGGCGGACCCAGCCATGGCTCAAGCGGCTCGAAGGGGGCTGGACAAAATCACTGCCGTGTTGCCCGGGACGCTCGGAGATCACGTTCGTCAGTCCACTTCGTTTGCCCACCCAAGCAACTCGAAAAAGCCGCTGCAAATTGATTTCACTTCGCTGCGACGAGCCATCCGCACGCAACATATGGTTGAGTTCTCGTATCTTGATTCCGCTGGGGCCGAAACAAGACGCCAGCTACGGCCACTGGCACTCATCTTTCTTGCTCCGATCTGGTTGGTGATGGGCTGGTGCGAATTGCGTCAGGACTTTCGCAGTTTTCGAGTGGATCGAATGCGAGGCATGAATGTCTTGGACATCAAATTTGAAAGCGAGAGCGGCAAGACCCTCGATGATATGCGCAAGCAATGCGAAGGTGAGTAGGTTCTCCCCAGGTGAGCTGCGCGAGCTGGGGCCAATTGCTGATATCACTTCGGGATGAAAATCGACTTTTGGGTTATCAACAGCTCCTTAGCTCATCTCCTTCGCCCAGCGGCGAACGGTTCTCTGGATCGTGTTTTTGTCGAACGCGGCAAAGCCGAGGATCATGCCCTGTGTTTCGTGCGTTCGTGAATAGATGCTGGCGGGATGAAACTCTACTTTCGCTCGGCATGCGGCGGTGATGAGTCTCTCGTCAGCTTCCTTGGTGACGCCCCGTATCGTGAGGTGCAATCCAGACTCAGGTTTCTGGACCTCAACGAAGTTGCCCAAGTGTTTTTGCAACGATTCATAGAACGTTGTCTGACGCTGAGCGTACAGTGAACGCATACGGCGAATGTGCTTGACGAAATTCCCGGACTCGATGAACCGGTGGAGAGTCATTTGAACGAGCTGCGGCGATGAACGATCTTGAAGGAATCGGACGTACGCAAACGTCTTCGCCAATTGCGGGGGAACAATTAGAAAGCCCAGTCGGATGGCCGGAAACAACAACTTGCTGAACGTTCCCATGTAGATCGTTCGGCCGGAAGAGTCGAGACTGCTGAGCGAAGCATGCGGGCGTCCCGTGTAGCGAAACTCGCCGTTGTAATCATCCTCAATGATCCAGCTTTTGTGCCGCTGTGCGGTGGCGATCAGCTGCAGTCTTCGGTTCAGGCTCATGGTCATTCCCATTGGCCACTGCCCGCCCGGCGTCACGCAGATGAGTTTTGGCGTGGGCTTCTTTTTGGGGACTCGTGACAGGTCGATTCCTTCGGAGTCCAGCGGCACGGGAACCAGTTGTGCCCCCGCGATGTCGAGCAATCGATTTGCCGGAGCGTTGCCTGGTTCTTCTACCCACGCGGTGTCGCCTGGAGTCAGTAGCAACTGAGCGATCATTGTGAAGGCTTGTTGAGACCCCGAGGTGATCACGACTTGTTGAGGCGTGCATGACAAGCCACGTGAAACGGCCATGTACTGGGCAATGGACTCTCGCAGCGGAAGAAATCCTTGCGGCTCGCCCAAATTCAGGTGCCTCGATGACCATCGAGCCTGCTCGTTGCTGAATCGGTTCCAAATTTGAAGTGGAAATTCATCGGTCGCAGGCAAGTGAGGCGTGAATGCTTTGGGATGCGTTGCCACGGGTGGCAACCAGTGCGACTCTTCGGACAGTTGCTGTCCCAAAGGGGAAAGATCGTCCAGCGAATTGACCGGAGGATCATTGGATTTTGATGCCGTGTCAAATTCAAAAGCCTGCGGCGGAATCTTGGCCACGCGCGTACCGCTGCCTCGAATGGATTCCAAATACCCTTCCGAAATCAGCTGTTCGTAAGCGGACAAAACGGTGTTTCGTGACACGCCGATCGCCGACGCGAGATTGCGACTCGAAGGAACGCGGTCTTCCGGTTGCAAGACTTGATCGGTGATGGCATGGCGAAGTTGGTTTTCCAGTTGCTGATAGACCGGAGTCGCGGCGTTGTTGTCCAGTTGAATCCAGTCAAACTCAAACTGTTCCTTTCGTCGCGGCATTGGCTCTCCAAAGTGGCTCCGTTGTTTTTGCCTAAAGTGGATCTTTCTAGGAGCCACTGGATATCTATGATTCTACTCAACAAAGATGCTCGACTACCACATGGAGAAGAGAATGCGAGCCGACTATTTTCGATTGATTTCACGCGAAATTCAGCAGTTGTCCAAGATCGAAACAACGATTGCGGATTACCCGATGGCGGCCGAGTTGCTCGAGCTGGTCAAGCTACGTGTGTCGCAACTCAATGGCTGTTCCTTTTGCGTCAGTCTGCATACCCAACAACTGCGATTGATGAATGAAGCGAATGAACGCATCGACTTGGTCAGCGTTTGGGAAGAAGCCGGCTGCTACACAGCGCGAGAACGAACGGCTTTTCGTTGGGCGGAAGCAGTGACTCGGCTTGCCGGTGAAGAAGGAGTCAGCGACCAACTCTATCAGGAAACCGTTGCCGTATTTGGCGAAGAAGGAATCTGCCAGTTGAGCATCGTGGTTTCCATGATCAACACATGGAACCGATTAGCGGTTCCATTCCAGACCGATCACAAATACATCGAATCTTTGTTGAAGCAACCAACCGAATTGACCAATTGAAGGAAAAGAAATGAAGACAAGCCCATTGATCACTTTGTCTCTGTATGTGCTCTTGATTGCTTTCAACAGCACCTCGCATGGTCAAGACACCGAGTCCGGGGCGGCAAAAACGCCGCGTCATCCTGTGGCAGAACAACCGTCGCATTCAAAGATGCCGGTTGTCAAATTGCTTCGCACCGATCCCATTTCAAGCAAGGTGGACGGAGCCCTCATGTCGAAGTCGCTGATCGAACTCTCCTTCGCTCCCGGTGCCTCTTCTCCGCCGCACCATCATCCCGGTGAAGTGGTCGGCTACGTTTTGAAAGGAACATTGGAATTCAAAATCGAGGGGAAACCCCTGCGGGTGTTGCACCAAGGTGACACGTTCTTTGAACCCACAATGGTTCTGCACGAAGTCGCCCGAAATCCGGACACCACAAAAGAAACGCAAGTCGTTGTGACCATGGTTCACCCCAGAAACGCTCGGCGTCTGACCATTCCCGCCGAAGAAGTCGCAAAAGCAAAAACTAATTCAAAGGCTGCTGCGATCACCGCGTCACCCCAAACGTGCACCATCAATGTGAACGACAGTGTCAATCGTGCCACGTTTGACAAGTCGTTGCCGACCATCGGTGTCTTGTTGTTCGACAATGTCTTGATGACGGAAGTCACTGCTCCGATCGATGTTTTCTCCAAGCCCAACGAAGAAGGCAAGCGGCTGTTCAACGTCGTCACTGTCGCACAATCGCATCATCCGGTTCCGATGGAAAGCGGGTTGCGAGTGGTCCCGGACTATTCGTTCGACGACTGCCCGGACTTGAACGTGCTGGTCGTTTCCAGCTCGTATGACATGGAAATGGTGGTCGCGACGGATGCGATTGTGGAGTTTGTCAAAACGAAGGGAAAAACGACTGACTTCACGATGAGCAACTGCGCCGGAGCTCATTTGATTGGCGCTTCGGGCGTTGCGAAAGGACGAAAAATCGTAACGTACATCGGTGGAGGCGACCTACTGCAGCAGACCTACCCAAGCCTGTCCGTGCAGGACGACCGTCAAGTGAGTTTTGTCAAAGACGGCAAGATGATCTCATCCAACGGGAACCTCGCCAGCTATATCTCGGCGCTGGAGTTGCTCGAGGAGATGACCGATTCAGCGCACCGGAACTTCGTCGAATCACATTTGTACCTCGAACGATTGCAAAACTACGAACGTTGATACTGGCGTGACTATCGTGCGGGAAACGACAACGAGGCAAGGTCAGCCGAAGTGTTTCAGAACCAGCCGTTTTGTAGCCCGCTCAAGGTCTGCAGCATGCGGCGGCGAATCCATGGCACTTTTGGAAGCCAGGGAAGTCCAAGGTTTCGGCACGCGGCCGACAGTGGGATATCCGACTGAAAGAATGGCGTCAGCATGCGCGTCAGCGACTGATAGTAACGTACTTTTCTTTGGCGAAGCTTTTGATAGCGAGCGGCAGCCCGCTGAAAGTCTTGTGTGTCATTCAGTGCATCCGCGAAACAGGCTGCATCTTCGAGAGCTAGGTTGACGCCCTGCCCCAAATGGGGACTCGACGGATGAGCCGCATCGCCCAGGAAGACAATCTTGTTGCCGCTCCAGCATTTCATTCTGACATGTCGATAACCGGCGAACGTCATCTGTCGAAAGCTTTCAATTGAATCGAGCAATTCGGCTGCATGGGGGCACATCCCGATGACATCCTGTTTCCAGGCTGGTAATCCTTGTTGAACGAGCGCATCGTACGCGTCGGCACGCAGTCCCCAAAAGAAACTGCATTGTCCTTCGCCAATCGGTAGCAATCCGACCAGCCGGTTCGTGCCATCGATGACTTGATGCAAGCGATGGTCAATGTGCGAGCAAGGACCCGTTGCCCAAATGGCGGCGTAGTCATATTCAACGGTTCGCGAATTGATTCTTGCGGGTGTTCTCAAGCGGGACCGAGCTCCATCGGCGGCAATGAGGAAATCAAAGGGCCCGTGGTGGGTTCCATGTTGATCGATGACATGGACGTTGTTTCCTTTGTCGCCGAAGTCGCAGACTTGGGTCGACGTTTGAACGCAAACGCCGGACGTCTCGCAGAGCGTCAGCAATTGCTGGAAGAGCAGGCCACGATGCACGCCGTAGGCGAATTGCTGTTCGCCAAGTGCACCGTATTCCAATTCAATCAGCGGTCGACCTGAAAGCAAAAACGCTTCGATCCCCTCGAGCTTCGCTGATTTCCGAGCGATCGAATCGAGGATGCCTAAACGATTTAAAACGGCCTGCCCACTGGGTTGGAGCATGATGCCCGCACCGATCGCTTGGCACTGCGCCGCCTGTTCAAAGATGGTCACGTCGTGCCCGGACGTTGCAAGTAAATGGCTGACCGCGGTGCCAGCGATTCCACATCCCGAGACCGCAACCCTCATTGCTGTTTGCTTTCGAAACGCGACGCAGCCTGGACCAAGTCACCATCGTGCCAAACGAGAGTCTCAGGTTTGGTCATAGAAGTTTGCTCAGGAGGAAAATCGCTTGCTGGACTTTGGAGCTGCGAAACAGGATGGCGCATGCAGCGCGTTGTGAGCGATGGTTCTGTGAGAGAAGCTCAGGTGACTCGTTTTAACGACCGAATCGGGATCGCGAGCGGCGATACTATACACTCTCTTATTCGTCGATACAGACGATTGCAAACGTTGTCGTGACCCGACACCCCGTTCGTTGATGTGAATGGCGGGGATTTTAAAACAACGAACATCCCCCTTCAGATCCACTTTCTTCGCAATCCAACAAGGACATCCGATGCAAACTCGACGCTCGACACTCGGTCTTTTTTTGATGCTATCGTTCACGGCATTTTCTGCCGTTGCGTTCTCCGCGACAGCTCAGGCCCAAGGTCGCCGAAAAGCTGCTCCTGGGAAAGAACCACCTCATCCGCCGAAGGTTGGCGAAGTTGCTCCCGATTTCGAGCTGATGAATCTGGAAGGTGAACCTGTTTCGCTCCAATCGTTGACGGAGAAGTCACCTGTCGTGATGCTTGTTCTGCGAGGCTGGCCCGGAAAGCAGTGTCCGATGTGCAGCCGGCAGGTTGGCGAGTTTCTGAGTAAGAAAGCTGCGTTGAAAGATGTTCAGGTAGTCATGATCTACCCGGGACCAGCAGAGTTGTTGGAATTGCACGCTAAGGAGTTCCAGGGGAACAAAACGTTTCCATCCAACTATCACTTTGTCCTTGATCCGGACTACAAATTCACGAACGCTTGGGGACTTCGTTGGGACGCTCCACGTGAGACCGCTTATCCCTCCACGTTCGTGGTGGACCAGGACAAGAAGATTGTATTCGGCAAGACCGTGATCTCGCACGGAGACCGGGCGGACGTCGCGACCGTTGTCGCGAAATTGCCCTGAATTCCTCGGTTTAGAATTTAGGTCGCTCTTTATGTCATCAAAGCGCGATCTGGATGTACGGTCGAGAGACGAGATGCCATCGCGGGGCGTTATTCAGCAATGCCTCGCGTCATTGGCTGAGATGTTGGATGCTTATGGCTTGATTGCACGGGTAGCGATGAAAGTATCCAGGAAGTTCGACAATGGATCCTTCGCGTCCGAAGCGTAGCGATCTTCGTAGAACCCGGAAAGCAAAAAGCCCGCCTTCAATTGACCGCCCATTTGATCTTCGAGGGTGTGACCAAATTCCAATGCGAATCCGTCCTGGATTGATCGTTGAATGTGCGATTGGTCGAGATGTTCCAGGTCCGAATAGGGGAGACTGTATCGAACCTCGAGATTGCCATTCTCTTTTCGTTCATCGTCAAAGATGTATCGAAGAGGATTCGTAAAGCCGGCCAGTAGGGTGCCCCCATTGCGAAGCACCCGATAACACTCTCGCCAAACTGGGAGGATGTTGGGCACGAAAACATTCGAGCAAGGATGGAAGACGAAGTTGAAGGTGTCATCGGGAAAGGTCGACAGGTCGGCCATGTCGCCCTCGACGAAATTCATCTTGAGACCGTCTCGCTCCGCGACAAAACGGTCTTGCTTCAATTGCTTCGGGGAATTGTCAAACACCGTGACCTTCGCACCGGCGGCTGCCAGTACCGGAGCTTGTTGACCGCCGGCGGACGCCAGGCACAGCGTTTCCGCTCCTTCGAGTGGCGGAAACCAATCGCTGGGGACCGGCTTGGTGGGAGTGAGCACGATGGAGAAGTCACCGGACTTGGCGCGTTGGATGGTTTCCTGGTCAACAGGTTTTGTCCAGCGATTGTTTTGTTCGACTTGTTTGTCCCAAGCGTCCCTGTTGAATTCGCGAACATCGGACTCATCCATATTGAAACCTATCGATGGGCCCTGCGATTCGCGAGTCAACCAATTTACAACTCATCATCGCCAAGTATTAGACCGCCGCGTTACTGGTTTGGTCCACCAGCTGAAGCAAATCACTGAGGTGATGAATGACGGCGGTCGGATTGGATTGCAGCAATTCGGATTCAGGCTGTGCACCCGTTGTGATGCCAAGAGCCATTCCGCAATTTGCGTTTTGACCCTCTTCGATATCGATTCGAGAATCGCCGATCTTCGCGACCGAAGCTGCGTTGGTGACTTGGGTCAGCGCCATGGCCAAGTAGATCATGTCAGGCGCGGGACGTCCCGTTTCGACATCGCTGGCGGTTACCAACGCATCGACGTCTTCACCGATGGTCCAACCAATCTTGTGGACCAATTTTTCAGCGGTCGGACGATCGTATCCAGTGTTGAGGACAACCTTGATGCCTCGCGAATGAAGCTCGCGAAAAATGTCGGAGGCACCTGGCTGTTCGACGACATCGAGCGAGTTGTAGGCTACGACGAGGCGATCGCGAAAATCAGCGAAGATCGCTTGGACTTCATCTTCGGAATGGTCCGCGCCGTCCAACGCGAGAACGTCGCGAATGGCTTGAGATTTTTCTTTGCCAGCCCCGGCGGACTGGACCTGTTCCTGGGTGAAGTTGTACCCAGCGGCGTTGATGGCTTGTCGAACGGTTTTGTAGACGACGTTGTCTTCGTCGACGGTGGTTCCTGCCATGTCAAAGACGACGAGTTCAATCATTGTAAAGCTCGGTGAGGTGATGCTGTGTGAAGCCGGCACTGCTGGTCATTCCCTTTCCTCCGATTCCCGTCGTGACATGCACGTTGGGAAAGATCGTTTCAAGGTGGATGCCGGACGGATGAGAGGTTTGGCTGTAAATGCCATGCCAGGAAGCTTCGACGTCCCAGGACGGAAGGTCCATGATACGCTTCGCTTCCATCAAGATGGCGTTGTTGACGTCGGAACGAATGTCAAAATCGAGTTCGTTGGGCCGGTCGGCGGAGGTGTACTCGTGTGAATCACCCAAGATGATTCCGCCATCGGATTCTTGTTTGAACAGGATGTGCAGCCCCCATACGTGAGCAAACGTGTCTGTTGGTTCGTTGGCTTTGATCGCATTCCAAGAGGGGCATTCCGAGAAGCTTTCGTAACGGCGGATCGAAAGGCCGGTCAGCAAATTTCCTGGAAGCACCGATTGCGGTTGAGGTGAAAGCCGAAGCATTTGCAACTTACAAAGCTTCATCTGGCTTGTGCGAAAGTTTTCTGGAAACAGTGTCTGGAACTCTGCGCCGCAGCAGACGATGACCTTGTTTGCAGACAGTGTTTCGCCTTTGGATGTCTGCAGGTGAATCAGATTGGAGCGAACCGGATCGATGTGCTGGATCAGCGTCTCGAAGCGTGATTCGAAATTGGCCTGGGTTCGAAGAAAGTCATGCAGATGGTGAATCATCCTGCGAGGGTTCACCGAAACTTCCTGCGGGAAAGACAGGCCGCCGCGGCAGTAGTCCATTCGGAGATTTGGGTATTTGATTCGGCATTGTTCGGGCGTCAACAATTCCGATTCGTATTCTGCATCTTGATTGATCTGATGCAGTTCCTCGATCAACGTGCATTCCTCTTCGTCTGAGGCAATGTACACGCTTCCGTTTTGGCGAACCGACAGTTCGGTTTGAGCTTGGAGTTCTTTGTATATCCGGAGACTCTCACGCCCGTGAACTTGCCAGTCGCGATCCAGACCCGAGGGAACGACTTGACCGAAGTTGCGAACCGTCGCGTCCATTGGTTTCGAATTTTTTTCTATCAGCGTGACCTTCAGTCCTCGTCGCAACGCGTGGTAGGCGTAGAAGGTTCCGAGGACACCCCCGCCGACGACGATCAGGTCAGAGTGATGCGCGGCGGTGGTGTGAGACGTCATGGATGAATTCGAAGTGGACAATGAAATTTGTGTTCAAACGTGCTCGTCGACGGGCGATTCGTGACGAGGAATCTTGGTTGTGTAGTGGATGAAGAGAAGGATTGCGATGAGGCTGGCCAAAACGGCGACCACGACGGAGGTTCGATTCATCAGCGACAGGAAGTTGCGATCGGAGGTGACCGAATTGCGATAGAACATCACGCCGACATACCCGAGATAACCAAGGGCATCGGCGAGATACATTAGGTAGCCGATCGTTCCCGTTTCTCGGAGGGCCGCGATCATGCGTTCGAACACGGTGGTGTGAAAAGCAACATAGGGGATATACATCCCGAATCCCAGCAGCACCATGAAGGTCATTGGTGAAAGTTGGCCATAAGTCTGGCCGGCAACAGCGCCCACCACAATCGCGAAGCCGGTCGTCAACAACGCGATGGACGACAGGAATGCGATGCGATTGTTTCGGATCAAACTGGTCAACCCCGAGACTGTGACTACGCCGATCATCACCCAGAATTCGGAGCGTGCGAACACGGTCGGTTCGTTTTCGACACCGAGTTCACTCCAAATCTCAATTGCGAAATCGTCTCGAAGGCTTCGGATCAGCGTGAGCAAAACATAGATCGAGAGCAAGCCGGTCAGTCCTAACGCATGGCGACGCCAGAACGCACGGCGTTGTTCACCGTTCATCGGCGAACGTTTGGATCGCAAGCGTTCGTCGTTTGCCGATGGTGCCGGGATTTGAGAGAGCATCCAGACGAAGATCAACAGTGGACCAACGAAGAGTAGGCCTGTGATCACTGGCATCCAAAACGTTCCAACTTCATGCACTTCGATCAAAGTTCGGCCGACGGACTTTACGAAGCCAGACGACAGAATGAAGCTCGCGCAAAGACCGGCGGATAGCGTCTCGGTCACGGCGCGTCCTTCTAAAAACCCGAGGACCAGTCCGAAGACCATTCCAAGTGGTAATCCATTGACGAACAACCAAACGAAATTCCAAGGAACTGGAGTGACCGCAAACAACAGCAGCGAGACTTCAGCGATGCCGATCAATGCAACAATCGAGATCGCCCGGTACCGCGCCGGCATCTCGGAGACAACCTTGATGCCGACAAACTTTGAGAGCGTGTAGCCGGCGACTTGCGATGTGATGAGAATCGTTTTGTAGCCAACCCCAAAGGCGACCATTCCATCATAGGTGGCGGCGGTGAATGGCTTTCGAAACGCGTACATGCAAAAGTAAGTGCCGAAGGCAGCGACAATGCAGTAGATCGAAAATGCCGTTGGATTAGTGTCCGTCAACCATCGAGTAACAATACTGTCCCGCGTGATCGTTGCGTTCCCGTTCAGGGAAGCATTCGTGGTCGTTGCCATGAGGTCACGCGAGGAGTGTTGTTTGTGATGAAGGAAAATCGCGAGGTTGCCGGGCGAAGCCTGGACGCGAATTTGCGATGGTGCAACAATGTTTCTTTACAGTCAACACGAGCGGAGGATTCTTCATCCGATCCTCATAATGTTGCGATGCGGGGTCAGGCAATGAATTTGGTGGAGTTAGCACAGCGTCTTCGGCAGCTGCGATTGGATCGCGGGATGACCTTGGATGAGGTGGCACAAAAGAGCGGCCAAACGAAAAGCTGGCTCTCCCGCGTGGAGAACTTTCGCATCACGCCGTCGCTTCCTGCTCTTGCTGATTTGGCGACGAGCTTGGGTGTGTCGACGTCGAGTTTGTTAGAAGGATTGGACGATCGGCCGCAGATCGTTTGTGTCCGGCATGACGAACGGAAGAGGATTCAACGCGATCCGGATTCTTTGATCGAGTATTACTCGCTCGCCAGTGAGCGAACGCATCGAACGATGGATCCGTTCCTGCTGAAGATTCCCAGCGGCGAAGAGCGTGAACCGCGAACGCACGAGGGCGAAGAGTTTCTAACCGTGTTGAAAGGGCGAGTTCGGTTTTTTTACGGCGAGCAAGAGTTCACCTTATCAAAAGGTGACAGCCTTTACTTTGATAGTGAAGTGGAGCATTGCTTGGCCAATCCATTTGCAAATGAAGCGGAAGTGATATGTCTATTTCGGTTGGGACGTCAGTGATTCCAAACGATGGTGAGCCGGATTCGTTATTTGAGATCGAAAACGTCGCGATGGAATTTGATTCCACCGAACGACGGTTCGTTTCATCACGAAGCAAACTTGATCCGTTGGATGAGGGCCAAGTGCTCGTTCGAGTCCTTTGTTGCACTTTGTGTGGCAGTGACCTGCACACCGTCTCGGGCCGACGAAAGGGGCACGATCATGGTGTGCTTGGGCATGAAATCGTCGGAGAAGTCATCGGATGGTGCGGCGAATTCACGCCGTCTGACTACCACGGTGTGCCGTTGCAAATCGGACAGCGAGTCACGTGGGCGATGTCGGTTGGTTGTGAGCACTGTTTCTATTGCAGCAACGATCTGAATCAGAAGTGTGACTCCCTATTCAAATACGGCCACGAAGCCAGTCATGGGCATCCGACCGGAGGTCTGAGTGAACACTGCGTGCTCGTCGCTGGGACACCGATTTTTCCGGTGCCAGATGAGTTGACCAACGAAGTGGTTGCACCAGTCAACTGCGCGACGGCCACAGTTTCGGCTGCGCTTCGTTTGGTGAATCAGACTCACCGAGTCAAACACGCAACGGTTCTGGTCGTCGGAGCGGGTATGCTCGGTTTGACGGCCGCGGCACAGTTGAACGAAGCCGGTGCGGCACGAATCGTTGTTGCTGACCCAAACGCGGATCGAGCAGAGTTGGCTCAATCTTTTGGAGCAACTGATTTGATCGTTGGTGAGACCGCGGACGAACGGCAATCGATGCTACAAGAAATGACCAACGGTCGAGGCGTGGACATTGCAATCGATTTCGCGGGAATGACGACGGCCGTGAATGCCTGCTTGGATTCGGTTCGGATGGGTGGATGCGTGGTTTTGGTTGGATCCGTGTTCCCATCGGATCCAATCGCACTCTATCCCGAACAAGCCATTCGCCGGATGCTGACCATTCGCGGGCTGCACAACTACTTGCCTCGCGATTTAGATGATGGGTTGCGATTCTTGGAACGCAACCACCAACGATTCCCATTCGACACGTTGGTCGGGAAAGGGTTTCCGCTTCGGGAAGTTCAGCAAGCGTTTGAGTATGCGATGGAGCAACGGCCCGTTCGCGTGGCCGTGTATCCGTCCTCGGACGCTTGATTGAGCGACGTGACTTGGTTGGTCACGCCGTTGATCACTCGACGACTTCTGCGGTCTGAACTTCGTTTTGGAGTTCAGCAGCGGCTTGTTTAGGCGAGCGACTGCGAGTCGATGACAACAGCGTCAGACCCTCTTTCACGCAAATCACTGCGATCAACAAAGCGGCAACGGCGGCGACAATTTTCAGCATGCCGTGGGCAACAAAAGCGACTGCTGCGATTCCGCAGATGACCGCCACAACAGCTTGCATGAACTTCACCATCGCCTGAACACGCGAGCTGTGCGATTGCGATTTGGCACTTCGTTCGACGGCACTGCGAGCAGATTCGTTTGCTAGCTCTCGCATCGCAGACAGGTTGCTGTTGCGTTCGGGGGCTTGCGAACGTGGGATCAACGGAGCGTTTGGATCGACAGGTTCGACGACCTCTGGTTCAATGTCGTATTCAACGCTTTCAGCTTGTACCGGCGTTTCCGCAGGTTTGGGCGTTTCCGCTTTTGGTTTCGGTGCCGCGGGTGCTGTTTCGTCACCTGATTGTTGTTGGACGCGTTGCAACAAACGATTCATGTAGGCTTCGATCGAGTCGTCGTCGGGCTCTTCCGATTCACCAGCGACGACGGTTTCAGCAGCTACTTCTTCGGTGCTTGGCAATTCGGCCGCAGCAGGTTCTTCTTGGATGTCGGCGAGAGACGATTCGAATTCTTCAGCGACTTCGAATGAGTCTTCCGAATCCTGCTGGTCCCACGAGTGAGGTTGGGTGGCGGAAATGTCGCTGGTGTCGACGAAGGTTTCCGACGCTGTGTCACGTGGTCCGACTTCTGCTTCCATTTGGGCGGAGTAGTCCGTTTCACCGTCCCACATTTGGGTGCCGGTTTCGGACGAGATCTCTTCGTGTGCGGTCGAGTGATCGTCTACCTCGGAGGTGTTCTCATTGTTGAGGTCGCGAATCAGTTGGTCAGCGAGGCTGAGCGGTGACTCGGAATCGCTAGCGTCGAAAGACTGCTGTTCATCGTACGACGGTTGTTCTTCTGGAAATGATTGATCCAGGTCAGTGGTTGCCCATGGGTTGGCTTCGTCGAGTGAAGCTGCTTCTTCGTGAGTGGCAACATGGTCGACAGAACCTTCGACAGTGGATTCCGTCGAGTGTTCTTCTGTGTTCCATTCTTGCGAAAGGCGAGCTTCGCGAATTTGTTCGGCCTCTTCTTGTGCAGCGGCGGTGAACTCGGCAGCAAATTGTTGAGCGTTGAGGTCGTCGACGGATTCCTCTTCGTCGGCTTCGGCCACGGTGGACCAAGCGTCATGGTTGGCAGTTTCGATGGGCAACTCAGCGGAAACTTCGTCGCTGCTGACATCGTTGAGAGGCTGGGCGTCTTGGTCGTTGCCGAGATCGGTTGACTCATTGATCGCTTCGGCGAGCGAGTCGCTTGCCAGACGTTCTTGAGGCAGCAGCAACGATTCGGATTCTTCTGGCCAAGCGGGCGCCGGTGAATCGTTGACGTCGACTTCCGAAATTTCTGGGCTGATCGCGTCAGGGCCCAATGACACGTTGGCACCCATGGCGTTTGGATCGACCGAGCTTTCGTCAATGTCGCTCTTTGCCGCTTCAGCACTTTCGTAAGTCGGCCACGCGTCATCGTCGTCGTCTTGTTCGACGGTCTCTTCCGCGATTGGAGTGCTCCAACTGGCCGCTTTTTCTTCTGCTTCTTGAAGCAAACGATCGGTTTCGGAATCGTGGACCAAGCTCATCGCTTCGTCGATCACTTCTCCAGAAGCATGCGCGTCGGTCGATGTCATTTCCGATGATTCATCAACGGGCTCGCTGGCAACGTGCAGGCCTGGTCCATCGATCGCGGATTCAGGAGTGTCCAATTCTGCGATCGAGGCTTGAGAAGGGGCCTGAGTTGCCGCTTCTTCTTCAATGAATTCCTCATCCGACGTTCCGGTTTCGGTGGCGGAAAGAATGCCCAAGCGGATTTCAGGATCCGCGGGTTTCGATTCGGCGTCGCCTTTGCCACTGATCAGTTGACGAGTTTCTTCCTCGAGTCGTTCGATTTGATCGAGCGTGTCATCGTGGTCGCGGTTGGACCGATCGAACAATTGACGCGTTTCGGAAACTTCGCGTTCGGCGCGAATGCGTTGTTTTTCCGAAGTCTTGTACTTGTTCTTGAACTCATCGCGTTGTTCTTCGGTCACCGACAAGGTCTCGCGAAGTTTCTCGTTGTCTTCACGAAGTTGAGCCAGTTGTTGTTCGGCCTGCGCGAGGCTGAGTGTCAACTCGTCGACGCCGGTCCGGAGGGCGTCCATTTCGTCGCTCCACGACGTTCGGTCGGTGTCGTGTCGGTTTTCCGATTCACGAACTCGTTCTTCGAGTTCACCGATCGTCGTGCGTGCGTGTTGGCAATCGCGACGCAGTGCTTCTGCTTCTTTGCGAGCGTCTGAGATTTCGATCTGTAGGCTTTCGATCTCTTGCCGAAGTGATTCTTCGGTCTTGAGCAACGCGTCGTACTTTTCCTGGGTCTCATAAAGCTTGGCATCGCTGCTGGCTTTTTGATCCAAGAGATCATCGCGTTCACGATTGGCCGTTTCACGTTGCGCAATGGCTTCGTCGCGAGCGGCTGACAATTCTTTGCATTGACGAGCGTGCTCTTCGACCCGTTCCAGTCCCATCGACTGCAATGATTCTTGTTGCTCACCGAGGGCCAGCAGTTGTTCGTTGAGCGAAGCGAATTTGGCGCGCATCTGCGTCACCGCTTCGGCGGCGGCATCGGCTTGGCTTTGCGACTGCTTGAGTTGTTGACGCGTTTCGTTCAGGCGTCGTTCGCTATCACGTTCACGCTCAGACAGGTTTTCTTTTTCGAGAAGCAGCTCTTCGATTTGAGTTCGATAGTGGACGTCGCGGCCTTGCAGACGTTCCTGTTGAGCTTTCCAGTCTTCGCGTTGTTGTTCAAGTTCGCTCTGTTGTGCCGCCAGTTGATTTTGGCGTTCGGTGAGGTCGCGATGACGAACTTGGAATTCAGCGTGCAGTTCGACCGCAGCGGTTTCTTGCGAACGGATTTCGTCTTCACGTTCACGGAGTGCCTTGAACTGAGCCTCGATTTGGTCGGCTTGTTGTTTCAGTTCGTCTTGTCGTTCACGGACCCAGCGATCGTGTTTCTCGGCTTCTTCTTTGAGCTTGTGCCAACGTGATGCTTCCTTTTGGAACTCAACGTCGGAATCGAACATCGATTCCGGGTTGCCGGAAGCAAGACGCGGGACGGATTCAGCGAAACGGTGTGCGGTCGGCTTGGGTTGCTTCGCTTCGCCAAACTTGGCTTGAATCAATTCAAATTCGTAGTTGCCCAACCGAAGGGTGTCGCCTTGTTGCAACGTTCCTTCAGTGACGCGGATGTTGTTGATCAACAGCGGGATCGAGTACGCACGAATGAGGATTCGGTGCGCGTCGCGGATCAGAACCGCGTGAAGCGGACGCAGCGTTGGATCGTCCAGGCGGATCGAGCATCCGACACCGTTGCCCAGTGTGTAGCGAGCTCCAGCCAGACGCAGTCGACGCGTGGGATGGTTTTCGCACCGAACTCGGAATTCGATGGCACCTTCTTGGTTCCACATCGTCCCGTGGTCGCCGATCGGTTTGCTGGCCGCAGATGCCGGTGAATTGGTCGTCGCGGTTTGAGGCTCGGCCGCCGTCGCATAGCGTGGCTGATTCAACCAGCTGGTCGCGGACCCTGCTGCACCGGAACGGGTTGGCGACTCCGATCGGGATGGAGCCGCGAACGCTGTTGCGGAGTTGGAGTCGGTGTGTGTTGGTGTGTTCGAGGAGTCAGTTGCCACCACGGAGTTCCTTCTCACGGGAATGCTTTCTTGAGAACGGTGAAACGGGTCTGAAATGACCGCGACGGACCTGTATGGGGAGGATCTGTCTGGGTTTCGAGTCGTTTTCTGTGCCGTTCAAGCGGTTCGGAGTCACCACTTGGTTCTGTTTATTCGGTTGATCCGATCAGGGGCATGAAGGCATTTGTTCCGTTTTGGCAAACTTTGCGGATTTCGGGCGACTTTGCAGGGGGGAAAGTATCTGGTTGAATGCTCGTGGTTCCGCGGAGGGGTTTTGGCTGTTTTGTGGTCTGTCGTCGAAGTGATTTTCGATTCAACCGGAAATTTCTTCGCAGCGGCGCCCCGTAAACGCTGGAAAGGTCCCTTTGTTGGGAGGGGAAGGCTTTTCTTCGATCTACCCTAATGAAACCAGGGTTTTGCTCGGTGTGCAGCTAGGAACGCTCCAATTGAGTGAACTTGAATGGCTCGGCGTGCGTCACAGTCAGTGCCGTTGTTGGGTCGGTTTCGGTCACTTTGCCAGCCAGAGAGGTGAATTATGTCTCGCGATGACACACTGAAGACGCTTCGGGTAACGCTGCTCCGTCGTCGAGACGCGCTTCGAAAGGCGTTGGAGGGCGATCTGAGCCTTCTACAAGAACTTCACAATCAGAAAACGGGCGATGCGCTCGACGCCGCCGCAGACACGGTCCAAGACGAACTGAACAGTCAGCTGGTCGAGGTCGAGAGCCGTGAATTGCTGGCGATTGAAGAAGCGATCGCGCGGTTCGAGGAAGGCCGTTTCGGAGATTGCGAAGATTGCGGGAAACCCATTCCGCTCAACCGTTTGAAAGCGATTCCATACGCGGTGGACTGCATCAATTGCCGTCGTGCTGCGGAACGAGAGTCATCGTCTGGCGTGGTCGCGCCGACGGAATGGAATCGCATTTTCGACGCTCCCAAAGTTGATCCCGCGGTTTGATCGGTGGGGATCGGTTTGCCAATCTCTGTTGCTATGACGCAACGGTGATTTGGACACGCTGATTCCGAGAAACTTCTTTTTGACCGGGTTCTGAACAGTGTGCCCGGTGTGAGACGCCCGTGTTGATTCGTTAGGATGCGGCAATCAGGTTGATCTGTTTTGTGTGATCAACTGGCCTTCGCATCTCAACGAAAACCGTATCAGCACATGGATTTGCGTCATCACGTTCGTGACATTCCGGATTATCCCAAACCCGGCATTCTGTTTCGAGACATCACTCCCTTGCTCGCCCATCCCGAAGCGTTGACCGCTTCGGTCGAAGAAATGGCCAAGCCGTTTCTGGATCAGAAGATTGATGTGGTCGCCGCCGCGGAAGCTCGCGGGTTTATCTTTGGAACCCCGCTGGCAATGCGACTGAACGCTGGCTTTGTGCCGATTCGAAAACCGGGCAAGCTGCCGTTTGATTTGCACTCGTTCGCGTACGAGTTGGAATACGGAAGCGATGAGCTACAAATCCATGTTGACGGCATTAAGCCTGGCCAGCGAGTGCTGATCGTCGATGACTTGCTGGCGACCGGTGGCACCGTGGAAGCCTGCTTGCGATTGCTGGAAAAATGCGACGCAGAGGTTGTGGGCTGCTCGTTCTTGATCCACTTGGTCGCACTGGGCGGCGAAGCCCGTTTGTCGCCTTACCATGTCCACAGCGTGCTGGAATACGGCGGGGATGATGCGGAGGACGAGCTCAGCATTCAGAACCGTCCGCCGGGACCAAGTGTTTGAAGGAAGTAGAAAGGGCCGAAGGGGCTCAGCGACTTAGAATTCTTAGACGCCAGGTACGCCGCGGTGGATCAATTTCCGTTGCGGTGTGCGATCAGGCTGCGAAGAGTCGTCATCGCCGTTCTCGCGTTGCGAGCGTACTCGGGAGCACGCAGATCGGCGGAGTAATGCGTTGGCACTTCCATGACGGTGTTTGCCGCGCGAGCGACTTTGGCCGTGATTTCGGCATCAATACCGGATCCGGTTTCTGTCAGTGGCAACGAGCGAATGAGATCGCCGAGGAAGACTTTGTGACCGGTCTCGAGATCCGACAGATGCAAACCCGTTGTCAGGTTGCTGCATGTGGTCAGGCAACGATTGACGATGCGACGCATCCGGTTGCTCAACCCGCCTCGCAAGTTGTTGCTGTGTGAGCCGCCTCGACGCATGGATCGGGACCCATAAACGACTTCGGCTTGTTCTTCTAGAATCGGCCAAATCGCACCGAGAAGGTCGGCGGGATCGTAGGCCATGTCAGCGTCTTGAATCGCGACCACATGTCCACGTGTGTGACGCAGTGCCATGCGGATGGCAGAACCACGACCGTGATGACGTCGGCGGTGCAGAATGGTTCGGTTGGAACGTTCCGGCAACCCTCGAAGGTAGTGCCAGCTTCCGTCGACACTGCCATCGTCGACCAGAATCGTTTCCGTTGCCGGTGGCATGACCTCGTCGATCCGGTCGATCACTTCGGGGATGTATTCCCGGCAATTGTGGATTGGAACAATGACGGAAACGTCAATTTGTTTGACTGGCGATGCACCACACGCGATCTGGTTCGCTTCCGCGATGAGGCCGAGTGTGTCGTCGATCCGCTGAAGAATCTCGTCTGGATTGACTGCGTCGTCCGAGGTGGTCAACGCTTGATCGAGTTCTTCAGGTGCCGCTAGAAACTTCTCGACACTCGGTTGGAAAGTGGTCGTCATAGGGGTCGTCGCTTTGAAGTCGCCGTGTGGATCGCAAGTGATAGCGATCGGGGCACATCGCCACGGAAACTATGGGCAACGATTCTCAGTCGAGCGGACTCGACCGAGATTTTCGAATGACAGGACCTTGCCTTTGGAGGGTTGCGTTGAGGGTTGCAACGGTTGCAGCAGTCGAGGTCAGCTGGCGACGTCAGATGACGCCGCCAGGACAATCGTGATGGGCCAGATCAGCGGGCGCTGAACGTCGAATTTGGACCCAGGGTCCCCATTCCCGCCGCGGGGCTGTGATCAAGCACGTACGGGCCGAGGGTGCGGTCCAGGTGCAGCAACAGCCGTGTCTTCTCGGTCGGAACCAAGCGTCGGGCGGGTTCGAAATCTCCGGTGTAGATCGCTTCCGCCGTGATTCGAACTTCGTCGATCTTGCCGAGGAACGATCGTGTGGGTTGTCCGGCATTGTCAGGATCGGCTCCCACGAAGAGCGGGTACGGGTTGGTCTTGCGAGTTCCCTTGGCCGCGACGGAAGAGATCTGCTTGCCATCGACATAGATCCGAACGCTTTCGCCGTCGAAGACGCCGGCCACGTGAGTCCACTCGTCGACGGTGAGTTTGTCCTTCGCCTTGGCGGAGTAGTACTTGCCATCCAAGTTGACATCGAACTGGGGCACGCCCTCATCAGAGAAGATCGCGAATTCGCTGCTTTGTGTTTTGGCAATCGCACCACGCATGCCTTCGGTTTGGCTTGGGTTCAGCCAGGCTTCCACGGTGAAGGGACCGCTAGGAAGAGCGAGAGTATCCGAATCGACGCGAATTGCGGAACGTTCGCCTTTCACTTCCAAGCACTGGTTGTTCTCGCCACTGAAGTAATCCGCTGGCACGGCTGCCAGTTGAAGTTTGACGGGGGTCGAAACGCTGGGCAGTTCGATGCGAGTGTTTTCGCCGATGTAAACGCGATCCAATTCAACGCGAGGAATGGTCCAAGTCGCCGTGTCATCGGCGATGCGACGTAGTTTTACTGTGAATGTTTCGGTGGCACCCGCGGCCAGAGTCATGTGATCGTGGTCCAGCGAGCTGAGCCAATCGCGTGACGCGGAACCGATTGATGCGGTGATGTCCATGTCGCGTGGTGATGGGTTGTTGATCGACACGACGACTTGGCCGGCCGCTGACCCATCGGTGTTCAAGAGCAATTCGCTTTTGGTGATCACTGGACGAACCTTGCGAGCTTCATTGACCTCATCCACGAATTCAGGTGTGAACTCGGTCGGATCCATTACCGCGCCGACTGGCAACGATGCGACGGAGATGTCATCGGGGCGAACAGTGACCACATTCAAGTGATGCAAGTAACCAGCGCCAGGAATCTCCGCGGACAAGTGGCCGCCGGTCGTTGCTAGCGTGTAGTACTCGATGCCATCTTTGGGGCCGTCATATCGCATGTGGTGAATGTGACCGGCGAAGACAGCGGAAACATTCCCGGCTTGCTTCATCATGTCGTGAACGGTGTCCCAGTTCGAACCCGTGTAGCCGCCACCGATCCAGCGAGGATGGTGCAGGAACACGAACACGTGATCGAGTTCTTGATGCTGTTTCAATGCCTCAGACAGAAACTCGAGTTGTTTGTCGCTCATGCGTTGAAGCTTGCCAACATTGAACGCCTTTTGGTTCGTGACTGGATCGCCTTCGTCGCTGTAGAGAACGACGAAGCCCGCGTTCTTGTGACGAAAGGTGTACCAGAGAGGGCCGAAGTGTTCTTCGTAGTTTGAGTCGTGTTGGCCTTGCGGTGCCTCACCTTTGCCACGCCAGTAAACGTCGTGGTTGCCGGCGACTGGGAACCAACGCACATCGAGTTCGTTCATGATCTCTTTGTACTCCGCCATCTGCCGCATCCATTCGGGTCTTTCGTTGTACCCTTGGATCAAATCGCCGACCGTCATCACCAAATCGGGAGACAGCAAGTTGGTGTCTTTGACGGCTTGTTCCAGCACTTTCAATCCGGCGGGCACGCCACCGGTCCGGTCGCCATAGACGACGAAGTGAAAAGCGTCTTCTTCATTGGCGAGCGGCAGAACCTGCGTGCTCTCGCGAGTTGTGTAGAAGCTGTCGTTCGTTGGATGCTCGTGCGAGTGGCCTTCATCGCCGTCGTGAGCAAAGGAAATGGTTGGCAGACCAGCGACAGAAACAAGGCAAAAGAGCCCTGCCGTGATGGACTTTTTCAGGCGGGCGGAGAGGTGGGTGGGCATGTTGCAATTCGCGGAAGGAGGTGGCGTAAGTTTCGGAGTAAACCTAGACAATCCCGAGTTTAGCCCAAGTGGCCGACCCGTGAATTTTGAGCGAAGAACTGGCGTTCGAGACTACGCCTTCGCCCCGCCAAGGGACTGGTCCGGTGAAGCGGTGCCAAGCCGCCCACAACGGTCGCAACTTTCCAGACTGAGCGTACTGGTTTCACGAACGATGGTTCGTCTTTGAGAATTATCGCAAACGGATCAGGTTTGTATCCCGCCGTTTGGTGTGCTTATCAAATCAGTGATTCCGCTGTTTAGGTTTTACAGGACCGCGTGTTCATGGAATCGAACACCCATGGCTGGTTGCGAGCGATGGCGTTCCTCGTGAACGGTGGTGTCGATGTCGGTATTCCACCGAAGTCCGTCGTCTATGGTTCGGCTTCGATCAGCGACTGACTTTGGCTTGCAATCCAGTCCTGGTGACGTTTGGACTCGGAACCACCACGATCACCATGCCTTTGCGTGGAGGCTCGTTTAGCCGTTGGCGAGGTGTTCGTCCGATTGGACGGGTGGAATGAAGCGTTCGACTTGAACGTTGGTGACCCGCAAGTTGCCGCTTTCCAAGTTGAAACCGAGTGCGCCGTGATTGAACGTTTGGTCCGCGAGTGAAAGTAGCACGTGCCCACCGACGGACACTTCGATGTAGCTGCCGTATGCGATCAGTTGCAGTTCGACTTCGCCGCGAACTTCACGTTCCCAGTATCCGGCCTGCAGGCTTTGGAACTGCATCGTTTCTTCACCCGACCCGTCTGGACCGCTGCCCCAAGCACGTAGCTGGGCAACACCTTTGAACAAATCCAGCGACAAGTAGTATCCGTCGTGAGATTCGCGATCGAGTCGAAATGCGACGCCGCATTTGCCCTCGACCATCATCTTCATGTGGCATCGCAACCGGAAGCAACTGAGGTCTTCTTCCAACGCGAAACACTGAAAGCCGGATTCACAATCCAAGTCGAACGAGTTGTCGTTGGATGTGCGAGCGGACTGGCATTCGACTGGTTTGATCGGCGAGAGCTTTTCAACTGGTACCTCACTTTCAACTAAAGAATCGAAGCCCTCAAACGTCCGGACTTCAAGTTGGCCGTTTGGCAAACGACAAATGCGTTTGGGCGGTGGCATCAAATTACCGGTTTGTCGGTCTGCACCGCCCGGCGTGAAGAAGCTCCACAGCAGAATCCCTTTGTCATCGGTCGTGATTCGACCGGCATAGTTTCCACTGGCAAGCAACACGTTGTCCGCGTAGGTTCGCCAGGGTTTGCCGATCTTCTCGGTATGCCAATACCGAATTTTCGCGTCTTCACGCATGCTGCCGACGAGGTAATAGTCGCCGTTGATCTTGAACAGGTTCGGGACTTCGATGTCGTCATACAGTCCTGGATGATGAAGCGGCGGACGTTGCTCGAACTTATTCGGCTGAACTTCTTCCATCACCGCGACGCAGCCTCGACGAACGATTGGGCCGTGGTTGACTCGTCCGGCGGCCAGCAACCAACCGCGACCGTTTTCGTGGTAGTAGTACGGGTCGCGCCATGACACCCAGTTGCGAGCCTCGTCGATTTCAGACTCGTAGTGTTCACGGTCGGGGCTGAGAGGAAAGCAGCTCTTCATATCTTGCTTGAACGGCGGTTGCGGCGGCCGACCAGGCAAATCGTATGGCAATGCCGATCGGCGATCTTCCCACGCGACGGGAGCTTTGGTCCAACAATAGAGATCATCGCTCTCGGCCATCCCGAGTCTCTGTTTCGCACCGTGGTCTCGGCGAGACAGCCCGGTGTAGAACATCCGCCACGATCCAGGCCGGTGCGGGTTGGGGCTGACATGCATGGTCCACAGCATCGAGTCATCCCAGCTGCCGGGATCACCGATGAACAGCGCGTTTTCGACTCGCCGCCAAGAGAAGCAGTTGTTGCTGACCGCGTGTGCGATGAAATCGTGATTCGGAAGAACGAGGTGAAACAGATGGTAGATGCCATCGTGATAAAGAATATCGACGTCACCGAGAGTCTTTCGGGTGCCGGCTGTTTCTGAATACATGCAGATCGAAAGTTTTGAGAGTAAACGGTTTTGCCCGACGAAGATCCGTTTCGCCTGAGCAGGGTCGGTTTGGATGAGTGCTGAGTGGATGAACCAGATTGTGGCTAAGTTGGTGAATTCAATCGATCTGATTCTTGCAACCGAGTTCGGCCCAGTGGGGCGACTCAGTGTAGATCGCGGCAAATTCACTTCGCGTCGTCTGGGTTGGTGAAAGCTACAATTCCGATGCGAACAGTCTTGCGCATAGGCCCAATGTTGAACGCCAAGCGGTGTGCTCGGGAAGTCCGAGTTCGCAGTTTGGCAAGAGTGACTCGTACCAGTCGCTGAACTTTTGGATGGTCGGTTGATCGTGGATGACCACAGACAGTTCATAGTTGAGAAAGAACGATCGCACGTCAAAGTTGGCGGAACCAACCACGGCGGTGAAGTCGTCTACGATGCCAAGTTTCGCGTGCACCATGCTGTCCTGGTATCGGTACAGCCTGGCACCGAGGTATTGCAGGTCGTCCATGTAATCGATGCGAGCGTAATCGACCGGAGCAAGGTCGCTGTCCTCCGGCACAAGGATGCGGACATCGATGCCGCGGCGACATGCGGATTCCAAACACCTCATCGACTGTGCGGTTGGAACGAAGTAGGGCGTGCAGATCCAAACGCGTTCTTCGGCACGATTGATGGCGTAGTTCCAAAAGTCTTCCAGGATTTCCTCGGGGCCGTCGGGACCAATTGGCATCACCGTCATGCGAGTATCCTCGGGATGCGTCGGTGGATGAGGGCATTCATAGTCGACCGGCGGCAACTTCTCCTCGGCGACGAAGTTCCAATCGCTGCAAAAGACCGCTTGCAGCTGTGCCGCCGCGGGGCCTTCGATGAGAACGCTCATGTCGACCCAGCGTTCATCGTCCTCGTTGATGTCGAGTTCTTCTTCGACCAAGTTGGCTCCGCCCAAGATCGCACGACGACCATCGGCCACGGCAAGTTTGCGGTGGTTGCGGAAATTCAGGTAGGCGAGCCGACTGAGTTGCGACATCGGCTTGAACCGCATCGCGCGACCGCCCGCTTCGCGAATTTGTTCGAGTTGTTCGTCGGACATCAGGAACGAACCGAAACCGTCACATAGCAATCGCACCTGGACCCCTTCGCGAGCCCGGGCGCAGAGCCGTTCCACAATCCGCTGGGTGCTTTTTCGTTCATCCATGATGAAGGTCATCACGTACAACACATCTTGAGCTTGATCGATCAATTCCAGATAGGCGTCGAGAACATCGTTGGTACGGTGGAGCAAGCGGACTTGGTTTCCAATTGTCGGGGAACGCAACCCTCGTTTTTCGAGCATTCGTTCCAAGCCGGACCGTGAGCAATCGCTGCCATCCGCCGCTGCCGGCAAATCGACCAGCTTGCGCTGTGAGTGTTCAGCGGAGATTTTTCGGCCTCCCAGCCACAGGAATAGGACTAGCCCAATCGGCGGTGAGAGCAGGACGAGTCCGAGCCAGCCGAGTCGGCCCACATTGTGCCGTTCTTCGTGGCGAATCACCGTCATTGCGACGATCGTTAGAAACGCTCCCAGCACGCTGCTGATGTAGGCGACAATCCAAATCATTCGGAACCTTGGTCGAGAGGGCAAATTAGGAAGGTAGGAGGTGTCCGATCCGCAGCCAAAGAGGCAGGATTCGTGCCAACCAAGTCAGGCAAACTGAGGTGTGCTTAATAACTGACGCCGATGGAGGAAGATAATCGAGTTTGCACGTTGGTGTTTGCCTTCTGATCCGTGGCGATTTCTCAAGTTCTACAGCGAGAACAACGTGGCGACCGCCTTCAGAAGTGGCGGAGCTGATCTGTCGCCGATCGGGTGATTTTTGTTAATTCCCAGCCTGAAAGTGTTCGCTTCCGCTGTTTTGATACAGACCCAGTGATTCCAACCCGTCTGACACGCACGATTCTCTTCGAAATCCTTCGGATCTTCGTCGTTGCGCTCGTCGTGTTGACGCTGCTGATCCTGCTGATCGCGGTGGGGCGTGAGCTGTTCCGCAAGGGATTGGGAGCGATGGCTGTTCTGCAGCTATTGCCGTTCGCGATTCCGATTTCTTTGCAGCACGCGGTTCCCGCGACGGCGTTGTTTTCCGTCTGCTGCGTTTACGGCCGAATGGCTGCTGATGGAGAGATTTCGACGGTCAAGGCATCAGGCATCTCGCCGCTCAGATTGCTGCAGCCGGCGATCGTCTTTGCCGCGTTGCTCAGTCCAGTCGCGGTGTATTGCAGCGACATGGCGGTTTCTTGGGGAAAACCCGGCGTCAAACGAGTCGTGTTGCTCTCGATCGAAGACATCGCTTACCGGTTGCTGGAACGCGATCACTCGTACACATCCGATCATGGATTCTCGATCCACGTTCGCGAAATTGACGGTCGCCGAATGATTTCGCCTCGGGTGACCGTTCGCGGCAAAGGCGACGATGCTTTCACCGTGACCGCCAGCGAAGGTCAATTGATGATGGACGAGGAGACTCAATCTCTTGTTCTCAAGCTGGTCGATAGCGAAATGATTCGCGGCAAAGCATTGCAGGGTTTCATCCCCGGCGAGTATAAATTTGAAATTCCGATCGGAAACGCGTTGGAAGAGGACGATATCTCCACCCGAAGTCCGAGTGAGTTGCCTCTTCGTTTGATTCGAAACGAACGACTTCGCCAGCGAGAACGCACTCACGCGAAAATTGGTGAGTTGGCGGCATTCACCGGATTCTCTTTGCTGACATCCCGACCGGCGGAGATTGGCGGAGAGAAATCTTCGGCGATTCAATCGAGTTTGAAATCGAGTCGGCATCGTCTGACCCGATTGCAGACCGAACCTTGGCGTCGTTGGGCGGAAGGTTTCACGTGTTTCTTCTTTGTGCTCGTTGGTGCACCGCTGGCGATCGTCGCGAAGACCAGTGACTACTGGACGACGTTCGGGATGTGCTTTCTGCCGACGATCTTGGTTTATTACCCGCTTTACTTGCTGGGGTTGGACCAGGCGAAAGCGGGTGACATGCCGCCGTATGGCGTTTGGATCGGCAACGTGGTTCTGTCCGGCGTCGGCATGATGTTGATCGCTCGGGTTCGGCGGTACTAAGAACCGGTGCGCAGAAAAGCGTTTCCTGCGAGTTCTTTCCGTCGGGGTGGTTTTGCTTTTACAATCGCAGCATCGTTTGTATTCGATGCCCGTTGCCCGCCCGAGGATCTTTCATGTTGTGCTGCTGTCTTGATGTCCGTCGCTTCGTTTCTTCGAAGTTGCCGGCGTTGTTCGCCTTTGGATTGTTTGCTGGTTTGATTGGGACGGCTTCGGTTGCCCAAGCCGAAGTGCAGACACAAACCATTGTCTACAACGATGGCGACGTGGTGCTGGAAGGGTTCTTGGCGTTTGATACCAGTGTGCGACCCGCCGGCACGAAAGCTGATTCAGGCAAGCCAGGGGTTTTGGTCGTTCATCAATGGATGGGCCTGACCGATTACGAACGACGTCGGTGCCGTCAATTGGCTGAACTGGGGTACATCGCCTTCGCTCTGGATATCTATGGTCGTGGGGTTCGTCCCGCTGACACCGGTGAAGCGGCTGAGTTCTCAGGGAAGTACAAGAGCGATCGAGAACTCTATCGTCGCCGACTGAACCTGGGTTTGGAGCAACTTCGCAAGGCAGACAATTTGGCCTCGGATCAGGTGGCAGCGATCGGATACTGCTTTGGCGGAACCGGGGTGATTGAGCTGGCACGCAGCGGAGCGGACGTCAACGGCATCGTCAGCTTCCACGGTGGTTTGGATTCGCCAACACCGGAAGACGGAGCCAACATCAAAGCCCGGATCTTGATCTGCCACGGTGCCGATGACCCTTACGTGCCGAAGGAAGACATCGAAGCAACGATCGCTGAGTTCGATGCGAACGATGTCGATTGGCAAATAAATGTTTACGCCAACGCGGTTCACTCATTCACGCAGCCGATGGCGGGCAACGACAACAGCAAAGGCGCGGCGTACAACGAGAAGGCCGACCATCGATCGTGGGACGCGATGCGAGTCTTCTTCCACGAATTGTTCGCTGCCAAGCCGGCTGAGTGAGCGTCGCGGATCAGCCGCGATGTGCATACGTGTGGAGCACACAACAAAGTGTTGTGTGCTTCACCGTTTGGATGCTTCGCCAGTTCGTGAGACCGTTCCGGCAACACATGCGAGAAGCGAATTGCCAAGTGCCTCTTGAGAATCAGCCTACTGGCGACGGTCGCGACGCGAAGCATCCATTTCGCGAGATTTGCGTTGGGCTTTTTGCTTGTTTTTGAATCGCTTCTTGCGTTTCTCGTCTTTCAAACGAGCGGCTTCTTCCGCTTCGACCATCGCCTTTTGCGTGAGGATGCGTTCTCGTTGCATCGTTGCGGGGGTCTCGAGCGTAAGCCGGCCCAGGCCGCCCGTGCGATATTCCTGAATCAGGATTCGAGAGGCTCGTTCCAGATCGACTCGGTTGTTGCGGCCAAGGCAACCTCGCCGGCGCCCGATGTCTTCGATGACCGCCATTTCGGTGTCGGCAACCGACTCGAGGTCAAAGCGGGCGGCCAACCGATCGGGGTACTGTTCCATGAAATACCGGGCGGCGAAAAAGCCCACGTCGGTGTAGTCCATCGCGGTGTCTTTGATGGATCCGATCAACGCCAGTCGATAACCGCTGCTGACGTTGTGAACCTTTGGCCAGAGCATTCCCGGCGTGTCCCACAGGATCACTCCATCGCCGATATCGACACGCTGTTGATGCTGGGTCACCGCGGGCGTGTTGCCCGTTTTTGCGACCTTGCGACCAGCCAGGAAATTGATGATCGTTGATTTGCCGACGTTGGGAATTCCCATCACCATCGCATTGATGGATCGACCCTTTCGATGAGGGCACATGCCGATCAACGCGGATTTCAATCGGCGGATGGTTGGCACGTCATCTGTCGTGACCGAGCGAGCTCGCGTGGAGCTGGAACTGTTCAGCGCGTCCAGCCACTCTTCGGTCAGGTGTGGATCGGCCAAGTCGGATTTGGTCAGGACTTTTAAACAGGCTTTGTCGCCGCGAATGTCGGCCAGCATCGGGTTTTCGCTCGAATAGGGAATCCGAGCGTCGATGATCTCCATCACCACATCCACTTTTGGCAATGCGGCCTGGATTTCCAGCCGAGCTTTGTGCATGTGGCCGGGGAACCATTGGATCGACATGGTCAGGGCGTTTCGTGTGGAGCGGGGGCGACCGGCTGAGTCGGTCAATCGAATGGTTCGATCATTCCCGACGGCACGAGTCCGATTTGGATGCCCGCCCAGTGTCACACACCGGGATGGATTTTTCTAACCCTGTTTCGAATTCTGGCGTCCGCCGTTTCGCAATCAAGCAGCCGGAGCGGCCAGAGGAGCCTGCGGCTTGGCGGTGAGCAAGCCGTAGATCGCGATCACCACGAAACAAATCAGCGGCAAAACGAAGGACATGTTGAGCGACCATGTGTCGATCAAATAGCCTTGCAGCGGCGGCATGATGGATCCGCCGGCGATCGCCATCACCAACCCTGCGGCACCCAACTTGGCGTCGTCGCCCACTCGATCCAGGGCGATGCCATAGATCGTTGGGAACATCAACGACATGCAGCCTGAGACACCGACGAGAGCCCACAGGCCCACAATGCCACCGACGAACATGACGGGAACCAACAACCCGATTGCACCAACGGCCAAAACCATCAGCAGGGCTCCGGGGCGAACATATTTCAGCAGGAATGTGCATACGAATCGGGCCACTGCAAACAAGACCATCGAATACAGCGTGAACGACGATGCGGCAGTGGCGGCGTCTCCGGCGGACATCCCATCGGCCATGAAAACCCCTTTGCCGTACTGGGCAGTGAAGGTCCAGCACATGATTTGCGCACCGACATAAAACGCTTGAGCGATCACACCGCCGACATATCGCGAATTCGCCATCAGACGCCCGATTGTTCCGCCGACATCGAGCGATCCATCCGAGTCTTGGTTGCGTGGCATCTTCTTGACCAAAATCAGCACAAACATGGTCACAATCACCAATCCAATTGCCACGTACGGTCCGCGAACGATGGCTAGGTCGGAGAACTTCATCGCTTCGAATTCTTCGATGGGCAACTCCGCTCGTTTGGGACCATCCAATGAATTGATGTTTGAAAGGATGGCGTACTTCGCGGTAAGGATGCCGACGATCGAGCCAAGTGGATTGAACGACTGGGCCAGGTTCAGACGCTGGGTCGCGGTTGAGGCTGGACCCATCGAAAGGATGTAAGGGTTGGCACTGGTTTCCAGAAAACTCAGTCCGCAGGTCATCACAAAGAATGCGATGAGGAACGGCAGGAACTCGCCAACGCTGGCGGCGGGAATGAATGCCAAACCGCCCAGTGCGTATAGCGCCAGCCCGACCAGCAAGCCGGTTTTGTACGAGAACCTTTTGATGAACAAAGCGGCGGGCAACGCCATGAAGCAGTAACCGCCGTAAAAGGCGAACTGCACGAAGGAGCTGGCAAAGTTGCTTTGGTTGAAAATCCGTCCAAACGCTTCCACCAAAGGGTTGGTGATGTCGTTGGCAAATCCCCACAGGGCAAAACAGAACGTCGTCAAAACAAACGCGACCAAGTAACTCTTGGGAACCACTTCAGCCTCGGTTTGTGGTTCAGCGACGATTGGTTCAGCCATGAGTTTCCGGGGGAGAGGTTGGAGGAATGAAGAAAGAGAAGTCCACGCCAATGGTTTGGGCGTGGATCAAGCAAATCATAACGGCTCGAATCAGACGTATGGGTACGACGCGTCAATCAAACCGTCGCGTTTCATCGATGTCCAAAACTCAGCCGGAGGCTCGGCCGAAACCAGTTGAACATTTTGAGCGATGCGATCGGGTTTGCTGCTGTTCAAGGCGGTTGCTACGACACCGGGTGGCGACATGCCGAAGGCAACGCAAGCTTCGGCTGGACGAACACCATGTTGCTCGCAGTGACCATGGAATCGTTGACGCCAAGAAATCAGTTCCTGGTCTTCGACGCTTTCGCCGGTGACTTTTCGATAGTCGTAGTAGTCACCTCCGGTCAAAAAGCCCGCGTGGAAAACCGCTGAGTTGATCACGCTGACACCTTGAAGATGCGTCGTTTCAACGAAGTCCAGCAACGATTGCGGATGAGTCCGAATGGTCAGACTGGTTGCAAGCATGACCCAGTCCAAGGGACAGGCTCGAGCGAGTTCTTCCGAGACACGCCAGTCTTTCGAGCCAACGCCGATCGCCAAAACATCACCGCGGTCACGCAGTTCGCTCAACGCTTGGTAGGCACCCAGGATGTCGTCCCAGCGTCGTTGACGATCGTTTTTGTCGGTTGCTGCGGCCAAGTACTCGTCCGGGTCGTGGACAGATACCAGCTGAGGTCGGTAGGGAGCGAGTAGCTCGCATCCCTGTTCCCAACATCTCAGAATGCCGTCGTAGCTGATGTCTTGGACCGCATCATGTTCGAGCCCAACCCATGCACCGGGTTCAAACGTTGGTTCCGACGTCGTCAAAGCCACTCGCCGCCAACCGAGTTTGTTGCTGATCAAAATTTGATCGGGAGCAACGTTCAGTGAACGCAATGCATCCGCCATGCTTTCCAACGCCAAGCCCGCGCCGTACTTGCCGGCTGAGTCTGCGGCGACGACGCCCTCGCAATGTTCAAACCATTCCGAAACGATGGACCGCTTGGTATCGCGGTCGACCGCTTGGTAGAGATTGCCCAATGCACTGGTGCCAAAGATGATTGGCGGCAGCATGTTGCCTATGGTTGGCACGGCGGCCTTCGCAACTCGTCGAGACACGGTGGACTCTGGCATTACTGGGTGACCTTCAGGACGTAAGCAAACTTGGACGCTTTGTCTTTTGGGAGTGAAACGGTCACGCCCGATGCGTTTCGTTCCCAATTCAGTTCTTTGTCGAATCCGAGCAGTTGGATGGTGTTGATTTCTTCCGGATACAGATCGCTGCCCTGAGCCAGGGTTTTGATCGTGATCTGGTTGTTCTCAGGCCACTTCAATCCATGCACGTACAAGATGTTGTCGCGGGTGGTGAATCGCAGGTCTTCCGATGTGAAGGGTTTGTCCTTGGACTCGGAAACGTGACCTGTCGAGACCGATGTCGGTCCTTCACCAAATGTCTTCCAGTAGGTCGTTTCGTAGATGGCCTCACCGTTGGTCTTTAGCCAATCGCCGATTGCCTTCAGGATCGCCTGGTCTTCTTCGGGGATGGTTCCATCGGCCCGAGGTCCCACGTTCAACAGCAGGCAACCGTTCTTGCTAACAATGTCGACCAAGTCGTTCACCAAACGCTCGGGAGTTTTGTAGCGTTGGTTTTGCGTGTATCCCCATGAACTGGAGCTCACCGCCGTATCGGTTTGCCAGAAAGGCTTGCGGATCTCTGCCATCTTGGAGCGTTCTTTGTCCAAGACCGCGGCGGATTCGGGAAACGCGTTGAACTTGTAGTTGATGATGCCGAGGTCGGAATCTTTCGCCGTCGTTTTGTTGTAGTAGTAGGCTGCGAATTTTTGCAGGTGCTCGGCGTACGTGTTGTTGAGGTAAGTCGAGTCGCCGTGTTTCGGGGTGATACCAAAGTCGAACCAGAACACATCCGGTTTGTACTTGTCCACCAGTTCGCACGACCGAGCCAACCAATCGTCTTTGAATTGTTCGTCTTGAGGCGTGAAGTTGTGTTGATAGTCCCATGCATTCTCTTCAAACAAGAAAGGCATTGGACGACCATAGAGGTCAGCGTACTGTGGGTCAGCGTTGTCGAACGATTCGTCACGCACGTAGAACATCCAGTTGAATGCCCGGTGACTGCTGACGCCGAACTTCATGCCCTCTGAACGAACCGCTTCGGACAGTTCCTGAATCACGTCGCGTTTGGGGCCCATTTCGGATGCGTCCCAGCGAGTGAACGCACAGTCGTACATCGGGAATCCGTCGTGATGCTCGGCAACTGGGATGACGTATCGAGCTCCGGTGTCTTTGAAGAGCTGGGCCCAAGCTTCCGCGTCAAACTTTTCTGCTTTGAATTGCGGGATGAAGTCTTTGTAGCCAAACGTTTTGTGAGGGCCGTAGGTATCGATGTGATGCTGGAAGAAATTGTCACCACGGCGGTCACGATTGATGTACATCTGCCGTGGGTACCATTCGCTACCGTACGCGGGAACGCTGTAGGCTCCCCAGTGAATGAAGATGCCAAATTTTGCATCCTTGTACCACTGCGGAATCTCGTACTTCTCAAGCGAATTCCAGTCGGCTTCGAAGGGACCATCGGCGATGGTCGCGTGGATGTCCTTGAGTGCTGGCTCAACTTCTGGGTGAGGCAGAGTCGCCGGGTGAGGCTTCGTTTGGTCTTGCGCCACGGCGGTTTGGAGTGTGATACACGCCAACATGGACATCAGTGTCGTCCGAAATTTCATGCTGCAGCTCATCGAAAGGCGGGGCAACGCGGGGATTAGTGGGGGAGGAAACGTCTTCAGGGAGCGTTTCAGTCGGATTAGTTTCCACTGAGCCCGCCGGAATCCCATAGCCGAGTTTGAATTTTCCATGCGGATTTTTAAACTGGCGAAAGCGGCGGGCAATCAATTCTCGTTCGGCGCAGCAGGCACCGCCAATTCGCGGTTGGAAATCGCCAGATCGCGATCAGGGGCGGGCTTCGTAGAGAAGCTTGCCTTCGTCGTTGTAGAACTTGATCAGCAAATTCTCGCCCGCAGTGACGGACAGAAAACCGCCGCTGGGTTCCGGTGAGATGAATGGTTGCCGGATCAAAGCATCGGGATCGGTGCCTCTTCGCGATCCCGGCAACACGCCCATGCGAGAGTTTTCGTCATTCAAGGCACCACAGGCAAACTCTTGAATGCCAGACGGATGAATGCTGTGGTACTGCCAGTGTCGGTCGCCGCACATCGTTATGAAGTGATCGATTTCGTTGGATTCCAACCACTCGAAAAATTCATTCGCCTCGTGTCGAAAGCCTTTCAAGTTGGCGTGGTTGTCTTTCTTGTAGGCATCGTCGGGGCCGACGAGAGGCGTGGGCGAAATCAGCAATTTCCATTTCGCGTCGCTCGCTTTCAATGTGCTCTGGAGCCATTGCTTTTGCTCGCTTCCCCACAATGTCTTCTCTGGGCCATCCTTCATGCGATTGGGCGATCGGTAGTCGCGACCTTCGGTCAACCAAATTTGAAGGTGCTTGTTGACGCGAAAAGTGCGATAGGTCGGTGAGTCTTGATCGCCAGCAGGAACGATCGGCAATTGTTCTCGAAAGACATCGATTCCGGTTTGCGGAAGCGGCAGGCGGTCTTTGTCGTGGTCCGAATCGTTGAAACGGAAGTCATGGTCGTCTTTGGACCAATACCCCGGAGCTTCTTTCAAAAAATCGATCAGACGCGGGAAGCGAAATTGTTCGTGCCAGCATTTTCGGAGTTGCGATAGCGTCTCTGCATTTCGATAGGGATTGTCGTAGTAGACGATGTCACCGGTACCGACGAAGAATGCTGGCGACAGTTCTTTCATGTGGACCAACGACGGGTAACCCAATCGCTTGTCCTCTTCCGTGGCGGTCAGTGGACCGGATGATTTGGCTTTCTTGCCGTGCAAGAACTTGTTGTAGTTCATGCAACTGAAAACCAGGAACTCAACGTCCGCCTCGGAATCTTCGCCCGGAAGAGTTTGGAATTGACCGGTTGGTTCGAGCGGACGTTCTTCGGTCGCGATGGAAACCAAAGCTCGATAGTAGTAACGCGTTCCTGGCGTGAGTGACGACACTTGGTGCCGCACGATGAAGTCGTTGCCAGGTTCCGCGGTCAAAAGATCGCTTGTTTGCGACGACTTAAAATCTGGGCTGGCGGACCATTCGAAACGGACTCTTCCCGCACGTCCGGGCAGGTCTCCGGATTCGTCCAGCCCTTCTCTCGCGGTCAGTCGCGTCTGCAGCAACACGCTGGTCGAAGTGGCTTCGCCAGACATCACGCCTTGGCCTAGGAAATACTGCTGTCCTTGAACCAGGGATGGGCAAACAAGCAACGCGAGAAAGACCAAAGCAAGACGTGATCGCATCATTTCAACTCAAGCAAGGAGCACTGGGAAGTTACGCAGGAACAACTCGGAATTCACTCGGCTGAGGCGGTGGTTTCGTCGAGTTGTCCAGCGGCCCAGAGCACACCACGCGAAACGAGATCCATGTAGCGAGCGTCGGCGACGGTTTCGTTTTGGTGACCGAGCGAAGTGCTAAAGATTCGCGTTTTATTTGGGCCGTATTCGTTGGTCCAAGCAACGACGGCGGTCGCATCTTTTGCTTTGGCGTTTGGATTTTGCTTCAATTGTCTCTTGTTTGGCGGCGTCTCTTGGACGCCCTGGATCAAAGCCGAGGCACCATCAAACACACGAACGTTGTTGTAGAGCTCTTCGTTGATGGTCGTCCAGTCTTCCATGCCAGCGGTGATGGGGTGTTTGTCCAAGTGTTTGATGTCGATTGGGAACTTGGGACCGTGGCCGGTCGATTGCAATCCGAGCATTTCGTACCAGCCCGCATTGTCGGCACCGTCTTGAACCGGTTTGCGGAAGTCGTCCCAACGATAGCTATGCATGGCGCAGTGAAGGTTCACCGCTGGCACGCCATCGAGGTGCTGTTTCAAAATTCGATTCACGTATGGCTTTTCGATGACGTCGGCTGAACACTCGTCGTGAATCACAACGTCATAACCATCTGCCCAATCGTCGGACTCGTAAATGTCGAATCGTGCTCGGGTGGTCGTGTTGTCGCTCAACACAACCGTGACCTTCGCATTGATTCGCTCCTCCAATCCCTCTTTCAGAATCTTTGTTTGGCTGGTGTAGTCGTGGCAGCAACCGCCGGCGACGAGCAGCACTTGAAGCGGCTTCTTTTCGGATGAAGCAGCGGCGTCTTCCCCGTGAGTCGCACTCGCAACGAAGAAGGGAGACAGGAGGGCGGCAATCGCGAGAAGGATGAACTTTTGCATCGTGATGTGAACTTGAGGTGGGTCGAAAGATCGGAAGGTTTCGTATTGTAAACGACCAGTCAGGTATTTGGTTGGGGTAAGGTGTTTTCTGCTGAAATCAAACCCCACAGGAATGCGTTCCATGAAGCGTCTTCGATTCAATCACCTCCGCAGCGATACCCATGCGGATTTTCGTTCTTCAGCAGTTTTCTGCTGTTCGCTATTGGTCTTTTCTCTGGGCGGAGGGACTGCCGCGATCGGCCAGGAATCGAATCCATTGGAGAACGCACCGGTGAAGACACCGGTGGGTGCTGCCGAGCCGATGACAGCTGCGGAGATTTACGGTGAAGGGGTCCGATCGACGGAGCACCTGACACCCGCCGAGGAGATGGCTGGGTTCCACCTGCCGCCCGACTTCGAGGTTCGGCTCTTTGCATCTGAGCCCGACATTGCCAAGCCGTTGAATATGGCAATGGATTCAGAGGGAAGTCTCTGGGTGACCAACAGTGTTGCTTATCCATATCCGGTGGCATCGAACGAGAAAGGCCCCGATTCAGTCAAGGTCTTAAAAGACACTGATGGAGATGGGGACGCCGATTCGATCAGGACATTCGCGGATGGTTTGAACATCCCAATGGGAGTGCTGCCCTACGGAGATGGGTGTTTGTGCTTCAGTATTCCAAACATTTGGTTCCTCCGTGACACTGACGGCGATGGAACGTGTGATAAACGAGAGGTCGTCTTGGGGCCGTTTGATACGACCCGAGACACGCACGGCATGATCAATTCCATGCGAGATGGTGGTGATGGTTGGATCTATGCTTGTCATGGATTCAACAATCAAAGCCGAGTTGCCGGAACGGATGGGCACGTTGTCACGATGCACTCAGGCAACACGTTCCGTTTCCGGCCCGATGGGAGTCGGGTGGAGTTGCATACACGCGGACAAGTCAATCCGTTTGGAATGACCAGGGACGAATGGGGGTATTGGTATTCGGCGGACTGTCACAGTAAACCGATCACCCAACTGGTCGCCGGTGCGTGCTACCCGAGTTTTGGTCGGCCACATGATGGGCTGGGGTTTCTGCCGCCGATGATGGATCATTTGCATGGCAGCACGGCGATTTCTGGTATTCAATTCTTCCCGCCGAACTCGCCTGTCATTCCACTTCGGAACTGTTTTATCAGCGGCAACGTGATGACGTCGCGTTTGAATTGGAACCATCGCGAGTTCGTTGGGGCGACGGCGAAGGGGCGTGCGCTGCCGGATTTTCTGACCAGCGATGACCCTTGGTTTCGGCCCGTGGATATTCAGGTCGATGAACAAGGAAACATCTACGTCGCGGATTTCTACAACAAGATCATTGGGCACTACGAAGTGCCGTTGGAACATCCGGAGCGAGATCGAACGAGTGGCCGCATCTGGCAGATTCGGTACACGGGCGCGGCGATCGATGGTGATGAATCGACCGGTGAAGAGCAGCGGTTGGTATCAGAACTTCGTATGGCTTCAGAAGGCAATGCGGACGCTATGGCATTGACGCGTGTTCGTGAGTTCTTAACGCACGAAAGTGCCCATGTTGTGCGAATGGCGGCGGAGTGTATCGGACGACGCGGCGACACCACTGACGTGGCTGGATTGCTTGCAACGCTATCTCAGGTTGATGACGCGGACGTTGTGCTGCGGCAAACGATCCGTATCGCCATTCGCGATTTGTTGCAGCGAACGCCAGGTGATGATTCGTTTTGGAAATCGGTGCCTGTCGCGGAAGCCGTCTCGGTCATGCTGGGGCTGAAGCGAAACGAAGTGGTCGATCCGATCTTGGCATATTTGGGAACAGCGACGCAGAACGATGGCGAGCGAACGTCGAGCCAAGCCTTGTTCAGCCACGCGGTGTCTTTGGCTCAACCAGACCAGGTGGATGCTTGTGTTGAGCTGGCCAGGCAAATGGCAGGTGGTGATACGGAGCAGGCGTTCGATTGGTTGCATCTGATCAGTGACGCGGTCGGCTCCCAGTCGACGAGTGCCCCAGCGTCGATTCGAGCTTGGGCACTCGAATTGATCGAATCCGAATGGAACGCATTGACCGCTGACGGCGAAGCTTCGGTCGGTTGGTTTGGTTCCGGCGGTCGCGATTGGGGTACCGAGCAGCGTTTGACATATGTCGCACCGTCGCTGGCGGAACGCGACGAGTTTGCTGAGTTGGTGAGCAGCTTTCCGCTTGGTGAGACGTACACCGGAATGTTTGCAAGCGATTGGTTTGAGGCACCCGAACGAATTCAATTTCGAATCGCTGGGCACAATGCTCGACCAGGGCAAGCCAATCCGGAGCAGAACTTCGTTCGTCTTCGTTCAGCAAAAACAGGCGAGGTGCTGCGGCGGGTGATGCCTCCTCGCTCGGATGTCGCGGAGCTGGTCGTTTGGGACACCCGCCAAGTGATTGGTCAGTTGGTGCGAATCGAAGCGGTCGACGGTGACTCTGGCACAGCCTACGCGTGGTTGGCGATCGGTGACTTCACGCCGAAAAGACTTGGTCCTTCCGGATCGTCTCGTCGTTGGGCAAGAGTGTTCGACTGGGTTGAACGACTCGAACTTTCCGAATTTGAGAGTCATCTGAAAGGACTGCTGGTTGAAGAACGCCATGGTGTGCTGACACGGTTGAATGCCGCAGGCACGGTAGCAAATTTGAAAGGCAAACCTGGAATGTCGACGCTCGCACAGTTCGTGTCGGCGGAAATTGGGCGAGTGGATTTGGCGGAGTCGATTGTTGTCGCGATTGAGGATGAGCGGTGGGAAACGATTGATCTTCTAAAGCAATTGGGACCACATCTGAGTGCTTCGCAACAACGCAAACTGGTGCTGAACTGGATTGCAAGCGGTGCCGAGTTGGCGGGTTTGTTTTCAGTGATTGAGTCGGGGGTGTATGCCGCCGAAGTCTTAGTCGATGCGGACGTTCAGCAAGCGATGGAGCCGAAACTGAACGAAGCTTTGCGTGAGCGAATGAAAGAGTTGACAGAAGGGATCGTCGTTGACTCGGGACGCATGGAGAAGTTGAGCCAGTTGCTCGCGTCGGTTCGAAGCATGGATAGCGACGCGGTGAATGGCAAAGCTGTGTTCACAAAGCACTGCCAAACTTGTCACCAGCTTCGCGGAGAAGGAAGTTTGGTCGGACCGCAGTTGGACGGAGCCATTACGCGAAGCGTGGAGCGGTTGCTCGAGGATGTGGTGCTTCCGGATCGCAACATTGACCAAGCATTTCGAACGCAGAGTTTGCTGCTGGATGATGGCCGTGTACTGGTTGGTTTGGTTGCCAGCCAGGACGACGAATTGATTCGTTTGACCACGTCGGATGGGAAGACTCAGGAGGTTCGCGTCGACAGCGTGGAAGCTCAGCAAGCGTCTCAGCGTTCGTTGATGCCCAACAATCTTTCCGAGTTGATGACCGAGCGTGAATTGGTGGACTTGATGGCCTACCTGAAGGCTTCGCCTGGGCATTAAACGAAGGTTGTGGGAATGCTTGGGTTTGCCAGAAAGCAACTGGTAACCTGCCCAGCGGCGCATGAAAAACCCCGGCATCGAATCAGATGCCGGGGTTGAATGATCAATCAGTGTTGCTTCGGTTCAGAAGCGATCAGTCGCGATCGCGTCCGCCGCCGCTACGACGTGGGCCGCGTCCGCGACCTCCGCCGCCTCCACCGCCGCTGCCGCCACGTCGACGACGTGGACGATCTTCACCGTCGCCACCGCCTTCTCCGTCGCCGCCACCTTCGCCTTCAACGGCCAAAGGATCTTCTTCGCCGAGCTCTTCGAGAGCTTTGCGACGGCTGAGCTTCACGCGATCGTGCTCGTCAACATCGATGACCAAGACCTTCATGGCGTCGCCGACGGCGATCACTTGGTCGAGGCTGCTGATGTATCCGCCACTCATTTCGCTGATGTGAACCAGTCCATCGCGACCGGGAAGGATTTCGACGAAGGCACCAAACTCTTTGATGCTGCTGACGGTGCCGTCGTAGATCTTGCCGATCTGAACGGTGGCCGTGCAAGCTTCGACCTGACGCATGGCTTCTTGAGCCGACTCTTTGTTGCTGCTGGCAACCAAGACGGTGCCTTCATCATCGACTTCGATGACCGCACCGGTCGTTTCTTGAATTCCACGGATGTTCTTTCCGCCAGGTCCGATCAGGGCACCGATCTTATCGGGCGAGATCTTCGTGCGAAGCAAACGAGGAGCGGTCGGCGAGATTTCGCGGCGAGGACGTGGGATCGCCGTCAGCATTTTCTTCAGGATTTCGATCCGAGCTTCACGAGATTGTTTCAGCGTGGCGCGGATGATGTCGTTGGTGACACCGGTGACTTTCAAGTCCAACTGGATACCGGTAATACCGTTTTGGGTACCAGCGATCTTGAAGTCCATGTCGCCGAAGTGATCTTCGGTTCCGAGGATGTCGGTGATCAAGCACCAGTTGTCAGGACCGTCTTGGACGAGGCCGACGGAGATACCAGCGACTGGGTTGCTGATTGGAACGCCCGAAGCCATCAGGCCGAGGGTCGCACCACAGACGGAAGCCATCGAGGAGCTACCGTTCGATTCGGTGATGTCGCTGATCACGCGAATCGTGTAGGGGAAGTCGTCGGCGGAAGGAAGCACGGGAGCGACACTTCGCTCGGCCAAGCAACCGTGTCCGATTTCACGACGTCCAGGCCCACGAATCGGACGGCATTCGCCAACCGAGTACGAAGGGAAGTTGTAGTCCAGCATGAACTTCTTGCTGTACTCGTCTTGCAGGCCATCGACGCGTTGTTCGTCGCGGCTGGTTCCCAATGCAATCGTGATCAGGGCTTGGGTTTCTCCACGTTGGAACAGAGCCGAACCGTGAACACGTGGCAACAAGTCGGTTTCGCAGTGGATGGCGCGAAGCGAGTTGTGGTCGCGACCGTCGGGGCGGGTGCCGGCGAGGATCAGATCGCGAACGACCTTTTCTTCCAGGTCGTGCCAGACGGTTTTGAAGCGGTTGACGCAAACAGCGTCGGCTGCGTTGGGGTCAGGAATGACGTCAGCCATGGCACGATCGCGAACGGCACGAACGGCTTCCGCACGAGCTTGTTTGCCCGAAGTTTGCTGAGCGGCTTTGAAGTCGCTGTAGTAAGCGTCGGTCAGACGCTCGAGCAATCCGTCGTCTTCAGGAGACTGGTAAGGAGTCTTCTCTGGATTGACCTTCTTGTAGAACTCTTCTTGAAGGTCGATGACTTCGCGAATGGCGTCATGGGCGAAGCCAATCGCTTCCATCATTTCGTCTTCAGGCATTTCGTTGGCGAAGCCTTCGATCATGGCAACCATGTCGCGGCTGCCGCTGACGATCATGTCCAACTCGCTTTGTTCGAGTTGATCAGCGGTTGGGAAGGCAACCAATTTGCCGTCGACCTTACCGACTCGAACGCTACCCAGAGGGCCTTTGAATGGCAGTGGGCTGATGTGCAACGCGGTGGCTCCACCGATCATTGCCAACACGTCGCCATCGTTTTGCAAGTCACTTGCGATCACGCAAGCTTGGACTTGGACTTCGTCTTTGTAGCCAGCTGGCCAAAGTGGGCGGATCGGGCGATCCATCAAACGCGAGCTGAGGATTTCTTTCGTGCTGGGACGACCTTCGCGTTTCAGGAAGCCACCAGGGAATTTACCAGCCGCAGCCAATCGCTCGCGGTAATCACACATCAAGGGGAAGAAATCGATTCCCGGACGTGGCGTACCCGATGCGGCCGCGACCAGCACAACGGTTTCGCCGTATTGAACCAGCACACTGCCGGCTGCTTGTTTAGCGATGTGTCCTGTCTCGAACGACAGCACCGAATCACCAATTTTTCGCTCCACGCGAACTTTTTGAACACTCACAACAACCTCTTTTCCTGCATCTACACAACAAACAACAATTTGAACGGCTTTTCCGAAGCCGGCCCGATTTTCATCCCTGGCCAACAAGGCCTGCTCAGCCACAACGGCTGATGGGAAAGAGTGGCGAACTGGGTCGCCACGCAACAACGTGAAGAATCGCGAAGATCGCCAAGCGACATTCCCGATTCGTGACAATCAAACGTGGGCTTGTTTTGATTGGATCGCGATGGGCACCGAAAGGTGCCACAAACGAACTGCTCTGACGAGGCGACAAGACGCAACCGGACCGGCTGCAGTACATGGACAAGGCAAAGTAGAGCCAGCGAAACGGCGATCACGCTCGCTGAGATGGATGGGAAGGATTTGAGTCCAGAGAAGGACATTCCCGATAGCGATGCTGAGCCGCAGTCAAGCTGCGACTCCACCCCGCCCCGGGACCAAAGAGCCCGGGGGGACATACGCCACGTGGCCGCGGCCACGCCGTCGACCACCCGGTCACAAACTATTTGCGGATACCAAGCTTACCGATGATATCCAAGTAACGTTGTGGGTCTTGCCCACGAACGTAATCCAGTAGACGGCGACGGCGACTCACCAAACCCAACAAACCGCGACGCGAGGCATAATCCTTGCGGTGGGTTCGCATGTGTTCGGTCAATCCGTTGATTCGTTCCGTCAAAATTGCGATCTGCACTTCAGGAGAACCAGTGTCTCCAGCTGCGGCGCCGTGCTCGCTGATTACTTCTTCTTTCCGTTCTTTCGAAATCGTCATACCGACTGATGCTTTCCTGATCGTTTGTGATCGCGGTGGACCAATGTTTCTGAATCGCAGAAGTTTAGCGTGCCCCCCTGCGAACGCAACGTCAAATTCGCTGCGGTACGAAAATCGGCTCAGTAGCCGATTCCCGCTCTTAGAATAAACGCTTCTTCCAGGCTTGTGTTGCCTGCGACCGATTGTTCGTAGAGCAATTCTCGGTCAAACGAGATGCCGGCTTCGATGAATCCGGAACGTTGGCCGGTTCGCAAAAGTTGCGAGTTGCCCCATTCGAATCCAAACATCGCGTTGATCTGGTTGATATCGACCCGTTCGCCGTCCGAAGCGAGCGCAGTATCGCTGAGCGTCCAAGAATCGCCGCCGTATTCGCCGGCCAGGTACCACCAAACGTCACGGGTACCGATCGTTCGCCAGTATTTTGCCAGTTTTGGCTCAGGGAAGTAGATGTCGAAGCGGGTGTACGGGTTTGGTTGCCACAACAATCCCCCCGCAGGAAGGAGCTTCGTGTCGAGCCGATCCAGGTAATAGACGCCACCTTTCAGAGTCGACGTGGGCGTCAGCCGAAAGGAGACGAGTCCTTTGCCGAGAACGCGAATGCTGTCGCTGTTGAAGGTGTCAAAATCGGTGTACGCCCCGACTCGGACGCCGAGTTCCGCACCGACAATTTGATTGGGATCGGTTTGCCAGCCGAAGTCGAGCGACGCCGCGTAGGCGTTGCTGGGTAGCATTCGAGTCGGGGCCGCGGCGGGCGTGGCCGGTCCATCGAACAAATACAACGAAAACGACGGGACGACAAACAAAGGCCGAGTGCTGAACAGAAAGTTGGGGAACGCGAATCCGATCGAGGCGTCGGTTTGGTTGTAGCCAACGTCGGTCGCTCCATCGCCGCCACCGATGAATGTGTGGCGAATCCTCGGTCCGTTGAGCATTCGGTAAGCACTGACGGCCTCCGGTGAACTGAAACCGCCCGGGAACAGGCTCGAGGGGGAACCTGAAAAACCACCGGGGAACAGCGTGGACGGAGATCCGGATGGGTAGGCGGATGACGGATAGGGATCCATCCCCGGCGGAGGAATCGCGGTGCCCGGATAGCCGGTTCCGCCTTGGTAAGGCATGCCCGTTCCGGGATAAGTCGGCGGGGCGCCGGTGTAGATAGATCCTGCGTCGTAGGGGACCGCGGTTCCGCCACCGAACCCGGTTGCGAATCCGTTTCCCTGATAAGTGGCACCCTGATATGGCGCCGAGGTTGAACCTTGCGTGAACATACTGCCGGAGAAAAGTCCGTTCAGCAAACCGCCGTTGGGATAGGCGGCGTTTCCTGTCGCGGGTGGGTATGCTCCGGCGGCGGAATTCGCAGGAACCGGTGCCCCAAGCGGTGACGGCGTGTACTGGGGAACCGCGAAAGAATTGGGAGCCGCTGCCGCCGATGCGTAGGGATCAAACAGCGATCCCGATACGGGCGCGGTGTTGGGACGCGGCGGAGTGGCGAAGTTTGGGCTGGCGTAAATCGAGCTTCCGTAACTGCCATTTGGCGCACCATTCGCAACACCAGGGGGAGGGGCAATCGACGATTGTCCGTACGGTGAGGCACCAGTGGCGGGCGATTGGATCGGAGCAAGATTTGTTTGTGGAGTTTCGCCGTAATTCGTCTGCGCGACTAAAGGAGCCGGATTCATCACAACCACGACGCAGCCCAATGAAGCCGCCATCAAGGTGAGGACGATTCGGAAGAATCCACCTATGATGGCGCTCGACTGCGGAGCGACGAAGTGATGAAAATGGTGAGGCAAAAGATTGCACTTTGGAGTCGGCGGGCGCGGTCGAGACAACAACTTGAGTCGATTTAGCGATTTTCATGAACTTTCGTCAAGATAAATCTGAACGGCGATTGGCTCGTGATCACCACAATTCATTGAAAACTAGGCAAGCTTGAGCGATGGAAGACTTAGATATCCCGCAGTTGGCTGAATACCTGCACATTACTCCCGACCAAGTTCGGAAAATGGTTTCGCGAGGAAACTTGCCGGGCCGGCGTGTCGGAGGTGACTGGAAATTCAACGAGGCCGAGATTCATCACTGGCTCGAGGAACGAATCGGATTGAGCGATCAAGGTGAACTCGATCAAGTTCGTGCGGTTTTGCATCGTCGATCGGAGGCTCCACCACACACTTTGGCAGAGATCTGCCCCGTCGAGTTGGTTTCCAATCCGTTCGTGGCCAGGACCCGCGGCAGCGTGATTCGCAACATGTGCGAACTTGCCAGTCGAACGGGCATGCTCTGGGATGCACCCGCGATGGCCGAAGCGGTCGCGACTCGCGAAAAACTGCATCCGACGGCGTTGGACTGCGGTGTAGCTTTGCTTCACCCACGCCGTCCGCAAACATCCATTTTGGCGGAGTCCGTGTTGGCGATGGGGATCTGCCCGACGCCGGTCGCTTTCTCCGACACCGGGCAGTTGACCGACATTTTCTTTCTGATCTGCTCTTATGATGACAGTTCGCACTTGCGTATTTTGGCGAAACTGAGCCGGATCGTCTCCGATGAAGCCTTCTTAGAAGGCGTGCGTGCAAGTGACACGCCGGCAGACGCTTGGGCAATCTTGAACGAAGCCGAGATGTCGCTGGATGAGAATCACGCTTTCTAAGTCGAACCAATCTAACAGAGACAATGTCGCCGCTCAGACCGTCGAGAATCCGGCCGCGGAGAGTTCCGAATCCGACATCGGTCCACCTTGCATTTTGGCTTGGGTGGGCGAATCATCCGATCCATTGGCATTGCATGCAAAGGCTGTGTGCGAGCAGAACGCGGACGCGGTCGCGACTTATTCCAGTGTTGCGTCGCTGCTTGCGTCGCCGCCGCGACTTCCGTTGTCGCATGTGCTGCTCGCTCAATCCGATCGTTCGCACTTCATCGATGCGGGCCAAATTCGTGATCTGAAAAGTGTCGCTCCAAACGCGAAAGTGTTGCGATGGTTGGGGCCCTTGGTTGCTCCTTCGGTCGGATTGCCAGGACAAGAAGGCTGGGTTGAGTCGATCGGTTGGCGTGACAGTTTACAAACGTTGCCGCTTTGGTTGGGCGGAATGGACGGTTCAGCCGACTTGGCTGAACCGACTCAGGGTTTGATCGTCGTTTCGCAATCTTGGGCAACGGCGGACGCTTTGTTTGAGACCATCGAAGCGATTGCAGGCGAATTGAATCAACCGGCCCCGGTGATGACATGGCGTCGAGATGGATTGACTCGCGCGGATCGATTCACTTCCGCTCACGTGGTTTGGGACGATTCAGTATGGCGTTGTTCAGACGCGAAGCCGTGCAAGTTGGCGTCCGCTGTGGAAGGTCGGCGGTACCGGCACATTTGGATGACCGGAATGGCATCTCCATCGCAAATTGATGACGCATATCGATCCGGCGTTGGCACGGTTTGGAACAAGCCAACTCGTCGCGAATCGATCGAAGCACTCTGGCGCTGAAGCATCTGGCGTTGAAATGCATTGTGCCAACAGGAGTGTCTGAGATCGCCTAATCACGCGGGCAAATGCGCATATAAAAACCCGCCCGCGAAAAATCGCGGACGGGTTCGTTGCCGGCCGAGTGGAGTATCTCGGCCTAGCGTTTTGGAGTCGTTTTGCCCACTCAACAGTGGGCGAAGATTCAAACTACGAACTAGCAACCGGTGCAAGGCGATGCGCTAACCGTTGCGCCACAGCTTCCGCAGCCACTGCCGATCGACGGAGCCGATTGGTAATGGATTGGAGTGCTGCATCCGCTTGCTCCGCTGCCGCCCATGATGACCGATGGTTCCACGTTGATGGCTGGTGCTGATTGGTAGCCGCCGATGGCAGCTGGTTCAGCACAAGGCGTGAAGGATTCTTCGACCAAGGTCGGAACCATCTTGCAAACTTGGACCTTCTTTTCCTTCGTCACGGTGACAGGAACACTGACGGTGTACTCCTCAACCACTTGCTCAGCGACTTGGTCGTAGCGAGTGGTTGTGTAAGGTTCGACGGTGTATTCAGGAACGTTGTAAGTGAAGCTGACTTCCTTGGTACGTTCTTCAGTTTTGTACGTGACGTAGGGGATCGTTTCCGTTTTGGTGACCGAGGTGTAGGTCAATTGTTTGCGGATACGAGTCCGAGTTTCTTCGTTGTACTGGACTTCTTTGCGAGTACGGGTGCGAGTTTCGTCCACGTACTGAACAACTTGCTTTGATCCGGTGCGAGTTTCAGGTTGATAGACGATGGTCGTGCACTCGTAAGGGACCTGAGTCGCTTGTTGTTCGTAAACGGTGTAGTTGACGACTTGTGACTCGGTGGTGCTGGTCGTGACAGGCACTTCTTCGGTCACAACATTGGGGACCCAAACGCGTTTGGTGATGGTGCTGGTTGTCGATCCGCAAGCGGTCGATGCTGGAGCTGAGTACGAGACTCCGCCACCGCAACCGGCGTAGGTTTGGCCATAGCCGTTGCCGCAGCCACCGCACTTGGAAACGCAACCGCCGCACGATCCACATCCGCAAGAGCGACGTCCGCACGATCCGCCACATGCAGATGAAACCGAGGACGCTGATCCGCATCCGCCGACATAAGCGACCGTGCTAGCAACAGGTGCCGCGGCGACTTCAACGACTTGTTCTTCCCAATGACCGTAGTCTTTGGTGACCGTTTGCATGGTGGTCTTTGGAACAGCCACTTCGATGGTGCGGCTCTTGGTGACTGGAACAGCGTTGACGACCGTTCGAGTCTTTTGAGTCGTCACGGCTTGTGGCACGTTGACGGTGTAGGTGAACGTTTCGTCGACCAACTTTGGCACCTTCACGGTGTACGTTTCAGGAACGTCGACCAAGGTTGGAACGCGAACGGTGTACTCTTCTGGAATCTCGGACCATTGCGGCACCGACTCGGTGACTTCGACTTGCTTCTCTTCCTTCACGGGAACCAAGACCGAGTAAGTGATTGTCTTGGTGTCCGTCTTCGGCACGTTGACCACTTTGGTGCGGTACTTTTCTTCCGTCACTGGAACCGTCTTGTAGACAGTCTTCGTGCGGAAGCGAGTTTCCGGTTGGCTTTCGGTCACGTTGACCATGCGGGATTCGGTTACATAGGTCGGCTTCATGACGACGCGATAGCCGACGACGGGTTCGCAAATGGTTTCGCGAGCAGGAACTGACGACGTGACAACTGATCCTCCCATCACCGACGGGCCACTGCTGTAAACCACGCCAGTCGAATAGGTCTGGCTGGGAACGACATAACCCTGGCCGCAACCAATTGCACCGCCGCAACCGCTGCTGACAACCGGTGCCGAGACGCCGCACGGATCGGAGCATCCGCCGCACGGGACGCATTGTGCCATGGCAGTCGCCACCATGGAGGCGAAGCATGCCGCAGCAATGCCCGCGAGAGTTGGTCCAAACTTCACTGGTGAAATCCTCAAAGAGTCATAAACAACGATGGAAACGGATGCCAATCGAAGTCCGACGGCACACGTGAAGGGTGTGAATCATTGGGTGCGAGCATTGCCGACCGGGCGTTTGTCGTTCAAAAGGCGTCGTTCAGAAAACACTGCTCAGAGCATTCTCGCAGCACCCCAGGGGGGGCGAGGCCGCTACTCTGTCGCACCAGATTAGATCGGGTCTAGAAGGTTACAATCGTTCAGGTAAGAAAAAATCGCCTATTTGTTGCAATGGGCACAATCGTTGCATTCCGCACAGATATCCTACAGCACGCAGGTTTTTGCCGGTCAACCACCCGAAGCGTCCAATTCGCCCGAACGAAACAAACCCGCTTCGGAAATCTCGGGAAGATTCCCATTTCCCGTGCGGCGTCCCTCGTGAGGGGAGTTTCTGGTTGATAAATTTCTTCTTCGCACGCCCGATCCTCCACCGAGCCAATCCGTGGAGGCTTCCGTTTTGAGACCGATGGCATTGAGGCCTCGTTTTCAACCGATCTCAGCACCTTCCGAAGAAATCTATGAACGCCGTGTTTGAATCTCGCCCTTGGGCCGTCCAAGTTGGAATTTCCATTTTTGCCGCGTTTTGCTGGATCAACGCCTCGGCCAGCTTCGCGGCGAAGCCTGGGCAACCCGTGGTCGCTCGCGTCGAAATGCAATTCGCGAAGGAAGACAAAGTCGTGGACGTCATCGCGAAAGGTGATTTGTTGACGGTGGTCGAAGATCGCGGTGAGGACTACGTGATCGTGACCCACGATGGGACTCGTGGTGCCGTCGACAAGGTCAACGCGGTCGAGTTGGCGGAATCGACGGGCATCTACACGGATTTGATCGAGGAGTTTCCTGAAGAAGGGCGATATCACACGCTTCGCGCGTCGGCGTGGTGGGCGTTGGGAGAACAGGAGAAGGCGATGGCGGACTTCAACGAAGCCATCGAAAAGGGCTACGAAGAAGCTCACGCCTACAGCAGCCGAGGACTCTTCTATGCCGCTCGCGGAGAACATGACGCAGCAATCAAAGACTACCAGCGGGCATTGAAGCTCGATCCCGAAGACATCACTCCGATCATCAACCGGGCGGCGGTTCGAATGGCTCAGCGTGAGTTCGAGGCGGCGATCGGTGACTACACCGAGGCACTGGAAGTTCGCGAGGGCAACGCCGGGCTGCTTCGTCAGCGGGCTTTGGCTTACAAGTCCGCAGGTGAAATGGAAAAAGCGATCCAGGATTACGATGCGATCGTGGACGACAATCCCGAGGACGTCGCGGCGATCATGGGCCGCGGTTACATCCGTTTTCAGCAACACGAGTACGCGGCCGCAGCTGCCGATTTCTCGGCGGCTCTCGAGTTGAACGAGAAAGATCCGGTGGCTTGGAACAACCGTGGATACAACCGTTATCAGCTCGGCAAAGCCAAGGAAGCGTTGTCAGATTACGAGAAGGCGATTGAGTTGGCACCTGAGTACGGTTTGGCTCACCAAAACCGAGCTTGGTTGTTGGCAACCACCGACGATGAATCGTTGCGTGACGCGGATGCGGCCGTGGAAGCAGCCAAAAAGGCTTGCGAACTGAACGGCTACGGAAATGTAAGTGATCTGTCGGCTCTCGCCGCCGCGTTGGCCGCTCAGGGTGAATTCAAGGAAGCGGTTGGCTGGCAAGAGAAAGTCGTCGAGTCGGCTCCCGAGGATGCGAAAGAATTTGCTGGCAAAATCCTCGATCGTTACCGAGCCGGGAAGCCTTATATCGCTGATCCCGCCGCGGCGGAGAAAGCCGAGCAAGCAGCGGCAGAACGTGAGGCTAAGAAAAAGGCTGAGAAAGAAAACGCAGCTGCGAAGAAGGCTGCGGCCGAGCAACTGGCCGAAGAAGCTGAAAAGGACGCCAAAGCAACCGGACTGGAAAAGGCTGAGTAGACGCCGGTCTCATGCCCTGAGCTCTCCCGCAGGGAGGGCGTGCAGTTTTTTGATTCCGCTTTTCGGCAGATTTCCACACGGCGTACCTCTCCCGAAACGAAGTTTCGGGAGAGGTCGAGCGACGCCGT
>TARA_R110002073_G_scaffold6643_3_pt1 | contig 116207 bp, 119 predicted proteins | sample TARA_R110002073 | Tara Oceans TARA_R110002073 (sample SAMEA4397174) | marine metagenome | biome: Polar Biome; feature: [DCM] deep chlorophyll maximum layer (ENVO:01000326); material: water (ENVO:00002006), including particulate matter (ENVO:01000060) such as... | depth 40 m
TATCAAGACTGAAAATTAATAGTAAAATTTCAAACTGACGCACTACCCTGAACTGACTGGCGCAATGAACAATTTGTACTAAATTCGAACTGTTCCATTAAGAGGGTTTTTATTCTACCCGGAATAAAAATGCCGCCAGGGCTTCACGGTCTTCCTGAGTAAGCTTGCTGGTATGATCAATCACATCCATCATTTCGCCGCCAACCTGTTCAAAGTTAGCTGTGAAACCATCTTCCAGGAAATAAACAAAGTCCTCATAACTATAAGCTGACAAGCCTTCGGAAGTTAATGCAGCAGAAGCTACTCCTTCCTGACCGCCAAACTCATTGCTCAGGTCAGAAATACCCAGTGCATTTCTTGGTGTATGACATTCACCACAATGACTGAGATGCCTGGCCAGATGCGCCCCACGCTGGACCTGTGGATCATCACCGATAGCCGGTAGATCGCCCTCGAGCATATCGGCCATAATATTCCAGCCACTCATCATCCAGCTAAATTGCCAGGCTGGCAGTTCGTGATCTGGTGCCTGACTATTAACAGGCGGTAAGGTCACCATATAGGCAGCAATATCCAGTACTTCTTCATCACTCAGGCCCTGGTAGGAACGGTACGGAAATGCCGGCCAGTAAAAATTGCCGCCCGGACTGCGTCCATGTTTGATAGCCAACACGAAATCCCTGCCGGACCAGCCACCTATACCGGTTTCTTCATCAGGAGTTATGTTGGGTGTAATAAAGTGTCCACCGAAGGGCGATTCAATTTCATAACCACCAATGGGCCCCGCAGCACCATCCACCTGATGACAGGCTCCGCAGCCAGCTGCGTTATAGAGATATTCACCACGTGCTATCGCTTCTACAGATGTAGGAATTTCGGGATTCCCCACTCTGGGCAAGCCGAAGGCCCAATACAGGCCGGCAACAACGATAACCAATACAAGAAGCAGAGATACAAATTTATTATTCATTTATTTAGCCTTATTTCCTCTCACCAAAAACTGCGAACAATTCTAGCATTTAAATATGCATTAATTTTGATTATTACTTTGTGACTTCTGCTTCTGTTTCAGGCTCAGTTTGCCCACCTTGCGCTTCTGAATTATTGCACTCACTTCAGAACCCAGATGCTCTTCACCTCTTGCAGCCGCCAGCTCGATCTGTTTCTGACGTTCTTTAAAAGCAGATTTTCGTTCTTCAGTCACTCGATGATAACAACGTGGGCAACTTGCCCCCTTTTCATAGAATTCACTTTCTTTATCGGCTTCCGTTATTGGCAGACGACAAGCATGGCATTGATCATAATCCCCTTTTTCCAGGGCATGATTGACGGAAACCCGATTATCAAAAACAAAACATTCACCTTGCCACAAAGATTCCTGCTGAGGTATTTTTTCCAGATAGTTTAGAATGCCGCCCTGCAGATGATAAACCTCATCGAAGCCGACTTCTTTCAGATACGCGGTAGATTTTTCACAGCGGATACCACCTGTGCAAAACATGGCAATTTTTTTGTGTTTCGCCGGATCAAGATGATCTTTTACATATGCTGGAAATTCGCGAAAACTGGTGGTATTTGGATTAAGGGCATTTTTAAAGGTGCCAATTTCAACCTCGTAATCATTGCGGGTATCGATCAACAAAACTTCCGGATCAGCAAGCAGGGCATTCCATTCCTGAGGTGGAATATGTGTGCCGACTTTGCGCTTCGGATCAATTCCTTCCACCCCCATAGTGACAATTTCCTTTTTAAGCTTAACCTTACTGCGATAAAAGGGGTAAGTATCATCATAGGATTCTTTATGATCCAGCGCCTGCAGGCGAGGGTCAGACTTAAGCCAGTCAAGCACCTCGTCTACTCCCTCACGAGTTCCTGCTATAGTGCCATTAATGCCTTCACTGGCCAGCAACAAGGTGCCTTTCACGTTATTTTTGAGCATCCTATCCAGCAAGGGTTGCTGAAGCAGCTGGTAATCGTTAAGCCTGACAAAATGGTACAGGGCGCAAACCACAATTCGTGAATCGGTCATATCGTTAAGTCCATGCGAATCGGATCGTAAATCCGGAGCAAAAAAGATCGGGCAGGATTATAGCAAAGTAAGCACAGAGAAATCGTTAATTGCCTGCATTAAACATTCTGACAGACCAGGATCGAACTCAGAAAAAATTACTCAGATTCATATCTACGCTACTGTCTGCACCATTCCAGGGAACAACTGAGAGTAAAGGGGCTGCAATCAAGGCTTTTAAGGTATCCAGATTTTCCTGGTAAGCAGACATTTGTGGATCAAGCTGATTAGCTATCCAGCCGTGTAAAATAACCCCATCTTGCTGTAAGGCTCGTACTGTCAGCAAAGCATGATTAAGACAACCCAGCCGCATCCCGACCACCAGGATAACCGGGATATTCAGCTTACGGACGATATCCGCTACGAACTCCTTGTCATTCAGGGGTACCAGCCAGCCCCCTGCTCCTTCAATAAGGGTCAGATCAGCCTGTTTATCCATGACAAAACGGCAATGATCAGCCAGCTCCTGAGCAAGCACACTTATCCCTGCCTGCCTGGCTGCAATATGAGGTGCTATGGCCTGCTCCAGACAAAGCGGATTTATTTCCTGATAACTTAATGACAGGCTGCAGCTTTCCTGTAACAGCAAGGCATCATCGTTACGTATTCCTTCGGGCGTTATTATCCCTCCCGCAGCAAGGGGTTTCACGGCAGCCGTTGAGAGTCCTCTTGCATTTGCTGCCTGCAACAAGGCACAGCTCACATAAGTTTTGCCTGCATCTGTGTCCGTTCCTGTGATAAAAAAAGTGCGTGCCTGCATGATTGATTCCTAGCCCTGCGCACTCAGGTAAAACACTTGATATGTCACCGGTATGCCAGCCCCCTGTCTTGCTTCCTTTTCGAATGCCGCTTTTAGTTTAGCTATTTTCTCACGCCCACTCAGCCCTTTCCCACGCCCTTGATTCATGTTGCGTGCACCAATGGATTTTAACTCCCGCCCCAATTCTTCGAAGTTCTGATAATAAACAAGCAGCTTATCCTTCTGACTGATTAAATATCTGAAATCATTTTTATTTATGTTGCTTTGCAAGTGCCGTTCAGAATGAAACTGATTTACATGCACAAAGCTATCCACTTCCAGCCAGGCCCGCTTTAATTCCTGCAATGTTTGTGGTCCAAAAGTCGCAATAAATATTTTACCGACTGGTTTTAATACCCGCTTTAGTTCAGAAAAAAGTTCTGTGTAATTCTGACACCACTGAATTGCAAGACTGGAAAAAATCAAATCAAAACTGCCCGGGTTAAATGGCAGTGCTTCAGCATCCGCACAGACAAATTTTTCATTGCAAGCATCTTCAAGATGCAGCTCTCTGGCATGCCTTAACATGGCTTCGGCAATATCCAGGCTGATAATTTCAGCAGAGGGAAAAAGGTTCTGTAAAGCTTTTGTGCTATATCCTGTACCGCTGCCCAGATCCAGTATGCGTTTAATTTTATTTCGCTTATTTGTAGAACTGTCACTTAATTCCTGCTCGGCAAGTTTTGCCAACAATTTATTGGCAATGCTTCTTTGCAGTGATGCGTGTGCATCATAAGTTCCGGCTGCTGCTGCGAAAGATCGGGCAATACGGTTTTTTTCCAGTTTATAATCGGCCAGTGACATCATTTTTACAGATCTGTCTGGCTTCTATGCACTTGTATTTTTTCCAGAACCGACAAGAGAAAATCCACTTGTTGTTCCGTATGCGCCGCACTAAAAGTAATACGCAATCTGGCTGTACCCTTTGCTACTGTCGGCGGACGGATAGCGGAAACAAATATGCCTTCCGCCTCCAGCAACTTGCTTACCTCAAGACTTTTTTTCGCTGTACCGAGAATCAAACCCTGTATCGGCGTATATGAATCCGTTAGAGAAAAACCAAGCTGCAAGCAATGTTTTCTGAATCTTGTAACCAGCATGTGCAAATGATCTCTACGCCAGTGCTCATTTTCTATAATGCGCAGACTGACTCTGCTCGCTTCTGCCAGTGCGGGTGCCAGAGCGGTAGTGTAAATATAGGGTCTGCAAGTTTGAATAAGACTTTCAATTAGCTCATCACTACCCGTAACGAATGCACCCTGTGTCCCGAAAGCCTTGCCCAGCGTGCCGATCAAAACAGGCAAATTATTTTCATTTATCTGCTGACCTTGTTCCTGATAATGTTCTACCAGTCCTTTGCCATGCTTACCCAGCACGCCGAAACCGTGCGCATCATCGAGTATTATTTGCGCATGATACTTTTGCGCGAGATTTACCATTGCTGGCAGTGGTGCACAATCACCATCCATACTGAAGACCCCGTCGGAAACGATAAAGGTGTTCTGTCTTGCTCCTTGAGCCGTTAATAGTTCGGAGAGTTTAGCGGTATCCAGATGCGGGTAACGTTTGAATTTCGCTCCGGAAAACAAAGCGCCATCGAGCAGTGAAGCATGGTTTAATTTATCTTCGTAGACACTATCCGTTTTTTTTAATAATGCCGTCAGGGTACCTACGTTTGCCATGTAACCCGATGAGAACAGCAGCGCTCTGCTACGTCCGGTAAATGCTGCCAGTTCTTCTTCCAGTGCATGATGAGGATAACTGTGACCAGTGACCAGATGTGAAGCGCCACTACCAACACCAAAGCGATCTGCAGCAAGCTTGAAAGCCGCTACCAGGTCAGGATGATTTGCCAGCCCCAGATAATCATTGCTGCAAAAATTAAGCAGCTTTTTTCCGTCTACAACAATCTCTGTAGCCTGCGGCGATGATAGGATTTTTCTGTATCGGTATAAATCCTGTGATTGTCTGTCTGCCAGACTTTCCTGTAGCTGTTGAGAAAAGCTTTTCACTGATTCATTGCATCGTAATAAGGCTGCTCTGCTTCAAATACATGTTCAACTGGCATGGCTTGCTGATGTTTTTCTTCGGGACGAATACCCAATTTTGCAAATAAAGCCATATCTTCGTTTTCGAGTGGATTCGAAGTCGTCAGTAATTTTTCACCATAGAAAATGGAATTGGCTCCGGCAAAAAAGCATAGCGCCTGCATTTGCTCATTCATGGCTTCACGGCCGGCCGATAACCGCACATGGGCATAAGGCATTAAAATTCTGGCCACCGCAATCATGCGCACAAAATCGAAGGGTTCAATATCATCTGCATCTGCAAGCGGCGTACCTTTTATTTTCACCAGATTGTTGATGGGTACTGAATCAGGGTGCTGCGGTAAATTAGCCAGTTCCCTTAAAAAGGCAATTCGATCTTTGGCCTGTTCACCCATGCCGACAATACCACCGCTACAAACCTTGATGCCGGCATCCCTGACATGAGCCAGGGTATCCAGGCGATCATCAAAGCTGCGGGTACTGATAATTTTTTCGTAATACTCTCTTGAGGTATCAATATTGTGATTGTAATAATCAAGTCCGGCTTCAGCCAGGGCCTGAGTCTGCTCTTCACTTAAGGCTCCTAATGTCATGCAGGTTTCCAGACCCAGTTCCCTGACACCCTTTACCATGGCCAGAACATGCGGAAAGTCTTTTTTGGATGGATGCTTCCAGGCTGCCCCCATGCAAAAACGTGAAGCCCCGTTCAACTTTGCCTTGGCAGCTTCACTGAGTACTTTTTCCACTTCCATGAGCTTCTCTTTTTCCAACTCGGTATTGTAGTGGCCACTCTGGGAGCAATACTGGCAATCTTCCGGGCAGGCCCCGGTCTTAATGGATAGCAGAGTACTGATCTGCACTTCATTAGGGTCAAAATTCTGGCGGTGCACAGACTGGGCTCTAAACAGTAACTCGTTAAAGGGTAAATCAAACAGCGTCTGGATTTCTTTGCTGCTCCAGTCATGACGAATGTTGCTCATAGAGGTCACCTGCTTATTGGCTAATAAATATCAGGCTATCTGTAGCCTGATGATGGCTTTTCGATTCCCTAAAAAATGGAAATATACAGCCCTGGCACTATATTGAATCGAAGATGGGATTCTACATGTCAACCAGTCTTATTTCAAAAGTTAACCATTGGTTAAAAAATATCCAATATAGCCTGCTGCCGGGCACGTGCATCCTGTGTAATAAAAGCAGCAAGCGGAATTATGATCTTTGTCTGCCTTGCACAGAATCGCTTCCCAGAATATCGGACCCTTGTGAGTCCTGCGGCTTGCCACTTCCCTCTAACACTTTCGACGGTCATCTGTGTGGACACTGTATTGTGCACTCACCCCCCTTTAAACATATCGTTTCTGCATTTGAATATGCTGAACCTGTAGATAGATTACTCGGTGCCTTTAAATATCATGGCAAACTCGCCTATGGCAGGGTCTTGGCACATCAGCTCTTGCTGAGTATCGAGGATTTTTATACCGACAGAAAAACGCCGGAGCTTTTGATTCCCATGCCCTTGCATGACAAACGACTGCGGCAACGTGGCTTTAATCAGGCCATTGAAATCGGCACTTACTTAAGTCACCGTCTGAACCTGCCGTTGGCTCGCCAACTTTGTATACGACATCGTAATACGCCTCGGCAGGAAGGACTGAATGTCAAAGCCCGTCAGCAGAATCTTCGGCAGGCTTTCAGTATTACTAAAAGTCAGGCTGACCTAGCTGCTAGCGTCGCCATTATTGATGACGTCGTCACTACAACAGCAAGCACGCGAGAGCTTGCTATGTTATTAAAACGAAACAAGGTAGAGGAAGTTCATATCTGGTGTCTGGCGCGTGCCTGCCGGAAGCTACCTAACTTTTGATTTTTATCAATGTTAAAAAGCGTATTGGTATGCTGTAATGTTCGGTACATTGCAGTACTGTAACCGGAATATCAATGCATGATGTAACACTCATCAATACACTTCTGAAACCCGCCATTGTATTCAGGAGTATTGCCAGGGAAAGCACAAAAACATCGGGGGTTCTGCAACTAATTGCACCCTTCATCCTACTCATACCACCTATATTTGTCTGGATAGGTTCAGGCATTTTTGGTTGGCGAATGGGAACGAATGAACCCATATTTTTGGATACTTCAGCCCGCTTCATCATCAGCTTTTGTTATTTCCTGGTACTGAGCACGGGTTATTTCAGCACGGTTTTTATCGCGAACTGGATGGGTAACACATACGGTGCCAGTAAGCGGCTAGGAACATATTTTAATTTATTCACTGTTGTTTATTTGCCACTTTTAGTAGCCAGCATCGCGCATTTATACCCCAATGCCTTCTTTAACTTACTGGTGCTCTTGCCAACTTTAATCTGGTGTATGAACCTGCTGTACAGAGGACTCCCCAGTGCTCTGGAAATTTCACCCCAGCGAGGCATGCTAATGGCATCAGCCCTGGTTGCCTGGCTTCTGGTCGGAGCAGTCACTATCCTTGGTTTATCAGTTGCCCTCTGGACGATTGGTCTGGGTCCAGCCATTGCCGTTTAAAATGAGTTCCAATAAATGAATCAAGCTGTACAAGAAATTTATCATGACAGGGTCGTCACAAGACTTATCCAGTTTTCTGTAATTTGGGTGCTGCTTGCGATGTTTGCAGGCGTCTACCTCGCAGCCGAATTCGTCTGGCCTGAATTGGATTTTGGTCAATTCTGGTTATCCTTTGGTCGTATTCGTCCCTTGCATACTAATGGCGTCATTTTCGGCTTTGGTGTCAGTGCGCTGATGGGAACCGCTTTTTATAGCGTACAACGCACTTCCCATGTGCCCCTGTTTATGCCCAGACTTGCCTGGTTTTGTTGTTATGCCTGGCAGTTAACAGTGCTGCTTGGGGGCTTATCACTTTTGGCAGGCTGGACTTCCACAAAAGAATATGCCGAACTGGAATGGCCCTTTGATATTGCCATCACCATAATCTGGCTTTGTTTTGGCATTGTTTTCTTCGGCACCATCGCCAAGCGGCGCATACGCCCGATCTATATTTCCAACTGGTTTTTTGGTGGCTTGATCATTGTCATCGCCATGCTGCATATCGTTAATAATCTGGCAATTCCGGTCAGCATCGGGAAATCCTATTCCTTATATGCTGGTGCCCAGGACGCAGTCGTACAATGGTGGTACGGACATAATGCCGTGGGCTTCTTGCTGACAGGTGGCTTCCTGGGGATGATGTATTACTTTCTACCGAAGCTATCGGGCCAGCCGATCTGGAGTTACCGGCTATCTGTAATTTCATTCTGGGCCTTCACATACAGCTATATTTGGGCCGGACCACACCATCTGCATTACAACTCCATACCTGAGTGGGTACAGACCCTGGGTATGGTGATGAGCCTGGTTCTGCTGGCACCTTCATGGGCGACCATGATCAATGGCATTATGACCGTTAGTAAGGCCTCGGACAAATTACGTACTGATCCTGCACTGAAATTTATGGTCTTGTCATTGGCCTTCTATGGACTGGCTACTTTTGAAGGCCCAATGATGGCCATTCGCAGTGTCAACGTAGTGAGCCATTTTACCGACTGGACAATCGGTCATGTTCATTCCGGAGCACTTGGCTGGAACGCAATGATCACTTACGGTACTTTCTATTTTCTGGTGCCAAAACTGGCCGGACGGGAACTTTATAGCACCAGGCTAGCGAATCTGCATTTCTGGTTGGCTTTGGCTGGCACCATGCTTTACATACTTTCCATGTGGGCAGCCGGTGTTTCACAGGGCTTGCTCTGGTTAAGCATTGATGAATTCGGTCAGCTCAGTTTCAGTTTTCGTGAAATCATGGCCGCCATGTCATCCTATTACGGCCTTAGATTAATTGCCGGACTCATTTTCTTCACTGGCACAATTGTCATGAGCTGGAATCTCTTCATGACGATGCGCGGCCAGCAAACAGCAAAAGTTACTCCACCGCCGGTGCCGGAAAAATACCGCATGAAACCGAAAGCCGATCCCTCGGCTGATCATATCGGCACGGAGATACCCGCATGAACGGAATTAAGTTACATCACATACTGGAAGAAAATATTGGCCTGCTTATCTTTGGCATTCTTTTTGTGTCATCCATCGGCGGTCTGGTTCAGATACTTCCCAGCCTGAATGACGAGACCTTAAGTACTCCTACAGTCAACACCCGCGTCTATGATGCAGTAGAACTAACCGGTCGCGATATTTATATTCGGGAAGGCTGTCATGTCTGTCATTCTCAACAAGTACGTCCTCTGGTTGCCGAAGTTGAACGTTACGGGCCTTACTCACGTTCCGGAGAATTTGTCTATGATCGTCCTTTTCTCTGGGGATCAAAACGCACTGGACCAGATCTGCACAGGGTAGGAGGTAAATACACCAACATATGGCATGAAGTACATTTGTTAAATCCACGCGCCGTAATACCTGAATCCATTATGCCCGCCTATCCCTGGTTGGCCGAAAGAGAAGCCTATGAAGCAGGCAACATTCAGAAAAAAATGCAGGCTCTGCAAAAACTGGGGCATCCTTATACTGAAGAAGACATAAGCAACGCTCCAGCTGCACTTGAAGGTCTGCGTGAAATAGATGCACTGATCCGCTATTTGCAAATGCTGGGAAGCAGTTATGACGAGAGTATGGAAGACATGAATATGGAGGGCATGTGATGACGGTATTTCTTTTTGTTGGCGATATGCTGGTCATGTTATTCATGGTGGGACTGGTCCTGTGGGTAACCACCAAGGAAAGCAGGCAAGTTAGTCAGGACAATGCCCGTATCCCACTGGAGGATGATTAGTCATGGCCGATATGCCAAGCGATTTCTGGAGCGGCTGGATTATAGTACTGAGCAGCGTAGGATTTTTAGGCCTGGCCTGGTTTGTATTGAGTTTTTATTTCATGGATCCTGGTCCTGACTTTGAGGACGAAGGTCCAGTCTGGGACTCATCACTTCGGGAAGGCAACAGCTCTCCACCTATCTGGTGGTTCTGGCTGATACTCTCCATGATGGTGATCAGTGTTATTTATCTGATGTTGTATCCCGGCCTGGGTTCATTCAAAGGCGCGTTCCAATGGTCACAGGGAGGTCAGTTTGCTGAGCATACAGCCAGATATGATGAGGAATTTGCGGAACTTGAATCAAACATCCTGGCTCTGTCTTACACTGAACTTTCGGCTGATGTCAGTGCTATGGATACTGCTGCTTCTATATTCACGGAACATTGCTCAGCATGCCACGGCTCAGAAGCATCCGGGCAGGCCAATCTGTTTCCCGATTTAACAGATTCAGACTGGCAGTGGGGGGCAAGTCCTGTTGAGATTGAACAAACAATTCGTAACGGCCGTCTGGCAGTAATGATCAGTTGGCAGGCTGTGCTGAATGATCAAGGGGTAAATAATGTCGCAGAATATGTGTTGAGCATGGCTGATGGCATCAATGCCAACCATCCCGGAAAAATGCAGTACGATACTTTTTGTTTCGCCTGTCATGGCTCATCAGGAGAGGGTAACCCTGCTCTTGGGGCACCACGTTTGAACGATAATATCTGGTTATATGGCGGCGACATTGAAACCATTAAAGCCTCCATAGCTGTTGGACGCAACGGACAGATGCCTGCCTTCGGTGAAATCCTGGACGAGGTACAAATTAAATTACTGACTGCCTGGTTAAGTCGTTAGCTGACAAGTCAATATTTTGCCGTTTAGTTCCAGCGACTCTCAGGCATAAAACTGAGTTTGCCTGGGCCAATTATCATAACGACGACTGCGCTCATCAAATAAAATGCTTGTAATTCAAGCCTCCAGCCTCCTGTTCCTGACAATACAAATAAATCGCCTGTATGGACTAATAACACAGCTACCACCATGGTGCCGGCAATAGTGAGAGCTGCTATACGCGTATAGGCACCCGCAATCAGAAACAAGGGAGCAAGTACCTCACCAAGGTAAACCAGATAAGCCAGAAAGCCAGGTAAGGAATTGTCTTCCAATAAACCTGCTATAAAATCTACTCCGCCGGTAATTTTTGCCCAACCGTGAAACAACATCAAAAACCCTAAGGTCAAACGCAAAATAAGTTTTCCGGCATCAGTCGACATTAGTTTTCCCCTTACTCATATTAATGTGTTGTGCATAAATAATGACTAAACTGTTTTAGACTATATTAGGCATGAGGTCAAAGATTTTAAAGGCCAGGTAGAATGGCTCCAAAGCTGATTGAGATTCGCCCCTGGTATTGTTGTTATAAAAATCAAATAATCACTCAATTGAAAATCCCAACCCTGACAATGTATAAAAATAAATAATTTTCAGACTTGAGCAAATATGAAACTTGAATGCCATTGTAAGAATATAACGCTAACACTACTGCAAGTACCAAAAGAATTAGCTAGCTGCAACTGTTCAATATGCCGCAGGTATAATTCACTGTGGGGATATTATCAACCCGAGCAGGTTGATATCAGCATCGGCGAAAAAGGTGCCAGCGCTTATTTATGGAATGATAAATGTATTGAATTTATACATTGCAAGCATTGCGGATGTGTAACGCACTACAGATCTCTACCGGACGATCCTTCACCTATAATAGCGATTAACTTCCGTATGGCTCAGCTTAATGAGGTTTCTGATATACCCATAAGAAGTCTCAATGGTGCGGTTATATAAGACAGGCAAAATATACGAGCAAATAAATGCATAAAAAAATACTGATTTTTGGAAATTCCGGTTCTGGAAAATCTACTTTGGCCCGCGCCCTTGCAAAAACTGAAAATCTGGCCCATCTGGATTTAGATAACTATGCCTGGCTGGACACCATGCCGCCACAGAGAGCAGCTCTGAAAGATTCTTTTGCAAAGGTGCAAGAGTTTTTGGATAAGAATCAAGCCTGGGTGATAGAAGGTTGTTACACTGATTTGCTTGAGCTGCTCAGCAGCAAGGCTAATGAAATAATTTTTTTGAATTTACCCATAGAGAGCTGCATAGAAAATGCTAAAAACAGACCCTGGGAAGCACATAAATATGCATCCAAACAGAAACAGGATGAAAATTTATCCATGTTGCTCGACTGGATCGCACAATATAGTCAACGGGATGATGTTTTTTCACATGCCGCGCATTTATCTTTTTATGCTGCTTTTTCCGGTAAAAAAACAATGCTGACCCGCAACACCGAAATAAACTGTTAAATCCCATTCCCTACCTTTGCCCGTCAGAACCAGAGGTACTTCTCGTAATGAATCTAAAGCCCTGAGTATTAAACAGCATTTGCTTTACTTCCACGCCCAACCACTTCTATGAATGCTGAGGCATAGCAACTACAATGCTGAGGATGCTAATTTATCCAGCTTGATAAATGAACTCGCAAAACCCGCAACTTATTTGGTTTGTTAATGACAACTTTATTGAATTTTTTAAATCGTTACTGGAAACAATGTTCTGTCTTCCTTTTACTTATTATTGGCCTTTTATCACTTTTGCCACTACCCGAACTGCCGGCGGCACCGGGAAGTGATAAAACGCATCACCTGATCGCCTATGCTGTTTTAGTCATCCCTGTTGCTATACGAAAACCAAAATTCTGGTGGCTTATAGTCGTATTCTATCTTGCCTTCAGCGGCGTTATCGAACTTGTACAACCTTATGTAAATCGCTATGGGGAATGGCTTGATATGTTGGCTAACAGCATTGGCATAATCTGCGGTTTACTCATTTCAGAGTTGTTAATTTCTCTTTTTCCGGCTAAATTAAAGCGAATTGAGTAACTATAAGAATAATAATGATGAAAGCCATACACCCACTTCCTCTCATTTTCACAGTCTGTTTGCTTAGTGCCTGTTCAAATGAAAACACTGATACAAGTCTTACAATGCAGCCTTCAACTGCAATCCCGGCAGCTACCCTGGAGGCAGATAATATGGATACTTTGGCAGCAAACCCCTTTCTTGTTGAAAGCCCACTGCCACTGCAGTACCCGCAGTTTGACCTGATTGAACTGGAGCACTATCTGCCTGCTTTTGAACAAGGCATGGCTGAACAGATAGCCGAAATTGAAGCTATCGCCGGACAGAGTGATGCTCCGACATTTGCCAATACCATCATTCCCTTGGAACTCTCTGGGCGCCTGCTGAACAGAGTTGCTACGGTATTTTTTTCAATGACCTCTGCACATACCAATGACGGCTTAAACGAGATTGAAGTCGAGATTGCGCCGCGACTTTCTGAGCACAATGATCGGATATTCCTGAATGAACAATTATTTGATCGTATTAATAGTCTTTATCAACAGAGTGATTCCTTGGGGCTTGATCCGGAATCTTTGCGTCTGGTAGAAGAAAGCTACAAAGCCTTTATACGAGCCGGTGCTGAGCTCAACGAAGATGCAAAACAAAGTCTGCGAAATATCAACACTGAACTTGCCGAACTTTCAACCAGCTTCGGACAAAATGTTCTCAATGAGGTGAACGCAGTAGCCGTTGTCGTTGATGACGCTGCTGAACTGGCAGGTCTGAGTAGCGCTGAAATCCAGACCGCTGCAGATGAGGCCATGAACCGTGATTTACCAGGAAAATATGTTATTCCTCTCCTGAACACAAGTGGTCAACCATCACTGACAAAACTGGAAAATCGCGCTTTACGGCAACGTATTTATGAGACTTCACTATCAAGAGGCCATCGGGGTGGTGAGTATGACAACCGGGAAATACTGAGCAGAACAATTCAGTTAAGGACGGAAAAAGCGCAATTATTAGGCTTCTCTACCTATGCTGATTACAGCCTGCAAAATCAAACAGCTCAAACTGTAGAGGCGGTTAATCAGCGACTGGCAGAGTTAGTGCCGCCAGCTGTCGCTAATGCCCGTCGAGAAGCCAGCGATCTTCAGGCCATGATCGATGCCGAGGGTGGTGATTTTGAACTGGCGGCCTGGGACTGGGCCTACTATGCCGAAAAAGTCAGACAACAACGTTACCAGTTTGATGAAAATCAATTGCGCCCCTATTTTGAAGTTAATAACGTCATGTTCAGGGGCGTGTTTTATGCTGCTGAACAAATATACGGGATCAGTTTTGAGGAACGTTTCGATTTACCTGTTTATCAGGACGATGTACGGGTATTCGAAGTCAGGGACCAGAATGGTTCCACATTGGCCATATTCATCATGGATTTATATGCTCGCTCCAGTAAAAGTGGTGGTGCCTGGATGAATGCCTATGTCAGCCAATCACAGATACTGGGACAGAAGCCAGTCATTGCCAATCATCTGAATATTCCTGAACCTCCAGCCGGGGAACCGACTTTAATGACTTTTGATGAAGTCACCACAATGTTTCATGAATTTGGTCACGCTCTGCATGGCATGTTTTCCAATGTGAATTATCCTTCTTTTGCTGGTACTAATGTGCCCCGCGATTTCGTGGAATTTCCATCGCAGGTAAATGAAATGTGGGCTTCCTGGCCTGAAGTACTCGCAAACTATGCAGTGCACTATGAAAGTGGAGAGCCCCTGCCTGCCGAATTGTTGAATCGTGTTCTCGAAGCCCAGAAATTTAATCAAGGTTTTGCCACCACCGAATATCTTGCAGCTTCAGTTACTGATATGGCTTTACATCAATTACAGCCCGATGAAATCCCTGCTGCTGACCAACTCATGCAATTTGAAGAAAATGCCTTAACTGCAGCTGGTATCAATTTACCCGCTGTACCACCACGCTATCGTCTAACTTATTTCTCTCATATTATGGGGGGCTATTCTGCCGGTTATTATTCTTATATCTGGAGTGAAGTACTTGATGCGGATACAGTGGATTGGTTCGATGAAAATGGCGGAATGCTAAGAGAAAACGGGCAACATTTCCGGGACACTCTGCTTTCACGTGGCGGCAGCATTGAGGCCATGCAACTGTATGAAGACTTCCGTGGCCGACCGGCGGATGTTGCCCCTTTACTCGAGAGAAGAGGCCTGAATTAACAAAAAAAAAGGGCTCAATGAGCCCTTTTTTAAAGTAAATCTACTTAATCATTTGCAGCTTGATAGATTTGTACTTGAGCATTAAATGCCGCAGCTACAGCTTCCTGAGCATCGACATTAGCATTGATTAATGCAGTCCATTGATTAGCCAAATCCTGGCCTATATTGCCGTCCCGACGTGACATAACGTTTTCAACACATGTAATAAAGTCATTTGAAGCGGCCATATAGCTTTGAACCGCATCCTGAGCATCCAAAAGCATATCAATATTGTTACCTGCATTACTGGAAATACTGGGTACAGCCGGATTTTCACAGTTAGCACCAGCTATCGGACGATCCTGAGCCAGAGCAAGTGAAGAAGTCATGGCTAAAAGTGTCGCTGCAAAGCCAATATTCCTGATAATTGATGTCATACTTTCCTCCAGTGAGTGATTATTCTTTTTTTATATTCTGTTCTTATTAGCGTCAGGCTACCCAATCTTCTGGCATTAGTCCAAAACTCCCATCTATTGTATACATTAAAAGAACTTTAAAGGAAGCTCTGGGCGCATTCTCTTGTCGATTCGATTAAAATTCCAGAGATGATTGATCTGGATAGCGATAAAAAGCATATTTGGCACCCTTATACTTCCATGGAAAACCCATTACCGGTTTATCCTGTGGTTGCTGCCGAGGGCGTCAGATTGCAACTGGAAGATGGTTCCCGCCTAATTGATGGTATGGCATCCTGGTGGTGCATGATACATGGATATAATCATCCCATACTTAATCACGCCATTAACGAACAGCTAAAACGTATGGCGCACGTAATGTTCGGTGGTCTCACCCATCAACCCGCCATTGATTTAGCCAAACTTCTTATCAAGATCACACCCGCATCACTGCAGAAAGTTTTCTTCGCAGATTCAGGTTCTGTGGCGGTGGAAGTGGCGATTAAAATGGCCTACCAATATTGGCTAAGTCTCGGCCAGCACCAGAAAATTAAATTACTCAGCCTACGGGGAGCTTATCATGGCGACACGTTTGCAGCCATGTCAGTGTGTGACCCTGTCACCGGTATGCATGAAAAATTTAACGGCATACTTGCTGAAAATTATTTTGCTGAAAAACCCGCATCTCGCTTCGGTGAACCCTGCAAAAAAGAAGATACCAGTCATATAAAGGGTATTTTGCAGAATCATCATCACGAAATCGCCGCCCTGATACTTGAACCCATTGTTCAAGCTGCCGGGGGAATGTGGTTTTATTCAGCTGAATACCTGGCACAAATCCGAGCGCTTTGTGATGAATACAAGGTATTGTTGATCGCTGATGAAATAGCCACGGGCTTTGGTCGGACAGGTAAACTTTTTGCCTGTGAACAGGCCGGTATTGAGCCCGATATTATGTGTGTTGGCAAAGCCTTAACCGGCGGTTATATGAGTCTGGCAGCCACATTATGTAATGAAGAAGTAAGCAGGGGCATTTCCCTGGATGAAGGCGTATTCATGCACGGACCAACCTTTATGGGTAACCCACTGGCATGTGCCGTGGCCAGCGCAAGTATCCGGCTACTTCTGGATAGTCCATGGCAGGAAAATATTGCAGCAATTGAACAGCAGTTATCCCAGGAACTAATGGCATGTAAAAATTATTCATCGGTCAATGATGTGAGAGTCTTAGGGGCAATTGCGGTAGTCGAAATGAAACAAGCAGTTGATCTGGCACAGGCACAGCAATTCTTTGTAAGCAACGGCGTCTGGATTCGCCCATTCGGCAGGCTGGTTTACATAATGCCTCCCTACATAATTAAGCCTGATGAGCTTTCACAACTGACTCAGGCGATCACTAAATTTGCAGGTTTATAGAAATTTTTGTGAACCACATCCCGGAAATTCCGCTGCAGAATATTAGAATTGCAAGCGTATACGTTTTAATGGTCTCCCCAAAAGCGAGCAGCAAACACTGGCTTGCCGTTACAAGCCAGTTAAAAGTGCAGTATCAGGATATATCAGTAGTCATCACAGCAGCATTGGAGAATTAGGTCTTATTATTTTCGTACTCAACAATTGCATGTGGTAGTCATTTTCAACTCCGCTCCCTAGCGGAGTTTTTTTTGGCAAATTTTTTCAACCGTGTAAACTCTTCCTGATCAAGTATTTCCTGCAAGGGTTCAAGAACAAAACTTCTGAACAGTAATTCAGGATGTGGCAATACCAACTTTTCTGTGCTGCATACTTCATCTCTGTAAATAAGCAAATCAAGATCGATTATTCTAGCCTCATTTTTTACACCGCTCCGGGTTCTGCCGATACTGCTTTCTATTTGTTGTAAATGCTGCAAAAAATCCAGCGCCGTTTCATGTTGTCTGGGTAATAAGGCAAGTACTGCATTAATAAAATCCGGCGAACCTGGGGGACAATCAAGAGGCTTGCTTGTTAGCAAAGTCGAAATCTGAACGGGTTCATCACTAAGCTTTTTTAAATATTCTATAGCTTTTAACACATTATCTTTCGGCGATCCGATTTGCGAACTCAAGTTTGAGCCCAGCCCGATAAAAGCATAATTATGATATGAAGATAGCAACATAAAAGTGTTTCTCGATTCAAAGGCTCCTCAGACCTTAGCAAGTCAACAGAGTCACAGTAAAAAATCAGTTACCGAACAGGCTTAGCTTACAGCAGGTGACAGGATTAAATACATCAGTTATTCCAGCAAGACACAGGAAATTTTCAGATAATATGTATAGTGAGCAATTCCCCACAAGTTGCAAGGGAGCCTGGAGGGAAAAATTAAACTTTAGTGATATTGCGCTGATAGCTCGTGGACGGCATCAATAAAAACTTTGGCATGTTCAGGATTTACATGCTGATGGATGCCGTGACCGAGATTGAAGACATGACCATTGCCGGACCCGTACTGTTGTAAAATCATGGCAACTTCTGCCCGGATTTTTTCCGGGCCAGCATAAAGAACAGAAGGATCCATATTCCCCTGCAAGGAAACCTTATCGCCTATTCTTGCTCTGGCATCGGCTATATTTATGGTCCAGTCCAGTCCTACGCAATCGGCACCGCACTTGGCAATTTGTTCAAGCCAGAGTCCACCATTTTTGGTAAACACAATGACTGGCACGCGACGACCTTCATTCTCACTAATCAGGCCGCGTATGATTTTTTCCATATAGGCCAGTGAAAATTCCTGATAGGTATGAGGGCTTAAAGCTCCGCCCCAGGTATCGAAAATCTGTACGGCTTGCGCACCAGCCTGAATTTGTGCATTCAGATAATCAATCACTGATAGTGAAACTTTTTCCAGCAGCTGATGCATTAATTCAGGAGAATTCATCATCAGGCTTTTTATTCTCGCAAAGTCTTTACTGCTACCGCCTTCTACCATATACGTTGCCACTGTCCATGGGCTACCTGAAAAACCAATAAGCGGGACATCACCATTCAGTTCCTTACGAATCAGCCTGACGGCATCCATGACATAGGATAAATCTTTTTCAGCATTGATAATCGGCAATGCTTCTATGTCCTCTTCTGTACGTACCGGTTTATGAAATTTCGGGCCTTCACCAGTTTCAAAGTGCAAACCCAGGCCCATGGCATCCGGAATAGTCAGGATATCTGAAAACAGAATTGCTGCATCCAGTTCAAAACGTCTCAGGGGTTGCAGTGTGACTTCGCAGGCCAGTTCGGGATTCTGGCAAAGATTCATGAAGTTCCCGGCCTTGGCACGTAATTCACGGTATTCAGGCAGATAACGCCCTGCCTGACGCATCATCCATACCGGAGTAACATCTACATCCTGACGTAACAAGGCTCTTAAAAAACGATCATTTTTTAAAATAGTCATCATCAGACTTCAAGGAAATCCAGAATGCCTTCGGCAGCCTGACGACCTTCATAAACAGCTGTTACAACCAAATCCGCACCACGCACCATATCTCCACCTGCAAAAACCCGCGGATTGGAAGTCTGGAAACTACATTCGGCTTTTTCAGGAGCCAGCACACGACCCCGATCATCCAACTTGATGCCAGCTTCGGCAAACCACGGCGCAGGACTTGGCTGAAATCCAAAGGCTATTAACACAGCATCGGCCGGCAATATTTCTTCACTGCCCGGAACAGTTTCTGCACGCCGTCGACCTAATTCATCCGCGTCCCCCATCCGTGTGGTGACAAATTTTACCCCGGTGACATGACCATTATCGCCCACGATTTCAACCGGCTGGCGATTGAAAATAAATTCCACTCCTTCCTCACGTGCATTTTCAACCTCACGGCGGGAACCCGGCATATTTTCCTCATCACGACGATAGACACAGCTTACCGATTGCGCTTCCTGGCGAATGGATGTGCGATTGCAATCCATGGCAGTATCACCGCCTCCCAGAACAATTACCCGCTTATCTTTTACAGAGGTATAAGTAGCCCCTTTGACATCATATTTGCCTTGGTGAGCAGTATTGCCAATCAGAAATGGCAATGCTTCATGTACACCCTGTAAATCTTCTCCGGGGAAACCGCCTTTCATGGCTGTATAGGTTCCCATACCGAGAAAAACGGCATCATAGGTATTAAAAAGTTCTTCAAAGCTGATATCAGTTCCTACTTCAGTATTCATCCTGAATTCAATGCCCATACCCTCAAAAATTTCCCGTCGTTGAGTCATTACCTGTTTTTCCATCTTGAACATCGGTATGCCAAAGGTCAGCAGGCCGCCGATTTCCGGATAACGATCAAAAACAACTGCCTGCACGCCAGCCCTGACCAACACATCGGCACAGGCAAGTCCTGCAGGACCTGCTCCGATAATGGCAACTTTCTTATCAGTTGCCACAACCTTACTCATATCCGGGCGCCAACCCATGGCAAAGGCAGTATCAACAATATATTTTTCAACATTTCCAATAGTGACAGCACCAAAGCCGTCATTGAGGGTGCAGGCTCCTTCACAGAGTCTGTCCTGTGGACAAATACGTCCACAAACTTCAGGCAAACTATTGGTTTGATGGCAAAGCTCCGCAGCTTCCAGGATATTTCCTTCGCTAACCAGCTTAAGCCAGTTCGGGATATAGTTATGAACCGGGCATTTCCATTCACAGTAGGGATTGCCGCATTCCAGGCAGCGCTCTGACTGTTCCGCTGCATGTGGCTGATCAAACTGCTCATATATTTCAATAAATTCAGTTTTACGAACTTCAATCGTCTTCTTTTCAGGATCAACCCGTCCTGAATTCAGAAAGCGAAAAATATCTTTTTCTTTTATAACTGGTTCTGTCATAACGCGTTTGTATCCAGCTTAATGTGGCGCCACGCTGGAATTTTCCAGCAGGTTTTTCATATTGGCTTCTTTGGGTGTTACCAGCCAGAATTTACGTAAATAATCGACATAGTGGTCCAGAATTTCCTGGCCCCAGGCGCTCGAGGTTTCAGCAACATATTCGGCAATCACACTGCGTAAATGATTACGGTATTCTTCCATGCCTTCCTGGCGTATCCGATGCACTTCAACTAATTCATGGTTGTACTTATCCACAAAAGTTTTATCAAGATCGAGTACATAAGCAAAGCCACCCGTCATACCCGCTCCAAAATTATGCCCGGTGCTACCTAACACGGTTACCAAACCACCGGTCATATATTCACAGCAGTGATCACCGACTCCTTCTACTACTGAATAAGCGCCCGAATTTCTGACTCCGAAACGTTCGCCAGCTCGGCCAGATACAAATAACTTCCCACCGGTTGCTCCATACAAACAGGTATTACCAATGATGGATGTATCCTGGGTTTTAAAGCTTGAACCTGGCGGTGGAACAATAATCAACTTGCCTCCGGCCATGCCTTTGCCGACATAGTCATTGGCATCACCAACCAGAGTCATATTCAGTCCACCAGCATTCCAGACGCCAAAGCTTTGCCCTACACAACCCGTTAAGCGGATATTGATTGGCGCATCACTCATGCCGTGATTTCCATAACGTTTAGCAATTTCACCTGAAAGTCGGGCGCCAATGGAACGATTAAAATTTTGTACGACATAGTTAAAAATTCCGCCACTTTTATTTTCAATAGCGGGCAACATATCCTTTACCATTTGTTCGGCAAGCAAGCCTTTATCGAGCGGATCATTGCTGGAAGTCTTACAGTACTGATCTTTTTCTGCCGGTATAAAATCGTTATACAGCAAGCGCGACAAATCTATATTGGCCTGTTTTTCAGTTTGTGGTTCCAATAACTCAAATAAATCTGTACGCCCGATCAAATCAACCAGACGAGTTACCCCAAGTCGCGCCAGCCACTGCCTTGTATCTTGCGCCACAAATTTAAAATAATTCATCACCATTTCTGCTTCACCGATGAAGTGTTTCTGCCTTAATGTTTCGTCTTGTGTAGCAACACCAGTCGCGCAGTTATTCAAGTGGCATATGCGAAGATACTTACACCCTAATGCCACCATTGGGATAGTCCCGAAACCGAAGCTTTCCGCGCCAAGAATGGCGGCTTTGACGACATCAAGGCCGGTTTTTAATCCACCGTCTGTCTGTAGACGAATCCGTCCTCTTAAATCATTAGCACGTAAGGCCTGTTGTACTTCGCTTAGGCCAAGCTCCCATGGCGAACCCGCATAGCGAATTGATGTGAGCGGACTAGCACCTGTACCGCCGTCATGACCCGAGATAGTAATAAAATCTGCATAGGCTTTGGCAACTCCAGCTGCTATCGTACCAACACCCGGGCCTGCCACCAGTTTTACCGAAACCATGGCCGTGGGATTAACCTGCTTTAAATCAAAGATCAGCTGAGCCAGATCTTCAATAGAATATATATCATGATGGGGCGGCGGAGAAATAAGCGTGACACCTGGTACTGAATATCTTAATCGGGCAATAAGCTCATCTACTTTTCGTCCTGGTAACTGTCCACCTTCTCCGGGCTTGGCTCCCTGCGCAATTTTAATTTGTAAAACTTCGGCATTCACCAGATAGTGCGGAGTGACTCCGAAACGGCCAGAAGCAACCTGCTTTATCTTGGACATTTTATCCGTGTTATAACGGGCCGGATCTTCACCGCCTTCACCTGAATTTGAGCGCCCACCCAGTCGGTTCATGGCCTGTGCAAGTGCCTCATGCGCCTCGGGAGATAATGCACCAAGAGACATGCCCGCTGAATCGAAGCGCATCAGGATTGCTTCAAGACTTTCCACCTGCTCAATATCGATTGACTCTACATCCTCACGTAAGGCCAGCATATCCCGCAAGGCTGATAGCGGACGGTTATCCACAATCTGGGCAAACTTTCTATATAGCTCAAAATCACCGGATTTAACGGCTTCCTGAATGGTTTTTACCACATCAGGATTAATCATGTGATATTCACCGCCATGAATATATTTAAGGAGGCCACCTGGTCTTAATTCTTTGCGTGGTGACCAGGCATCTTTAGCCAGAGCTTCCTGATCATGTTGTAAGTGTTCAAAAGTGGCACCCTGGATACGACTCACACTATCAGGAAAACACAGGTGCACAACATCATCAGCCAGCCCGACTATGTCAAATAACTGCGCGCCCCGGTACGAACTTACGGTACAGATCCCCATTTTTGAAAGTATTTTCAGCAAGCCTTTATTTATACCCTTACGATAATTTTTGTGAGCTGCCAAAGGTTCCATTTTGAGAACATCATGATCAATCATGTGATCCAGAATGTCGTAGCTCATGTAGGGATAGACAGCCGTTGCACCGAAACCAATCAAACAGGCAATTTGATGAGCATCACGTGCACTCGCTGTCTCAACAATCAGGTTACTTTCGCAACGCAGGCCTTTCTCATTCAGATTCTGATGAATAGCCGCCGTCGCCAGCAGTGCATTTATCATAAGCTGGCCTTTTGCAGGCAGGCGTTCGGAAATAAACAACAATACTTTGCCAGCTCGAACGGCATTTTCAGTTTCTACAACGACAGCTTTGATTGCCTGCTCCATACCAAGCGCCGGATCATAGGCAAGACTGATATGAAAAGATTCATAATCCGGCTTTTTCAGATGCAGGAGATTATAGAATTTAACCGGTGATAATAAGGGTGATGTAAGTATTACCCGGTTTGCATGTTCAGGGCTCTCTTCAAAAACGTTCAGCTCACGCCCCATACGCGTTTCGAGTGACATAACAATACTTTCCCGCAAGGAATCGATGGGCGGGTTTGTTACCTGGGCAAACTGCTGCCGGAAATAGTCATAGATAGGTCTGATTTGCCTGGACAATACAGCGATTGGCGTATCATCACCCATGGATCCGGTTCCTTCCGCCGATCTCTCTGCCAAGGGACGCATAACCTGATCCATTTCCTCAAAAGTAACCTGAAACATTTTCATATGCTTCTCACACTCATCAGGATGCAGGGGTTTGAGCGCAGGTATATGTTCCGCCAATGTTGACTCTACATAAAAAGATTTTTCTTTTATCCATTTTGCGTAGGGTTGCCTGACTTTCAGATAATCTGACACATCATCAGTATGCAGAATTTTGCCTTCCTGAGTATCAACAACCAGAATCTGCCCGGGGCCGACACGACCTTTGGCAATGACGTCTTCGGGTCTGTAATCATTGACCCCGATTTCAGAAGCCGCAGTAATATAACCATTCTTGGTCATTACCCAACGTGAAGGTCTTAAGCCATTACTATCCAGCACGCATGCAGCAAAGCGACCGTCCGTCAGTACTACTCCGGCGGGGCCATCCCAGGGCTCCATATGGAAAGAATTAAAGGTATAAAAACCCCTCAGGGCTTCATCAAGGTCTTCCATATTTTGCCAGCTTGGAGGCATGATCAGTCGAATAGCCTGATACAGATCCATGCCGCTGGTAACCAGCAATTCCAGCATATTATCCATGGAAGAAGAATCGGAACCGGTAGAATTGACCAGCGGTGCAATTTCTTCAATATTGGGAATCGCAGCTGATCTGAATTTTGAAATACGTGCTTTTGCCCAGTTACGGTTGCCTCGAATTGTGTTGATTTCACCGTTATGAGCCAGCATACGAAAGGGCTGAGCCAGAGGCCATTTAGGCAGTGTATTGGTCGAAAAACGTTGATGATAGGTACACATCGCCACTTCGAGACGAGGGTCCTGCAGATCCAGATAAAAATTGGGCAAGTCGACAGGCATCATCAGGCCTTTATACGACAGCACGCTGGCCGATAAGGAACAGATATAAAAATCCTCATCATCCATAAGCTGATTTTCAGCCTTCCTTCTTGCTACAAAAAGCTTCACAGCCAACTGCTCTTTGTTCATACCCTCGGCATTTACAAATACCTGAGCTATGTCCGGCATACATTCGAGTGCCATAGAGCCACACACAGAAGCGTTATAGGGCACGTCGCGCCAACCCAGAACACTCAGGCCCTGTGCCGCAATTTCCTGGTTTAGGATATCGCGAGCCTTACTGGCTTTATTGTTATCACGACTAAAGAAAACCATGCCAATGCCATAATTTTCACTTAAATCTGAATTAAATTGTTCTTTCGCTATGGCTCGTAAAAAAACATCGGGTTTTTGCATTAACAGGCCACAGCCATCTCCCGTGACCCCATCAGCAGCAATCCCGCCTCGATGCGTCATACAGGTCAGTGATTTGATAGCTGTCTGTAACAGATCGTGACTGGTCTGCCCTTCAATATGGGCCACCAGACCGAAGCCACAGTTATCTCTGAACTCACTGGGGTGATATAACCCGGTTCTCATAGTCAATTTCTCTACCAGTTAATGATATTAGGTAAAAAGGGCAGTTTGGCCCTGTCGTATTCTGGAGGGAAAACAGCCTCTTTTTTCAAGCGAAAGAGCGCGACATTTTACACAAGGAGCCGGTTTTCGGCAATCTAGAATTGCCCAGAGCAGCGCAGCCGCTAGAATATTGTATAAATAGCTGCCGATACAGCCTGAATAGTTGCCGTTATAAAAACTCACTGGGAATCAGGCATACAGAGGCCAGGTTTGTAAGTGAGGAGCCTGGGCGAGCGAACTACAAACCGCTGCCGATACAGCCTGAATACTTAATGCTTTCTATGTATCTACACCCAGCTGAATTCCAGCCTTCAGTGTCTGTTCAAGCAGCTTTGAATCCACATCTGAGCTAATAAAAGCCTTACCAATTGATTCCAGTAATATAAAGCGCATTGAGCCCTGTATATTTTTTTTATCTCTGCTCATCAGTGATAGATAGTCCTGATAGCTAATCTCTTCAGGGGGCAGATGAGGCAACCCTGCTGCATCTATCAAGGCTTTTATTTCTGCAACTTCGGCGGCCGTCAACTTACCAAGCCGCCATGACAAATCAGCGGCCATTAGCATGCCGACAGCAACAGCCTCTCCATGCAGCCAGTTCCCATAGCCCATAGCCGCTTCAATTGCATGCCCGAAAGTATGACCCAAATTCAGAGTTGCTCTTATACCGGCTTCTTTTTCATCCGCCATTACAATGTCAGCTTTATCCTCACAACTGGTTTTAATTGCCTGCGTCAGGCAGGCGGCATCCCGTGCTCTTAATTGCGTGATATTTTCCTGAAGCCAATGAAAAAATGGCCGATTATTAATCAATCCATATTTGATCACTTCAGCCAGGCCGGCAGATAATTCTCTGTCGGGTAGAGTTTTCAGGGTGCTGGTATCGACCAAAACGCATTGTGGCTGATAGAACGCTCCCACCATGTTTTTACCCAAGGGCCTGTTCACGCCGGTTTTACCGCCTACAGAGGAGTCTACCTGTGCTAACAAGGTGGTCGGTATCTGTATGAAATTTATGCCCCTCAGGAAAGTGGCTGCAGCGAAGCCAGTCATATCACCTACCACCCCTCCGCCTAAAGCAATCAGAGTTGCATTACGCTCAAACCGGTTAAGCAGTAAGGAATCATAGATCTGACTGACATTATCAAGCGTTTTTTCAGACTCACCGTCCGGCAAAATAAATTCACTGATTTCGAAACCTGAGAGGGTGGCTTTCAGCCTATCCAGATACAGTGGAGCTACAACGTTATTGCTGACTATACATACCTGTTTACCCCGAATATATGGAGCAAGCAGTTCACGTTTCGTCAAAAGCTCTGTGCCAATATAAATCGGGTATGACCTGTCTCCGAGATTTACAGTAACTGTAGTTGTTTGTGCCTGATCAGCCATATATTTCAACCATTTCAAGCATAGTTATCGGAGCTGCCCAGAATGTATCTGGCTATTTCCATACTGACAGTTTTGGCGCTTCTTCGGTTGGTCATCACCATGTGATCGGCGATTTCACGATAGAGTGGTTCACGCTCGTCCATCAATGAGCGTAATTTTGCTTCCGGGTCATCGACATTTTGTAGTAACGGACGTTTTTGATCTTTGCGGGTACGTTCCAGTTGCTGGTTTATTGTTGTCATTAAATAAATAACCGTGCCTCGACTATGTAACAAACGGCGACTTTGCTCTGAAAGAACAGCCCCGCCTCCGGTAGCAAGAACGATTTTATTTTTAGCACTTAATTCTTCAATAACTTTTTCTTCACGCTTACGGAAACCTTCTTCCCCCTCCATATCGAATATCCAGGCGATATCAGCACCCGTACGATTTTCGATTTCCTGGTCGGAATCAATAAAATCGAGCTTGAGCTCTTCAGCAAGTAACTTACCTATCGTTGTTTTGCCTGCACCCATGGGCCCGATCAGAAAAATGTTATCAACAGAATTCTTCATCAAGCACTTTGCTCAAGCTGAAAAAACAAAATAATTTGTACCTAGATATCGTTGATGATTGAAGGTGTGATGAAAATCAGCAACTCGGTTTTGGTTTCCGAGTTTTCAGTCCGCCTAAACAGACCGCCTATATAGGGTAAGTCCCCCAGAACCATTGTTTTTGAAACAGTCGTAACCGCTTCTTCACGGAACACGCCTCCCAGAACTACCGTATCGCCATCATCAACCAATACTCGGGTCGTGACGTTATTGGTAGAAATTGCCGGTACTCCTCCCCCGCCGGGTACTACAGAATCCTGGTGAATATCCAATAGCATAATGATTCTTCCATCCGGAGTAATCTGCGGCGTCACTTCCAAAGAAAGCACGGCTGAGACGAATTCTGTTGTTGAGCCTCCAGCGGTTCCACCGGCCTGTGCCTGATATGGAATTTGTAAGCCCGATTCGATTCTAGCTGTTTGTTGATCCTGGGTAGTGATAGATGGCTGGGCAACAACTTCACCGTTTCCACTATCTTCAAGGGCTGCCAATTCCAACTGCAACAATCCATTATCGCCGGCGTAGCCAATTGCAAAAGAGGAATTGGATGTCGTCGGACCCAGGTCAACAACCAACTGGCTATCCGAAAAACTGTTTCCAAAACCACCCAGACCACCGCTCAGTATAAACTCATCTCCAAATCCCGGAAAAGTCTGGACGCCTCCCCACCGTATACCCAAAGCGTCCCCAAAGCTGGTTTCCGCATTTACAATTCTGGCCTTGATCAGGACCTGGCGTACAGGTACATCCAATCTTTCCAGCATTGAGCGTATTTCTGCCAGGACTATTGGAGCATCCTGAATAATCAGGGTGTTGGTGCGATTATCCACCGTAGCACTGCCGCGGTCAGATAAAATCCCGCCGTTGGCCCCGCCTTGAATCAGGGTCAACATCTCACTGGCAACTGCATAGTTAACCGGAATGTAAGCAGTCTGCATGGGGACCAAAGCTTCAACTTCCTGATTGGCTTCCAGCTCCTCACGTTCAGTCTGAGCAATATCAGCTGCAGGGGCGATATATAAAACAGATCCTTCCTGACGTTGACCAAGCCCTCTAGATCGAAGCACAAGTGCCAAGGCCTGATCCCAGGGCACGTCCACCAGACGCATGGTTACATTACCGGTCACAGCATCGCTCACTACCAGACTGAAATCCTGAAATTCTGCAAAAATCTGCAGGACTTGCCTGATTGGAATATCCTGGAAATTCAGGGACATCCTTTCACCTACAAAGTCTGACCCACCAGGCATGTTGCCCACTGCAGCAGCAAGCACCGGACTCACATCAATGATCAATTCTTCGTCACTTTGATAAGCAATATAGTCGAAGTCTCCAGCGACATCAGCAACCACCATAACCGAGCCATTTTCTTCATATACATCAATAAAACGTACCGGTGTGGCAAAGTCAGTAACATCCAAACGAGCCTGCTGGGCCTGATCAATACCTGCATTTCTGAATTCCAGACTCAGTGAAGAACCAGATCTGTTGATATCACCAGCCAATGACCTGTTGGCCATCTCGATAATTATCTGTCCGCCTCCATCATTACCGCGACGAAAGTTAACATCGGTAATGTCGGGGACACTTTGTGCAACATTATTCGCCCCACGAACTGTCGTTGTGGCTGCCATGACAGAACTATTACTCACTGCTTCAGCACTACCCAATACAACAAAAAGACTATTGCCTGCTACTCTGGTTGTATAAGGCTCAAGGTTACTAAGATTAACCACCATCCTGGTTCTGTTCTGATCCTCCAGTATCATGACACTATCAGCCACTTCCAGATCCAAGGGGAACCGTCTTTCAGTAAGCTGATTGCTGACATTATTAAAGTCCATTGATAATCGCGCAGGGTTAGCAATTTCAAAAATAGCAGGGGTAGGGGGATCATTGTCAAAAGTCAGCTCGATTTCCAACTGATCTCCCGGCAAGGTGACAAAATTAATTGCTTCCAGTCTGGTTTGCTGCGCAGAAACGCCAGTAGCAAAGCCTAGACCGCCCAGGAAAACTATTGCACTGAACAGATTGCGGATGAATGATTGACCTGAGCTAGTAATCATAGTGAAACTCCTGACAAGCCGGGCAGACTTCCGCAGATTTGCACCTGTCCATAAACCCATTAGCTGTCTGTAATTGTTTGCATGCATTTAAGAGCTACTCTTTGGTTATTCTTTTTGTGTATTCGGTTTTAAAATCTTCATATATCAATTGTTGTTATAAATACGTCACTCACCTGCACTTACGGTTTGCGGTCGTTCAATCCAGCCTCCGGCACCACTGGGAACAATTTCAATTAAATCTATTTGCGATTCAGAAATGGAAACTACTCTTCCGTGATTACGTCCCATATAGCTCCCTTCCATAACATAGTGAAGATTATTATTTTCGTCCTGGATTAATCCCCAAATTGTATTCTCTCGGGAAATGACACCTCGAAGATTAAGCGTTCCAATGGCAAACGCTTCCAATGGTTCACGCACTCTATTGAGATTTGGCTGAATATCATTCGATTGCTGGCTGAGTGTTGCCAGTGACACATCCAGAGGTATCTCAAAAGGACCCCGCAAATTGGCCGCACTGTAAGTAAATGCCTCATAGGAAATCATTTCTGGTGGCGGCGCGATCTGGCCAGGTGGACGATTTACGATCCGGCTCGCATAATTCTGTATTTCAATTAATGCCTCATTATTCCCTGTACAACCGGCAACAGTGAAGACAAGCAAAATGAGTATGGTAAATCTGGATAAGTTACTCATCATCTGACCTAAAGCGATATGTTCTGGCAATTATCTGCATCGATAAGTCACTGCGATTTTCACCAGCATTTATTCTAAAATCATGCAGAGTCACAATTCGAGGCAAACTTGCTACTGCACTGACGAATGCACCGAAATCATGATAAGCACCATTGACCTGAATATTAATTGGTAATTCAATATAAAATTCCTGCGCCTGCTCTGGTTGCAGCTGAATTGAATCAAACACAATTCCACTACCCAAGCCGGTTTCTGAAATATCTTCAAGCAAACCTGGCACTTCTGTTTCACCCGGCAATTGCGCCAACAAAGAACCGAAATCTTCTTCCATATCTAACAATTGCTGACGATAGGCTTCAAGGTTGGCGGCTAATACCGCTTTGGATTCAAGATCATTTCTTAACCCTGTTTCTGCCCCTTGTACAGTGACCAGCCTGGCCTGCAAATCTTTTACATGAAACCAGTAACCTGCACCTAAACAGGCAACAAACAAAACGATACCCAAAACGAACTTAACAACATTCGGCCATACGCCAATTGTTTCGATGTCGCCGAGATCATTCCAGTCGAAATTTTTCAGTTCATTTACTGAACCGGCAATTTTCGTTTTAAGGACTTCAAATGCTTTCATATACTTTTACCCAAGTATCCCAAACCTATTGGCCAGCTTCCTGCTCGGGAGCTGTTACTGCTACTTGTAATTGAAAAAGATAAGACTCGGTCACCCCACCAGTACCACCCTGTGCTCTGATTTGCTGGAGACTCGCGTTGGCAAACCATTCGGAAGCTTCAAGTGCCCGCATTAAATCAGACACCTTATTATTTGTTTCTGATACGCCATTTATCTGAATATTATCTCCTGTTCTGTTTACCGTATTGTAATAAACTCCCGCAGGAAGCGTTTTGACCAATTCATCAAATAATCTAACTATAATTGGGCGCGTGCCCTGTAAATCCTGAATAACAGACATACGTTCTATTAATGCTGTTCTTTGAGCCTGCAGATTTCTGATTTCCGCTATTTCTCTATCCAGAGCTGCTATTTGTTCTGTCAGGTAATCATTGACCCGTTGCTGACCATTTATTTCAATAGTGAAATATCGATCCACTAAAAATAATATGCCGCCTGCTACAAGGGCTATTAAAAAAAGTGACATCAGGAATTCGCGTTTTCTTTCTTCACGAAGAATCTCACGCCAGGGCAGTAAATTGATGCTTGTCATTCCATAAACCCTCTTGCCGCCAATCCACAAGCCATGAGCAATGATGGAGCTTCACTTCTGAGCAAGGTTTTATTCACTTTAGCGCCAAAACTCATTTTAGCAAAGGGGTTGGCAACGACTGTTTTACACGAAAGCGTCTCCTCAACCTGAGAGGCAAGACCATCGGTTGCAGCAGTTCCTCCGGCCAGAACAATCAGGTCAACATCATTATATTGACTGGAGGAAAAGAAAAATTGTAAGGCTCGACTAATTTGTTCAGTTATTTCCTCACGGAATGGATGCAAAATATCTTCTTCAAAACCTTCTGGCAGACTTCCTTCCTTGATGGCAGTCTCTGCTTCACCTGCCTGTAAACCATAGCGCATCTGAACTTCGCTATTTAACTGGGCACCGCCAAAGATTTGTTCTCTAGTATAAATTGAAACACCATCATTAAGGATGTACAGCGTCGTCATAGTCGCTCCAATATCAATAATGGCAACTAATTTGGATTTCGGCAGATTCATTTGTGCTTCCAGGAGCCGATATGCACGCTCCATGGCATAGGCTTCAATATCCACTACTCTGGCGGTAAAGCCCCCGACCTCAAGAGCAGCGACACGCAGATCAACGTTTTCTTTTTTACATGCGGCAAGCAGAACCTGAACCATCTCATCGTTTTTTGTGGATGGCCCCTGACGAGAAAAATCGATAGCAACTTCATCAAGCGGATACGGAATGTACTGATCGGCCTCCACAGCAATCTGATTCTCCATTTCCGTATCAGTAAGGGAGGCATTCATTTCAATAGTTTTAGTAATAACAGCCGATCCGGCTACAGCTACAGCAGCCTCTTTGGTTTTTGTTTTGATCACACCCGCTATCTTGATCATCACATCACCCACCGCTTCCAGATCATTGATGTTCTTTTCAACTACAGCATTCTGGGGGACCGGGCGATTGACATAATTTTCAACTTTATATTTGGAACCAGACTTGCTGAGTTCCAATAGTTTGATAGAACTGGAGCTGATATCCACACCAAGCAGAGCTGTATTTTTTTTACTAAAAATACTCACCTAAACAAACTCCTAAGACATATTTTGCCAATTTACGCTGGCTTTGATTTGTCACTTCATCTCAGTCTGATACACAGCATTTTTTGGAAAGCACACTCCCACAACTGGAATGTAGATTCCTACAAAGCAGCACGTTACTTAATTTAAGTATTAATTTCAAGTAATTAAGTCTATTTTCAACAAATTACTTTAAATTGATAACTGCTTCACACTCGCCTGTATCGCAATAATAATTAATTCCAGATATTATCAATTCATATTTTTTCCAATATTAGTCTAAAGTATCTAAATATAAAGTCAGATTTATTGGTGAAAAACGTTTAAAATCAGTACTATCGGCTTAGATGAAGGGAAATTCTGGCTGTAGTGGATTTCTTTTATTGACAAGCCACTCAACTCTTAGCAAACACTATTAAAGGTAATGCGACAGTACCGTGAATATCGCGCGTAAAGGCTTAAAAATCTTCCTCTGGTGCTGCTTGTTTGGTGGTCTGGGGCTGGTAATGATAACAACCAGTGCTTACTTGTATTTATCCCCGAAATTACCTCCTGCTGAAGATTATCGTAATGTCAGGCTGGTAAACCCTTTACGCATTTATACCTCAGATAACAAACTGATTGCGGAATTTGGCGAAGTCCGGCGCGACCCTATTAAATATGAGGAAATTCCCCCACTGCTTATAGACGCTCTGATTGCCAGCGAAGACACTCGTTTTTATGAACATAATGGTGTGGATTTAAGAGCCCTGGCCAGATCGGTCCTGGGGATACTGAGCGGTAATCCCAGTGGTGGTGGTAGCACCCTTACCATGCAGCTGGCAAAGAACATTTCATTTGAGGGCGAAAGTCCATACTCCAGAAAGTTCAAGGAGATACTGCTGGCCTTAAAAATCGAGCGCGAACTCAACAAGGAAGAAATTCTGGAGCTATATCTTAACCGTATCTTTTTTGGGATATCGGCTTACGGGATATCGGCAGCCTCCAGTCAGTTCTATAACAAAGTACCTGCTGAACTAACCGTCGCTGAAATGGCCATGCTGGTGGCTTTATTGCCAGCACCCAACACAATTAATCCGCTTCGCTCCGAAACCAGAGCTAAAACCTATAGAAGCAGGGTGCTGCGGCGCATGCTGGACCTGAATATGATCAATCAGACACAGTTTGCTGATGCCGATAATGCTCCCCTTACGGCTCAACGTTATGGTGTCGAAATTCAGGTCAGGGCTCCGTATATCGCAGAAATGGTCCGTCTTGAGATGGAAGCTCGTTACGGAAATTTAGCATTGACTGATGGTTTTGAAGTCTACACGACGGTGAACAGTGAAACTCAGGCTTTAGCTATCCAGGCCTTGACTGATGGCCTGGAAAACTACGACAGAAACCATGGCTACCGCGGTCCGGAAAATCACATGAATCCCAGCAGCACTCCTGATGATGTGGATATGTGGCTGGCTATTCTGGGCAGAACCAGCACTATAGGGGATCAACATCCGGCATTTGTACAGGCAGTCAATGAAAGATCGATAGTAGCTTTACTGAAAACCGGCGAAAGCGTCACTCTTGAATGGGACGGAATACGCTGGGCCAAACGCTTTATCAACAACAGCACCTGGACTTCCAGTCCTCGTACTGCGCGAGAAGTCGTTGAAATTGGCGATTTGATTCGAGTTAGCCAGAATAATGAAGGACGCTGGATGCTGAGCCAGGTTCCCTCTGCCAATGGTGCACTGGTTTCAATTAACCCTAACAACGGGGCAATAATGGCTTTGACCGGGGGTTATGATTTTTACCAAAGTAATTTCAATCGTGTAACCCAGGCCAGACGGCAACCTGGATCAAACTTTAAACCATTTCTATATGCCGCAGCTCTGGAAAATGGGTATACAGCAGCCAGCCTGATTAATGATGCCCCGCTGGACCGTAGTGATTACCGGCCAGAGAATTTTGGCGGAGAATTCCTTGGTCCAATCACCTTAAAGTATGCGCTTACTAACTCTAAAAACCTTGTATCTATAAGACTTTATGATGCTTTAGGGAGTGATATTGTACTACCCTATGTGGCAAGGTTCGGCTTTAATGAAAATGAATTCCCACGAAATGATCTTACTGTCGCTATCGGTTCACATGCAGTCACACCAATGGAAGTTGCTACTGGTTATGCGGTTTTTGCTAATGGCGGTTACAAGGTAGAACCTTATCTGATTGAACGGATTAATAATTTTAATGATGGCCTTGTATACCAGGCAGAACCACAAAGAGTTTGTAATGCCTGCGGTATGAGTTTTGATCCAGGCGACCGCCAGACCGCTTCTTTATATCCTGCACCTCGGGTTATCGATGAAGATGTAGCCTATATCATGAACACCATTCTACGTTCTGTGGTCACCAGTGGTAGCGGCCGCCGCATCAACCGTGAAATAGGACGCCCTGATCTGGCTGGCAAAACCGGGACTACCAATGATAATTTCGATCTCTGGTTTTCAGGTTTTAATGCCGACATTGTTACAACAGTTTATGTCGGTTTTGATAATCCGCAAACACTGGGTCGGGATGAGCAGGCTGCTACCGTTGCAGTGCCTATCTGGATCGACTTCATGGAAGATGCTTTAAAAGATATGCCTGTGAATTCAATGGCTCAGCCAGATGGTATTGTTACCGTCAGGATAAATCCGCAAACGGGTTTGAGAGCTCAGGCAAATGAGGAAGGGGCTATTTTCGAAGTATTCCGGGAAGAGTTCCAGCCACTTGGGGCTGATGCTGCGGGTTCTATAAATAACCCGCAGGATCAAAGTACCACTGATCTGATCTTCTAATTCACGCCAAATTGCTTTGGCGCAAGACAATAAAACCGAAAAGAAAAAGAAAAATAGAAAACTGTGTTAAATTTTTCGGTTACTGAAACGTTTCTTATAACGATCAACACGGCCACCGGTATCAACAATTTTCTGTTTACCCGTATAAAAAGGATGGCATTGTGAACATACATCTATACGCAGTTCGCCGCCCAGTGTAGAGCGTGTATTAATGACATTGCCGCAACCGCAGGTTACAACTGTCTCTTCATATTTGGGATGAATTTCTGCTTTCATGCTAAACCTCAAACTGAACATCGCCACCTGCCAAAGACACAGGCACCATATTCCTTATTAAAAAAGAGCGCGAATTCTAGCAGAGTCGCTGCAATTAGCAAGAACTGCTGCAAAACCATTTAAATTCGCTTGTAGATTCGTTTACTAAGCTGCTTGATTCCGCAATCGGCTAATTGTTCATTTAAACAGATCATGACCGGGATATTGCGGCTCTGTTTACAATAACCATTCTTGACGAAAGCTTTGCCGCAATAATCACCAGCCTTGCTCGGTTATTTCAGGTAAGAGCGATGATTTTCTACAACCTCAGTAAAAATCAGCTGGAACAGTTTTAACACGAATTTCGGATTAAGCGATTTTTCAATCGAGAGTTTTTGTAAATCAATCAGTTTTTGCTTTTCACGTTCTTCATCAAGTGAATCCAGGCCTTTACTGGCCTTTAGTCTGCCAACTTCTGCCGTTACCTGAAAACGCTTTTCCAGCAGTGACAATATTTCTTCATCCAGCTTATCTATCTGCCCACGTAAGCTTAGTAATTCATCAGGCACGGAGTTCATTTGCATGGTAATCTTCCAACCGTTAGCAGCTTAAAAGTTAAAATAGTACACGTGAGTATAAACCAAGGTAGTACATCGCTCCATTCCCCACAGGCCCCTTTGGTTTTAAAAGTCGTAGTTAATACGCCTTTAAGACAAAGCTTCGATTATCTGGCCCCGGAGGAATTTTCCGGGCAAATTAAAGCCGGCATGCGGGTAAGGGTGCCCTTCGGCAAACGCGAGTTAATTGGTTTAATCAGCGATATCGTCGATAAAAGTGATTTCCCTCAAACGGAATTAAAAAGCGTTCTGGAAATCCTCGATGAACAACCCGTTATAGATTCGGCAATGCTGAAATTATTTAGCTGGGCTGCCTCCTACTATCACTACCCCTTAGGTCAGATAGTTCATAATGTCTTACCGACCCGTGTGAGACAGGGTAAAGCACTCACTATTAAGAATGCTAAAAAAGCAGATCAACACATCAAAGTAAACGATCCTGCTCCCGCTCTGGCGCTCAATGCTGAACAGAAACAGGTTATGGGGTCTATTCTCGAGCAGGGCAAGGGCTTTCACTGTTTCTTGCTGGAAGGGGTCACCGGCAGCGGTAAGACAGAAATTTATCTGCAGTTAATCGCCGAAAAAATTCAGGCCGGACTGCAGGTTTTAGTGCTGGTACCGGAAATCAGTCTGACTCCGCAAATTATTCAGCGCTTCCAGGAGCGCTTTTCCGATCACATTGTAGCGATCCATTCAGGCCTGACCGACAAGCAACGATTCAGTGCATGGCTTGATGCCAGAAGTGGCGAAGCGGATATAGTTATCGGCACCCGCTCAGCCATTTTCACGCCACTTTCGCGACCAGGCTTGATTATTATCGACGAAGAACATGACGGCTCCTATAAGCAACAAGATGGCTTTCGATATTCCGCTCGTGATCTGGCCATTTACCGAGCCCAACTGTTTGATATCCCAATTATTCTGGGCTCTGCAACACCCAGCCTGGAAAGTTTACAAAATGCCCTGAACTCTCGTTACACGCTTGTCTCACTTGAGCAGCGTGCTGCAAAAGCCAGTAAACCAAGCTACAAGTGTATTGATCTGAAAGGCAAAGCTTTAAGCGAGGGCTTTTCCGAAGAACTACTCGAAGCCATCAGCGCCCATTTAAAGCGCAACAAGCAAGTATTAATTTTTTTGAATCGCAGAGGTTATGCTCCGCTTCTGCAATGTCATGACTGCGGTTGGACGGCTACTTGTCCGCGTTGTGATACAAGTTATACCTTGCATCGAAGCAGCCCGGAGCTACGCTGTCATCGCTGCGAATCTCAACGCCAACTAATATCCAGATGCCCAGGTTGTCAAAGCACCGCTCTGTTCCCGATAGGTCTGGGCACAGAACGTACCGAACACAAACTGGAACAATACTTCCCCACGACCCCGATACATCGGATAGATCGTGATACGACCCGTAACCGTGATCGTCTGCAAAATACAATTACTGAAATCAATAAAGGTCAGGCTGCTATTCTGGTCGGGACCCAAATGCTTGCCAAGGGACATCATTTCCCAAGCGTAACTCTGGTCGCCATACTGGATGCAGATGCAGGTTTATTCAGTTCTGATTTCCGTGGCCAGGAATTCATGGGTCAACTATTGACCCAGGTTGCTGGGCGAGCCGGACGAGGTCAGCATGCCGGTGAAGTACTAATTCAAACCCATAACAGCACACACCCGGTATTAACGTCACTTATAAACAATGGTTACAAAACTTTTTCCAGAATTTTATTGGAACAAAGAGCCCTGGCAGATTTACCACCATTTTCCTATCAGGCACTTATCCGTGCCGAGGCCAGTCAGGCGCAACTTCCGCTTGGCTTTTTGCAGGAAGCAAAAAAATCTGCACAACACCTGCTCAATGCTAATAGTTTTACACTTGGTCCACTACCGGCTCCAATGGAAAAAAGAGCGGGTCGCTTCCGCTTCCAGTTGTTATTACAATCAAAAAACAGATCTGAATTACACACTCTTCTCAATCTCTTGATCCCTATTTACGAAGCCTTGCCACTCAGCCGAAAAGTACGCTGGTCAATCGATGTTGATCCACTGGATTTCAGTTAACCCGGCTTATTTAAATAAAACTCAACAAACATCTGTAACTACTCACTACCAAAGCAAGGCTAAAAGCGGGATAATATTGGTCCTGATAATAAAAGCTGTGTAACCGAATGGCGCATGATTTTGCAAAACAACGTTCTTCCGACAGTCAGTCCAGGAAGAAACGTTCAGCGAACAATTCTGCTACCAAAGTCTCTCAGACAAACGGACATTGGCCATGGTTTTTTTCCGGCTTGCTGTCAGGATTATTTGTAGCGTTTATCGGTTTTTTTTGGCTTTATCGTTCAGGCCCACTCCAAAATCTTAACAATAGCGTATTAGCTCAGGATGCCGTCACCGAAGCTGATGCCGAAGCAGGTGCCGGCTTCACCTTTTATGACCGTCTTAGTGAAGCAGAGGTTCTGGTTGACGTAGTTGCCGTTGAGCTCCAGCCTCAGGTTGAAGTAAACCCCAGTATTTATCGTGTTCAGGCAGCATCTTTCAACACCATGAATGACGCAGAGAGGCTTAAGGCCGAGATAATTCTAATGGGGCTGAATGCTGCTATCTATCAGGCCGAAGTGCTTGGTCAGACCGTATACCGGGTTCAGGCAGGCCCTTTCGTTGGTAATACGAGTGCAGAGGATGCCATCGATCTGCTTGCCAGAAACAGTATTAATGGAGCTATAAAAATAGAAGTACGCTGATAGGCGGTTTTACCCTGCAACACCTTGAAATCCGCACACAAAACACCACATAGTAAAGTTCATAATCCCAGATAAAAGAGTAAGGTATGGAGCAATACCGCGGCACGACGATCGTTTCAGTGCGTCGAAGCAATAAAGTTGTTATTGGAGGTGACGGACAAGTCAGCCAGGGTAATACTGTCATGAAGGGAAATGCCAGAAAAGTCAGGCGTTTGTACAAGGACCAGGTAATCGCCGGGTTCGCCGGTGGTACTGCAGATGCATTCACATTATTTGAACGCTTCGAAGAACAGCTGGAAAAGCACTCAGGAAAATTAACCCGTGCAGCAGTTGAGCTGGCCAAACTTTGGCGTACTGAACGTGCTTTACGTCGTCTCGAAGCATTGTTAGTTGTTGCTGATAAAGAAGCTTCTCTGATTATTACCGGGAATGGTGATGTTATTGAACCCGAAAACTCCTTAATGGCAATCGGCTCTGGTGGCGCATATGCGCAGGCTGCGGCAACTGCCTTGTTAGAAAATACTGAGCTTGATGCCCGTGCCATAGTCGAAAAAAGCCTGCATATTGCCGCTGAAATATGCGTATTTACTAACCGCAATCTCACCATCGAAACACTGGAATTTTAAAGACGTATACAGGAAGCCTGCATGGCAGATTTAAGCCCTAAAGAAATTGCCTTACAACTGGATAAACATATCGTTGGTCAGCATGCTGCAAAACGAGCCGTAGCTATTGCTTTACGTAATCGCTGGCGCAGAATGAAACTCCCTGAAGGCTTGCGCAATGAAGTCACACCAAAAAATATTTTAATGATAGGTCCGACCGGCGTTGGCAAAACTGAAATTGCCAGACGCCTGGCACGATTGGCCGGCTCCCCTTTTATAAAAGTCGAAGCAACAAAATTTACAGAAGTAGGCTATGTGGGCCGGGATGTCGAATCAATAATTCGCGATCTTGTTGATGTTGCCTACAAAATGTTACGTGAACAACAAATTGAGAGTGTCAGCATGCAGGCTGCCAATGCTGCAGAAGACAAAGTACTCGACATCCTCCTGCCTGGCCCAGGTTCGCAACGCAATTCAGAACCACTAAGTGTTACCGAAGCGGATAACAGTACTCGTCAAATTTTCCGGAAAAAATTACGTGAAGGCGATCTGGATGATAAAGAAATCGAAGTGAAAGTTAGCGACATGATTTCCGGTGTGGAAATTTTGGCACCACCAGGTATGGAAGATATGACCAATCAGCTGAGTACAATGTTTTCCAACATAGGGTCGCAGCGTAAAAAAACACGTCGTGTTACGGTCAAGTCCGCTCTGAAACTACTTAAAGACGAAGAAGCAGCCAAACTCATTAATGAAGAGGATTTGAAAACTCAGGCAGTTACAAATACGGAGCAAACTGGCATCGTATTCATCGATGAAATTGACAAGGTCGCTACGAAAAATGAAACAAGTACTGGGGGCGTCAGCCGTGAAGGTGTACAACGAGACTTATTGCCTTTAATTGAAGGCTCAACAGTTACGACCAAATATGGTCCGATAAAAACTGATCATATTCTGTTTATCGCCTCAGGCGCATTTCACCTTTCAAAGCCTTCTGATCTTATTCCTGAATTACAGGGCCGTTTACCCATACGAGTCGAGCTTGAAGCTTTGACTGTTGAAGATTTCAACCGAATATTAACTGAACCTGATGCTTCACTCAGTAAACAATACCAGGCTTTACTGGCCACAGAAAATTTGAATCTGCAGTTTACAGAAGACGGCATTCAGAAAATTTCTGAAATCGCCTGGGCTGTGAATGAGAGAACTGAAAATATTGGCGCCCGACGTTTGCATACTGTGCTGGAAAAATTGCTGGAAGATATTTCATTTCGAGCAGATGAGCTGGTTGCAAGTGGCAAGGATACTTTTCTTATAGATGCCGCATTTGTAGATTTTACTTTAAGTGAGCTGTCAGAAGATGAAGACCTGAGTCGCTTCATCTTATAAGAACCCGATAATGCTCCCTGTAAATATCAAGCTGCATAAAAAATCCGGGATTCTTGAACTCCAGTATACGGACGGCAGCTATGAGCTGGCAGCAGAGTTTCTGCGCGTACATTCCCCTTCCGCTGAGGTTAGAGGGCATGGTCCTGGTCAGGAAGTCCTGCAACATGGTAAAAAATCCGTTCTTATTACAAAACTGGACAGCGTGGGGAATTATGCAATACGCCCGCACTTTGATGATTCGCATAATACCGGAATTTTCACCTGGGAATATCTGCGTGAACTATGCCTGAGCAAGCAGGAACTGTGGTCCGAATATCTGAATAAACTGAAAGCCGCTGGTCAGACCCGCGAGTCACTTCCGACAGGCACCCAGGCTGTCAAAATTTTTCCGCTAAAATCTGATTGATTTCAATTAAACGCTTCTGATCATCATGAGTTACAATAATAACCATGAACGATGACAACAAGCAAAAGACTACCCATTTCGGCTACAAGGAAGTTCCTGTTGAAGAAAAAGCGGAACATGTGGCCAATGTTTTCCATTCTGTAGCTCGTAACTACGACATTATGAATGACCTGATGTCACTGGGCTCACATCGTCTGGTAAAACGGTTCACCGTTCAACTGACAGCATTACGGCCTGGTCAATATGTTTTGGATCTTGCCGGCGGTACAGGAGATTTTTCCTTGCAATTCTCTCCTATAGTCGGGGCTGAAGGTCAGGTTGTGCTTGCCGATATCAATGAATCCATGCTGAGAGTTGGAAGAGATAGAATTATAGATCAAGGCAGTATGGAAAATATTTCATACAGTCTTGCCGATGCAGAAAAGCTCCCTTTTACCGACAACAGTTTTGATTGCGTCTGTATTGCCTACGGGCTCAGAAATGTCACCAATAAGGACGCGGCTTTGCAATCCATGTATAAAGTCATCAAACCAGGTGGAAGACTGGTAGTGCTGGAGTTTTCAAAACCACGCAGCCAGCTCATTGGTAAAGCTTACGATATTTATTCAAAACTCTGGCCCATTGCCGGCAAACTGGTCAGTGGTGATAGTGAAAGTTATCAGTACCTGGTGGAATCCATTCGCATGCATCCTGACCAGGAAACACTTAAAACCATGATTCTTGAAGCAGGCTTTCAACGCTGTGAATACCACGATGTAATGGATGGTATTTGTGCGATACATATAGGCTATAAAGATGCCGCTTAATTTAGTTTTAAGTGCAGCTCTTGCCAGCGCAGAAAGCGTTGTAAACAAGGCTCTTGAACTGGACCCGTTAAGTAAAAAAAAACTCCTGAAACTGAGTGGGAAAAATATTGCTATAACCTGCACATCGCCCTCTTTATCCTTGATGATCACGATTACTGAACAAGGCTTTGCACTCTCCCCGGTACAAACCCTTGAGTCCGATGCAGAAGTATCAGGCACTGCTGCCACTCTTTTACAGTTACTGATGGCAAAGGATAAAACAAAAACCATTCGCACAAATGCAGTACAGATCAAAGGTGATGCCAGCAGCATTCAGGATCTGCAGGTTTTACTGAATGAGCTGAATATTGACTGGGATTACCAGTTAAGTAAATTCATTGGGGATATTCCAACTCAAAGCCTGAGTAACGGACTAAAATATTTAAAAGAATTTTTGCATAACAGCTCTGAAAGTTTAAAAACTGATATAGATGAATATATCCATGAAGAAATAAATCTGTTCCCAAGTGCGGATGAGCTTGAACTTTTTTATCAACGTATAGACACTCTACGATTACGCCTGGATCGAAGTCAGGCACGTATCAGTAAATTGTCAGTGCCTTTAGGCCAACAATGAGCCCACAATAAAAAAAGGAGTCAATCATGGGATTTGCACCTTCTGCAATGCAACTGAACAGTACAGCCTTTGGCAACAATGGCAGTATCCCGACTAAACATACAGGTGTAGGTGAAGATATTTCACCAGGTATTGGCTGGACCAATGCTCCTGCTGGCACCAAAGCTTACGCCATTATCTGTCATGATCCGGATGCGCCTTTGGTTACCCCGGCAGGAAATTACGGATTTGTGCATTGGGTTCTCTATAATATTCCTGCCAGTACCACCAAACTTGAGGAAGGTTGTTCCGACTATACACAGGGTATTAATGACGCCGGCAACTCAGGCTACAACGGCCCTATGCCTCCGGAAGGTCACGGCCTGCACCACTATTACTTCTGGATTCTGGCACTGGGCAAAGAGACGAATCTGCAAGCTGGTTTAAGCCTCTGGCAGCTACTGGCCGCCATCGAGCCTGACATACTGGGTATGAACCGTCTTATTGGCACATATCAGCGTTAATACATCAGTAAGCAGCTGAAATTAAACCAACACACCAAGTAATGCTGCAATGATACCTGCGGCTTATGCTTGTCCCGGTATTTTCAATGCCTTTCTCAAGTGCCAATTAACACCCCATACAATTTCAGCTATCAGACTATTACCAGATAAAATCATCTCCGAAAATATGCTATCTTTGCCGCCCCCACTCATCTTAAGAGATTTTTCGTGAAGAAGTATTTACGATTGATAAAAATCTTGCGAATTGCTGCCAAGTATCGCTTGCAGGAATTACTGGAAGATTTTGAGTTCAAGGCACCTGCAATCCTGTTGCTTATGATTCCTTTCAGGACGAACCAGGAGCTGGCAACTCTTAATCGTGGGACTCGCTTGCGACTCGCTTTGGAAGAACTGGGGCCTATTTTTATAAAATTCGGCCAGTTGCTATCGACCCGTCGTGACATGTTGCCTCTGGATATCGCCGATGAGCTTGCTAAATTGCAGGATCAGGTTGCTCCTTTCGATGGTAAGCAAGCGCAGGAGATCATTGAGCATGCGCTTGGTGACAAAGTGGAAAAATTTTTCACTGATTTTTCCAGCACCCCACTGGCTTCGGCTTCGATTGCCCAGGTACATACGGCCAGATTATTAAGTGGTGAAGAAATAGTCATCAAAGTTATACGTCCCGATATTGAATATATCATTACCCAGGATCTTGCGCTCCTGCACTTTCTCGCCTCCTTCATTGAAAATTATACAAAAGATGGAAAACGTCTACGGACAAAAGAAATTATCCGCGACTATGATTTCGTCATCCATGATGAATTAAATTTACAGGCCGAAGGTGCCAATGCCACTCAACTGGCGAACAATTTCAAACACAATCCTGTGCTCTATGTTCCTAAAATATACTGGGACTACACGCGTAAAAATGTTCTGGTAATGGAGCGCATTCACGGCATTCCAATCAGCCATATTGAAGAACTGAAAAATGCTGATATCAATCTGAAAACACTTGCTGAAACGGGTGTGGAGATATTTTTTACGCAGGTTTTTGAGCACAGTTTTTTTCATGCCGACATGCACCCCGGCAATATTTTTGTCTCCCGAGATCATCGTGAAAAACCTCAGTATATCGCACTTGACTGCGCAATTTTTGGCAGCCTTAGTGAAGATGACCAACAATATCTGGCCAGAAATTTACTGGCTATATTTAAGCGCGATTACCGAAAAGTGGCCGAACTCCATGTAGAGTGTGGCTGGGTCCCGGCCGACACTCCCGTGCACGCATTTGAAGCAACCATGCGAAGTGTATGCGAACCAATTTTTGAAAAACCCTTAAGTGAAATTTCTTTTGGCGCCATTCTGTTGCAGTTATTCAGAACCGCCGGCCGCTTCAATATGGAACTACAGCCGTCCCTGGTTCTGCTACAAAAAACCATGATCAACATCGAGGGTTTGGGCAAGGAACTTTGCCCGCAACTGGATCTTTGGCAAACCGCCTTACCCTTTCTTGAAAACTGGCAAAAGAAGCGCCTTTCACCCTGGCATAATCTGAAAAAGATCCAGGAAAAAGCACCCGAATGGCTGGAGCAGCTTCCACAATTACCGGAGTTACTGTTCGACCTGCTGTCCGATGGTCGCGCTGCCCGTCGCCAGGCGCAACGTAAATTGCAGGAACAGGCTATAGCGCGTCAGCTGGCTTCCCGTAAGCTGGCAGCCAAGCGCCTGCGATTTGGACTGGCTGCCTTGCTCCTTGCAGCCATAATGGGCTTTACAGGCCTTGGTGAATGGATGGAATCCCTGCCTCTGGCACTGTGGTTGCTGACTTTTGTGGGTTTTGGCCTGGTGTATTTTCGTCGCTAAGTCCTTGAATCTCACACTCTTAACCCCAAATAGAGTATTCTAGGCCACTTTATTTGGCCCTATCAGGCCCTCTTAAACTTGGGAGCTGCACATGGCAGAAAGCTGGGTAGATCAGCTAAAGTGGAATTCGGATGGGCTGCTGCCAGCTATTGCCCAGGACCTTGAATCAGGTCGAATTCTGATGCAGGCCTGGATAAACATGGAGGCCCTTACCTGTGCCATAGAGGAGGGGCGTGCAATTTACTGGTCCCGCTCCAGAAATAAGCTCTGGCGCAAAGGTGAAGAATCCGGGCATGTACAAAAGCTGCATGGTGTTTACCTGGACTGTGATGGTGACTGTCTGATTTACCAGGTTGAACAAGTTGGGGGAATTGCCTGCCACACCGGTCGTATATCCTGTTTTTACCGAAAACTTGAAGGCGATGAATGGCAGGAACAGGATCCGGTAATTAAAGCACCGGAAGACATTTATAATAATTGATAGCTAAAACTCAGGGCCGCGATATGGCTGACACATTACAAAAGCTTGCTGACATTATCGAGCAACGCAAGGGTTCAGACCCTTCAAGCTCGTATGTTGCCAAATTACAAAGCAGCGGACTTAACAAAATCCTGGAAAAGGTAGGCGAAGAGGCTATTGAAACGATACTCGCTGCCCGTGATGCCGAACAGGAAGAAAACCTATCCAAAGTGGTCTATGAAACTGCCGACCTCTGGTTCCATTCGCTGGTTATGTTGGCGCATTTAAATCTTGGACCGCAGGACGTACTTGAAGAACTGGAGAGACGTTTCGGCATTTCAGGCCTTGAAGAAAAAGCATCGCGAAAGACCAGCTAGAAGGCTACAATGCACACATAAACATGCAAAAAATATCAATCATTACTTACGCTTAGCGGGAGAATAATATGGGATTCGGCGGAATTGGAATTTGGCAACTGATAATTGTTCTGGTCATTATTTTACTGGTGTTCGGCACCAAGAAACTCAAAAATCTTGGATCTGATTTGGGCGGAGCCATCAAGGGTTTTAAATCAGCGATGGATGAGGAACCCAAAGACAAGAATACAACTCAGGCTCAGATCAGCGAAGAGGATGAAGGTGATACCTTTGATGTAAAAGCTGAAAAAGTTGAAGAAAATAACAAGTCATAATTTTTATAAGGCTTCTTCATGACTGGCGTAGGCTTTTTTGAAATTTTAGTGATTGGCGTGGTTGGCCTGTTAATTCTCGGGCCAGATAAACTGCCTGGCGCCATACGAACAATGGCCCTTTGGATTGGTCGTTTCCGTCGCAGTTTCGATAATATTAAACGAGATATTGAAAAAGAAGTCGGCGCCGATGATATTCGCCGGCAGTTACGTAATGAAGCCATTATGGAAAAATTCAATGAAAGCAAAAAACATTTTACCGACACTATAGAATCAGCCAAAAAAAGCACTGATGGACTGAAACAAAATCTTGATCTGAAGCAACAAATATTAAATAGTGGTAAAACTGAATCTGCTGAAAAAGCTATCGACTCAAGTAGCGAAGAAAAAACAATTACTGATAACCCTGATAATAAAACTGACTAAACAATAAATCAGTAAGATAGCTTATGGCTCACGAAACAGACCCTAAAGAACAACCGCTTATTTCGCATTTGATCGAATTGCGTGATCGTATCATGCGCTGCCTGTTGGTCGTGTTAGCAATTTTTCTGTGCCTGTTCCCATTTTCAAATGAAATTTACACTTTCGTGGCGTCGCCTTTAATAGATGTTCTGCCGGAAGGTGCGGAAATGATTGCCACTCAGGTCACTTCACCATTTTTTGCACCCTTTAAACTGACTTTTTTTACTGCTGTTTTTATAGCCGTCCCATTTTTATTGCATCAACTCTGGGCCTTTATCGCTCCTGGACTCTACAAAAACGAAATAAAAATTGCTTTTCCTATTCTGGTTTCAAGTGTCTTGCTTTTTTATCTGGGAATCGCATTCTCCTATTATGTGGTACTAGGCTTTATCTTCAGCTTCTTCACCTCGGTAGGGCCTGAAGACGTCGCTATCATGACGGATATTACCGAATACCTGAATTTCGTCCTGCTTATGTTTTTTGCTTTTGGCCTTACTTTTGAAATCCCTATTGCAACAGTATTGTTAATTATTTCCGGAGCGACTACACCAAAGAAACTGACTGAAAAAAGACCCTATGTTGTTATCGGTTGCTTCGTTGCAGGCATGTTGCTTACTCCGGCCGACCCCTTTTCACAGTCAATGCTGGCTATTCCCATGTGGATGTTATTTGAAGCCGGGGTGATTGCCGGCAGAATATTCTACACCACTGATGAAGAAGAACCTGCAAGCGAAGAAAGTGATGCAGAAGGGAAAACCGACAAAGAAGAAAATGTTGCCCCTAAAGACAGCTAGCTTTAATCCCGACCCTAACTCTTAAGCAGAAAGGTTGCCGGCCCATCATTGACCAGGCTCACCTGCATATCCGCAGCAAACTCACCACATGCCACATCAGGGTGCCGGCTTTCAGCCTGCCCAACAAAATAATGATAGAGAGTTTCTGCTTCTTGCGGATTCTTTGCCGCTGAAAAACTTGGTCGCAAACCGCTGGAGGTGTCTGCTGCTAGAGTGAATTGAGAAACGATCAACAGACCACCTTCGATATCGCAGACACTAAGATTCATTTTATCTTCATGGTCGGAAAAAACACGATACGCCAGAATCTTCTTTAACAGTAGATCAGCGTTTTCCCTGGTATCGTCTTTCTCAATACCAAGAAAAACCAGGAGACCTTTGCCTATCCTCCCAATGCTTTTGTTATCTACTTCAACAAAAGCCGAACTGACTCTTTGTATTAAAGCTAGCATAGTGAAATAGTTGATACTCAGCCGTAATTTATACTATCCCCGATCAGAACCACGAGACATACGCTTGCGCTCATTTTCTGTCAGATACATTTTACGCAGCCGGATACTCAAAGGAGTGATTTCAACAAGCTCATCACCTTCAATAAACTCCATGGCCTGTTCAAGACTATGGCGGATCGGAGTTGTTAAAATTAAATTTTCATCAGTTCCCGCTGCGCGAATATTGGTCAGCTGCTTTGCTTTCGTTGGATTAACAGCCAGATCATTTTCACGACTATGCAAACCGACAATCATGCCTTCATACACTTCAACAGCCGGATCGACAAATAATCGTCCTCTCTCCTGCAATGTAAAGAGAGCATAGGCTAATGTTTTTCCTTTAACCATCGAGACCAGTACACCACGGTTGCGCTTGGCAATATCGCCTTCCTTAAATGGACCATAATGATCAAAGATGTGTGTCATAATTCCGGTGCCGGAAGTCATACCTAAAAACATGGTTCTGAACCCAATCAGGCCGCGGGTAGGAATAATAAAAGTGATTCTCATACGGCCCTTGTTATCAGAAACCATATCCTGCATTTCTGCTTTCCGTTTGCCGAGTTCTTCAATCACAGCGCCCTGATGTTCTTCATCAACATCCAGAACCAGCACTTCATAGGGCTCATGTTTAACGCCGTCAATTTCCTTGACGACAACCTGGGGTCTTGAAACGGCTAATTCAAAACCTTCCCGTCGCATTGTTTCAATTAGGACTGAGAGATGTAACTCCCCGCGACCCGATACAATAAATTTATCGGCCGTCGCTCCTTTTTCAACTCTTAGGGCTACGTTATGAATCAGTTCCTGTTCAAGGCGTTCGGCAATATTTCGACTGGTTACATATTTTCCTTCCAAACCCGCGAAGGGGGAATCATTTACCTGAAAGGTCATTGTTACAGTTGGTTCATCTACGGTAAGCGGGGGTAAGGCCTCTACATTATCGGGATCACAAATGGTATCGGATATATTCAGATTCTCGATGCCGGTAATACAAATGATATCGCCGGCTGCAGCCGATTCAACATCAATGCGCTCCAGTCCCATGTAACTTTTAACCTGCCCTATTTTCGCTTTGCGTTTCTTGCCTTCAATATCGATCAGCACAACCTGCATGCCATTTCTCACTTCACCACGAGTGACCCTGCCAACACCAATAACACCTACATAAGAAGAATAATCCAGTGCTGAAATCTGCATTTGCAAAGTGCCATTTAACTCAACCTCGGGTGGCGGAACTTTGTCCACAATCAGCTGGAATAAGGGTGTCATGTCAGCCTCGAGATTATTTGCATCATTACCAGCAACTCCGTTAAGAGCCGAGGCGTAGATAACCGGGAAATCCAGTTGTTCATCAGTAGCACCCAGACGATCAAAGAGGTCAAAGACTTCATTCAAGACCCAGTCCGGTCGCGCCCCTTCCCGATCCACCTTGTTTATGACAACAATCGGTTTTAAACCTCTGGCAAAGGCTTTTTGAGTAACAAAACGGGTTTGTGGCATTGGACCATCAACAGCGTCTACGAGCAGTAAAACACTGTCGACCATGGATAATACGCGTTCAACTTCGCCACCAAAATCGGCATGACCCGGCGTATCCACAATATTAATACGGTAATCTTTCCAACTAACTGCTGTGTTTTTGGCAAGGATAGTGATGCCGCGCTCTTTTTCCTGGTCATTGGAATCCATCACACGCTCAACGGCTTTACCACGTGTTTCCAGTGTTCCTGACTGACCCAGCAATTTATCCACAAGGGTGGTTTTGCCATGGTCAACATGGGCAATGATGGCAATATTACGAATTTTCTCGATCACAATAATTTCCTGACTGGAGTGGCTGCAAAAATGTGGCGCATTATAGCGGATTGCTTTACCGAAAGCAGAAAAACATTATCTATTGCGGTAGTTCAGGCAGAAGGCCATGCAGACCACTAAATACAGGTCAACAGGGGCTCTGAAATTCAGCCCGGTCTGTAGACAGCAATATTTTGATATCCGGAATCAAGCAAATACGAGGCATGGAGGCGGCTCATCATCCCCTTGTCGCAATAGAGCAGGTATCTGATTGCAGTATCCATCTGGCCGCTTTTAAAAGCACTATTCAATTTAAAGAAGGGAATCAGCTGGATTTCAGTATCAGCCAGTTTAAGTGGTGCACGTTCTTCTTCATTTGGATGACGGATATCTATTACTACCGCGTGTTCAGGAACAGTATTTAATTCTAGTAATTTGGCTGACTCTGATGCTTTATCGAAGGCAAGCTGGTCAATGGACGAAACTTTTGCAGCGCTGATGGCCGCATCCAGTACTGAGAAATCAAAGCGCCCTTCTTCTCGTTGAATACGGTGCAGGCGCGCCCTGGTGGTAGGCTTGATGGAAATTACACCACAATATTCAGGAATTACTGCGGAGAATTCTTCCGTACCAATTTTCCTGGCCAGGTCAATGATGTCCTGCTTTTCGCTCATAATAAGCGGGCGTAATACCAGTTTTTTACTAACCTCATCTATGACCGCCAGATTAGGCAGAGTCTGGCTGGAAACCTGTGCAACTGCCTCTCCGGTTACCAGCGCTTCCAGATAATGGTCTTCGGCAATCTGGCTGGCAGCTCTTAACATCATGCGTTTAAGTACTACGCCCATCTGGGAGTTATCTATTTTGCTGATTATTTCTCCGACAACAGCCTCGAAGGGTACTGAGATAAATTTAACATGATGTGTTGATCCGTAACGCAACCATAAATACAGAGCCACTTCCTTGACTGCAACCTCATGCTCCAGACCACCTAGATTAAAAAAGCAAAAATGGGTCTTTAAGCCCCTTCTGATGGCAAGGTAACTGGAAACCGCCGAATCAAAGCCGCCTGAAATCAGTGATAACACACCGTCCTGAGTACCCAGCGGATAGCCTCCAAGACCATCCTTCAGTTGATCAACGATAAAAACGTCCTGTTCCCGTATTTCCAGTCTCACGGTGATGTCAGGATTTTTAAGCTTGACCCCTGAGGCTTCAGTTTGTTGAATCAGGCCCGCCCCGATAAATTTTTCAACATCCACTGAAGTAAAAGCATGCTTCCCCGCCCGCTTACAACGAACTGCAAATGTCTTTGCCTGCAAACGCCGGGAGTACAATTCCAACACCGGTGGCAAGATATTCTCCAGCTTATCGAGCAAAAAATGACGGCATTCAGCAATAGAACAAATTCCTGGCGTATCTGCCAACACCACATCGACCCGGGTCTTTTGTTCGCCTGACTCAAAAGGGCTGTTCACTTCCAGATAAGCCCATTTGGAATCCACACTGATTTGATCATCGATCTTGCGCAGCAGGATTCTCAGGTTTCTACAAAGTTGCTTTACGAAACGAGCCCTGACCGGGCGGCTTTTAATCGAGATTTCTGGAGAATATTTCAGCAGGTATTTCATTAATTACTACTAAGAAGGCTCTGCGCCAGCTGTTTAAAAAATTAGGCGTCATGATAACAATGGCTGGCAGTAAAGACACTAAAGGCTTATTTTCACAGGGCAGATTAATTAAAGATAAATGCACTACTTTGGGGCGTTTATAGCAATTTACTGCTATCATCTCAACTTGCTTTGTTAATAAAACATTGATTTATGGTCTACACATCATTTTTGCCCCAGGCTGGTTCAATATTTGCATATGCCATATTGCCTCAAACCTGCATTGAATCTCTCAGGTACTACCATTGACCAAATTGAAAAGAAACAAACGCGTGAATACAGAAAGTTTCAACACCAGCTTGCTGGATCACCTCACTTCAGCAGTACTTGTACTGGATAGTGACTTTTGCCTGTTTCACCTGAACCCAGCTGCTGAAGATCTTTTTAAAACCAGCGATAAGCGTTCCCATAATGCCTATATCGGTGATCTGCTGTATCGCCCTGAAGCCACACTGAAAGCACTTCGCAATGTACAAAAAGGAGGCAATACATACATCGCCCGCAAAACCCAACTAGTACTGGCAAACAAAAGCAAACTCCTGGTCGATTACTCGGTATCGGCAATAAATGATCTTGAGCAGGACTTTCTGCTTATAGAGATACAGGAGCTCGACCGCTCCTACAACATAAGCCGGGGAGAAACTCTTATTTCCAATCATGAGACCACCCTCGAGCTGGTTAGAAACCTTGGCCATGAAATTAAAAATCCTTTGGGCGGAATTCGTGGTGCAGCGCAGCTCCTTGCACTGGAACTTCCCAACGATGATTTGCAGGATTATACCAATGTCATCATTAGTGAAACTGACCGCCTGGTTAATTTGGTTGACCGCCTTACGGGTACCTATAAAAAGCCCGTACTGGCAAAACATAATATCCATGAAGTTGTTGAACGGGTAAGTTCGTTAATTGAGGCAGAATCCCAGGGCGGCATCCACTTTGTGCGTGATTATGACCCTAGCATTCCAGAGTTCACAGGAGACGTTGAACAATTAATTCAGGCGGTTTTAAATATTGTTCGAAATGCTATGCAGGCGCTACAGGAATCAAATCACGAGTCTCCGCAGATTATTTTAAAAACTCGCGCACTCAGTCATGCCACGATCGGGCCAGTCATGCATAAACTAATTGCCAGAATTGAAATCATTGATAATGGCCCGGGCATTCCCCCGGAAATAATGGAATCAATTTTTTATCCTCTTATCACTGGCAGAGCCAAAGGTACCGGACTGGGGCTATCGATAGCCCAGACTATTCTTAAACAACATAATGGCTTAATTGAATGTGAAAGCCAGGAAGGACAAACAAGATTTATTTTGTCTATTCCTCTATCCGATGAAGGTAAACAACTATGAGTGACAAAGGTTTAGTCTGGATTGTTGATGATGATCGATCGATCCGTTGGGTTTTGGAAAAGTCTCTGGAAAAAGCCGGATTCAGTTTTGAGAGTTTTGAATCAGGCGACACGCTACTTGAAAAACTGGCCAACAAACAACCCGATGCCATAATCAGCGATATTCGCATGCCAGGAACTGATGGGCTGGAAGTCCTGACTCAGGTAGGTGATGACTACCCACAAATACCCGTTATTATAATGACTGCGCATTCCGATTTAAGCAGCGCAGTTAAGTCCTATGAGCGAGGAGCATTTGAATATTTACCCAAGCCATTTGATGTAAGCGATGCCGTGGCCGTTGCTGAACGTGCGGTTAAACATTCCAGAGAGCATAAAGGTAATGCAAATATTGCACCTGAAATTAAGGCTAAAGAAATAATTGGTGAAGCTCCGGCCATGCAGGAAGTTTTTCGTTCCATTGGCCGACTGGCTCATTCAAATATTACGGTGCTGATTAAAGGCGAGTCCGGAACCGGAAAAGAGCTGGTTGCTCAAGCACTACACAGACATAGCCCAAGATCTGATAAATCCTATATCCCTTTAAACGTTGCGGCAATCCCCAAAGATTTAATTGAGTCCGAATTATTCGGACATGAAAAGGGTGCTTTTACCGGTGCCACACAACAACGCATCGGACGTTTCGAACAAGCAGATGGGGGAACATTATTCCTGGATGAAATTGGCGATATGCCAATGGAAACGCAAACCCGTCTTTTGCGTGTGCTATCAGATGGAGAATTTTTTCGCGTCGGCGGCTTAAGCCCGATCAAAGCCAATGTGAGAATTATTGCAGCAACCCACCAAAATTTACAGGAACGTGTACGCGAGCATTTGTTCCGCGAGGATCTTTACCACCGACTCAATGTCATACCAATACATTTGCCCAAACTAGCAGAACGCAGAGAAGATATTCCGGCATTAATGGAACATTTTTTACAAAAAGCGGCCCAACAGATGAACGTGGCCACCAAAGTCATCAGGCCTGATACGATAAAGTATTTAACTGGTTTGAGCTGGCCAGGCAACGTCAGGCAATTAGAAAATTTTTGCAGCTGGATAACTGTTATGGCTCCAGGCCGGGAAGTTTTCATTAACGATTTGCCCGAAGAATTTCTAAAGCCTGATAGCCAGGGAGCTGTTTCGGGAAACTGGGCACAAACTTTAAAAAACTGGGCCGATCAGGAACTCAATCTGGGGCATACCGGCATTCTGCAACAAGCCACCCCTATTTTTGAAAAATGCATGATCGAAGTTGCACTCAAACACAGTGGCGGCAGAAAGCGGGATGCATCGGAATTATTGGGCTGGGGAAGAAATACATTGACGCGAAAAATAAAAGAACTCGGCCTGAACTCGGTTAATGAAGATGAAGAAGATTAGTTGCATGCTCTCTACCCAGCTTTATGTTTAACATCGTATTGTTTGAGCCTGAAATTCCTCCAAATACGGGAAACATTATCAGGCTTGCCAGCAATACCGGTTGTCAGTTGCACCTGATTGAACCACTAGGTTTCTCATTAGACGAAAAACAACTGCGCCGCGCCGGACTCGATTATCACGAATTCAGTACTTTACTGACTTATTCTTCCTGGCAGGATTTTTTAGCAAAAAAAGAATCAGGAAATATTTTTGCATTCAGTACGAAAAGCACTAAAAATTACACGGATGCTGTATTTGCCAGTGGAGACTATCTTTTGTTTGGTCCGGAAACCAGAGGGCTACCTGAAGAAATCAGGATGAGCAAATCGATTCAGGAATTACTGCTTATCCCGATGCAGAAAAACAGCAGAAGCCTGAATCTTTCCAACACAGTAGCTATTGCAGTTTATGAAGCCTGGCGTCAATCTGGTTTTGAAGCTGCAGCTTCATCTTAGCAAGCTGTAGCGAGTCCCGGGACCCGCTCGCAGTTACAGGAATCAGCTTTTCTTTTCAGCTTCTTGAGTGGCTTTTTGTTGTAAGGCCTGCTCATAAGCAGAATCAAAATTTACCGGAGCCAACATCAGTGTGGGAAAACTGCCTTTACTGGCGAGATTGTCGATGCTCTCTCTGGCATAAGGATATAATATGTTCGGACAGGTAGTATGCAATACACGTGCTAAGTCGTCTTTCTCAATCCCTTCAATATCGAAAATACCGGCCTGCTGTACTTCAGCAATGTATAACACATTATCTTCGGCATTTTTAACTTCGGCAGTCAAAGTCAGAATTACTTCGTAAAACGATGCATCAAAATTGGAAGTTTTGGTATTCATATTAAAACTTACAGATGGCTTGTAGGGTGCACGAAATATTCCAGGAGCGCCAGGAGCCTCGAAAGAAGAATCTTTCACATAAATTCTCTGGATAAGAAATTTTACCGCCGGAGCATTTTCCTGGTTTGCAGCCTGCTCTGTTGCTTGATCTTTTTTATCTGCCATGTTCAAAGCCTTCCTATAATGTAATTTTTCTAAGATATTCGTTTGCTGTTATCGTCTTTGTATTACTATGAATAAGAATTACGAAGCTCTTGAAAACTGCCTTCCTAACGCTTATAAAAAACTTCCACAACCCTTACACACTTTTACACACTTTTACACTACCAAGGGCAATCCCTGTGCCTGCCATTCATTTATACCACCAGTCATCCTGAAGACCTGAGGATAAGCTCTGGCTTCCAGTTTTTTGACTGCATCACCGGATTGTCCGCCCATCTGACAAACCACAATTAAAGGCCTGGCTTTGTATTTATCCAATTCTGTTATGCGCTCATCAAGTTTACCAAGAGGGATATTAACCGCATTTACGATGTGCCCTTTATCAAAAACTTTCTTGTCTCTGACATCCAGTACTACACCGTCTTCACGATTAATCAGACGTGTTGCTTCATGTGTCCCGACTGTTCTACCAGCTTTCTTTTTCAAATAAGCAATCAGCGCAAAAAATAAAACTAACCATAGCCCAGCTAACAGCCAATGATTAATAAAGAATTCTAATAAACGCTCCATAGCCTACTCAAAACTGCACTTTCAAAGAGGCAGGCAGTATAAAGAACTAAACGGTCAGAGTAAAACCACTTAAGCCTGTTTTTAGCTGTATCCTTGTTTATCTAATCTCTCTGAAAGCCTATAATTTGCTTTTCCATTTAATGCAGTTTTTACCCTATGAATCAAGCAACAACTCCCCATCTTTTATTAATACTTGATGGCTGGGGTCATCGAGATGAAAGCGACTCCAATGCAATCAGCCTGGCCAACACACCAGTGTGGGACGCTTTACTGGCAAACTACCCTCATACTCTTATCCATACCTCCGGTCTGAAAGTCGGTTTACCGGAAGGTCAAATGGGTAACTCTGAAGTCGGCCATATGAACCTGGGTGCCGGTCGGGTTGTCTACCAGAATCTGACCCGTATAAACAAGGCTATTAATGAAGGTGACTTCTTTAGCAATACTGCACTTGTTGATGCATGCACTAAAGCTAAAGCTGGCAATGCCGGGCTGCATATTATTGGCCTGTTATCACCGGGAGGCATTCATAGCCATGAAGATCAAATCGAAGCAATGATTGATCTGGCCTTACAGCAAGGCTGTGAAAAAATATATCTGCATGCTTTGCTGGATGGCAGAGACACAGCTCCCCGCAGTGCTGCAGCCTCATTGGCAAAATTTTCCGCCAAACTGGAGAACTCAGGCAAAGGTCAAATCGCCAGTATAATTGGTCGCTTTTATGCCATGGACCGTGACAATCGCTGGGATCGGGTAGAGCAGGCTTACCGGGTAATAGTTCAGGGTGACACTGAATATCACTACGAAGATGCAGTAACTGCCCTGCAAGCTGCCTACAAACGGGGAGAAGATGATGAATTCGTGAAGCCAAGCTGCATACATGCCGCAGACAAAGAGGCTGTCAGCCTGACAAATGGTGACGCCCTGGTATTCATGAATTTTCGTGCTGACCGTGCCCGTGAACTGACCAGAGCTCTCACGGATCCTGATTTCTCCGGCTTTGCCCGCAAACAGGTCGTTAATCTTAGTGCTGTTACTACGCTCACCCAATATGCCGATGACATCATTGCCAACTGCGCCTTTCCCCCCATACCACTGAACAACAGTCTGGGTGAATATCTGGCTCAGCTGGGAATGTCACAATTAAGAATTGCCGAGACTGAAAAGTATGCTCATGTCACCTTTTTCTTCAGTGGTGGCCGGGAACAGGAGTTTGCCGGTGAAACCCGCATCCTTGTGCCTTCTCCCAATGTAACTACCTATGATCTGAAACCAGAAATGAGCGCCTATGAAGTATGTGAAAAGCTGGTAAATGCGATTAAAAACCGTGAATATGACGCTATTATCTGCAATTTTGCAAATGGAGACATGGTTGGCCATACCGGCAATCTGAACGCTGCCATACAAGCCGTTGAAGTACTCGATGAATGCCTGGGTATGATCACCGCTGCCATACTGGAAACAGATGGCGACTGCCTGATTACGGCAGATCATGGCAATGTAGAAAAAATGCAGGATGAAGTCACGGGCCAAAGCCTCACTTCACATACCGATGGACCGGTACCTCTCGTATACGTTGGCAAGCAAGATATCAGACTCCTGCCAGATGGCGCATTATCAGATATTGCACCCAGCCTGCTTAAGTTGATGCATCTGGAGCCCCCTGTCGAGATGAGCGGACACTCCTTAATAGAATTTACATGAAAGGCTTTAACAAGAAATACTTTTTATTTCTTTATGTGAGCACTTACTTACTAAATGCACCTTATACTACAGCCCAGACTAATCCCTCACCGGCAGAGTTGGAAGCCCTTGCCCGTACAATAGCCAATGTTCAGGAGCAGATTGAGACTACTCGACTGCAACGAGGTTCTGTCGAACTGGATCTGGAAAACAATGAAAAAGCCATTCAGGATGCATCCCAGGCAATTGTCTTACTACAAAGCCAGATAAGCGAAGAGCAATTACGGCTTCAGGGACTGGAACAGCAGGGCGCGGAGCTGGAAAGCAGCAGGCAATCACAGGAAGTCCTTATTGGCCAGTATCTGCGGGCCGCTTACCAAAACGGCCGACAGGAATATCTAAAGTTACTGCTCAACCAGGAAAATATTGCCAGCTCTGCCAGAATGCTGCGCTATTATCAGTATTTCAATAATGCCCGTAGTGAAAAAATACAGGAATTTAAGAGCTTATTAGCGAATATCGAAACAATTAGCAGCGAAATTCAGGAAGCTACGGCAGAGCTGTTAATTCGACGCGACAGCTTGCTGGCTGAACAAAACACTCTCGAACAAAGACAGACAGAACGTCTGGCTCTCTTGCAGGAGCTGGATAATACACTTGCAGCAAGGGGCACCGAGCTTTCCCGACTGGAAGTGCAGTATGAAGAAATGACCCTGCTGATTGAAGAGCTTTCTCGGGCCATAGTAGACCTCCCTCTAGGTTCACAGGGACAGGATTTTTCATCTCTCAAAGGAGCTCTACCCTGGCCTCTTGAAGGACCCATGCTGAATGCTTATGGGGTCAGTTATGAACTGGGGGATCTGAACTGGGAAGGTATTACAATCGCCGGCAGAGCCGGAGCCGAAATTAAAGCCATTCATCATGGGCGTGTCATTTATTCTGACTGGTTTTCCAACTCAGGGCTGCTCTTGATAATCGACCATGGTGATGGTTATATGAGTCTCTACGCCCACAATCAATTGCTATATAAAGAGGTAGGCGAGTGGGTTACCAGTGGAGAAATTATCGCGGCAGTTGGAAATACAGGCGGTCGTGATGAAAACGGAGTATATTTCGAAATTCGCTATAACGGCAAAGCGCAAGACCCAATAAACTGGTTAGTAAGACGCTAAAAATTTGGTAACGCCTATGAACACTTTCCGACTTGCATTCGTCACTAAAATTACAACGACCTTATATCTGTGTTGTCTTTTGCTTGTGCCAGCTATGGCACAAACTGAACAGGCCACAGGCAGCACTGAAAATCTGCCCCTGCCCCTTGATGAAGTTCGTATTTTTACTGAGGTGCTGAATCGTATCCGCAATGCCTATGTTGAACCTATTGATGACAAGACGCTGCTGGAAAATGCCATCAAGGGCATGCTCGCCGGGATAGACCCACACTCAAGTTATCTGGCAAATGATGATTATGATAATTTGCAGGAAATGACCACCGGGGAATTTGGTGGTCTTGGCGTCCAAGTCGGGGTTAATAACGGCTTCATCACTATTATAAGTCCCGTTGATGGATCCCCGGCAGATCGGGCTGGCATCAAAGCTGGTGACGTCATAATTAAAATTGATGATACCCCGGCCACTGATATTAGCCTGGAAGAAACTACTGACTTAATGCGCGGAGCACCAGGCACCGATATCGTGCTGACCATATTGCGTGAAGGAGAAGCAGAAGCATTCCAGGTAACGGTTACCCGTGAGGTCATCACAGCCAACAGTGTCCGCTCTCGCTTTCTGGAACCTGGCTTTGGGTATATACGTATCTCCCAGTTTGTCACTGGTACTGGCAGGGAAATTAATACCGCCCTGGAAAATTTCCATCTCAGTGATACAGAATTGCAGGGAGTCATTCTGGATTTACGCAATAACCCGGGTGGCGTACTGCAGGCTGCAGTGGACGTTGTCGATGCCTTTATTTCAGAAGGGCTTATTGTCTATACAGAAGGTCGGGAAGAAAGTTCTTATACTCGCTTCGAAGCAACACCTGCCAATCCAAGTCGGGGAGTCGCACTGATTGTTTTAATTAATGAAGGCTCAGCATCGGCATCCGAGGTTGTAGCAGGAGCCCTTCAGGATCAGGGTCGTGCAGTAATAATGGGCACTCAGAGTTTTGGAAAAGGTTCAGTGCAAACCGTCTTGCCCCTGACCAATGATCGTGCGATCAAATTAACTACTGCTCTGTATTACACACCTAATGGTCGATCCATACAGGCCAGGGGCATTACTCCCAATATCATTGTCAGGCAGGGCCGGGTAACCGCACTTCCTGCCAACCTGAGTACCTATCGTGAGCAGGATCTGGACGGACATCTGGTTAACGAAGATTTACTGGGCACAATTCCGGAAGTACTCGATTTGACCGGGGAGCAGATTATCGTTGGCGATTATCAGCTTAATGAAGCCCTCAATATTCTCAAAGGTCTGAGCTTGCTGCGTGCCCAACCTTATTAATTAGAATAAACACCAAGCGCCTTTATTAACTTCAACGAAGCATCACTGAGCGCTACAAATTATTAAAGCGTAATGAGCGAAACTAAGACGAGGCAAAGTTAATATTTAATGAAGGCGCTTACATAAACAGTAAGCAACTGAATGAAATATTAACTTTAACGAAGTATTAGTGAGCGCAATAGCTTTAAGAGCGCAACAGCTTTAACGGACGCAGATACCTTGAGCCGCCATATACCTTTTCGCTTCCGGAATACTGTACTCCCCAAAATGGAAAATGCTGGCCGCCAATACGGCATCGACCTTTCCTTCCACGATACCATCCACCAGATGTTGCAGATTACCGACACCGCCGGAGGCAATAACCGGAACTGTAACGGCTTCACTTATTGCCCTGTTCAGAGCCAGGTCAAAACCGTTTTTGGTTCCGTCACGATCCATGCTGGTCAGTAATATTTCGCCGGCGCCGTAAGACACCATACGCTTAGCCCATTGCACTGCATCCAGGCCGGTTTCTTTTCTGCCGCCATGGGTAAAAATTTCCCAGCGTAACGGCTCACCTTCCAGTGAGACCTGCTTGGCATCAATGGCAACCACTATACATTGTGAACCAAACTTTTCTGCCGCTTGCTTTACAAACTCCGGATTAATTACCGCGCTGGTATTAATGGCGACTTTATCGGCACCAGCATTCAGCATCAGCCGAATATCTTCCAGTGTCCGTATTCCTCCTCCAACTGTTAGCGGAATAAATACCTGACTGGCGATTGCTTCTACGGTATGAATTGTTGTCTCGCGGTTATCGCTGCTGGCCGTAATATCCAGAAAGGTAATTTCATCCGCACCCTGATCGCAGTAGCGCTTAGATACTTCGACCGGATCACCGGCATCCCGGATATCCAGAAATTTAACGCCTTTCACGACTCTGCCGTTTTCACAATCAAGACAGGGAATAATTCGTTTCGCCAGACTCATGATTCAGCACTCACTGTTCACCATCCCAAGTTAAAAAGTTCTTTAGTAACTGCAAACCACAGTCCTGACTTTTTTCCGGGTGGAATTGCACTGCAAAGATATTTTTTGCTGCTATTGCGGAACAAAAGGTAAAGGGGTAATCCGTTTCACCTGCTATCGTTGCCGAGTCATTTTTAGAAGTATCAGGTTTCACATAATAGCTGTGCACAAAATAGAAACGGCTCTTATCTTCAATATCCTTCCACATGGGGTGAATCTGTGTTTGCTTAACTTGATTCCAGCCCATATGCGGGACTTTTAACTTTTCACCATTCTCATCAGTTTTATCGTCCTTGAAACGCTGCACTTTGCCGGGAAAAAAACCCATACAATCCACGCCATTATTTTCTTCAGAAAATTCCATCATGGCCTGCATACCAACACAGATACCCAGGATTGGTTTTTGCTGTTTGGCTTCTCGCAGGAGTTCATCAATTCGCAAGCGTTTAATTTCTGACATGCAGTCTCGCATAGCCCCTACACCCGGAAAGATCAAACGATCTGCCTGACGAATTTTGTCTGCATCCGCGGTAATCGCTAATGAAATATTTTCCCCGACATGCTCGAGAGCCTTCCCTACTGAATGGAGATTCCCCATACCGTAATCTATGACTACAATTTTATTCTTCAACTTTTTTATTCAACTTTTTTTTCAACTTCTGCAGAAAATTCAATAACGGGATCTCGTATAGAAACTTTGCCAATAAGCGTTAGGAGCAAAGCTGAAACGAGGCAAAAGCATTAGTGAGTGCAATAGTTAAGATCAGAGACTTCCCTTCGTTGAAGGGATGGTACCCTGCATACGCGGATCAGCTTCCATAGCCATTCGCACTGCCCGACCAAAAGCCTTGAAGACAGTTTCAATCTGATGGTGAGCATTGTTACCTTTGATATTATCGATGTGCAGCGTTACCTTGGCATGATTCACAAAGCCCTGAAAAAACTCATAAAACAAATCGACATCAAAATCTCCTACTGTACCGCGCACAAAAGGGATCTGATACTCAAGACCGGGACGGCCAGAAAAATCAATAACCACTCTGGATAATGCTTCATCCAGAGGCACATAGGCATGTCCATAGCGCCGGATACCGGTTTTATTGAGTGCTTTATCAAAGGCCTGTCCGAGTGTTATACCTAAATCTTCAACGGTGTGATGAGCATCAATTTCAAGGTCTCCCTTGGCAACAATTTCCATATCGACCAGGCCATGACGTGCAACCTGTTCCAGCATATGCTCCAGGAATGGCAGGCCTGACTGTATTTTAAACTTACCACTGCCATCCAGGTTGACACTAACTGTAATCCGGGTTTCATTGGTATTACGTTCTACCGTTGCCGTTCTTGGCTCAGCCATACTAGCCTCTATGGTTTTGATCAGTTTGACGGAAAAGGCTGATTATACTGCCAATAGGCTTTTTATTGTGAAAAAAAGGCCAACAAACATTACACTTGCTCCCGATGTCTACTTCTACAAAAGCTCGGCAAAATCCCTTTAGTGAAGCAGTTTTAAACTGGTTCCAGGTGCATGGCCGCAAAAATTTACCCTGGCAGCAAAATCCAAACCCCTACCGGGTCTGGATATCAGAAATTATGCTGCAGCAAACTCAGGTTTCGACGGTTATTCCTTACTATGAAAAGTTTATGCTAAGTTTTCCTGATATCAAGCAACTGGCGCTGGCAGAAAGCGACAAGGTACTGCACCATTGGACTGGTCTGGGTTATTACGCCAGAGCCAGAAATTTACATAAAACAGCCCGACTCATTCATCATGAACACAACGGGGTATTTCCCTCCAGCTTCGAAGGATTAATCGAGTTGCCGGGGATTGGTCGATCTACTGCAGGTGCAATTATCGCTTTAGCGGGTAATAAACGTGCCGCTATTCTCGATGGCAATGTTAAACGGGTGCTGTGCCGCTATCACTGTATCGAAGGCTGGCCCCAACAAGGCCAGACTCTTGAGAAACTATGGGCGCTTGCTGAGCAACTCACTCCGCCTAATGACTGTCGGGATTACACCCAGGCAATGATGGATCTTGGTGCCACACTTTGTACCCGTACAAAACCACAATGTAGTGCCTGCCCCTTGCAACTCACTTGTCAGGCTTACCTGAGCAATCGAATGGCAGAATTCCCGAACAAAAAGACAAAAAAACTGATACCACAAAAATCAACACAAATGATCATTCTTCACTCTCCTGACGGACAAAAAGTATTGCTGGAGAAAAGGCCCCCTCAGGGTATCTGGGGCGGCTTATGGAGCTTCCCGGAAATTCAGGAAAGCGACACCATTGATCACTTTTTAAGCAGTCACGGCTTTAGCGCCAGAGCCAAGCCTGTTCAGTGTGATGAAATTCGACACACCTTCAGTCACTTCAGACTCATTATCAAGCCTCAATTGCTTAGCCTGAGCAAGATGCCTGCTGCTATTATGGAGAAGCCTGACTGGCACTGGTATGATCTGGATAAGCCTTCGGAGCTCGGACTGGCAGCTCCGGTAAATACTTTATTAAAGAAACTGGGAAACAAATAATGAGCAGAACGGTTTTCTGTCGGAAATATCAAAAAGACATGCCGGCCTTACCGGTGCCTCCCTACCCTGGAGAAAAAGGGCAGGACATTTATAACAATATCTCCAAACAGGCCTGGGAAGAATGGATGCAACTGCAGACGCGCCTGATCAATGAAAAAGGGCTCAGCATGATAAAAGCCGAAGATCGGCAATACTTGACTGAAGAAATGGAAAAATTCTTTGCGAATGAAGAACATGACGAAGCTGAAGGCTACGTACCAGAGGACTAAAACGCAGACCTAATCCAATCTTGACTAAGAGGCCCCTCAACAGGTTTAATACGCGCCTTGTGTTGCAAGCCCAGGTAGCTCAGTCGGTAGAGCAGAGGATTGAAAATCCTCGTGTCGGTGGTTCGATTCCGCCCCTGGGCACCATTAGACAATCTCAGAAACTCCAAAATCCTCCTTAACTCCTTATTTTTATTAAATATATCCTATTTTTATAGTCTGAAAGCGTCCGAGAGAATCCGGGGGTATCCAGATATTGTAGGGGCATCTTTGGGGGTATATACTGTTTCTCAAAACCAGATACCCCCAAATTTTAAGTTATGTCTCTTACAGATATTCAATGCAGGGAAGCCTCCCTCAAAAAGAAAGACTACAAGCTAGGTGATGGCCGAGGTTTATACCTGCTAGTCACCAAGACAGGTAGTAAATACTGGCGTTTGAAATTTCGTTTTGCTCAGAAAGAAAAGGTTTTGGCTCTCGGCGTTTACCCGGATGTCTCTCTAAAGAAAGCCCGGGATAAAACCTATTTAGCCAAGCAGCAATTGGAAGAAGGTATTGATCCAACAGCGACCAGGAAAGCCCAAAAAATGTCGTTACTAGAAAAAGCTGCTAACAGCTTTGAAGTTGTCGCTTGGGAATGGTATGAAAAAGAACAAAATGCTTGGTCTCCTGCTCACATCAAGAAGCAAAAATACTTACTAGAAAGAAATCTAATCCCATACTTAGGGAAATATCCCATTACAGATATCACGCCTTTAATTTTGCTTGATTGCTTAAGACGGGCTGAATCCAGAGGGGCATTGGAAACTGCCAGACGTTTAAAGCAAGTATCCGGACAAATTTTCCGTTATGCCGTTGCAACTGGCAGAGCCGAGCGTGATCCATCTGCTGACTTGAGAGGCGCTTTAAAAACACCTCAAGTTAGGCACTTCTCTGCAATTACTGAACCCAAGAAACTGGGCGAACTCCTAAGAGCAATAGAAGGCTTTGAAGGTACGCCAACAGTTGCTATAGCACTAAGACTAGCACCCCTACTTTTTGTCCGCCCTGGTGAATTACGTAAAATGGAATGGACTGAAATTGACTTTAAAACTAATGAGTGGAATATTCCAGCAGAAAAAATGAAGATGAATCAATCTCATTTAGTACCATTAAGCGAACAGGTTGTAGCTTTGCTAAAAGAAATAGAACCATTAACAGGCCATTGGCAATATGTTTTCCCAAGTGAACGAAGCAGAAGAAAGCCTATGAGTGACAATACACTCAATGCAGCCTTACGCCGTTTGGGCTATTCTAAAGATGAGGTAACTACTCATGGATTCAGAGCTACTGCCAGAACCTTACTAGATGAAGTTTTAGAATTTGAGCCTCACCTCATAGAACATCAACTTGCTCATGAAGTAAAAGACTCCTTAGGTAGGGCATATAACCGGACTAAACATCTTAAAAAAAGAATGAATATGATGCAGGTATGGTCTGACTATCTAGATACTTTAAAAGATATTTGAAAATAGACTGAGGTTGGCTTTCGTTAATAAGCAGACTATAAGATTGCCATCCAATAAAGCTACTTACTAGAAGTAGGCTACAAAGACTTATACGAACTCCTGACCAACTGGTTCGAAGCCTGTTATTCTATTCCTAAATAATTATTCTAAATCAACCAGTTAAGTTCAAGCAGTGTCCCATTGTTATAGACTCCCCCATTTCATAACCTATTGATTTTATTAGGACACATTCATCTCTATGGGACAACTTTGTTAAGGGCTGCTTTCGGCCAAAAGCGGTCATTAAGGATTTATAATATTACGGAATATGACCATGAGTTTATTAATCTGTAGCGAAACAATAGAAACGCCCACTGCCTCCAGTCATAATTAAATCTTGTTGACTGCATCCAATAGATGGGTGAGCTACATTCCATGGAGATAACCCTGGCTCCAATGAAAGACGATCACCATGACCCAACATTGCGCTACCTTCATCAGAAGAAGTCCAGTTATTACAGGTTCGATCCTCTCCAACAGGAAAAGCTGTACCATCAGGTTGAGAGCCTGTCAGAATATCATGTTCGACAATTGTCTGAAATTCACGAGGGCGGGGGTTCCCATCAGCGCCCAGACTAACAGAAGGAACTGCATTTCCATGTTCATCAAGACCTACTTCCACACTAATTTTATTTCGGTTTTCATCATGTAACTCATTTAAATTTCTAGCAACGATGACACCATTAGTGTTATACCAAGGCCCAGCACCGATTCGATCTCTTGCATTTACAGCATTTTGCCCTTGAGTGCTTAAATATGCTCGCCAAGTTTTATCACCAGCACCTGCAACTGCAGCTAAGGCTTGACAATGAGCATCGGCACCTACTAAACCACCTAAATTTGCTCCTAACCCTAACCCTGTACTAGTGATAAAAAAGCTCATTTCTTGAGCTACTACATTACTGGTTCCAAATAAACAGGTTAAAGTAGCCACTATTACTAATCGTATTTTATTCATTCCTAATTCTCCAAAATTGCACTTACACAATTCATTAATTTTCAATTACTCGGTTTAGACATCTCTCTTTTTGATTAATCAAAGTCACCTTCCCATACGAAGTCACCATCGATAACTTCAAGGCTCTGCATACGCAGACGATGATCTTCAGAATTACGTCCAGGCTGACCGGAAATACGTACCTGGTCACCAGGCTTCAGGCTTGAACGGTCAACAGATCCAGCCAAAGCACTTGCGCCACCCCATTCAACAGCCCAGCGCTGGTTTTCACCTGTTTCCTCATCAGTAACCATTACATGGACAAATGAATGTGGATTACGGAATAAGAACTGCACCATAGTGCCTTCGATAGTCGCTGTCTCATCCATCACATAAGTTGCTGGAAATGAGTGATGAGCATTACTTACACCAACTGCAAACATAATAAACCCTAAAGCCAGAACAAATTTGCAATGGAACTTAAGTTTACTTTTTATCATTTTCAATCTCCTTAGTAGAAAATATACTTGCTGTTCAAAAGACTTTTTAAATTTGCCTTGTTTATTAATAACAACACTTTCTTATTTCTTAAATTTAATAATTTATTGACGTTCATTCTCGTGCATAACAAAACATTCTTGAGGATTCCATTTTGAATCATCTTCTTCTTTCATGAAGTGCATAGTGGTCACCCATGGCTCCACAAGATAGACAGGGTCTTCAACGATAATAGTATCTACAAACCAGCTATTACCATTTGGTGTTTCAAAAACATCAAAGTACTCAGTAACTTTAGTTTGATCGCTGTGTGGAATACCATTTTTACGCAAGTAACCTGACACAAGGTTAGTTGTTACTGCTTCTAATGACAGAGTGTTTATACCAACTGCTTCGGTTTGCCCAAGGCGCAAGCCATTAAATATTGCAGGAGCGGGAGCGTCTTCCCATTTTGCCAAGGTATACCCTTGTCTTGATGCAGCACCCATTGGAACTGCTTTATCAAAATTAAACACGCGCGTTTGCATACCAGCATCAAATTCCATTTTTAGAGTCAGGTCGTCTTCCCAATCAATTTTTATGCGGCCTGGTCTATGCATAATGGATGGTGCTCCGTAGGCAATACATTCATTGCCAATATTTGCTTCGGGGTACCAGGCCATCGCCACTTCCCTGGCCGCTTCATTTTCCGGGATGTTGGCAAAGTCACCAATTAAAGGCGTTGTCATACGCCAGCGCCAATCTTCTGAAACAATAGAGACCCAGGTGCCTGTCAAATCTATAGGTGCACCTTCTCTACCCGGTATGGTTCCAACTTCTCTTTCTTGTATTGACGAAATAGAAAATTGGGCATTTGCTAAAGCCGAAGTAAGGCCAAAAATCAGAATAGATATATAAATTGCTTTGGTAAATTTCATGTTTTACTCCATTTCTTCTATAAGGCTTTGATAGATAGAGGTAATGAACTCTTCAGTTGACGGTCCGCCTCTTGAACTACCATATTCAGTGTCATAATCCAAAGCAGGTTCACTATTAATGATTTGATTTAAACTCAAACCTTGGGCTATCTGGCTTTGAATTCGGTCTCTGACGATGACCAACATATTGCGATATTCAACAACATCAATTTCATCACCAATACGGCCATGTCCTGGAACTACATATGTACCACCTTCAGCATTAGGACCTGGAATCATAAGTTGTATCGTAAAATTCAGTGCATCAATAAAACCATTAACACTGCCGCCATTTTCAATATCAATATCAGGATATTGCCCCTGAACGAGAAGGTCTCCTAAACTGATAACATCCGAAATTCTAAAGAAAACAATACTGTCACCATCTGTATGTGCATTTGGCATATGGTAAATAGCTATGCCTTCATCATTCATATAAATATCAAATGATGGGGTGAAATAAGTCGTCGTTAGTGTCAGGCTTTCGACATCATTTTCAGAAAGGTAGAAGCGATTAAGTACATTTTCATGAGCGAGTAGCGACACACCTCTCGTATTACCAGCCAGGACCACACCCTGGTCTTCACCTACGCTGTCAAAAGAGTTAGTACCAGTGCCACCAAATCGGTTGAAGTCACCAAATCCTCCAAAACCTTGGTTCTCTATTAATTCATTCCCAGCTACGTGAATTGGATCAAGAGCTGTAGTAATTACTTGGCGAATAGGGGACATTGATTTCTCACGAATAAGCGACACCATCTCCCTGACATATTCTGGCGCTGGCGTGTCTACAAAAACTATTGCTTCATCGCCAATTTGGACAGTGACATTTACATCAGCACCTGCCAGCACATAGATTTGTCCTTTTACATGAAACAAACTAAGTGTTTGATCCATTTCGGCTGCATTCAAAGATGAAAATATAAAAACAAAAAATAAAGATATTCTCTGCAGGCTAGATTTGAAAAATATAAACATAAATTTACTCCACAAGTTGAAATTATTACTTTGAATAATTTGACTTACATACACTCTTCGACACAAAACTCAGCATCGCCAACAGGAGTTTCCATGATCTCCATGTACTCGGGGTACATTGTTTCGATTCCTCCACGAACTCCTGAATAAGGAAGTCGGTAACGTTCAGCAAATTCCAATAACCAAGGGTTCTGACCAGGTAAGAAATGTGGAACAGTTTGGCCTAAAGCATTCACAGGTATTTCTTGTAAGGGCACGCATGCGCTAGCAGGACCCTGTCTTGCAGAAGCATCTCTTACCCAGGATTGGCTTCTCACCATAGGTTCAGTGAAAAATGCTGGGTCGTCTATAACGGTGACAACCGTTAAATAATCACCGTGCATAACCCAATGTTCAGTAGCTGTTCTTTCACTACTGGCAGCTATTCCATTGCGGCGTAAATAACTCTCTTTAAAATCAGTTGTATAAATGTTGAGCATATTGCCATCGAAATTTCCGGTGGAGAATCCTTGGAAAGTATGAGGAGCTATATCAGATGGACGTTCAGGGTTATTGAGCCAAATCGTTCTTTCCATAGCCATGAAACCAATACGAGTTTTAAATGCAATAGGTATTTGAGTATTCGGGTCAACTACCCTCTCGATTCTCAAATCTGCCGCGCCTCGCATAGAATAATCGCCGCCATGCTGCCTACAAATATATTCACTGACTACGGAAATACGATTCGGATTGTAGCTATCACCACGTAATCTTGCGGCGTCGTTAATAGGCATACCCGAATAATCGGCTAAATGAGGCCCAGGAATTCTCTCGGGTAAATCTTCATGGTATAGCGGTCGCCAGTCGCCGGAAAAATCAACTTCTTGAGCAAATAAGCTAGGACTGAACAATAAAATGGCAATTAAGCCATGTATTGTGATTAAGGAAGTTTTGCGAGAATTCATACATCTTACCTCTGATTTTATAGTTACAAGATTAATTGAACGTCGTCTTTAAACGCTTTTGTATATCTTGAGGCTCTTAATAATTATTTATACGATCGTACAAATATAATTTTAGACGTACGTCCAAATAAATGTCAATATTTATTTTTAGTTGTTGATTATAAAAGATTTATTTTCATTAATAATAATGGTACAATCGTATAATATATTAATATTTGGAGCATCAGTTGGTAAAAACTAAGCAAAAAAAAGCTCAAAACGAGAGCAATGTTACGGAAACTGCATTTTTAGATGCTGCTGAAATTATTTTTAGTGAGAATGGGTATGCTGGCGCTTCCATGCGCGCTATAGCCAAAAAAGCTAATGCTAATTTAGGTACTCTTCATTATTATTTTGGTACTAAAGAGGCGCTGATAAAAAAGACTCTTGAGCGTAGATTAAAGCCAACCTTTCAAATATGTTTACAAGAACTTGAAGCCTGCTGGCCAGAATCTAACAAAGAAAGCCCAGATATTACTCAGGTTCTCAATGCTTATATAAAACCAATTGTTGATTTGAGCAATGACGTTAATCCAGAATTCGACAATTTGATGTTAAGAACACTTAACGACCCATCAGATCAGATAAAGAATATTTTTGAACCGATTAAAGATGAAATTGTATTTCTGTTCATAAGATTACTAAAGAAGTGCAACAAGGATCTTTCTATAGAGGAATTTTATTGGCGCTTGGTTAGTGTATTAGGCAGCACGGAATACATGTTCACAAAGCGTTCATATTTAACACGTTTATCTTATGGCGAATTCTTACCCGATGATTCTGACCAAGGCATAGAAGAAGTAATCTACAATTTGTCCATTATGTTCATGGCTCCTTCTATAAGAGACAAACCAAACCTCGTTAAATGATGATAACAATGTAAAGACACGATTCTAATTTTTTAAAAACCTGAAAATAATTTGTCTAGTCTGACTGGAGGAGAAATGTCAAAAAACAGCTCAAAAGATTTAAATCTAGAGCCTGCTGCCGGTAATGGCTTGTTACACCGTAGAGTTTTTTTGAGCCGTAGTGCCGCCATGGTGGGAGGGCTAGGATTACTTTCTGCACAAGCAAGCAAAGCTGACACTTTGGAGGTCCCCCCTTGGATGCTAGAACCTGGCGCTCATATGAGTGGATACGGGCAACGCTCTGAGTATGAACAAGGCACTCAACGTATCATTGGAAGCCCACCTGGGTTAATAGGCAATGGTGTTTCCTTTACTCCACTGGAGAAGCTGCATGGCACAATCACCCCAAATAGCCTTCATTTTGAAAGACACCATAGTGGTGTACCTAATATCAATCCTGATGAACACAGGCTGCTTATCCATGGATTAGTTTCGCGCCCTCTAGTATTTACTATTGATGACCTAATGCGTTATCCAACAGTTACTAAAACCCAATTTCTTGAATGCTCAGGAAATAGTAGAGGCAATCTAGTGGAGCCTACTCCACAACAGGCGCCCTTGGGAGTCTTGCATGGCTTGGTGTCATGTAGCGAATGGACTGGTGTACCTTTATCTGTACTTATGGAAGAAGCCGGCGTTAACCCAGAAGGACGCTGGGTTTTGGCAGAAGGAGCTGATGCTGCTGCGATGAGCCGTAGTATTCCATTAGAAAAAATAATGGATGACGCGATTATAGCGCTTTATCAAAATGGTGAACGATTGCGACCTGGAAATGGGTACCCTATGCGACTTTTCTTGCCAGGTTGGGAAGGAAACATGTCGGTGAAATGGTTACGTAGACTGAAAGTTAATACAGGTCCAACCATGACACGTGACGAAACCTCTCATTACACAGATGTTCTTGCCAATGGCCGGTCACGAATATTTACTTTCCCTATGGGAGTCAAATCAATTATTACCAGCCCTTCTGTGGGTTTAAACCTGAATTCTGGCCCCGGTGTTTATGAAATTATTGGTCTAGCTTGGTCTGGTGCTGGCAGAATAACACGCGTTGAGGTATCTGCCGACAATGGCAATACTTGGGCTGAAGCTGCCATATCAGGCCCAGCTCTTGATAAATCTCTAACACGATTCCGTATGGCCTGGAATTGGAATGGAGGATCTGCGATTTTGAAAAGCCGAGCATTTGATGAAACCGGTGCAGAGCAACCATTACGTGAAGAGTTGATTAGTGAATATGGTCAACCTCGCAACTATCATAACAATGCAATTCAGGCTTGGAGTATTGAAGCTGCAAATGGAGAAGTGACTAATGTATACGCTTAAAAGATTGCTAGTTGTTCTGGCTATGTGCTGTTTTATGAATACTTTGCTAGCTCAAGAAAATCCAGAACTTGGTACAACCATAAGCGAGGAAGATCTAGCACCTTGGGATATTAGTATTCAGCCAAATGGAAGCGGTCTCCCTCCTGGTTCAGGTTCAGTGTCTGATGGCGAAGTGATCTATCAACAAAAATGCATTGCCTGTCACGGCGTTGAAGGTACTGAAGGACCATACGATGTGTTAGTCAGCAACCAACTACAACAAGTAAGAGCTATTGGTAGTTACTGGCCTTACGCTAGTACTGTTTTTGATTATATCCGCCGTGCAATGCCTTTTAACCTGCCTCAAAGTTTAACAGACGACGAAGTGTACGCTGTTACCGCTTACCTTCTCTATAGGAACGGCATTATTAGTGAAGACAGCATAATGACTGCCAATTCGCTTGCGAATGTTGAAATGCCTAATGAAAGTGGTTTTGACCTAGCTTACCCAACTGAGAAAAGCATGGAAGAGATGAGCGAATAAGCCCATCACATGTAAACTCTTTTTATGTTTGATACATCCAGTAATGTAGCTTACTAGAAATTTATTCAATGTTCGCTATTGGCCGAAAGCGGACGTTACCATTTCAATTAAATTGGTTTATTTCGTTTTATTTAATTCAAATTAACAGAACTCTTCAATACCCTATTATTCCCGAATTAAAAATAGTTTGTTAAACAATTTGTTCAACCAATTGTTAATCAGCCTATTTATCTAACTACTCGATCTCCAAATCCCTTATAAAGGTATTTACGTTTTATTATTGACTTAATTCCGATTAAATGTCTATAATTCGATATATCCAATATTGATAACTTTGTTTATATTATGAATCAAAACGTTTTATTACCATTAGAAGCCAAAAAGGCCAGACATACCTTGATGCTATCTCAGCGCATGGTGGCTAAAGCTGTTGATTTGAATCGTAGTAGTTATGCTCTATTTGAAGTGGGTAGATATCTATTAACTGAAAAAGAACAGTTATCACTTAAAAAGCATTTCGAATCGTTAGGTTATGCCTTTCCAGAAAAACCTGAAAAGAAGAAAACGCCTCTCCCTCAGTTCCGTACTATTAACGGGGTTGCTGTTCCTAATCGCATCAAAACTGAAAAGGCCAATAAAACGCTTAAACAAATAGCCCAAAATGATGCCTTTATTAAATCAAAAGCCAAGGAACTGGCTGTTCAACATTGGTTTACTGAAGAACCCAAACCTGAAATGGCTAACAAGATCATTGAATTGATGGCCTTTAACTATTGTCACCTTAGATGGCTAAGAGGTTTAGATGATTTACTTGGTAATGAGTACGCCGGAGACATAAAACCCGAAAACACCACAAATGGCGCACTGGTTAACCAGCGCCTTTATCGTTAGTTGGAGATAAGAAAAGATGAAAGCACAAAAGAAACACATTGCAGAACGTATTCAAAAAGCCCGAAAGGAGCTTGGTCTTACCCAAGCTGAGCTCGCTAAAAAGGCCGTTATCGGACGCAGCTCTCTGGTGCATTATGAAAATGCAGGGGCTGTTCCAGGAGGCTTAGAGCTGATTAAGCTCTCAAAAGTGCTTAAGGTCTCCCCTAACTATTTACTAAGCGGTTCAGAGACTTTTCTGGATTCTGGCAAACCTGAGCACATCCTGGCCACAGATAACCAGGATTTGATGATTGCCCGTATGTCTCTTTGTTTCATCGCCCTTGATAAACCGATAAGAGAAAAAATGTCAGAGCTCTTAGTCAGCATGGTGAAACAAAAACTTGAGGCAGCTGAATTTGATGTGTTTATGGCGCTTATGGATGAAATAGGAAATGCCATGAAAGGTAACGCTGCAGAAATGGAAAAACTATATGAAGAAATGTTCTCTGAAGCCGACTTTCCGGAAACCATTAAAAAGGTTAAGAAGCTAGAACAGGCACAGGAGAAGAGGGCTAAGTGAATCCACAATATAGAATTAAAACCTTATCTCCCAAATTAATTATGGAGGAACTATGATTACTAAAATATTAAGACTTAGAGATGTAATAAATTTAACAGGGCTATCACGCTCAACAATTTACGCTGAGATTGCTAAAGGAAACTTCCCAAGGCAAATTAGCCTTACAGGCAAGCGTAGAGTCGGTTGGCACGAAAGTTCGATTATTAAGTGGATTAAGTCTAGGCCATATGTTTAAAAACAACGGGGGTATATTTGGGGGTATCTCAAAATTTAATATATTAATTATCTTTATAAATCAATATTTTAAATAATATTCACGGTAGAGCCCCTGGCACCATCACCCTCTCAGCCTCTTGCTACATCTACATAAATTCGCCTGTATAAGCTGATTAATCTGCCTCTTTATTTCTGTTATCGGGCAGCACTTTATTCTTAGGGTCTTCAAGGCCACCGAATGCATTAAATAATGATTTGAAGAAAGTACTTAGTCCAAGCGTCATCAGCACGAACTCCTGATCAAACTTTTGCGCGGCACTTTCTTCCTGAAAGCTTTCCGATTCTTCCTTTATATCTTCAAATCGCAGGCGCTTGATACTTAAGTCTTCCACAATGCTACAGCTCAGGTGGCTATTCCATTGCACACCCAGCTGTTTAACGCGTTTGCCTGCATCCAGATGTGCCTGTATCTCATCACTAAGCAGATCCTGTCCTTTACAGCGAATAACATTACTGCCATCCAAGGGATTGAAGAGCTCGCAATCATCATGAATGTCGAAATTATCTGTGCCTTTTTGTTCTTTTAACCAGCGCGTCATGACATCACCTGGTGCACGCTTACTGTCTGGTAAGGCTACCGGGAAAGAACCCAGCGTATCTCTTAGTAAATTCAGAAACTCTTCGGCCTTTGGCGCACTGGCTGAATCAACAACCAGTAGTTTGTCTGAACGGCTGATATAGGCGTAAATACGAGTCGAACGTGTAAAAGCTCTGGGCAGCAATGATCCGTAGACCTGATCCTGAATCTCTCGCTTTTCTTTACGGTAGACTTTTCGCGCCTGTCTCAGTTCCAGTTCGGCTACTTTTTCTTCAGTTGCTTCTCGTACTACGGAAGCGGGTAATAATCGATCCTGCTTTTGTGCACACAACATAATGTAATCGCCAACGACGTGTGTGAGCATTGGTGCAGGCGAATCCTCTGCAGCTTCATCATTATCCAGGGCAGGCGCAGCACTGCCCAGGGGGCTTACCCAGCCAATTCGTGATTTCTCATAATTAGCACAGGGGATAAATGCTGAATCAGCAAGCTGTGATTCAAGATCTTCCAAAGGCAAATCAAAGGGTTGGGTTAGGCAAAATATACGGAGATTCTTGAACCACATAGAACTTGGGACCTGAGCTTAGTTAAGGCAAACAGCGGGGGCTGATTATGCAGCAAAAGCCATTGAATTAAAAACCTGTTATCGTTTTGGCCGTGAACCTGAAGAGAAACCAACAGGGTAAAGAAAATGGCATTGGAGCCTGGTAAGCAACTATTGCGATTTTTATAACACTGTTAATTGATTTTATTTCATTCATAAAGGAAGTCTCAGGAATGATAAACAGTCTTATCAGTCTGAGCCCTACCTTGTTACAATAAGCAATTAAAAAATACGGTTGTAGAAAGTAGTTCAGCCATCCTTTTAAAGATATGCCTTCAATTATTTCCATAGCTTAAATCACCTGTTTTTTCTCTCAGGCCAAATACTTTATTTATGACAGAACCAGAAAATTCCAACAACACACGACAATATGGAATCGGTATCGACTTTGGTACCAGCAACAGCGCCGCTGCAGTGTTTGATGGCAAGCAGATCACCATGGTCATGCTTGAGCAAAACAGCTCCATAATGCCCTCTGCGACCTATATCAGTCGCGATTTTGTTGCGCAAACCGGGCAGGATGCCATTGACACTTATATCAGCCAGAATCAGGGCCGGAAAGTAGAACTGAGTGTTGAAATCCTGGGCGAAGCCCGGACCAGTACCGGTCAGATGGACCCTTCCACCCGACTACCTGCAGAAGCAGAAACCAGTCTTGTCTATGGCCAGGCCTTTAATGATGGCAGCCTGCCGGGAAGGTTATTTCGCGGTACCAAGCGTTTACTGGGAACAAAAAGCAGTGATCGCATCATGGTATTTAATCGCCCCTTCAGGCTGGTTGCTCTTATAACACCAATATTACTGAAAATAGAAAAATGCATAAAACAGACTCTTGCTGACATCACCTCGATGCAAACAGTGAATATCGATACCAGTCATGCCTGTTTAGGACATCCGGTAAACTTTGAAGGTCGCGAGAATGATCATAATCAACTTGCTCTGGAGCGCCTCAGTGAGTCCTACCAGCATGCGGGCATAAGCACACAAAGCTTCTATCCGGAGCCTACCGCAGCGACATTGAGTTATTTCCATGCCAATCCACAGCATAAAAGTGAAGTAGTGCTTACCGTGGACTTCGGAGGCGGTACTTTGGATTTATGTATCCTGAAACGTCATGGAGTCTCATTCGAGGTAGTTGCAATTCATGGTGTAGCTTTGGGTGGTGATCATATTGATCAATGCCTGTTTAGAAAAGTGCTATTCCCATTGCTGGGCAAAGGCGAGAGATGGCGCAGGGAGGTCGAAGGTAAATTAATCGATACCTTTTTTCCTTTTGAGGATTATGAGGAATTACTCATCAACTGGACTGTCAGTTATATGTTAAATCAGAATAAATATACTACCCCTGTGATCGATCTGATAAAACAAGCTGGTGAAGGGGCTATAAAGTTTCAAAGACTGTATGAGCTGATAACACAAAATTATTGTTACCAGGTCTTTCAGGCCATCAAGGATTGCAAGGCTGAATTGTCAGAAAAGGAATCGGCCGTGTTAAATATTCCTGAAATCGACGTGGAATTTAGTATCGACCGCGCAGCCTTTGAAGTCATGATCAAAGACCAGCTTGTTCAGTTTAAACAGGCCGTCCAGGATATTTTGTTAAGTGCCAATATGCAGCCTGGCGAAATAAATCTGGTGTTGAGAACCGGAGGCTCATCTCTGATTCCGGCAGTGAAAAATATACTTGAAAATCAATTTCCAGATAAAGTGGTGGAACATGACCCCTTTACGAGTGTTGCAGCAGGCCTGGCGATCGCTGACTATTATTCCTACGGCCAGCCCTTGGGCAATAATAGTTAAAACATTGAACCTCGCACCTAATGATATTTGGCTTGAAAGTAACTTCAATTCAGCATTAAAAAACAGACTGCATTGATCGCATAACAATTATTGCTTTGGCATTGGCCAGCTTGCTTTTCTTTGTTTCAAAAGCCACTTTATTTCAGGGCATAACATCGACATACACGGTATCAACCGGGCCCATGCCTTTTATTTCCACCACAGCGGCCTCACCACGTGAACCATCATAATGAACTGCTCCGGCCGGATGAAACATGTGTCCTCCGGCACTAACTGCAGTAGTTTTACTCATATCATGGCTGGCATCTGTACCCGCATACCAGGTTCCTTCTATTACAGTAACGCTACGGTCCATGGTATGAAAATGCGGTTCACTCGTTACACCCGCCGGAAATCTGGCCCGATAAACATAAAAGCCTTCTTCTGCCGGATCACCTAAAATAATTTTTCGCTGCACTGACTGGCTGTTTTCTTCCCATTCAATTTCACCAGGTTGCGTGATTACAAAGCCTGGCTCCATTTCTGCGGCAGTGCTGTTGAGCACCGTTATAATTAATAGACCAAGTACTGATAATAAAAAACGTAGCTTCACCATAGGTGCTCCTTTTACAGGTTTATTATTGTTTACTACCCAGGGGCTGACGAGGGGGATTCACATGGAGTTTAGAGTACCAGATTATTTGGGGTCAAGGTCAGCATGGGGTAGTCGGGATGAATCATAAAACGCAAGAGCGTTATTGCGCCTGATCCATTCACGCGAATTTCATTTGTGTATGCGCCTCCCGGGCTGCTGCAATTCTGTACCCAGACTGTCGTGCTGCCTTCAAGGCTTGATGCAAATTCTTCGCATTCATGAAAGGCTATTCTTTCGCCTTCGATTAAATATTCCAAACCAGCATCTGATTCTACAATTCTGACTCTAAGTTCGTCTGGCAATATGCCTTCGATCCTGGTGACCTGCCATCCGTCAAAAGACACGATAACACCGTCATTATTCATAAAATTTGTCAGGCTTTCATTCGGAGGAAAAACCGGAATTACCCTGTAATCCTGGCCCGACCAGATCCCGGTCCAGGCAAGTTCCTCAAAGGATATAAATTCCGACTCTCTGTTCCAGATGGTACTTATCAGATCGAGCTGTGTTGAACTAAAGCTACAGCCTTGCAGACAGCACACTGCAATAATTAATCCCAGCACTTTTAGCTTTTTCATGCGCCTCATGCTCCGGGTACCATTCTCAGCCTGTAATTGTCCAGGGCATCATAACGACTCGAGCGTAAGTCGAACCACAAGGATGTTCCGAAACCCTCAAGGCGTTGCCCTCCATCCCTCTGAACTGAGCGAATCGAATTCGAATAGGAGGCCTTGGTATTGCCTGGTAAAATCTGATCCAGCGGAATTTTAAAATAGAGACCTTTATCAAAACTGCCTTCTCCAAAATCTTCAGAAGACACATTGGTAAATGTCGCAAATGCTCCTACCATCCAGCCATTATCAAAGGTTCTGCGTATCTCAATGGTTGCGCCCCGATCCTTTGCCAGATAACGGCCGACATGAATAGCGGCATCATAGTTATACCAGGGTGTTGCCCAGTAGGCGCTTAAATGACCCGTCACCACCGAATAATCCAGTAATTCGAAGTCCTTATCATAATCCCGCTGCTTCACCCAATTTACGTTAAAACCAAAAGCCAGACGAGAACTGAAGGGGCTGTAAAGAAACTCTGATCCTACGCCGGCATACATCTCCTCAAGGATACCTGTATAGCTACGATAATAAACATCACGTCCCAGATTGCCTTTTCTTTGTAAAAACAGGCTATCAATGCCAGTGTCTCCCTCTTTTAAATATCGTGCAATTTCGGTTCTGACATGCGGCAAGACCGAATTGGCAGGGCGCGTGATATCGTCAAAATCGTTGTGTATATCCAGAAAATAAGTTCCGTATAAACCAAAATAGTTACCCAAGTCTGCTGCAGCCGTGAGTTTCAGCATCGTCTGATAGCGCGCCGGTCTGTCGGGATCAAAGAGTGAGACCCGCATCGCCACATCTGCACCAAAAGCAACGTTGGGAATCCGGTATCTGGTTCTGCTTGAAGTTTCGGATAATGGCGCACCAGGAATAATGCTGATCAGATCTTCCTTATCCAGCCAGGTTCTTGGCTGATCACCAAATTGGCGCTGATAGCGAATGGCATTACCGCGCACGCCATCTTCATTAAGGATAACTTCGATTATTTGAATCTGAGGAGGCAAATGAATTTCGGCCAGAGTCAGAAAGCGATTAATGGCATCTGCCATCAGGTTGAACTGTTGATTGGATAATTCAAATCTGACTAGTTTCCCATCATCGGATACATATGCTGATCTGAGCAGCATCCCGGCCCCCTCAACATCTACCAACAGACGCCCATACCAGGTATTGAATTCTGCCCCTAAAGCAGTCTGTTGGGCCAGGTTGGAACTGACAGGTACCACAAGGTTTTGTGTTCTGCGTGGTGCCGCTGCCTTGGTATTAGCGGAAGCAGATATATAAAAACCGGTCTGATTTCCCTGTTGCCGGTTTATACCAAGAACCAGACCTGTAACCGGTTCCCATTCCACGCCATAACTGATTGGGTCAGCATCAGGAATGGTGCCAAAATTACGCTCTCTCTGGTATGAGTCCGAGTTGTATTCAACCAGAAAGCGCGTGTTCCAGTCTTCGAAGTCATAGGTAAGACCACCGAAAAGACCAATATCAGGCCCACTGAAAAAATTTTTATATGAGGGTTTACCTCCCAGGCCAATTTCAGCATCCCGGGTAGAGAACCTGTCTGAAATATTGGTTAGTGGATTACTGAATACAGACCTCTCGGCCAAGCGCCCCCAACCTGCCCCCATGGTGAAATCAAAAGCTCCGATGGATTTTGATGCAACGAGGTACTCACTTCCCCAGGCACCGGTGCCAAGAAAATCCCTGATACCAAGGGCTACCTGCGGGAACAGTCTTCTTTCTTCAATCAGCCTAAGCTTGACTTCGTAGCTTCTGTCATAAAGGCCATCGCCTGAGCCGGCCACTTTATCGGGATTAAAAATGGTGTAGCGAAAGGTAGACTCAAACCAGGGAGTAACTTGGTAATTTAATGAATAGATATCTGCAACAGTCTGACGGCTCATGGCAAACTTGAATTCACCATCCTCCATCATCCTGGCGCTTGGAATATCGATAAGACCGGTAGTTCCAAAATCCGCAGCAATCGCTCCAGCCGAGAACAATACAATCAATGCAGAAACGGAAGAAGAGAGTAGTCTAATCTTGGAGTTCATTTTTGAGTTTTACCATTTAAGGTCAATAGTAAACAAGCCTTTCCTGCAGACAAAAAAAAGGCGGCAAAGCCGCCTTTTTCATGTTTTTTGCTACTAAAAATAGATTAGTTAGTAGTTGTAGTTGTGCTGCTGCTGCCGCCAGCAGTAGAAGTTGCAGTAGTAGCAGTAGATTGAGTAATTGGTAATGTGTTTCTGGAATCATCATTTGCATTGTCAATGCTATAGGCAGCAAGACCAACGACAATGATACCACCGACAACTGCCACTGGTGTAGCAACGCCAGCAATAGTGCCAGCCTGTGCGTTAGCATTAACAGCCGGGAACACAGCCATTGAAACTGACATGATTGCAATAATTAATTTTTTACTAAGAATCCTCACGATTTCTCTCCTTCAACTATAGATTAATACAGTAATTATTTAGTTAAAAAGCGTTAATCCGCTTCCAAGCATCACCTGTAGAGGGATGTTGGCAAGTTTTTCAGGAAATGTCTATATCTAATTTGAAAAAATGACGCTTTCTTCATGTTTTTGCACAATAAAAGCATTTTTGCTTTCAGCAGCTTTAAGTAGACAGTTCTCATAATCTGAGCCCGCATTTTAATGCATTGAATGCCGATAAGGCAATTGCAAACTTTACGGAGTCACCGTATGTTGGCGCAATGATGAAACAGCCGTCAGCAACTCGAACTTTAGCCAGAGAAAGCAGGCAGATAACCTACACAGGGTTTCTGTTACTCATTGTTTTTACAATGTTTTTCCAATATATCTGGCCTTTCAGCAAAGCTTTACAATGGGGTCTGCAGTCTGGCCTTATTTGGCTATGGGTTTTAAGTCGTGTACATCAACAACTGGAACTGAATCGCGCCTCAGTGCAGCAAGCAGTTTATGATCACTTGGGTTGGGCGAATCGCCTCACTATTCTTAGAGGCTTCTTAATTGCTCTTTGCGGCGGGTTCATCTTTCAAAGCAATTTGAGCAAAATTATCCTTATATTACCTGCACTTAGTTATTTTTTTGCTGCGATTATCGATCGAATTGATGGCTATATAGCTCGCAAAAGTCGCCAGGAAAGCCTGTTAGGCACAAAGCTTGACATCGAATATGACGCCTTGGGATTGCTGATTGCTCCAATCCTGGCGGTCTGGATAGGTCAAATTCACTGGACTTACCTGTCAGTCAGTCTGGCATATTACCTTTTCCAATGGGGGCTCTATTGGAGAAAACGTCAGGAGCTGCCTGTATTTCAACTACCTGTGAATATGTCACGCAGGGCCATCGCCGGTTTTCAAATGGGGTTCCTGGCCGTTGTGTTATGGCCAATTTTGGCACCTCCAGCAACTATCGTCGCCGGGGCCGCCTTCATGCTCCCCTTACTGATCGGTTTTTTAATAGACTGGCTGACCGTTAGCGGCCGACTTAATCTGGATTCGGACAAGTCCAAAGCTTTTTTTGCTCAGACACATATATTGATACACAATATTTTATTACCGGCTTTAAGAATCATGATCCTGGCCTTGTTATTGTTGACACTGGGTTCGAACGCTGTCTTTAGCAGCCTGGTTAATGGAATCGAGTTTGGCAACCTAATCCAGATTGTAATCCTGCTGTTTCCAGCCCTGATGATTCTATTTGGCTTGAACGGCCGTCTTTTTGCTGTAATTCTTAGTTGTCTTTTAGCGTGGTTTTATCTTAGCTACCCAATGCAAATACATGATGCGCTGTTACTTGCTGCAGTAATTTGGATCATGCAACTGGGAACCGGAAAATATAGTTTGTGGCTTTGGGACGATAAGTGGGTCAATCGATATGACGGCGCCTGATGTCTAAAAATAAAATTGTAATAGGACTCGCCTGGCTTCTCGCACTGCTACTGACAGCTTTCCTGATTCGCAATATTTCGTTCATGGCAATTCTGGAAAGTATTGCTAAGTTGAGCCTTGCTCAGTGCCTGCTCTGGCTTACAGTAAATCTGATTATTATTGGTATCTTTGTCCAACGCTGGTCCTGCCTGGCAAAGGGGATTAGGCAAAATATCGGGTTTTTAAATTTATTTATGTTACGGCAGGCTGGACAAAGCATTAGCTTTATCACTCCGGGGCCGCAGTTCGGCGGGGAACCCCTGCAGGTTTATCTGTTATGGAAAAAGTTTTTCATTGCCCCGGCCAAGGCTGTATTACTGGTAGCTACCGACCGATTCTTTGAGCTATGGATTAACTTTGCAGTCTTGCTTTTAGGCGTGTTTTTTTTACTGTTTTCCGAGTCTGAATTACTCAACTTATTCACAATAGCCTGGATTTTAGCAAGCCTTATATTCCTGCTGAGTATTCTGGCATGGGTGTTTATAAAACAAGGAGACAAAATCGAGCGCATGGTCGATAGTCTGGCTGAGAAATGGCTGCATAGCTCCCGGCTTGCAAAGATGACTGTTCACTGGGAAGTATTTAATAACTCATTGCGTCTCTTGTTAAGCGATACAAAAACCTTGATTTCAGCCTTGTGTTTTTCGATAAGCGGTTGGCTGCTGACCTTTGTAGAACTTTATCTTGTCCTGAGTTTTTTTGACATCACACTGAGTATCAATAATTTTATTTTCCTGATGGTTGTGATGAGGCTGGCGTTTTTACTGCCACTACCTGGAGGGATTGGTACACTGGAAGCCGCTGTAATTTGGAGTTTTAGCTCCATGGACTTATCGATCTCTGTTGCGGCCGCAGTGCTGGCACTGATAAGGTTTCGAGACATTCTGGTTCTTGCGGCAGGCTTATACTGCCTAAGAGTGCTTCAAACCAAAACAGTCCCGGTTGCTTATTTCCAGCATTAACTGGCCCTTGGCATTTTGCTCTGAACGCTGCGCAAGCCAGACATCCAGTCCAGGCAGACCATCTAATGCCTTATGGATCGTTTCAAGAATATTTTCAATAAATTGTCGGTCATCAATGCCAAGCAGCCAGTTTGACTCCCCGTCCACAACAGACTTACAACCATAGTTTTCCAGACACTTGCTGAGTCCTAAACCGGTTAAGCTTGGCTGCCAGGTCAGGGTCGGGAAACGCTTGTCCATATCCGCATGATAAAGCCGGCTGATCTCATCATCCTGTTGATGCCGGGGCTCAAATTTTGTCTCTCCGGAAAAATTCAGGCTGAAAAAATAAGCTCCCTGTGGCTGCAACTTTTTTAAAATGTCCGGCATGATGATTGGAACCGGCAACAAATCAACTACGGCATGACTCAGCAAGAGATCGAAACTGTTATCCTTGAACAAGCCGGTGATATTTTCAGCACTATCTACAAGCCATTCAATGGTTAAATTTAATTCATCACCGACTATTAACCAGATTTCTGGAGCAAGTATTTTGAAACTTAGCTCATGACTTTCTGACCAATCCCGCAAGCGAAGTTTTGCAGCGTCCTTAAACGACGCCTCTGGTTCAAGGGCAATATAATGACATTTACCCAGTATTGATGAATCCAGCAGTCGCTCTATCATCGTGCCAATACCAGCACCGATCTCAAGTACACGTAGATTCCCAGTCTCACTTTCCCGAGATTTTACCCAGCCGGAAAACGCTTCCCAAACTTCCTTGTTCAGACTCCTGTCGTCGATAACTTTTTTTACATCAAGATAATTAATGTAATCAAATAATTCATCAATCACTGAGGTGCTCCCTGGAATCAACCAGCTGCAGTAAAAATTGCCTTATATTGTTAATACTGTCTTCCCAGCGAGGGTGCTGCAAATAACTTTGCCTTGCATTTTCTGAAAATTCAGCAAGTAATTTTGCATCCTGCTTTAGCACTTTAATATGCTTGGCTAAAGCATGACTATCCTCAGCAGGAACTAAATAGCCGTTGTTATTATTTTCTACTAACTCCTTGGCACCTCCTTCATAAGTTGCAATGACCGGCAAAGCAAACTGCATTGCTTCCAGATATACAATTCCATAAGCCTCATTAACTGAAGGCAGGACAAATAAGTCATGCTCCTGATAAAGTTGAGCCAATGCCGTACCACGTATGGGGCCGTAAAATTTTATTTCGTTTTCCAGTTGACTGTTTTTAATATATTTCAATTGCGCAGCCACATAAGCCCGATCAATATCCGTTCGCCCAACTACAGAAAGCGTAATGTCCTCATCGTTTAGTAAATACAAAGCTTCCAGCACGACATGCAAGCCTTTTTGCTTGCTGATATTAGCGACAAAAAGAATTTTTAGCGCCTTGCTATCAACAACTTTATTTTGTGACCTGACCCTGCCGAAGTTGTCGCCACAGGGCACTGCAACTATATTGGCCGGCAATCCGGTATCAAGTAACTCCCTGGCTTGTAGTTTCGTGTGTTCACTATTGAAAATCATTGCATCAACGGATTTCAAATACAGCCTCTCAATACTTTTGTACAGGACTCTTTTAAAAGCCGGCGCAGGAATGGAAGAGTGAAGCAGGTGAACAAGAGAAACTATCGGGCAGTTTAGCAACTGTTTGAGTTTGTGATTAATCCTGAAAACAGAAGGGTGAATTAACTCATCCTGAATCAACACATCCAGTTCAAGATCATTTAATTCCACCGGGATAGTATTTGTAGTTAGTGCTTTTATATATGAACTTTTCTTTAAGCTGAAAAGAAAGACTTCATCATGTTGCAGGCGACAATATTCAAGCAGCTTTCGGTCATACAGGTATCCACCACTGAGCGTATCAATGTCGCCATATAGCATTAAGCCTATGCGCATAAAGACCTACTTTATAGTGCTCAAACTGTCTTTATAAGCCGCCCAACAAGTGGCATTTTCCCATAACTTAATTTCCAGAATTCCATCTCCTAAGGGTTTTATCCGTTCGATTATTTTCTGCCAGATTATGCGGCTGAAATGTTCCAGGCTGGGATTTAACCCTGCAAATTCAGGCAATTCATTTAGCATTTTGTCCTGAAAATAAACCACTATATTTGCAAGTGCTGCTTCTATATCAACAATATCTACAAGATATCCATGCTGATCAAGTTTATCGTGCTCAATTTTCAACTCAATAATGTAGTGATGAGAATGCGGTTGATTTTCATCTCCCCAATCTCCTCCGATTAAGTAGTGCTGAGCAATAAAGTCTTTTTGTACCGCAATGCTATACATTATAAATCCTCATAAGTAAAAACAACCTGAAGTGCAGAGTCCGGCTCTGTTACCAGCAACTGATAGGCCTCAGGGGCCTGGTTTAAATGAAAGCGATGTGTGATCAGCTTTTCCGGCAGTAGCGAGATTATTGACTGCAGGGCTTTTTGTAATCGCTTCTCTTTATCCCATTCCGCCAAATGCTCAGGATGAATCGTGCTGACCTGACTGCTGATTATTTTCAGGCGATTTCGATGAAATTTCCCACCCAGATTTAACGCAGCAGATTTATTCCCATACCAGCTGCCTACTATAATTCTACCGGCAAACCCGCAGATATCGATTGCAAGATTCAAGGCCTCCGGATTCCCACTCAATTCCAGTACCAGGCCGAACCCTTCATCCGGCATTACACCCTTCAGGTCCTGAGCATCGGGGTTAATACCAGTAGCCGCCTGGGATTGCTCTGCAACCTTTCGGCGGTATGCAAGTTTATCCAGAGCAAAGACTTTCTTTGTTGAATATTCGCTTAACAAGCTATTCACCAGTTGTCCGACGACACCTAAACCTATTATCGCTACACTCTCGTTTGTTTGCGGTGCTGCGTCTATCAAAAGGTTTACAGCCGTTTCCATATTGGCCAGAAAAATTCCTGCTTCTGCTGAAATTTCATCCGGTAAAAATATTACTTGTGCTGCTTTACAGATAAAGTGAGATGCATGCGGTTGAAACGCAAAAATCAATTTCCCTGATATTGCCGGGTCTACCATGCTGCCAACCGCTTCAATGGTTCCAACGCTGGCATAGCCGTATGCAAGGGGATATGTACTGTCCAGGTCTTTTAAAGCTTCTATGTTTGCATCCAGTGAGATATCGCTGGGCAATTGTCCTCGATACACCAATAATTCAGTTCCAGCACTGATGCCTGAACACTGCGTCCGTACCAGAATTTCATCTTCAGCAAGGTCTCTGAGTTCCTGGTCACGTACTTCAACTTTGCCAGGTGCTTCAAACCATAATTGTCTGGCTATCATTACCTTGTTGCTCCGTAATGCAAATCGCCCCAAACAATTAAATCATCTCCCATTTTTTCGATATTAAGCGGGGAGACATTCGGTGCTAACCGGAAATCCTCAATACCCAGGTCTCCAACAGCCTGGTAACCACCTAGTATTTTTGGTGCTACTGTTATGATTATTGCATCCGCCAGTCCCGCTTTCAGGAATTCAGTTATGACTTTCGCTCCGCCTTCAACCATCAGACTATCAATGCCTTTTGCACGCAACAATTGCATGGCTGGTCTTAAGGGAACAAAATTTTCTTCAACATCAGGATTAGGTATTTTTATTATTAACGGTTCGTTGCCGTCAGATTCTCCAAAAGAACCATCCTGAGCCAGAGTCAGTATCCAGCATTTTTTATCCGGGTGATGATGTAGTTTTGAATACGCAGGCATACGCAAGCGACTATCAAGAACTATAGGCTGTGGATTATTCCCAGGACATTCTCTGACCGTTAATTGAGGATCATCTGCTATGACCGTCTCTATGCCAACCAGAATACCATCATGCAAGCTACGTAAGTGGTGGGTTAAAAATCTGGCGGCCTTACCGCTTATAGCGACAGTTTTTCCCCTGGTAATACTGATACTGCCATCCCAGGACTGGGCATATGCAAGTGTAGTAAAAGGTCTATTATTTTCCAGGAATGATTTCTTACGATTAGCCAGCCAGCGCTCAATCTGTTGGTTGAGGCTCATGTCGTTTATTTTCCGGGCGAGAGTCAGGTGCATTATTTAACGATAAAATATGATTCATTCGTTTGGCCTTGGTCATAAGGTATTGTGCATTTTCGGGGTGCACTGTTCCTTCAACTCCCACCCTCTCATTTACAATAATACCTTCAGCCTCAAGAGCTTCTATTTTTGTCGGATTATTCGTTAATAAGCGAATTGATTTCACACCAAGCTCATTCAAAATCAGGGCAGCCAATGAATACTCTCTTTCATCTGCCTGATGACCCAGAAGTATATTTGCATCAACCGTATCGTGCCCGGCATCCTGTAAATTGTAAGCTTCGATTTTTTTTGACAGACCAATTCCACGTCCTTCCTGGCGCATGTAGACAATCACTCCACGACCTTCTTTGGCAATTTTTTGCATAGCAAAGTCGAGCTGCTCTCCACAATCACATCTTAGTGAGCCCAATACATCGCCAGTAAAACATTCTGAATGGACTCGCGTCAGAACATTTTCTGCATTTTCTATATCGCCAAAAACCAGGGCAAGATGTGCTTTGTTGTCTTCAGAGTTCGTGTAATAACACAGCTGAAAGTCGCCGTATTTTGTAGGAATACGGGCACAGGATATTCGGGTTACGTGTTTACTAGTCATGTTGAGTAATGGTACGTTTTTATGCCTTGACGGTAAAGAGAAGTATTGCCCTTGTTAAAAAAACTATAGACCCTGCCAGTCAAAACTTTTATCGCCGATGGCAAAGAAATATGGATTAAGAATATTTTCTTTCAGGTTATACCGATATAAATTAAACGCAGCATCGGTCAATGTTCCACCGGCCGCCTCCAGTATAGCCTGTGCCGCCGCTGTATCCCATTCGGAAGTTAGTGCAAGACGCGGATAAATATCCGCTTTACCTTCTGCAACAAGACAAATCTTCAAAGAACTGCCCATACTTAATAATTCAATTTCACCAAACTTGCTTTTAACCTTATCTAGCCATGCATCCAATTCTGTGCCGCGATGACTGCGACTGGCCACAATTTTTGCACATTCCTCAAGCGAAGTATGTTTAACATTTATAGCCTTGCTTACTCCGTCTGTTTCTTTAAATGCACCTAGTTCCGAAGAGCCTGCATAAAGAATATTTTTAACCGGCACATAGACCACCCCCAACACCGGTACATGATTATCAATTAGTGCAATATTGACGGTAAATTCACCATTGCCTTTTATAAATTCCTTAGTGCCATCCAAAGGGTCGACTAACCAATATTTAGACCACTGCCGACGCTCATCCCAGTCAATATCAACGGACTCTTCCGAAAGAATTGGAATATCTGCTTGCAGTTCCTTTAAAGCCTTAGTAATAATTTTATTAGCTGCCAGATCGGCTTCCGTTAATGGTGAATGATCATCTTTATAGACGTATTTAATGCTCCCTTCCCGATTATAGACTTCAAGAATCGCATTCCCGGCTTCACGGCTGATGCTTTTTACAGAATTTAATAATTCGGCATGTGTCATTTTAACTGTCAGCTGGTCTCTATATAATGAAATCAATCGCCAATTATAACCAAGTCTGTTTAATTAAGCCTGAGCTATATGATTAACTGGGATAAAATTGATGCTGTCTTGCTGGATATGGATGGCACCCTGCTGGATTTATCCTTTGATAATTTTTTCTGGCGAGAGCACCTTCCAGTCATATATTCCCGTCAGGGCAATATTCCACTTCAACAGGCCCGGGATGCGCTTGAAGAGCTTTCTGAATCGCTAATCGGGACTCTGGAATGGTATTGTGTAGACCACTGGTCCAGGGTTTTACAGATTGATATTGAAGCCATTAAGCATGATATCAGGGAGCATATACGCTATCGCCCACATTCTCTTAGTTTTTTAAAGTTTCTGCGCATGAAAAATAAACGCAGCATTCTGGTAACTAACGCACATCCAAAAGCGCTTGAATTAAAGAAAGCCAATTTAGACTTACATAGCTACCTCGATAAAATGATTAGCTCTCATGAATTCGGACTTGCTAAAGAAAATGCCGGGTTCTGGCACCAACTGCAAGAACGTGAAGCACTTAATTTATCACGCTGCCTATTTATCGATGATAGCAAAGCCGTGCTTGAGTGTGCCCGTGATGAGGGTGTCGGACAGCTACTGCAAATACTTCACCCTGACACCACCAGAGCTCCCAATCTACATGGCGAGTTTTTGGCTATTCACGACTTTGATGAGCTTATGTCGCTATGAAGAAAAACAAGATAGCCGGGGGAAAACCTGAGGACACTACGATCAGGGTTCGACTGGATAAGTGGTTATGGGCAGCACGCTTCTTTAAGACCCGCAGTTTGGCCAAACAAGCCATTGAAAACGGCAAAGTTCATTGTAATGGAGCCCGCTGTAAAAGCAGCCGCGAAATAGAACCCGGCGCCATACTTGAAATTCGTCAGGGATGGGATGAAAAAACACTTATCGTCAAAGGCCTTTCCGATAAACGGCAGGGCGCTCCTGTCGCCGAAACCCTCTATGAAGAAACAGCCGAAAGCATCTCGAACCGTGAATTAAAAGCGGTCCAGCGTAAAGCCCTGGCGGCCTCAAACCCACACAGCAGCGGGCGACCTAGCAAGCAAGACCGGCGAATGATCCAGCGATTCAAGCAAAACCAGGGGGAATAGTAAGCAGAACCCGGCTTTATGGGCTCTCTCGCAATTCGGAAAACCGGGCTTAATCTATCAGTTCCTGAGTTTGATCAGCAAACTCTGATCTAAAGTTCATGTCTGACCAGTACAGGCCACAACATAAGTTGGTATTTATTATGACCTGTTATTTAATCCTGTGGCATAATGCCGTGCTTTTAGAGATGAGCCGGAAAACATCAAGGTGAGTGATCAATTAAAACACCTGCTGGGTGCTTTAGAACAAATGTCGGAAATTCAATGCCTTAATGGCATTTCTCATGGCATTGAAAAGGAAAGTTTACGGGTTGATGAGCCCGGTCATCTAGCTATGAGTCCTCACCCTAAAGGACTTGGCTCGCCACTGACACATGACTTTATTACTACCGACTTCTCTGAAGCTTTAATCGAATTCATTACCCCCGTCTTTACTGATCCTTCTCTCAGTCTTGAATATCTGAAAGATATACATAGTTTTCTTTACAGCCAATTGGAAAATAATGAAATTCTCTGGACCTCCAGCATGCCCTGTATCATTGAGGAGGATGAGCAAATTCCGCTGGCTCAATATGGTTCCTCCAACATCGGTAAACTGAAAACTTTATATCGGAGCGGTTTAGGTCACCGCTATACACGAGCCATGCAAACTATTGCAGGTATCCACTACAACTTTTCCCTGTCTGATGATTTCTGGCGCCTTTATCAGGAACTCAAGCATTCAAAGCAAGATCTTCAGGATTTCAAGACTGAACAGTATTTCCATCTTATTCGAAATTTCCGTCGATACTCCTGGTTACTTATAAATCTATTCGGAGCTTCACCAGCAGTATGTAAAAGTTTTCTCAGAAATAAACAGGGGCATAACTTAGAAGCATTTGATGAATACACTTACTATATGCCATATGGCACATCACTCCGAATGGGCGATCTGGGGTATACCAGTGCTGCTCAATCAGGCTTGTTTATCAGTTACAACTCTTTGAATGAGTATGTTGAAGGGATGCAGAAAGCGATAAACACACCCTATCCTCCTTATGCCGAGTTTGATAAATCAGCAGCTGGACCTCAACAGATAAACAGTAATATTCTGCAAATTGAAAATGAATTCTATAGCACCATTCGTCCAAAACGTGTCAGTAAAAATGGCAAGCGTCCTATCCATAGTTTAAAAGAGGAGGGAGTCGAATATATTGAAGTCCGCTGCCTCGATTTGAACCCCTTCCTGCCGCTTGGTATTGATGAAACGCAAATTAATTTTCTGAATACTTTTTTATTATTCTGTCTGTTTAGAAAAAGCCCGACTACTTCCAAAGAGGAAAATCTGGAGATTCAGAAAAATTTTAGCGCAGTGGTCTCAGAAGGAAGAAATCCTGAGCTTAATCTGACCCAGGAAAATCAAGAAATATCGCTATATAAATGGGCAAATGAAATCTTGCAGGAAAGTAAGGATGTCGCCCGTCTACTCGATAAAAATTGTAATCGCAAGATCCACAGTGCTGCGGTCGATGCGCAAATTGCAAAAGTTAAAAATAGTGAATTAACTCCTTCTGCCCAGGTATTGGCAGCAATGCGAGAGAAGTCTATTCCCTATTTTCCATTCGCCATGGCAGAATCGAAAAAAGCCGCTGCCTATTTTCAAACTCCGCTGGCTGCTGAGAAATTAGCCCAATTTAAAGCAATTACCGACAAATCCAATCGTGACCGCGAAAAGCTGGAACAAGACGATAAGTTGAGTTTCGAAGAGTTTCTTAGACAGGCGAATATTAGCTAGCAATTTCATTTATGTTCAGGCTGGTTTAGAATCCGGCTCTGTTAATCAAACATAGTAAAAAGTGATATGAACATACAAACCAATAAATTCCTTAGTATTCGGCTCATCTACTTATACATCTTCCTGATTTGCGTTTCACTTTTGGGTATCGCTTTATATATGGAAAATGTAATGGGCCTGGAACCTTGTCCCTTATGTATGACGCAGCGCTTGTTTTTTGGCATGGCCGGCATAGTGGCCTTACTGGCATTCATTCACAATCCGGCAAAACTGGGCAGAACAATTTATGGTTTTGTTTGTGCTGCTTTTTCCTTTGGTGGTGGCGGCTTTGCGATTCGTCAAATTTATTTGCAACATTTACCGGAGGATCAGGTTCCGGCATGCGGACCCAGCCTTGGTTATATGATTGAAGTCTTTCCTTTGTCTGAAGTACTTACTGCCATGTTATCGGGTGACGGAAATTGTGCCGAAGTTGTCTGGCAGGACCCCGTGTTAGGCATGAGTATCCCTGAATGGAGTCTGGTTGGTTTTATCTCCCTCGGTTGCCTGTGCCTATTTCAGGCTCTACGTAAAGCTTATTAAGTTCGCTGAAATGTGCCTTTCCCGGCCCGGCTTTCTAGCAACAGGCTGATGATGCATTGCCCCCGTTGTGAACGCCTCCTTTTGTTTCAGCCGCTGATCTGAGTGTTCCTGCAGCTTTGCAGAACTTTTGCCCCTCTGGAAAATCAACTGCACTTATCCCTATAAAACTGTCCTGCATTGGGCCTTCCATTAAAAAGCGGAACGTTCGGTCGCTGACTGCAATTCGCTCGCCGCGCGGAAAAATATTATCCAGGTCATCACGCACTTCTGCGAAAGGTCCTTTATAAATAACTGCTTGTCCTTTATCTATCAAAGGTGTTTTTTCAGGTTTTACTGCCGTTATGGTAACCGAACGAAACTCAATATCTTCCAGCGTTTGCCAAGGCTCCGCATCCCACTTGTCATAAGCAACTGCTATAAAACCGGCTTCCAGAAAGGCTTCCAGGAAAGCTTTTTCCTGAAATGCTCCCGAGATACAACCACTCCACAAATGGGGATCATCCTGTAAATGCTGCGGAACAATTGTGTCGCTGACAATATCTGAAATGGCCACACGCCCTCCGGGTTTTAGCACACGAAAAATCTCACTCAACATCTGTTTACGATGCTGTTCTGCAACCAGGTTAAGCACGCAATTGGACACAACCAGATCTACACTATCATTTGCTACCAGGGGCGCTTCAGCTTTCTGTTTTTCTATCCATGCTTTTAATGTGGTTTCGTCAACATCTGCACCAGACTCAAAATCCTGCAAAGCCTGTAAATCCAGGGCCAGATCCTGGATATAACCTTTACGAAAATCTACCCGCGTTCCGCCAAGTTTTTCAGACATTTCAACTTGATACTTTCTGGCTAAACCTAGCATTTCATCAGTCATATCAATGCCGATTACTGAGCCCTTTTCACCCACAAGTTGAGCAGCCATATAACAAATTTTTCCGCCGCCACTACCGAGATCAAGTACGCAATCTCCTTCCTGAACATAGCGTGAGGGATCTCCACAACCATAATCCTTATCGATAATTTCTTGTGGAAGAATTTTTAATAATTCAACATCATAATCAACAGGACAACAAAGACTCGGCTCCACTTCCTTGGCACCACCGGCATAGCGTTCTGATACTTTTGCTTCTACACTTAGATTGCTTGCATTACTCACATTTATTCTCCTGAATTTATTTTCTTCTCCAACGATGAAATTTTTCCAACATAGGATAGAGCCATGTTGGCGCATGCGCTTTACGCCATTCACTGGCAACATATTTATTACTCTCATTCAAAGTTGGGTAAATATGTATGGTAGCCATAATCTTTTTCAAGCCCAAACCATGCTTCATGGCCAGGATATATTCTGCAATCAATTCTGAAGCATGGTATGCAACAATAGTTACACCGAGTATTTTATCCTGACCGGGGGGTGTTAATACTTTAATAAAGCCATGATTCTCCCCATCAGTGATTGCGCGGTCAAGGTCGCCAATATTATATTTACTGACTTCATAAGCAACTCCGCTGACTCTCGCTTCTTTTTCGTTTAGCCCGACTCGCGCAACTTCAGGGTCAGTGAAAGTAGCCCATGGTACCAATGAATAATCGACCTTAAATTTTTTAAAGCCTGCAAAAAGACTGTTAACCGAAGCATACCAGGCCTGATGTGCTGCCATATGTGTAAATTGATATGGGCCGACAACATCACCGCAGGCCATTATGTTCGGGAAGTTTGTCTGTAAATAATTATTTACTTTCAGCCCTCCCTCTTCTGTTGTCTCAAGTCCCAGAGTCTCAAGACCGAAACCCCTGATATTTGCTTTCCTGCCAAGTGCTAACAGTACGACATCAAATGGGATAACTGACTCTGCACCATTGTTAAGAACTACTGCCTGAAACTCCCCTGCATGCGCTTCAAAACGCAACAATTCGCTTGCGCCAAAAAATTCAATATCTTCCTGACGAAATTTATCCAGCATGAAAGCCGATACCTCTTCATCCTCTCTGGCTAATGGCTGGCTCCCTTTATCTATCTGGGTGACCTTGGAGCCCAATCTCGAAAAAGCCTGTGCCAATTCACATCCAATTGGTCCACCCCCAACCACCAGCAGGCGTTCAGGTAACTTATCAAGATTCCAGATCGTGTCAGATGTTACAAATTTTACATGTTCAAGACCTGCTATAGCCGGAACATTAGGACTGGCACCGGTAGCCAGAACAATATTTCTTGTGGTAATTACCTTCCCATCCACTTCGACAGTAAATGGTGAGGTTATTTTGGCCTCACCCTGAATACATTCCACACCCAGTTTCGTGTATCTCTCAATAGAATCATGCGGTGCGATTTTATTTATAACATTTCTAATGCGCTGCATGACTAGCGGGAAATCAACTTCAGAAGGACCTGTTTTTATCCCAAATTCCATGGATCTGGAAAGCAGGTGACTGACTCCGGCGCTACGAATCAACGCCTTGCTGGGGACACAACCGGTATTCAGGCAATCGCCTCCCATTTTGCTTTTTTCAATTAATATCACTTTGGCTTTTGTGAAGGCCGCAATATAGGCAGTCACCAGACCAGCAGAGCCCGCACCAATAACCACAAGATTGGCATCAAATTTTCGGGGAATGGAATAGGCCTTATAGATTTTTCTTTTCTTTAGAATCGCCACAACACCTTTAGCCAACCATGGGAACAGAGCCAGAATAATCAGAACTCTTAATAAACCTATACTAAACACTGCCGGAATACTTTCAGCCATCCCTAACTGGGCTCCCAGTTCAACATACAGTGCAGTGCCAACTAACATGCCCAGTTGACTGACCCAGTAAAAATTACGCAAACTGATTGGCGTTAATGCCATCAGTACATTGACCAGGAAGAAGGGAAATACCGGTATCAGGCGCAAGGTAAATAAATAGAAAATACCATCTTTCTGCATCCCTTCATTAATCGGTTTAAGTCTGTGACCAAATTTGCTTTGCACCCAATCTCGCAGAACTGTTCGTGCCATTAAAAATGCAAGACTGGCGCCAATGGTGCTGGCAAATGAAACCAGCAACAGGGCCCACCAAAACCCGAAAAGCGCACCGCCAGCAAGAGTGATCAGGCTGGCGGCTGGTAAAGAAAAAGCTGTTACTAAAATATATAAGAGAAAATAGAGAAGAGTACTTAGCAGAAAATTTTCCTGCGTATAGTCCAAAAGCAGATCACGGCGCTCCTGGAAGAATGACAATTGCAGATAATTACCCAAATCAAAAACGAAAAAAATGCCTAACACCACTAGAAAGAGAAGGAGTAGCGTCACTTGTTTTTTATTCATTTTTACCCTGATATGCCATAATTGTCTCAGACCGAATTACCTAGAGTACTTTCCATAGAGGATGTTACTAAGATATTCTGTTTAATGCCTCTTTGATTATGTTGCGGAGTTCAAATTGAGTAAGGGTAGTTATAATCGTAAATTCCCGATAACGCGTATGCGTCGCATGCGTAAAGATGACTTTAGCCGTCGGCTGATGCGCGAAACAAAGCTCACAACCGATGATTTAATCTACCCGATTTTTATCATTGAAGGTAAAGGTGAACGTCAGGCTATACCCAGTATGCCTGATATTGAAAGACTCAGCCTGGATGAACTGGCAAAGGAAACCCTGATCCTGAAGAAATTAGGCATACCGGCAATTGCCTTATTCCCGGTGCCTGACCCTGCCAGCAAAACTGAAAATGGCCAGGAAGCTTTTAATGCTAATGGTCTGGTACAGCGCGCCATCAGCACTATTAAAAACACCTGCCCGGAAATGGGAATAATTACTGATGTAGCACTCGATCCTTATACTACCCATGGTCAGGACGGCATTATCGATAAGTTCGGCTATGTATTAAATGAGGCGACTGTTGAAACCTTGGTTAAACAGGCTCTATCTCATGCTGCAGCCGGCGCTGACATCGTGGCTCCTTCAGACATGATGGATGGACGCATTGGCGCAATTAGACATGAACTTGAATCGAATTCTTATATTCATACACGAATCCTTGCCTATTCAGCAAAATATGCCTCGGCCTATTATGGGCCCTTCAGGGATGCGGTTGGATCATCCACCAATTTGGGAGCCAGCAGTAAGGAAAGCTACCAGATGGACCCTGCCAATAGCGATGAAGCTCTGCATGAAGTTGCTATGGACCTTGATGAAGGGGCTGATATGGTCATGATCAAACCTGGGCTTCCCTATCTGGACATCGTCAGACGCGTTAAAGATGAGTTTGGAGTGCCTACTTTTGTTTATCAGGTGAGTGGCGAATATGCCATGCACATGGCGGCATTTCAGAAGGGCTGGCTGGACCCTGATAAAGTCATGCTTGAGTCACTCATGTCTATCAAACGAGCCGGTGCCGATGGCATCCTGAGTTATTTTGCGAAAAAGGCTGCAGAAAAACTTGAATAAGCTTAAATTAAGCTCCATATTTACATGCTGAACAAAAGCCTTCAGCTAATGTAAATATCAAATAATTCGTAAGGAACCTATCATGAGCGACAATATAAGCCACATCTCCGATGACAGTTTTGAAGCCGATGTACTCAGTGCAAACGGCCCGGTATTGGTAGATTTTTGGGCAGAGTGGTGTGGCCCCTGCAAGATGATTGCACCGGTTTTGGAAGATCTGGCTGATGAATATGCCGGCAAACTGAAAATTTGCAAACTGGATGTTGATCAAAACAAAGCTATCGCTGAAAAATACAATGTGAAAGGTATACCCACTTTGATAATTTTCAATAATGGCGACGCAGCCGGAAAAAAAGTAGGCGCATTATCCAAAGCTCAATTATCGGCATTTATTGACAGCACCATTTAAAGAGCTGAAATTTCCGTTTTTTTTATAAAAGGCTTTACACAGGTATAGGCGGGTGATAGATTACCCGCCAGCTTGTCTTTTCAGGTGCCATTCTAGGGCACCAAATAAACCAAAATAATTACTTAAATCTGACAACGGCCAATTGCGGCAAGCTACTAATTTATTTTAAATTTTATTTTAAATTTTATTTTTCATTTAACTTTCAACGACTTTCATTTTAACTAAATAATACCCACCCTTCTTTTCCTCCAAAAGACCTATTGCACTATGAATCTATCTGAACTAAAAACCAAACCTATATCTGAATTAATACAAATTGCCCAGGAAATGGGCCTGGATAACGTTAGCCGAACTCGCAAACAAGACGTTATCTTTCAATTATTGAAACGTCACGCAAAAAACGGTGAAGATATATATGGCGATGGCGTACTGGAAATTCTGCAGGATGGCTTTGGTTTCTTACGCTCCTCAGATGCTTCATATCTGGCGGGTCCTGATGACATTTATGTTTCACCCAGCCAGATTCGGCGCTTTAGCTTAAGAACCGGTGATACCGTAGCCGGCAAGATTCGCCCACCGAAGGACGGTGAACGCTATTTTGCCTTACTCAAGGTTAATGAAATAAATTTCGACAAACCAGAAAACGCCCGCAATAAAATCCTCTTTGAAAACCTGACACCTCTCTTCCCTGACCAACGACTTATTCTTGAAGTAGGCAATGGCAGCTCTGAAGATTTAAGTTCACGGGTAATAGATTTGGTAGCCCCCATTGGTAAAGGTCAGCGTGGCTTAATCGTTTCACCTCCAAAAGCAGGTAAAACATTAATTCTGCAAAATATTGCTCAGGCAATTACGCGAAATTCTCCGGAATGTCATTTGATTGTATTGTTGATTGATGAGCGCCCTGAAGAAGTAACAGAGATGAAGCGATCTGTACGCGGAGAAGTGGTTGCCAGTACTTTTGATGAACCTCCTGCACGTCACGTTCAGGTGGCTGAAATGGTTATCGAAAAAGCCAAACGACTGGTTGAACATAAAGAAGATGTGGTTATCTTGCTCGATTCCATGACCCGACTGGCTCGCGCCTACAACACAATTATTCCCTCATCTGGCAAAGTATTAACCGGCGGTGTCGATGCACATGCTTTGGAAAGGCCCAAGCGTTTCTTTGGAGCGGCACGAAATATTGAAGAAGGTGGAAGCCTGACCATTATTTCAACCTGTTTGATCGAAACCGGCTCGAAAATGGATGAAGTAATTTACGAGGAATTTAAGGGTACAGGTAACATGGAATTGCATCTGGACCGAAAAATGGCTGAAAAACGCGTATATCCTGCCATTAATGTGCGCCGCTCAGGTACGCGTCGTGAAGACCTGCTTACGACAGAAGAAGAACTACAACGCATGTGGATATTGCGTAAACTGCTAAGCTCCATGGAAGATGTTCCGGCTACTGAATTTATTCTGGATAAGTTAAAAGAAACCAAAACCAACGACGAATTTTTCCAGTCAATGAAACGCAAATAGTTTTAGTGTAGCCATGTTCAAGGACTTACGAGATTTTATTGAATTACTTGAGCAACAAGGTGAATTAAAACGCATCCAGACAGCTGTCGACCCCTATCTCGAAATCACTGAAATTTCCGACCGGACCCTGCGCCGCGAAGGTCCCGCGCTTTTATTTGAAAACCCCATAGGTTCAGATATACCTGTGTTGGCGAATCTGTTTGGCACAACTAAACGGGTGGCATTGGCCATGGGTCAAAAAGATGTTAACGCGCTGCGTGATGTCGGTAAGCTTCTGGCATTTCTGAAAGAACCGGAGCCTCCCAAGGGTTGGAAGGACTTACTGGAAAAAGCACCCCTTTTTAAACAGGCTTTAAACCTGGCACCCAAAGTCATTAAAAAACCGCCCTGTCAGGAAGTGGTTATTGATGAAGCCGATATTGATCTGAATATGCTGCCCATCCAAACCTGCTGGCCCGATGATGTGGCGCCGCTGATCACATGGCCTCTTGTTATTACCAAAGGCCCCAACAAGGAGCGCCAGAATCTCGGTATATACCGTATGCAACTCATCGGCAAAAACCGCTTAATTATGCGCTGGCTATCACACCGAGGTGGCGCACTTGATTTCAAGGAATGGCAGGAAGCACATCCCGGTGAAGGTTTCCCGGTCAGTATCGCCATAGGCGCCGATCCCGCGACAATTTTAGGTACAGTCACACCGGTACCGGATAGCTTATCTGAATATGCTTTTGCCGGCTTGTTACGAGGCAGTAAAACTGAAGTTGCACAAAGCCTTAGCAATGAGTTACAGGTTCCTGCATCTGCCGAATTTGTACTCGAAGGAGTGATTGAGTCAGATGACGTGGCTGCCGAAGGGCCTTATGGGGACCACACTGGTTATTACAATGAAGTAGAGCACTTCCCTGTATTTACCGTGAAAAAAATCACCCATCGTAAGAATCCGATTTATCACAGCACCTATACCGGCAGGCCTCCGGATGAACCAGCCATACTTGGCCTGGCACTAAATGAAGTCTTCGTGCCCATTATCCAGAAGCAGTACCCGGAAATTACTGATTTCTATTTGCCGCCTGAAGGTTGTTCCTATCGTCTGGCCGTCATCAGCATCAAGAAACAATATCCGGGGCATGCCAAACGTGTGATGATGGGTTTATGGTCATTTCTTCGGCAGTTCATGTATACCAAATTCGTGATTGTGGTTGATGACGATATTAATATCCGTGACTGGAAAGACGTTATCTGGGCCATGACGACACGTATGGACCCGGCCAGAGACACCGTTGTAATTGAGAATACACCAATAGATTACCTGGATTTCGCCTCGCCCGTTTCCGGGCTGGGTTCAAAAATTGGTTTCGATGCCACCACTAAAATCGGTGGAGAAACCAGCCGTGAATGGGGTCGTCCCATCACCATGAGCCAGGATGTAAAAGACCGCGTTGATAGCATCTGGCAAGAGCTCGGAATTTTCGACTAAAAAACTGGCATTCCCCTAAAACTCTACTAGATTAAAAGTATCAGCCTTAACAGGATGATATTTTTTACTTAATTCTTACGACAAGGAGAGCGTCATGAGGGAGTTAACAGTACAGGAAGTAGAAGCAGTTGGTGGTGGCTATGGGCCTGATCTTAGATATGATATGGGCATGAGGCAGTTATGGAGAAGTTTTGGTGGTAGAGGCATCAGTTTTGCTTCACAAGCTTTTCAATTCGGAAGATTTAGTGGCGGCAACCTTTCTCTAGCTTTTACAGCAGGTTATGCCATTGGGACATTTGGGTATAACTCTTATGTTAAGTGGAAATACTAGTAATATCTAAATCAATAATTCTTCCTAGGATAAGCTTCGAAACCGAAGCTTATCCCCAGCTTTAAATAAAAGAATAAATTATTATAGGGCGGATCATTATGAGTAGTATTTACATCCATATTGAGAATTGGAAAATAAAATCTCTTCAGGTATTCTCAACAATTGGAATTATTAGCTGTACGACAACATTGGTAATAACCGTCGGAAGAAATAATGTTGAAATTATTTTGCTATTATTTTCCATTATCCTAGGCTTAATCCCTTATGCCTTAAACCCCAAAGATCATCTAAGAACCTTACTAGCACCGATGAAAAAAATTGAAGAAAATATTGATACATATTACGGCTCTATAAAAAAATCTGATCATCTACTAAGAGATATAAGCCTGTGCTTTTTCTTTCTTTGGCTAATCGCTATCTTAGTCTACTAATTTTATGGGTAATATTTTAACTAAATGGAGAATTTTGGCTCTACAAATCTTCGCGGCACTACTTATATTTATTTTTTCCTTTTTGCTTTTAGAGCTAAGCTCCACACTTCCACATAATCGAATATTCCTCTATTGCGGAATACTTTTGTATTGCCTTCCAGTTGTGCTTCTGCCGAAGGAGCATGCTGAATTAATATTATTCAAATTTGAAAAATATCCAGAGAGTACAAATATAAACAAAAGCTCATTAAATCGACCTAACCATTTACTACATTACGCCGGGAATTTCTTTTTTCTACTTTGGATCATTAATATGTTAGTTTATTAAGCTAATTATATTTCTTACCGAATAGAAATAGCATTATGCACAAACAATTTATCCTTGGTTATGTCCTTACAGGAGCTCTTCTGCTCTGGTCGCTTGTATCATCAAACTTTGAATTTCTGTTTTATGGCATTACCACACTGATACTGGTTGCCTTGCTGCATACAGGACAAAGGCATTTTAATTTTGGCAACAAAGTACTTTGGGGCTTTAACCTCTGGCTCATCCTCCACATACTTGGCGGTTTATTGCCGGTAGCAGATGGCGTTCTGTATTCATTGGTACTGGTTGATTTAGTTCCTGAACCTTATTCCATTCTTAAATATGATCAGTTAGTCCACACCTATTGTTACTTCATTGCGGCATTGTTGATGTGGCAAGTTGTGAGCTCTCTCAATAAGCAGAATCCGCAGGCTTCATTTGTAACCATGTCTGTTATTACCGTTCTGGCGGCAACCGGTATTGGGGGAATTAACGAAATTATTGAATTTATGGCTACTGTATTTATTCCCGACACGAATGTCGGCGGATATGAAAACACGGCGATCGATATCCTGTCCAATTTCCTCGGTGCCTACCTGGCTGTATTCTTCTTCAGGCCAAATACTGATAGGTCCCTGGCCTAGTGAACGGCTCCGATTATTATACGGCTTCTGCTGTAAGAGAGCTGGATCGACTGGCCATTGAAAAGCATCAAATCCCGGGTTTTGAACTGATGATGCGGGCGGGTACCGCAGCCTATAAGGCACTTATGCATAAATGGCCCACAACCCGTGAATTGGCCATATTCTGTGGTACCGGGAATAACGGAGGAGATGGTTTTATAGTCGCCGCTCTTGCGCTTTCGAATGGTCTGCAGGTTGAGATTTATGTAGCGGGGAAATTAAGCAGCATCACGGGCGATGCCCGCAAAGCCCTGGATTATGCAGAGAGTCGGCAAGCCAGCATCACAAGCCTTGCGGGTTCTTTCAAGGGCTTTGCTGAATTCAAAGCCCGGGCAAAAAATATGGTGCTCATTGACGCTCTTCTGGGAACCGGATTAAAAGGTCATGTGCGTGAGCCTTTTAAAGAAATTATTCATTTGATAAATACCAGCAATTTGCCAGTTTTGGCAATCGATATACCCTCCGGACTTTGCAGTGATACCGGAGAAATCCTGGGTAGTGCTATCAAGGCTGATTTAACCGTGACCTTTATCGGCAGAAAAATAGGACTGGTCATCGCTCATGGGCCAGAACAGACCGGAGAACTTATTTTTAATAGCCTGGATGTCCCGCCAGAAATATATGCCCAGGTAAAGCCCGCTCCTTTCAAGTCTTAAGCCTATCCAGGCATAAACTTAAAACTTATAGATTTAGATCAAGTACTAATGCTGCATTCTGTTCTATAAATTTCAACCCAGACTTTATAAAGGTGAGGAATTTATGAACAAATTAAAGCTAATGTGTCTGATGCTTTGCGCTATACCTGGTATTGGCCTGGCCCAAAACTATATTTTATGGAATGGTGGAGTCGGCGCAGACGAACGTGAATTGGCTCCAAGTGAGGGAACCAGACTGGTATTTTTCGTAGAATCCGGATCCTTTCTAGCCGGAGTGGAGGTCACCGTTAAGGATATGCAGGGAAATGAGCTGGTCAATACCCTTAGTAATGGACCCTGGCTGATCCTGGATTTACCTGAAGGCAAATATCAGGTAAATGCTCAAATCAATGAGAATAATGCTCAGGGCGGCTTAATAAATGTTGATAATAGCAATCAGGAATTTGCTTATAAATTTAGCGAGGAAAACTGATCCAGACTGACATGCTTTAAATACCGTCAGTCTGGAAATACAGTCATTCCCGGATTGGCAATTAGTGTTATTTAATCGGGATAGTTCGGGTTGCGGGAGCTACATCTCCCTTCGGGACCTTCAGTGATAAGACTCCTTTATCGAACTCTGCCTTTATTTGTGCTTCGTCGACGTTTTTTCCCAGATTAAAACTCCTGGAATACTTCCCATAACGACGCTCCTGTCGTAGATACTTTCCATCTTCCTTAGCTTCTTTGCTTTCTTCATACTCTGCTTCAATGGTCAGAATATTATCCTCTATGGATATCTGAATATCGTCCTTATTTATTCCCGGGAAATCCGCCTTAATAATATAGCAGTCTCCTTTTTCTTTAATATCTACGGCCAGTTTCGAATTATTGAAATCCGACTCAGGCAATAACTTGAATGCCGGAAAAGTATCATCAAATAAACTATCCAATCTCGCCAAAGGGTGTTTAGGTATTAAATGCATGGTCGCCTCCACTAGAATATCAGGTATAAATTAACTACTTAAAATATATGGGGCTGGGAAAACAGCTTTCAATAAAATAAGGCCGCTGATAAATATTGTTTCTGAAACTATTGATCTGGATCAAACCGGCATAACAGTCGATATTCAAATTAAAAATTCGCGAGCTAAGAAGCCAAAGGTAAAAAGTAAAGAGAGAACGAGGAAGCGAGCCAGAGCTAGAGTGTGTAAATATGAGGTAATTTTTGTTGTTAAGAATTAATTGGCATCGGCAAATCCGGCAGCTTTTTCTCCATGAGCTCCATAGCCTGCCGATAGCAGCCCAGACTCCGCTCATGCTCTCCCAGATGTTCAAGTAATCTGCCTAACTCTGCATTAATTTCAGCACTAAGCCGTGTGCTGTTTGAGAAACGTAAAGCTGATTCAAAGTATTCCCGTGCCTTCCCCCATAATTTATTTCTCAGGCTTAAGCGGCCAAGTGTCAGCATCAGGTTTACGTTTTTCGGCCGGCCTTTAATCCAGCTTTCTAATAGTAATAGTTGAGCTGCTGCATCCTGATTGTCTATATACCCAAGCAGCTCGACTAATCTGTCACTCCATTGATGCTTTAAAAATTTTGTTAGTAAAACTACGGCTTCCGGACCATTGCCAACGGTGAGTAAAGACCTTAAATAAGCCTCCATAACCAGTTCTCGTTTTTGCAATACCTTGCTGAAACTGTTCCAGATAGTTTTTAGCTCCGAATACTCCAGCAAACTTTCAGTTGCCCTGTGCAAACGATGAACTGCCAGTTGTTCTTTAAGTATTAATAACTCTTCATTTCTTAAAGCCTTATATTTTTCCAGTTCAGGCAGCAGCTCCTGCAGCTTAGCCCAGTCTTTCAGGTTGAGATAAGTATCTTTTAAAAGTAGCAACACGGTTGGACTGTCTGGCTGCTCTTTTTGAATGGCCAGCAATAGAGCCAGGCTCTGTTCAGTTTTCCCGGCCTTTAATTCGAGTTGAGCCTGAAATATCCTGATACCGGCATTCTGAACCAGTGAAGAGCTTTTCGCTTGCGACAAACAGTAAGTACAGGCTAACTGATCATTACGCTGGAAGGCAGCATATGCCGCAGCCAGGTAATTAATACTGGGCACCTGTACCCTGTCTGCCGATTCCACAAATAATTTATAGGCTTCCTGCCAGTGGCCCAGAAATAATTTTTGCCACCCAAGCTCGGTCAGGTGACGAGCGTTGTTTCTGAACAGTAGTCGATACCAGGTATCTTTTCTAAATAAAACAAAGGGTTTTGCTATGCCGACCAGTTTGAAGACCCCGAGTAAAACTACAAAAATAATGATCAGGCTGATCACTACAGTTGCCAGGGTTGCTTCCAGTGAACAGTTTCTGAATGTGATCAGCACATATCCTGGATCCTCAGTTAATATAACTGAAAGATATGCTCCGGCAGCCAGGGCCAGTAGTACAAAGATAAATGCTTTAACCACGTTTATTGATCCCTGATATATCTTGTATCATCTTTTTAAATCCCTGCATCCGTATCTGAATTTATATTGCCCAGCAGGGTTTCCAGTTCTCCCAAACTGTCACTTAGGCGTGGCAGGTTCAGTGCAATAGAGGCTGACTGTAAATCCCTCAAATCTCTTAGAATAGTAGTTTTAAGTTGATCCTGTTCAGGGATATTTTGTTGTGCCAGCATAAGTACATTACTGATACTGTCCTGATAAATACCTGGTCTGCGCTGTAATAATGCAAGCTTTGCCTGTTCAAGTTGCAGCTGCATATTTTGTCGTAAAAATGTTAACTGCTCATCATCTAATGGCATTTGTTCTGGCGCATCCAGCCTGCGTACCGTGAAATATTTACTTAACTGATTTCCGATTCGGGCTATAAAACCCTGTTCTTCACTTCCGGCTTCCCTTTCCTCAAATGCCATACTTGGCTCCCTGACATTACGAAGACTTACCATAGCCAACTGTTGTTCAGTTTCACTCAAGCGCATAAAAAGGCTCTGGATATCCACGCCTTGCTGACGACCCAGTATCTGTATATCTGCAGCCAGCATATTTCTTATCCTGACAACAGCAGGGTCATCAATTTGGTTTAATATACTCCTGCAACTTTGATATAGACTTAAGGCTACTGCCACATCCTGATTAAGCTGCAAATATTGCTGCCCAAGCCTGAGCAAAGAAACAGCTTCGACCAACTGCCAAACTCCGCTGTTTTGTCCCGAGCTTACGCCTAAACGCAGGCTCACAAGTTCATCGTTTAAATTATCAATTCTGGAGTTTTGCTGATTTAGCAATAATCCATTACTCGCATTTCTGTCATTAATATCCACAATGTTCTGATCAATAACCTGTAAGCGTCTGTTTATATCTTCAGTCAGTTGTACTAACTGCGTTTCAGAGGAAAATATTGTTTGCAGCGTAATTTGCTGTAGCCATGTGAAGTACGCAAGTCCTGTCAGGGCAGCAACAATAACTGACATCAGCGTAATGCGAAGTATTGAATATTTTTTCTTAGCTGCCGGCTTTTCAGCATGTACTTTTTCAGAGACTATTGCTTCAGAATCGTTAACATCCGGATCGGTAGTTTCTGGAGTTTTTTCGATCATTTTAATTATTAAACCCACTGGCGACTGATTCATCATCTGCCGCTGTTAACAAACTTATCGTTTTAAACCCAACTTTCTTAACGATACTTTCCAACCTTGGCGAAGACACAAACACCGGTATACTTTTGAAATCCGGATAAATATCTTCGAATACTATCGTAAAATTATGTATGGCTTCAGCGCTGGAGAAAATAATGCCATCGGGTTTTTTATTTGTCAGACATTCTTTCAGGTAGGCCTCTTTATAATCGGGCAGGGATCTTTTATATAACTCAACATAGCTGACATCTACTCCCTTTGCCCTTAATGTATTTGCTAACAGTTCCCGGCCACCTTTGCCGCGAAAAATAATTGCCGTTTTTTTCTTTTTACTTTTGTTCTGAATAATTTTTCTCATTTCAGGCAAAATCAACAAGGCCTCTGTACTCATGGCTTTTTCAGGGTAGGCAACTTTCAACCCAAAACTTTCAAGCACTTTGGCTGTGGTCGGTCCAGGAGCAAAATATGCGATTTTATCCGGCAATTTTGAAAAATAAGTCTCAATCAGCTCCATGCCGATTTGCGCTGCATTCGTGCTGACGAAAAAAGCCATATCAAACTGATCAAGTTTTTTTATTTTTGCTTCAAGTTTTTTATCGGACGGAATTCTTTCGATTCTCATCATTGGCAGATGAAAAACTTTGGCGCCTTTTTCCTGCAGCAACTTACTCAGATTTTCGGCCTGTCCCTGCGGACGCGTAAGCCAGAGTATGATATTTTTTAAATCAGTAGTCATAACGATACGATTTTATCCAGTAAACGCTGTGCGCCTTGTTCAAGTAAGCGTTCTGCGACTTCCAGTCCCAGCTCTTCAGCATTCTCAGCCTTGCCTGATAATTCACTTTTTAAAATTTGTTTACCTTGCACTTCTCCTACAATGCCTCGCAGGCTTAGTGTATCTCCCTGCAATTGGGCCAGACAGGCAATCGGCACCTGACAACCACCATTTAATCTGGCGTTCATAGCTCGTTCAGCCCTGACACATATTGCGCTTTGTTTATGATTTAAGACACTTAAGAGTTTCAGAATTTCCAGGTCATCCATTCGACACTCAATCCCCACGGCTCCCTGTCCCCCTGCGGGCAGACAAAGAGAAGGTTCCAGATATTCACGGATTCTTTCCTCCATCCCGAGTCGAATTAGTCCGGCTGCAGCCAGAATTATTGCATCATATTCACCTGCATCGAGTTTCTTAAGTCGTGTATTTACGTTGCCGCGTAAATCCTTGATCCGGATATCTGGTCTGGCTGCCTTGAGCTGACACTGACGGCGCAGGCTCGAGCTCCCAACCAGAGCATTCTCGGGTAAGGCATAAAAATCCGCATAAGTGTTTGAAACAAATGCATCTCTATAATCTTCTCGTTCACAGATAACGGCCAGACCCAAACCTTCCGGAAACTCCATAGGCACATCTTTCATGGAATGTACGGCTATGTCTGCTTTACCTTCCAGCATGGCAAGCTCAAGTTCTTTAATAAAGAGACCCTTACCACCAATTTTTGCTAAAGGAGCGTCCAGGATATTATCCCCACGGGTCGTCATAGGTAAAAGCTCCGCTTTTAGCCCAGGATGCAGACGTTCCAGATTAGCTTTTACATATTCTGCTTGCCAGAGTGCGAGAGGGCTTTGACGGGTAGCTATGCGTATTACTTTTTCGCTCATTGATTTACTGACATATGACTTAAAATTTTCAGAAAAGCGTAACAACCAGCATTACTGCATTGCCACCCCATAAATCCATCCCTGGAACATGATAAAGGCATTCTTGCAGATAAGAATCATTTAAACACTTACCACCAAGATATATAGAACATTCCGGCATTTTACCGCTTCTGCAAGTTGAAACCAGCTTCTATATCGCTCAATACTCTGATATTGCTATAATTCGCGCCCACTAGCACCAATGATTACTCTTTTTAAAAATGAAAAACGATAAAAACAACACCAGTAAATTATGGGGCGGAAGATTTTCTGAGCCTACGGATGCCTTTGTAGAAAGGTTTACTGCCTCTGTCGATTTCGACAAACGACTTTACAAGGCAGATATTGCCGGATCAATTGCTCATGCCACCATGCTGGAGCAAGCAGGCATACTGGATACTCAGGAAAAAACACAAATTGTTTCCGGGCTGCAGGAAATTCAAAAGGAAATTGAGGACGGGGCCTTTGTCTGGTCTGTTAAACTCGAAGATGTACACATGAATATCGAGTCTGCATTAACGGCAAAAATTGGCGCCAGCGGCAAAAAATTACATACCGGCCGCTCAAGGAATGATCAGGTCGCGACTGATATCAGACTTTACGTGCGTGAGGAGATTGATCTGATCAGTCAACTCATGAGAGCGCTACAGGAAGGCATAATCAATTTGGCCGAACAGGAAGCAGAAACGATTATGCCCGGATTTACACATTTACAAACCGCTCAGCCGATAACTTTCGGCCATCATTTAATGGCCTGGTTTGAGATGTTACAACGTGATTACCAGCGCCTGCAGGATTGCAGAAAGCGAGTAAATATTTCTCCTCTCGGATCCGCTGCACTGGCAGGTACGACTTATCCGATTAACAGAGAACTTACGGCCTCCTTGCTGGGCTTCGATAAAGCGTCTGAAAATTCGCTCGATTCAGTCAGTGACCGGGATTTTGCAATTGAACTCAGTGCTGCTGCCAGCATTATCATGATGCACCTGTCACGTTTTTCTGAAGAGCTGGTATTGTGGACATCCTCGCAATTCAATTTCATCGAACTGCCGGACCGATTCTGTACCGGGTCATCCATCATGCCACAGAAAAAAAATCCCGATGTGCCGGAATTAATCCGAGGCAAGAGTGGCCGTGTATTCGGGCATCTGGTTTCTTTATTAACCTTGATGAAATCCCAGCCACTGGCTTACAACAAGGATAACCAGGAAGATAAAGAGCCCCTGTTTGATACCCTGGATACGCTAAGAGACAGTCTCAAAGCCTATGCCGATATGGTGCCTGCCATAAAATCTAAAAAGGATGTCATGAGAAATGCAGCCCAGCAAGGCTTTGCTACCGCCACGGATCTTGCTGACTACCTGGTAAAGAAAGGCATTCCCTTTCGTGATGCACATGAGGTTGTGGGTAAAGCGGTTGCCTATTGTGTTGAAAATTCGGTCGGCTTGAGTGACCTCAGCCTCGACACCCTGAAACAGTTTTCAGGATTGATTGAAAAGGACGTCAGTAAGGCGCTCACCCTGGAAGGTTCAGTGAGTGCCAGAGATCATCTGGGCGGCACTGCGCCGGCACAAGTGAGAGCGGCGATTGCCAGAGCCCGTGATCTGATTGCTTAAACCCTATTTCTCCAATTTACGCTAGACGCTGCCTGACAGGACGTTTATTCTAGTTCCATACAAAAGTGAGCTGAGCAAATAATCTCCGGAGGTCTTATGGGTATTTCAAGCATCATTATTCTGGTTATTCTGGTCATAATCATTTTTATGGTTATTGGTATTTATAACAAACTGGTAACCCTGAAAAACCGTTTTGAAAATGCCTTTTCACAGATAGAAGTGCAGTTAAAACGACGTTATGACCTGATACCGAATCTAGTTGAAACTGCCAAGGCCTACATAAGTCACGAACGTGAAACACTTGAAGCAGTTATTCAGGCTCGAAATCAGGCTTTAAATGGCTTGCAGGCTGCATCTGCTGCACCTGGTAATCCGGCGGCCATGCTGGACCTGAGTCAGGCCGAAGGTTTGCTTACCGGTGCCCTCGGTAAATTAAATGTTGTCGTCGAGGCCTATCCTGATTTGAAAGCCAATCAGAACATGATGCAATTGTCAGAAGAACTTACCAGCACTGAAAACAAAGTGGCGTTTTCCCGTCAGGCCTTCAATGATGCTGTAACTCTGTATAACACCTATAAACAGACCTTTCCGCCAGTATTACTGGCAGCCATGTTCGGACATGCAGAAAATGCCAGTCTGCTGGAGTATGAAGACCGGGAAGCCATGCAGGAAGCGCCCAAAGTTTCCTTTTAAGTCTGCGCTGTTTATCTTGATCTCAGTCCGGTTGCGGAGCTTGCTGTGAATTTTTTTGCTCATCAGGATCGTGCCAGAAGTACTACCAAAAAGCTCATACTGCTTTTTATTTGCGCGGTTATCAGCCTGATAGTTATTACCTCAGTTTTAATCGTCAGCCTTATCAGTTTCTCAGAGAATACATCCGGCGAAGTTGCCTTCGATGCAGATTTAATCACATCCGATATATTTATTTTTGTCAGCCTGGGTGTAATTGCCGTGGTTACTTTTGGTGCATTATTCAGGCTTGCACAGTTAAAGGGTGGCGGAAAAGTTGTCGCCGAGGCCATGGGTGGTCGCCTGTTAAATACCGGAACCCGAGATGCAGATGAACGCAAAATACTCAATGTCGTAGAAGAAATAGCCATTGCTTCAGGCACACCGGTTCCTCCTGTTTATTTAATGGAAGATTCTGCAATAAATGCTTTTGCCGCAGGCTATAAGCCACAGGATGCCGTAATCGGCATCACCAGGGGATGTATCCACCAGCTGGATCGTGATGAACTGCAAGGTGTTATAGCCCATGAGTTCAGCCATATATTCAACGGGGACATGCGCTTGAATATCCGTCTTATTGGCCTTCTCTATGGCATTCTGGTAATCGGTTTGATCGGGTATTACATACTGCGCGGCAGTGTTTATCGAAACCGCTCTAACCGCAAAGGTGGAGGCATAGCCATACTCGGCATTGGCCTGATAATTGTGGGTTATGGCGGCACATTCTTTGGCAATATCATTAAAGCTGCCGTCAGCCGACAACGTGAGTTTCTTGCCGATGCTTCTGCTGTACAGTTTACCCGTAATCCGCAGGGTATCGCCGGCGCCTTAAAGAAAATTGCTGGCTACAAGGAAGGCTCCCTTATAAAGAGTGCCGATGCATCAGAAATCAGCCATATGCTCTTCAGTCAGGGCTTAAAGTCAGGCTTTACCGGGCTTTTCGCAACCCATCCGCCCTTAAGCGAACGCATCTCAAGAATCGATCCTTACTGGAATGGAGAATTAAACCAAGGCAGCACTCAGAAACCGTCCAGGCCTGGCCCTGCTCAAACTGCCTCCTTCTCCGGAGAGTCCACACAGCCTGAAGAATTAACACAAAAGTCTGCTGTCGATTCCATTGGGGAACCAGGTATCGAACATCTTGCCCTGGCTGTCAATCAATTGAATTCCTTACCTGCAGAGCTTATTGAAAGTGCGCATAGCTCTTTTGGTGCCAGTATGCTGATGTATTGTTTATTGATGGAACTATCCAATCCTGAGACAGAAAAAAAGCAGCTGGGTATCTTGAAGGAAGCTTTAAGCGAACAACAGCTTGCCAGTTTATTAAACTTACGCTCCCAAACCAGCTGGTTAAGCAGAGAAATGTACCTGACCATGACTGATCTCTGTATACCTGCCTTAAAACAACTTTCGCCCGTCCAGTACAGATCCTTTATGAGTCATCTCAGTCAGCTCATTGTTGCTGATGAATCTATCTCTGTATTCGAATGGTGCATTTTTAAAATTTTACGTTATAACCTGGATATAAATACCCGTACTTACCGAAGCTTAGTGGACATAATGTCGGCTGCCTGGGCTTGTGAAGCTTTGTTATCTGTTCTGGCGATGATTGGTAATGATGATGAGGATGCTGCAGAAACGTCTTTCAATAATGCACAGAGCCTGCTTACAACTCGTAAAGCTCTTCGCTTTAGAGCAGATTACAAAAACAATACCGAGGTACTGGAAAAATCCACGGATCTCCTGAAATCATTAAAACCATTACAAAAGCCTATGTTGCTCAAAGCCATGGCAGCCTGTATCAGTGCCGATGGCATTATCACTGCCGAGGAAGCCGAGTTACTCAGGGCTGTTGCTTCCTTGCTGGACTGCCCTGTTCCCCCCCTCTTAAATCAGCAAAAATTTATTTAAGGCAGTATAATCCTCCCCAGTTAAATAACGCTGCAAGCCTTGTTTATGAAAAAAAGAATTCTACTGTTATTAGCACTAAGCAGCCTCTGTGCCTGTGGCCAAAAAGGTCCTCTGGTACCAGCAGAGTCTGCCGTGTTTGCTGTGCCAATTTATTCCCAGAGCTCCTTCTAATGAGTAACTTTCATTACCTGAATCATCAGCTTCATGCTGAAGCAGTGCCTTTATCCCAAATTGCAGAACAATTTGGAACGCCTTGCTTTGTCTATTCCCGAGCCGCACTGGAGCAAGCTTTTCTGGCTTACCAGAACGCCCTAATCGATCAACCCGCGTTAATATGCTATGCAGTAAAAGCCAATTCAAATCTGGCCGTGCTAAATGTACTGGCGAGACTTGGCGCCGGATTCGATATTGTTTCTGAAGGAGAACTGGAACGCGTACTCGCGGCCGGTGGCTCAGCAGACAAAATCATATTTTCCGGTGTTGGAAAGGACCAGCATGCGATGCGGCGGGCACTTGAAGCAGGAATTCATTGCTTCAATGTGGAATCGGAAGCTGAACTGGAGAAACTCAATGAAATTGCCCTGGAGCTGAAGCTGTTGGCAAATGTCTCCATGCGCGTTAATCCGGATGTGGATGCCCAAACGCACCCCTATATTTCAACCGGACTAAAAGAAAATAAATTCGGTATCAGTATTGAACGTGCCCCTGCGATATATCAGCATGCCCAGTCACTGCAAGGTATTAATATTGTCGGTGTGGATTGCCATATCGGATCACAATTAACCTCGATGGCACCTTTTACTGCCGCCCTGGAAAGAATACTGAAGCTGGTTACACAGCTTTCTGGCCTGGGGATTAACTTGCAGCACCTGGATCTGGGTGGCGGTCTGGGTGTACGTTATCAGAATGAGTCTCCTCCTGAACCCGCTGAATATATCGCTGCAATTAAACCCTTGCTACAAAGCACTGGACTTAAACTGATCCTCGAACCCGGTCGTTCAATATGCGCCAATGCCGGTGTGCTGCTCACACGGGTTGAATACCTGAAAAGCAACGCCGATAAAAACTTTGCGATTGTTGATGCGGCCATGAATGATTTGATCCGCCCCGCCCTGTATCAATCCTGGATGGATATTATTCCGCTTCAACAAAATACTCAGGGCAGCAAGGCTATTTATGATGTCGTCGGACCAGTTTGTGAATCCAGTGACTTTCTTGGTAAAGACCGTGAATTGACACTGGCAGCCAATGATTTGTTAGCGGTTTGCTCGGCGGGAGCTTATGGCTTTGTGATGAGTTCAAACTATAATACCCGCAATCGGGCTGCCGAAGTGATGGTAGATGGCGATTCAGTCCACCTGGTCCGTCGCAGAGAAACTATCCAGGATCAGCTGGCACCAGAAAGCCTGTTACCCTGATATAAACCATTAGTTAACAGAGGATAAAGCAGTGTCTTTGCGCTTTACCAAAATGCATGGTCTGGGCAATGACTTCATGCTGCTGGACAGAATCCAGCAGGATCTTGCTGTGCCTGTTGATCGCATCAAAGAACTGTCTGATCGGCGAACTGGCATTGGTTTTGATCAGCTGCTGGTTATCGAACCTTCCACCATTCCTGGCAGTGATTTTAACTATCGAATTTATAATGCTGACGGCTCTGAAGTTGAACATTGTGGTAACGGTGCACGCTGTGTAACACGCTATTTAATTGACCAGGGGCTAAGCGCCAACAAGCTTATATCGCTGAGTATGCCAACCGGCAATATTATTCATTGTGAAGCCCTTTCGGATGGACAGGTAAGTGTCGACATGGGCGCACCTATAACCAGGCCTGCCGAGATCCCTTTTCTCGCTGACAAGGAAGCCCTCACCTACCAACTCCTTTTACCAGGTGAGCACAATATTGAAATATCTGCACTATCCATGGGAAATCCTCATGCTGTCTACCAGGTAGATAATGTTGATACTGCGCCAGTTGCAACATTCGGCCCTCTGATTGAACAACATGAACGCTTTCCTGACCGGGTAAATGCCGGCTTTATGCAAATTGTGAGGCCTGATCTGATTCGCTTACGGGTCTTTGAGCGTGGCGCTGGTGAAACTCTGGCTTGCGGTACCGGAGCATGTGCCGCCGTGGTGGCTGGAATTCGCAGGTCATTATTAGCTGAAACCGTGACAGTCGAGCTTAAAGGTGGCAAACTCTCTATAAGCTGGAAAGGCACAAATTCATCCGTTTTTATGACTGGCCCTGCAAACACTGTGTACCAAGGACAAGTAGATTTATGAAGCAAGAATCCCAGAATGCACTCGCCAAAACTGACGAAATGATCCTGGATGATGAAAGTGTTGCGACTTATCTGTTGGAACACCCTGACTTTTTCACTAACCGCGAAGATTTATTATTAAAACTTCGTATCCCCCATAAAAGCGGCTCCGCAGTTTCCTTGCTTGAGCGACAGGTCAGCTTGCTAAGACGTAAAAGCGATGAAAATCAGAATAAAATCCATGACTTCATAGAAAATGCCAAAGAAAACGATGCCCTTTTTGAAAAAACCCGCACTATTATCCTGAACATCATTAATACGCGCAGCCTGGACGAACTATCCGGGCTAATTGATGAGAAATTAAAAAATGAATTTGATGCCAGCGCCAGCCGAATTTTTTTTGCTACGGACGAAGCTTTGGATGAGCAGGAATCAAAACTGTTTTTGCTCCCCCTGGATCATGCTCGCAAGGTTCTGGGCGTACTTTTCCAACGTAAGAGAGCTTATTGCGGGAATCTGGATCCCGAACAAGCACAATTGTTTTTCCCAGACATGCCTAAAATAAACTCCGCAGCTATCATTCCAATTCACTTTCATGAGGAAAAAGAATTAAAAGATAAGTTGCCTGGCATTCCCTTGCTGGTGATTGCCAGCAGTAAAGCCAAACATTTCAATTCCAGCCTGGACACCTTGTTTCTCGACTTCATTGGCGAAATCTTGTCGGCCCAAATTAAGGGTTTGTTACTCAGGTAATTTACCCTGGAAAGTCAGCTGGAACCGGACTATTCCAATCCGTTTTTCCGGATTGAGCAGATTTCATCCAGAAATAAGCGATAGACAATATCCCCAGCAAAAGACCCAGCACAACACCCGCATCGACAATACCGCGCCAGGGTTGAGGCAACATACTCACCAGTAAAACCAGAACAATAATCGCGCTTGTTAGCGAAAATGATATCAGTTTTCTTTTTCGTGTTGCGTGGATATACCCCATACAAAATATGGGTGCGAACAGCATATGCCATATTCTGTAACTTTCACTCTGATCCAGAAAAAACCTGGCTCTTTCTACAACCCGTGGTGAGAAATTAAGATGAAAGCCTTTATAGCCCTCTGCATAAGCCATGTATAGTGCGAAAGCAACAAGGACAATCCATTGCAGGATGCTCAAGGGGTAACTCAGCATTTCAACAATCCGAAACGATAGCCTGAATACGGCTGACAATAAAATTGCCAGTACTCCACCTATACCCCAGTAGTAACCAATCGCCTTCAATTAACTGCTTCTCCACAACCCCGAATTTAATCGCTGGGATTGTAGCAAATTCAAGCTTTGAAGCGCAGGTTTAAACAGGACATATGGAGTTTCTTTGCATAAATACTCCCGAATGCTCTTTTGAGCATTTTTCTACTTCCTTGCACTTCTTGCACTTCTTGCACTTCATTACACTTTTTGCACTTCTTATAATTTCTCTAGCCCATCATCTGTGTTTTTATTGTCGACTCTGCCAGCTCCTGATAAGCATCAAAGACGATGACTTCTAAGGACAAAACAGAACCCCGGCTAATTTTCTTGCTCACAACATCCGCAGAATAAATGTTTTATTCTAGATTCAGTTTCAACTATGAAGATGACAGATCAGCAAGCGTACTGTAAAAGCTTGTCAGTAAGTGGAGCTCTTCGTCTGAATCAGTATGAAAGCTTTCATTAGCTAACAAGACGCAAAGTTTTTGTAAGTACTGAGCTTTATTTTCACCTTCATTAAGACGATAAAATGGCTCCAGCAATAACAATTGCAGGCTATATTTTTTCAGCTTCTGTAAGGCCTTGGCCTGCTTCACCGTCTGCCCTGAAGCCCGGGCACGATAGAACTCTTCCAGCGTTTGATCCAAGGAGATCAATATATTCTGACAATAAGAAGTTAGCGACTTTCTTCCTTCCTGTAGCGGATTCAAGCTGCTATTTCTCCTGGCCTGCGGCTTGCTTCAATTAATTCATTCCTGCCAAAAGGCTTAACCAGAACCGAGTTTGCACCAGCCGCGATTGCTCTGGCTGCTAACAGTTTGTCGGCCTGTTCCAGCACCAAAATTATCAAGATATGCCGATAAGTGGGCTGAGCTTTTATCAGGGCACAAAATTGATATCCGGAAAGGCCATTCAGGCTTGCATCGATAAAAGCAGCAATAGGCTTATGTTGAGATAACTGGCAAAGCCCCATAAATGGATCATCGCTGGTCAGCAACTCAAAGGCCGTGTTTTCCATTAACTTTTTGACGGTTTCCAGGACGAGCGGATTATCATCTATAAACAATATGCTGTTTAGGCACCTGCCAGGAGCCTGTTCTGCTCTGTCAGGTTTTGCCTCAGTCAATCCCTCAGGTGTGAAACCTAAACTCTTCCTGCTGCTATCCACTCTGATATCCCCTCTGCTATCCTTGTTGCTTGCCTTGCTCCTGCTAATGTCCATCTTAATCCGCTTTGCTATCCACTTTGCTATCCACTTTGCTATCTACTTTGCTATCTACTTTGCTATCTACTTTGCTATC
>TARA_R110002073_G_scaffold336386_2_pt1 | contig 115576 bp, 89 predicted proteins | sample TARA_R110002073 | Tara Oceans TARA_R110002073 (sample SAMEA4397174) | marine metagenome | biome: Polar Biome; feature: [DCM] deep chlorophyll maximum layer (ENVO:01000326); material: water (ENVO:00002006), including particulate matter (ENVO:01000060) such as... | depth 40 m
CGGGGGTGCGCTGCTTCGCAGCAACCCCCGGCTACCATCTGAAATCCCTACCGGGATAAAAAACGGTTGTGCCCGATCACTCCTGCCGTCGTGCTTCAAAACGGCGGGGCGACCAACGGCGATGAAGCGGTCATCCCTCGTGTCATGGCGGGTGCTTTGACCGTGCGGGCCGGTGAGTCTTTGCGGGAGTAGGTTTCCTTGACCGGTGCTGGCTTGGAAGCGGCTGGCTTTTTAGCCTGCTGCTTCAGCACGCGACTTTCATCGGGAATAATCCGCAACTCCAATCCGGCCAAGTCTTTTTCCTGCATCGCTTTCACTTCACGGGCGAGAGCAATTCGATCTCGCCGAGTGGCTTCGAAAGATCGCGAAACGATCTTCTTGGGGGACGTGCCGCCTTTCTCATACAGAGCGATCCGCAATCGCCCGTCGGTCAGGTGCTCTTTGCTGGACCCGACATAAAACTGTCGCCACGATTTTGACTCTTTGTCGTAGGCGGTCAGTAAATAGCGTGAACGCTGAGTCAGCGGACGACGCAGGTATTCTTCAGGCGTGATCGGATCCGCGATCAAATCGCGAACCTCGCGAATTTGCAGGTATCGACGACGGAACGTTGTGTTGGATTCAACCAACGTGGAATCGGGATAGGTCAGCTCGATTTCTGTATCTGGTTTGAACATGGTTTGTCTCCTTCGGGACCGAGGAAGCATTGGCTCAGCAACATTGGCCTCTCAGTGCGCCTTGCATTGCATTGTTCGCGAGTGCCCGGACACGTTTGGTCAAAATGCGGGAATTTGAACATTTCACTTGGTCACTCTGCGATTTTCGGTCCGGTTTGTTCCGCTCGCGAAAACTTTGCGGCACCTCGCCAAACACGTTTGCTAAGATGAGCACATCCCGCCTACTCCCCCGCTTGAGTCCATCCATGATTCGCGTCTCCCGTCCCGCCGGTTTGTCCCGTCCGTCAAAATCGTTTCTTTGCTGTCTCATGACTGCAATTGTGGCGACGGCGATCCCAACGTTTGGATTGGCTGAATCGTGGCCGCAATTCCGAGGGCCACGAGGCGACGGAATTGTCACCGAAGGCAATCCACCGGTTCAGTTCGGCGAAGACAAGAACCTCACTTGGAAGACCGATCTGGAAGGCAAGGCGTGGTCCTCACCCGTGATCGCCGACGGAACGATTTGGTTGACCTCCGCTGTGGAAATCGTCCCCACGGAAGACGAGCGCGTTGAATTGCTAAGGAAGACCGAAAACGAAGAACGGCAATTCAAGCAACTCGCGATCGCGAAAGCCATCGAACTCAAAGTCTTCGCGGTTGATCTCGAAACTGGGAAGCTGAAACAAACGATTGAGCTGACTACCGTTGAGCAGCCCGACGCCATTCATTCGCTCAACAGCTATGCATCGCCGACACCGGTGATCGATGGCAACCGTGTGCTCTGCCACTTCGGAACCTTCGGGACGTTCTGCATTGATCGCACCAACGGCAAATTGATCTGGGAGCGGACTCTGCCGCTGAAGCATGCCGTAGGCCCGGGCAGTTCCCCCATCATTCACGACGGGAAAGTCATCCTGATTCAGGATGGTTTGGAGCGGCAATACGTGACCGCTTTGAACGCGGAGACAGGCTCGACGGAATGGGAAACCGATCGTCCGCCAATGGACGCACCCACCGGTGACCAGAAGAAGGCTTACTGCACACCCATTGTTGTCACCGACTCAAACGGTCGCGAGCAATTGCTTTGCATGGGTTCGCAGTGGATGGTTTCGTACAACGCGAAAACGGGCGAAGAGTTCTGGCGTCTCTATCACGGCAAGGGATTCTCAGTTGTTCCCCGACCGATCTTTGATGGAGAAGCGGTGTACTTCTCGACCGGTTTTGGCAAACCACAACTGTGGGCGGCCAAAGTCGATGGCTCCGGCGATGTCACCGATTCTCACGTGCTGTGGACGGTGAAGAAGAGCATTCCAGCGAAACCGTCACCAATCACGGTCGACGGATTGCTGTTTGTGGTCGACGACAACGGAGTCGCATCGTGCATCGATAGCGAGGACGGCACCAACGTTTGGTCCAAACGACTGGGCGGAAAATTTTCTGCCTCGCCGATATTGGCGAATGGTCGAATGTACTTCTGCAACCACGATGGCGAAGTGTTCGTCATCAAACCGGGCACAGAGTGTGACATCGAAGTGACCAATCAGATCAACGGGCAAATCATGGCATCCCCCGCTGTGATCGGCGACGCGTTGATTTTGCGAACCGCGACATCGCTCTACCGATTCGATAGGTAGAGCCTGGCGGGTACGTTGCTTCGTGGGACCGGTGTGCTCAGTTTGGCTTGGCGATGGGGGTGACTCGTTTTGCCTTGCAGTTATTTTCTTCGAGGCGACGAGCCGTTTCTTCGCGATAAAGCTGGGTCGTCGTTTCGTGAGCTTCGCCCGACTCTTTCTTGCGGTTGAGCAGTTTGCTCGCGATGACTGGGTGAGTGAAACCGTGGACAGTTTGGATGAATGCAGGATTCATGGGATCGAAATCTAGGTTTGCTTTGAGACTGAAGTGAATGGTCGCCGAGAGTGCTTGTTCTCTCAGCGGTGACAACGGTTGTGAAAAGATGCACGTCGCGTGCCGAAGACGACCAAAAATGCTTTTGGTACGTGACAACGAACGCACCGCAGCCAGATCATCCGCGTTGCCATCCCGCTGAACGGGCAAAGGTCCAGAGCCTGTTGGGCGCAGAATGTTTCGGTTGTATCGATGTTTCAGTTGTATCGATCAGACGAGACAAAACGGGCAGGAAGCTGCTCGGGCCTCGGATCGCATCAAAATGACTCTCGGATCGCTTCGAACACGGATTCTACGGCCTAGGAATGAGAACCGATCACGCAAACCGCAAAGTTTTCGTGTTCCAGTCCCTTTGCCCCACGACCCTCTGAGCTTTGAATCGCAACATGAAGACAAGTTTGTTTTCACCGCGGCGATTTCAAAGGAATGCGTTCCAAATGGATGGATGAGCCATCACGCCAGGATTCGTTCGCCGAGCGTTCCCTCACGCTCCTGGGCTCTTTTGAGTACCAGGTGCTTCAATTACGAACGATGAGCGACCCGATTGATGCCACTTTTCTAAGCAGGGCTCTCGCCGTCATTCAGTCCATTCGCATGGACGCGGCCGATTTAGAATTGGCGACGATCGCGGCGGAAGCTCGCGTCATCCAAACATCGTTGCAGCAGATTGCCGAACAGGAACAGTCGCCCAGACCGGAAGCGGTCCGCAAGATTTTGCAGCAAACACATCGGCTGCGGCAGATGATTGAAGCCAACACCAACGATTCGGATTTGCCGGAAGACCGAAAAACTACCCAGAACGCGGGCACGGACAAAACACCGGCCCCCAAACGAGTCCGCCCGCAATTTACGCTTCCACCCGCGGCCAAGCGACTCGAGGACCTGATGGGCGAAATTTTGCTCCGTCTCGATGACTGCTTGGCGGTGGAACCGAAACCGGATGATCCCGCCCCCACCGGAGACTCCGATTTGTCGTCACCTGACGATGAAGAATTGAAGATTCCCAACGACGACGTGATCGAAAAGTGAAATTCGCGGATTGATTGCGGCTCCGCCTCGTCCCCTTCGCCGAATCGGCCGGCCTTGTTTTCAGGGAGTTTTGGGGCCGAACCGGCGTCCTGAATTGCATCCCAACACCCTGTAGCGGGTCTTCTCGCGACAATCCCCCGCAATCGAACGATCGGGTCGTCAACGCCGCTTCCGAAAACATTCCATCACGGTATGATTTTCGGACATGACTAAACACATTTTTGTTACCGGCGGCGTTGTCAGTTCACTCGGCAAAGGCCTGACCAGTGCATCCATAGGCATGGTTCTCGAACGCCGCGGACTGCGGGTTCGAATGCAGAAACTGGATCCGTACATCAACGTTGATCCGGGGACGATGAGCCCCTACCAACACGGCGAGGTTTACGTTTTGGACGATGGGTCCGAAACCGATCTCGACCTCGGCCACTATGAACGATTTACTTCGGGCAAGCTGAATCGCGATTGCAACTACACCACCGGGCAAATCTATTTGTCGGTGATCGAAAAAGAGCGACGAGGCCAGTTCCTCGGCAAAACCGTTCAAGTCATCCCGCACGTCACCAACGAAATCAAACGTGTCATCAAACGCATGGGCGGCGATGACGTCGACGTGGTGATCACCGAGATCGGTGGCACGGTCGGTGACATCGAGAGCCTGCCTTTTCTCGAAGCGATTCGCCAGTTCTCGCTCGATGCCGGTCGCGAAAATTGCTTGTACATGCACCTGACTTTGGTGCCGTACCTGAAGGCTGCTGACGAACTGAAAACCAAACCGACGCAGCACTCCGTTGGTCAGTTACGTGAGATCGGGATCCAGCCGGACGTGCTGGTTTGCCGCTGCGAGCAATCGATCAGCCGCGATGACCGGGACAAGATTGCTTTGTTCTGCAACGTCGAACCGGAAGCGGTCATCGAAGAAAAAGACAAAGACTTTTCGATCTACGAAGTCCCATTGTCGCTGGTCGACAACAAGCTGGACGAATTGATCGTCAAGAAACTCGGCCTGACTTCGGCGGGCAGCTTGGACATGACCCCGTGGAATGACTTGCTGCATCGATTGCGTAATCCACGTCACGAAATCTCGATCGCGGTGGTCGGCAAATACGCCGAACACAAAGACGCGTACAAATCGATCTACGAATCGCTCGATCACGCGGGCATGCACCATGACGCCCAGATTCGCATCGGGCGCATCCAAAGCAGCGACATCGAACGCGAAGGTGCCGAGCGGTTGCTGAGCGGATTCCACGGCATCCTTGTCCCGGGTGGTTTTGGCGAACGAGGCGTTGAGGGCAAGGTCCAAGCGATCCAGTTTGCTCGCGAGAGAAACGTGCCGTTCTTTGGCATTTGCTTGGGCATGCAAACCGCAGTCATCGAATACGGCCGCAACGTGCTGGGACTCGAAAAAGCACACTCAACCGAATTTGACAAAGACACACCGCATCCGGTCATCTGTTTGTTGGATGAACAACAAAACGTGATCGACTTGGGCGGCACAATGCGACTGGGCAGCCAGCCGTCTCAATTGGTCGCCGACTCAAAAGCCATCCAGGCGTACGGTCGCGAAGAGATCGAGGAACGACACCGACACCGCTACGAATTCAACAACGAGTATCGTCAAGCGTTTGAAGACGCTGGCATGCGATTCACCGGATTGAGCCCCGATGGTGGGTTGGTTGAGATCGTCGAGATTGATTCGCACCCTTGGTTCCTGGCGGCTCAGTTCCACCCGGAATTCAAAAGCAAGCCATTGAAATCACACCCGTTGTTCACCGATTTTATCGAAGCAGCGATCAACCGTCGCAAACAACGCGTAACCGAAGAAATTGCCTCGGAGACAGAGAAGCCAACCGCTTCCTGAACCGATACAGTCTCCTCCCCCTCTTTACCTGATTTGCCATGACAAACTCTGATCCAAAAGAAAACGAAACAGACGAGTCGCCTCAAATCGTGGTGGACTCGGATTGGAAAGAACAAGTCGCCAAAGAGAAAGAAACTCTGGCCAACCAAACCGAAACTGAGTCCGACAGCGATTCTGTGGCTGAAACCAACGAAGCCGCCGCAGATTCCGCGGGATCCAAGCTTCCGCCGGCCAGTTTCGAAGTCTTGGTTTCAATGTTGTTCACTCAGGGGATGAGCTCACTGGGCCAAATCCCCATGCCCGGCCAAGAAGAAGGCCGTGTCGACAAACCAATGGCGAAACATTCCATCGACACGCTCGAAGTGCTTTCGGAAAAGACCAAAGGCAACTTGTCCGACGACGAATCGAAAATGTTGACCGAAGCGACGCACGCGTTGAGGATGGCCTACGTCAGCACACGCGGTTAGAGTGAAACGCTGGTTTCTCGGATTCGCTTCTCGCACTCGCTATCTGCTGCCATGCCATCCACCGTTCGAACACCGTTGTTCGGCTATTCGCGTTTCCTCCGCGTCGCTGGCTTGTTGCTAGCGATCATCGCGGCCTCGAACGGGCCGGAGCATCGCCTGGTTGCTCAGGATGAGCCCGTTGAAGATTCGGCGGCCGTCGCTCTTTACGCAGACGCAGCCAACTTCCAAACCAACGGTGCGATTGGATTGGCGGTCGACACCTGGAAGAAATTCCTGAAGGAATACCCGAGCAGCCCGCTGGCATCCAAAGCATCGCACTACTTAGGTGTTTGCTACATGCAGCAGGACACGCCCGATTTGAAGGCCGCCGCTGAAGCCTTCAAAGTCGCTTTGGAAGACACCACGTACGACCTTCGCGAAGAAAGCCTTTCCAACCGAGGTTGGTGTCTCTACGCAGCTGCCGGGACGGGTGAAGAAGCGGATCCGAAATTGCTCCGCGAATCGATCGCGACCTACGACACGCTGATCAAGGACATCCCTGATTCGCGGTTGCTCGACCGGGCGTACTTTTATCGAGGCGAAGCCCAATACGCGCTCGGTGAACTGGACAAAGCCATCGAGTCCTACAACGCGATGATGAAACTGGACGACATTGCGAGTTCCGCGCTGCGATGTGACGCTTTGTACGCTCGAGGCGTCGCGTTGGAGGAACAAAAGAATTACGACCAAGCCCAATCGTCCTACCAACAGCTGCTCCAGGCATGCGCCGACTCGGACTTGGTGGTCGATGTCGAGATCCGCATGGGCGACATGCATTTGTTGCAGGGCGAAATGCAACAAGCCGTCAAGCGTTTTGATTCGGTCGCAACCAACGCCGATGCAACCGCGGAAGACAAAGCCTACTCCTTTTTTCGCCAAGGCTACGCGTACGCCCAAGACGGCGATCCCGCGAAAGCGTCCACGTCATACGAAAAGCTTCTGACACAATTCCCGCAATCACCTTACGCTGCCGCGGCAACCTTGGCTTCCGCTCAAACGCTCTATCAAGCGGGAGACTTAACCGGTGCCGCTTCGCGATTCCGCGACGTTTTGCAAGGGACCGACCCTGTCGCCGCGACTGAAGCGGCACACTGGCTGGCTCGAATCGATCTGGGCATCGCCAATCGCGACCCGTCCAAAACTGCGGAAGCGGCCAAATCCGCCTACGATGTCGCATCGGAAGTGATCGCCAAAGGCCCACAAGGCAACTTCGCCGTCGCCCTCAAACTGGATGCAGCGGAAGCGTTATCGCTGCAACCTGACCGTTTGAACGACGCCTTTGACCGATACCAGTCAGTCGCAAACGAACATTCGAACCATCCCCTCGCACCACGCGCGCTCTACAACGCAGCGTTCGTCGCACTTCAACTTGGAAACACCGAACAAGCCGTGAAGCTGGCTGACACGTTTGAATCCAAGTTTTCAGATGATCCACTCGCACCGGACGCATTGTTTGTTGGTGCGGAGGCTTTGCTCGCATCCGGCGACGCGTCCTCCGCGGCCGAGCGTTACCAAACGTTGATCAGCAACACCAAACACCGCGATCATCCCCAACGTGCGACATGGATTTTGCGTGGGGCAACGGCTTGGAAAGCGGCCGGCGAACCGGCGAAGACAGCCAAGTTGGTTCGCGAAAACTTGGAGGCGATGAGCACGCCGGAGCAGAAGGCGGAAGCATTGCTGCTGGCCGGCCAAGCAGAATTGTCCAGCGGAGATGCCGCTCAAGCCGCCCAAACATTCCAGGCTAGTCGAGAGGCCGCACCGCAATGGGCCCGTTCGGACGAAGCCTTCCTGATGGCCGGTCAATCGCAACTGACGGCAGGAAATCGCAAAGCGGCCGAAGGCATCTGGAAAGAACTCATCCGCAGCAACGGCGAAAGTCGCATGGCCGATCAAGCCCGTTACAAACTTGGGCAGTTGGCCAACGGCGAACAGGAATACGCAGCCGCCATTGAATACTTCGAACCGATTCTGACATCCAAACGAGATGCTGGCTTGCTGCCTTTTGCCCGCTATGCCAAAGGCATGGCTGAACTGCAATCGCAACAACACGAGCAAGCCGCCAAATCTTTCTCGGAGCTGATTGATCAAAACCCCGATCACGCCCTGAGCGACGATGCGTTGCTCTCGCGAGGCATCGCCTACCGACACTTGAATCGAGACACCGATTCGCGAAACGACTTGAACGCGTTCTTGGAAACAAAGCCAACCGGCAACAACCTTGGACACGCGCTGTACGAACTGGCGTTGCTGGATCAAAACGCATCGCAAACCGTCAAAGCAGCTGAATCCTTGCAACGGATCGTCGACGAAGTCCCTGACTATCCCGACATGGACAAGGTGCTTTACGAACTCGGTTGGTCACTTCGTGAAAGTGGACAAGACGATCAGGCTCTCACCAAGTTTGAGCAACTGATCGCGAAGTATCCAGACAACGCATTGGTCGCCGACGCGGCTTACTTTGTCGGGCAAGACCACTATCGCAATTCGCAGTGGGCCGAAGCGGCGGACGCATTTCAAATCGCAGCCGACAAATCCAATGATTTGGATTTGAAAGAGAAATCGCTGTATCGGTTGGGATGGTCCTTTTACAAGCAACAGAAGTACGCCGAAGCGGAAGCCGCCTTCAAACGCCAATACGTCGAAGTTCAGCAGGGCGGTTTGCTGCTGGATTCGATGATGATGATTGGCGAATCACGCTTCAAACAGGAACAGTACGAAACGGCTCTGCGGGCTTACACCAAGGCACGCGAGAAAATCGAAGCCGACAATGATTCCGCGAAAACGGTCCGCGACAAAGCCGAACGACAGGTTCGCGAATTGATTCTGCTGCACGGAGGCCAGAGTGCCGCACAATTGGGTCAATATGAGGACGCGATCGGATGGTACGACGCTCTCCGAGAACGATTTCCAGCCACGACCTATCTTCCCCAAGTGTTCTACGAGATCGGATTCGCCGCCCAAAACGCGGGAGATGACGAAAAGGCATTGAAATTTTATTCCGAGGTGGCGGACAATTTCCGGAGCGAGATTGCCGCTCGAGCTCGGTTCATGATGGGTGAAATTTACTTCGCGAATAAAACGTTCGACAAAGCGATTCCAGAATTTCAGCGAGTCATGTTTGGATTTGGGGCGGACAAGGCGGACCCAGTCATCAAGAATTGGCAAGCTAAGAGCGGGTTTGAAGCGGGTCGGTGTGCGGAACTGCTCCAGCAGTCAGCGCAAACGGATGCTGCCAAAGCAAAGGCAGCCAAGTTCGCCAAGGATTTTTACCAGTACGTGATCGATCAACACCCCGGGCATGAGTTGGCCACCAAGGCCAAGCAACGGGCGGAGGCACTGAAAGCACCGTGAGATTCCTTTCCAACGACCGCAGACGACGGCGCACGACATTGGTCATCGCTGTCTTGTGGGCCGCATTGTTGATCACCGCGGTACCGGAACAGTTCCAGTCACAATCTGTGTCGGCTCAAGACGCTGCGGAACCAGCCGGTGCGACAGGGGGCATCGTTGATGCTTCTGACATCCAATCCGTGATGAACGACGAACCGATCCAACAACCAGGATCTGATCAACCATCAGGGATCGACCTGCTGTCGTTGATCGCACGCGGCGGTCGCTTCATGATCCCAATTGGATTGATGAGCATGTTGGTTGTAACGCTGTCGGTTGAACGAACGTTGTCGCTTCGCACGGAAAAGATTTTGCCTCGGTCGCTCGTCAACCAAATCAGCGACTTGGCTGCGACGCACGAAACGTTTCCGCCCAGTACCGCCCAAGAGATTTGCGTCGAAAACCCTTCGCCTGCCGCTCGCGTGATTTCAGCGATGCTGATGCGAACCGGCCAACCACTCGGTGACATTGAACGCACTGCCAGCGACGCTCTGCAACGCGAAGCGGATCGTTACGCCGGTCCCGTTCGTTGGCTGACACTTGCCGCTGCCGCGACACCCTTGATGGGTTTGCTTGGAACGGTGTGGGGCATGATCGTCGCCTTCCATGAGTCCAGCACACTAACCGCAGATCGCAGCCGCAGCGAACAATTGTCAGAAGGGATTTACACGGCACTCGTGACCACGTTGGCTGGACTGGCCGTTGCCATTCCCGCCGCCATCCTGGCTCAGTATCTCGAGAACCGCATCGCTAAGTTGTTTCATCGCATTGAGGAGATGGCATTCACCATCGCTCCCGGTTTGGTGCGGTTCGTCGGTCGATCCCGTATGGATGCCGAAGGACAACTGCGTCCGCTCGACAACGGTGCGCCACCGCCGATGGCCATCCATTCGCCGCCTCCCGTCACCACTTCGTGATCGATCATGGCTGTACAACTCAAACGATCCAACGTCGCCGGGACACTCAGTCTGACCCCGTTGATCGACGTGGTTTTCTTATTGCTGATCTTCTTTCTGGTGACCAGCGAGTTTGAAGACGAGGAACGTCAGCTCGACATCGTGCTGCCCTCGGCAACCAGTGCCGTGCCGATGACCAGCAAACCTCGCGAGGTCGTGGTGGATATCAACGCGGACGGAACGGTCTTCCTCCGTGGAAAAGCCACCCCGCTGAAAGAGCTCGAACTACTGCTTCAAAAAGCCGTCGCGAGCAACCCGACCAACCAAACGGTCGTGATCCGAGCCGACCAAAACGCCAGCTTCCAACCGGTCGTGAACGTGATGGATGTGTGCAATCGCACCGGAGTGAGCGACTACTCGGTTTCCACCAAAGATGGGCCGGCAGGCTGATCCGTTGAGCAAAGATCCTACCTTCTTTGACGAGATTTCAGATCCCGATGACGAGCGCATGTGGCCGCTCGACGTCGCGTTGATTTCGTTGACCGGTTTGATCCTGTACATCATTTTGGGTTATCTGTCGTTTGACGATCCGCGTCCGATGTACAACGCGTGGACCTACGTGATCGCGGTGCCGCTAATCGGTGCCGTATCCGCGTTCACGCTCCATCAAATCGCGTCGAAGTACGTTCAGAAGTCATTCCAGCTCGGCTTCCTCTTCAGCATCTTCGTCCACTTGCTGCTGGTCGTCTTGGCAGTGCAGTGGATGATCTTTCCGCACTACTTTCCGGAGGCATTTGCCGGGGTCAAACCGGACCGATCGCCGATTCGCAAAACGGTTCCGGAATACCTGTTTCAAAAGCCAGACGAGTCCAACGCGGTGACACCGGATTGGTCGCAGCCCGTCGACGCAGAGACAACGTCGCAGGTTATCCCTCTCGAACAACGACAGATGCCGCCGGTGAAACGCTCGGCACCTCGTTTGGAAGTTCCGCGTCCCAACGTGGAGCAACCACGAGAACCAGAAAAGTTTTTGATGGAACGCGTGCAGCCAGAAATGGCAAAGCCACAACCGTCCGATTCGCCATCTCGATTGGCTCGACGTCGCCAACCAACCGAGCCTGCTCCTCAATCTCAATCGGCACCGCAAGCACCCGAGATCGATACGTCGGTCGCGCCGTCGGCGGATCAATCGCCGGCAGAGAAATCAACCTCCGCGGCGGCGAAACGCCAACGTAGCGGAGCGTCCATCGCCATGTCGGCCGACATGGCACCAACACCCAGCCGCGACCCCGCCCCGGCGCCAGTGCCGACGATGCGCGCGATGGCGGAGTCGTTGCCAACGGTTGGTTCGGCAGGGCTGGCTCGCGAACGAAGCCAACGACAAAGACCGACCAGACAATCCGCGGCGGGAGCCGCTCCAACTCCGCCGACCGTTTCCATCGCGAAGATCGAGGTCGACGCAGAGCGGATGCTGACGCCAGAGCTTGCACCTGTTCAGCGAACCAGCCAAGCGGTGGGCGCAAATGTGACGTTGTCGCCCGGTGAATCCGCGATGGCGGCACTCGACAACGCTCCCACCACGGGGCAGGGCGATCTACCGCAAGCCGCCCGCTTGGCCACGATGGCGGGAATTCCGGACGCGACCAACCAAGCACTCAGCCGTCCTCGATCCGCCAAACGACGCAGCGTCGGACAACGTAGTGGTTCAACAGGACCGGGTCCTGATTCGGGGGCAATCGCAGCGATGCTCGCCGATGCCTCCGCCGACAACACCGAAGGAGAAGAATCTGACGCGGCGACGGATCGCGATCTCAGCGACGATCGTCGTTCGCGCGACTCAGCCCGCGCTACAGAGTCTTCGCTGAACGAATTGGCGATGACCGCCGATCCGGTGTTCGACCTGAACGCTCCGGAGGGTCCGGCTGGGCTATCGGTCGAACGCGCCGAAAAGGCCGGTATCGTCCCATCCGATGAACCGGTGGAAATCGCGGCTTTGGACCTCACCCGTGGTCCCCGCCAACGACGTGACGTCGGCGGCCCGGTCACGCCAGCAGGAATGTCCATCGCGGCTGTGGAACAATTCAGCCGGCGAGTCCAACGTACCAACGGTGGCGCCGCACCAGCTCCCGCCGGGATGGTCGGCCCGGCCACCGAAGAAGCAATCGAACTTGGCCTCGCATATCTCGCTTCCTTGCAAAACGAAGACGGCAGTTGGTCACTTCAAGGGCACGGCGAAGCGGTGATGCTGCAGTCGGACACCGCCGCGACGGGCATGTGCTTGCTCGCGTATCAAGGTGCCGGCTACACGCACCGACAACATCAGTACGCACCGGTTGTCGCCAAGGGACTGAAATTTCTAATCGACAATCAACGCACCAACGGTGATTTGTATCGTCGCGAGAACCCGCTGAGCGATCAGAACGTCGCGTTCTATTCTCACGGCATCGCGTCATTGGCGATGTGCGAAGCGTATGGCATGACGCAAGACAGCGAACTGCGTGAACCGGCTCAGATGTGCCTCAACTACATCGAAGCAACTCAGCACAAACAACGCGGTGGATGGCGATACACGCCTCAGGTCAGCAGCGACACGAGCGTCACCGGTTGGATGATGATGGCACTCAAAAGTGGCGAACTGTCTGGCCTTGAAGTTGAACCGGATACCTATGCCGGAATCAATCGTTGGCTTGAACTGGCCAAAGCCAGCCCAACCGAACGCGACCGATACCGATACAACCCGTTCGCTCCCAACACTCCCGCGCAGGCCCACGGACGACGCCCATCGCCCACCATGACTGCGGTTGGCATTTTGATGCGGATGTACTCGGGATGGAGCCGAGAGAACGAAGACATGCAGTCAGCGGCCGACTACATCGCCAAGTTCCCGCCCAGCATTGGAACCAATCGGGCTCCACAAAGAGACACGTACTACTGGTACTACGCCACTCAAGTCATGTTCCACATGGGCGGCGAGCACTGGGACAACTGGAACCAATACCTCAATCCAGTCTTGATCGACAGCCAGATCAAACAGGGACCGGAAGCGGGCAGCTGGGATCCTGAACTGCCCGTGCCGGATCGATGGAGTGCTCATGGCGGACGCTTGTACGTCACTGCCATGAACCTACTGAATCTTGAAGTTTACTACCGGCACTTGCCGATCTACGAAGAAACCGGCGCTCAACCAGAGCTGTAAAACTCAGCGTGATGCGGGTCGTCCACCGCGTCCGCGATTCTTCTTTGAACCGCCGGATTTGCCCGCTTCGCTGCCGGCTGACTTGCGTCCCACCGTGCTTCCACGGCCGCTGACGCTGCCTTCGGCTCGCCCGCGACGGCGACGACCACCGGGTTTGGCTCCGCCACCTGAACCACCTTGTGCTCCCGTGCCGGAACGCGAGCGACCACCGCCGCTTCGTCCGCCGCCACCGGATCGACCACCCGAACGTGAGCCTGATTTGTCACCGGATCCTGGGTCTTGCAACGGTCGCGGTTGGCAACCGGGCAACCCCGTCGCGACAGGAATCTGCAGTTTGATTTCACGCTCAATCGCGATGAAGAACTTGGTCTCATGACCGCCACAAAACATCACCGTCTCGCCTTCGCGTCCCGCCCGTCCCGTTCGTCCAATCCGGTGAACGTAGGCTTCGGGGGTGTTGGGCGTGTCGTAGTTGATCACGGTTTGGATGCCATCGATGTCGATCCCGCGAGCGGCCACATCGGTTGCCACTAACACATCGAGTTCATCGTTTTTGAATTTATTCAGCGTTCGAACGCGGTTGGCTTGAGTCTTGTTGCCATGAATCGCTGCGGCCTTCACTCCGGCTTTGACCAATCGCCTGGCAACCGCATCGGCACCGTGTTTGGTGCGGGTGAACACCAAAGTCGAGCCGGTAGCCTTGGTTTCGACAAAGTGACTCAGCAATCGCGGCTTGTCAGCTTGAGCGACAAAGCAAATTGATTGTTCGATCCGTTCGACGGTGGGTTTTTGCGGGGCGATTTGAATCGTGACCGGATCAACCAAAATCTCGTCGGCTAGTTTTCGAATGGGTCCTGGCATAGTCGCCGAAAACAACAGGTTCTGTCTGTCGCGAGGCAGCAACTTCAGGATGCGTTTGACATCGGGCAGAAACCCCATGTCCAGCATGTGGTCGGCTTCGTCGAGAACCAAGATTTCGACGTCATTCAAATCGATGAAGCCTTGGTTGACCAAATCCAACAATCGCCCGGGCGTGGCAACCAACGTGTCGACGCCAGATTGCAATTCACGAACTTGAGGGTTTTGGTTGACACCTCCGAAAATGACCGTGCTGCGAAGCCGTGTCTTTTTGCCGTAAATCCGAAAGTTCGCTTCGATTTGAGCCGACAACTCACGGGTCGGCGAAAGCACCAACGTGCGGATGGGTCGGCGTCCGGGCCGTCGACCACGCCCCTTCGATGGCTCGCGACGTTCTTGATCGTCCTCCCACATGATCTGCAGGATCGGCAAGGCGAAAGCAGCCGTTTTGCCCGTGCCGGTTTGAGCGGCACCGAGGACATCGTTGCCGTCGAGGATTTCGGGGATGGATTGAGCTTGGATGGGGGTCGGAGTTTCGTAGCCGGCTTGCTCGAGGCCTTGCAGCAAAGGGCCAGTCAGCCCCAGATCTTCAAATTTGTTCAAAACAGGGTCCAAGGTGGGAATCGATTCACGTGAAGCGTGAGCCGTGCAATCAGCGAGCCCGTTGAACCACTTCCTGGTCGCTCAAGAACTCGCCCCAGGACCAAGATGGTGTTCCCCTCGTTCACAACCATGTGAGCGATACAGGGACCCAATGAACCCGGATGCGTTGACCGCCAAGTCGCGAAAAAAATCGTCGCGGGCGGTTTGTTGCAAAAGACTAGCTATCCGCCCCCAAAAGTCCATTGCAAATCGGCGTTCACGCAATGGAATGCGAGTTTCTGCCCCCCAGCAATCCGATGACGGAGATTCTGTCACTCGCCCAATCGTCCGACGACCGATCGAGCCCGCCGAGCAGCCGCATCGAGGGTGGCGGACTTGGATCCAGCGAGTTCTTGCAAGACTTTTGTTGTGGAGGGATCGATCAGAGGCAATCGCCCGAGCATTGTCGCGGTCCAGTAAAGCTGATCGGCGTCCAGAGGACTCCAGCTTTCGCCGTCCTCGCCTTCGTACAACACCGTCTCCAACAATCCCGCCATCTCTTCTTCCTCGTCAGCGGTCGGCTCAATTGATCCAGACAAAGCCTCCACTGCCCAAATTCGAACCTCTTCGTCGTCCGATTGCAACGCGAGCAGACAATCGACGGTCTTCCCGTGGACGTTTTCTTGACGAGCCAACGATTCCAGCTCACTCAGGGACAATTCATTCGCACTCATCGGGGTCGCTTCAGCTCAAGATTGGTTACGGTGAAGGGGATTCATCCAGGCACGCGTTGAGAAATTCCATCGTGTGCATTACACGCGGTGCCGGATGGGCTTCGGTCGCCATCGAATTCAGATGTGTTTGCAGCTGCGTCAGGCAACCGATGTTTCCGCTGACGACAATCGGAGCCCCCGTTGCCAAGACGGCTTTCGCCTTCCGACGCCCGAGTTCATCCGCCGTTTCAGGTTGATCCAAGTTGTAAGTCCCGGCTGAACCGCAACACAAGTGCGACTCGCCAACGTCCACCAACTCAACATCCGGAATGCGACAGAGCACCTCACGAGGCTGCAGCCGCACGCCTTGTGCATTCGCCAAGTGACAGGCGTCGTGGTAGGCCACTCGCACAATGGCTTCGGCCTCATGAACAAACGATGGTCGCTTCAACCGAAGCCGATCCGCATGCTCGCACACAACCACCGAAACATCCTTCACCGTTGCGGCCAAAGCCTTCGCTTTCGATTCGACATCCGTCCCCCGCAAGATCATCCCGTACTCTTGCATCCCCGATCCGCAGCCGGCCGCGTTGGTCACAATCGCGTCGATCGGTTGCGGATCGTTTGAGAATGCTCGCACGTTGTTGCGAGCGAACTTGGCCGCGCGTTCACCATCGCCCACGTGCCAGGCAAGCGACCCACAACAACTCTGCTCAGGCGGGACAACCACTTCCAATCCAATGTGCCGAAGCACCGCGATGGTGGCGACATTGATTCCAGGTGCCAGGACCTGTTGTGCACAACCGGCCAGCAATGCAACTCGGCCAACTTGCTCACCCGATGCGGCGTAGTGTTCTTGCAGCGGTTTCGCGGTCGGCAATGAGCTTGGCAACAACTCCAACATCGGTCGCAACACCGAAGGCACTAACGCGGCGAACTTCTTGCCGATCACTCCCATCCGTGCGGCGAATCGAAAGCGTTTGGGATACGGCAGGGTTTGAGCGGTCAGCCAACGTTGCAATTTCTGCGGCCAAGCGACCGAAACGCGATCTCGAACGAGCGATCGGTAAGGACTGAGCAGATGTCGATACGAAACACCTGACGGGCAGGCTGGCTCGCAAGCCAAGCATCCCAAGCAAGCATCCAGATGAGGAGCAGCTTTGTCGGCCGGCATCGCGCCTTCCAAAACTTCCTTCATCAAAATGATGCGTCCGCGAGGCGAGTCGGATTCGCGTTGCATCACGTCATAGGTTGGACAAGCCGACAAGCAAAAGCCACAACGAATGCACGTGCTGACAGCTTCCGCCATCGCATCCGCATTGGGGCCAGAACGATCCAAGGGAATGTCATGCTGCATGGCGATCAAGCCTCCAAGCGTTTTGTGTGCAGGGGCTCGCCAAACAAAAGCGGCGCGAAGCATCGATGAGGATCGATCGCCTTTGCCACTCGCACGACCACTTCGTCATGCCGCCACATACCGATTTGCGTTCCATGCGTCGAAGCGTCACCGGCGTTGAGCACCAAACCGGCCAGACCATGTTCGATCAACCAAGAGTTCAAAACTTGCAAGTCGCCCGCACCTGTGACGAACAAGACATTGCCAGCCAAACCAAAGTGCATTCTCCATCCCAGCTCAGTCAGCTCACTGGGAAATGTCTGAACAACGGTTTCAATTTGGCGAGGGGTCATCGGAATGCGAACCGAGACTTCTCCTTCGACGTGCAACAGTTTCGACCATGACTTATCGGCATGCTCCTCGGACAACCTTCGCACTTCCGCCTCGCCGACGTTGCGTTGAACTCGATCCATGATGGACTCCGCCACCGCCTCCGGTCCGGGTACTCGCAACACGATGGACCAATCATGCAGATCCGTCATTCCTGGCTGGCACAACTCAATCGCATCCAATTCCACCGGCAACCGCGTGAGCGTTTGCATGTGCAAGGTTGCCGACGCGAGGTCGCCGCACCGTACGACCCAAGTGTTCGGTTCGACCGATTGAGGGAAAACTTTGAATGTCAGCCGCGTCAACACGCCCAATCGCCCGAGGCTTCCCACCATCAGCTTTGGAAAGTCGAACCCAGCAGCGTTCTTGACCACCGGTGCGCCGGTATGAACTTCGTTGCCCAAACCATCCAAGAAGGACGCAGCAAGAATAAAATCACGCAGGCCACCGTATCTCCAACGACCGGGACCGCTCCAACCCGAGGCAACGCAACCACCGATCGTCGCACCGAATTGGGCTCGCGGTGGGTCAAAGGGCAGAGTCTGACCGTTCTCCGAAAGCGCCGCCATGATCTCTTCCAGAGGCGTTCCCGAGGCAACCGAAATGGTGAACTCGGATGGGTCATACTGCAGAATGCCCGAAAGGTTCCGCGTGGAATAGCGTTGCGTGGAGACAGGTTCCGAAGCCGCAGACTCGGCGCTATTCAGTCGAGACAAACCGGGTTTGCTGCACCCACCAACGGGAATCAAATGCGTCGATGATGATGACGCCTTCCAATCCCGAATCAGATCGGTCCAGTGCCGCACCGATTCAGGAGCTTCCGGGTCGGGCACCGCAGACGCGGGAGTCATTTCGGATTCACTCACGGAAGATCACCCCCGCTTTTTCCAATGGATGCAGTCCCGATGTGGACAGAGCAGGGGACTCCGCATCCGGAAACATCTTGCCGCGATTGCAGATCTCATGCGGGTCCATCTCTGCTCTGACGCGGTGCATCAAATTGATCGTTGGCTCGTCAAACATCTCGGCAAAAACGCCACGCTTCTCGATCCCAACGCCATGCTCGCCCGTGATTGATCCGCCCATCTCGATGCACAACCGCAGGATCGAATGAGCAAAGTCATTGGCTTTGTCGAAGGCACCGGGAATCTTTCCGTCGTACATGATCAGCGGGTGCAAGTTGCCATCGCCGGCATGAAAAACATTCGCGACGGGAACACCACATTCGCGACTCATCGACTCAATGCGTTCGAGGGCTTCGCCCAAGCAACGCCGCGGAACGACGCCATCCTGAACGATGAAGTCAGGGCTCAATCGACCGGCCGCCGAGAACACTGATTTGCGGCCTTTCCAAATCGCCAACCGCTCGGCATCGTTCGCAGCGATCTCGACCGCGGACGGCTGAGTGCCCGCGATCACCTCCGCCAAAATTTCTTTTTCCATCGCGACACGTTCAGCGGAACCTTCCAGCTCAACGATCAGCACGCTATTCGCGTTTTTGGGATAGCCACACGCCACGGCGGCTTCGGCGGCGCGAATCGACATCGCGTCCATGATCTCCATCGCACCAGGCAACAAATTCGCGGCGATGATCGCACCAACCGCATTCCCGGCGGCGCGGATGTCGTCGTACCCAACCAACACCGTGTGGAAGACTTCCGGCAGCGGCAGCAATCGCAGAGTGGCTTGCAACGCGATCCCCAACATGCCTTCGTTGCCGCAAAAAAAACCGGTTGTATCCGGACCGGCGTGCTCCAAGGAAGAACCACCGATACTGGTCACGGTTCCGTCGCCGAGCACCACATCCATCGACAACGTGTGACCGGCGGTCATGCCGTATTTTAGGCAGTGAGCGCCACCGGAATTGAATGCGATGTTGCCGCCAATCGTGCAAACGGATTGGCTGGAAGGATCCGGTGCGAAGTACAACCCGTGTGGGCGAGCGGCTTGAGAAACGGCAAGGTTCACCACCCCACACTGAACCGTCGCGGTTCGTTCGACGGGATCAACGTGCAAGATTCGGTTCAGCCGATTCAGCGCGATCACAATCCCATCGCGATGTGGCATTGCGCCACCGGAGAGCCCCGTGCCGCTACCTCGTGCGACCACCGGCACGTGATGTTCGTAACACCACCGCACCGCGGACACGACCTCGTCGGCGGTCTCGGGAAAGACCACCCCGCGAGGTCGAGCGGTGTATGCGAGCAACCCGTCTGATTCAAAAGCAGCCTGGGCCGCCGGATCGGTTCGAAACCGATCGGCAGGAAACAGCTCTGCCAAACCAGTCAGGTCGCTGGCTTTCACTTCACGTCTTTCCAACTGCGAGTTGCGGCACTGTCGAGCACGGCGTCACAAACTCGCTGCGTTTCCAGTGCATCGCGGAAAGTCGGAGCGGCAGGTTGGTCCGACTCCAATGACTTCAAGAAGTCAGCGACTTGGTGCACGAAGGTGTGCTCATAGCCGATCTGCAATCCGGGAACCCACCAGTTCGCCATGTAAGGCTGATCGCCATCGCTGACGTGAATGCTGCGCCAGCCGCGGACGATGCTGTCGTCGTTGTGGTCAAAGAATTCCAAACGATGCAGGTCGTGCAAATCCCAACGAAGCGAACCGTGCTCGCCGTTGATTTCCAGCGTGTACAACGCTTTGTGACCACGAGCGTATCGGGTCGACTCAAACAACCCGAGCGAACCGTTGTCGAAGTGGCAATGGAAAGCACACGCGTCATCAATTTTGACGGGAGTCTTTTCACCGGTTTCGGAGTGAACGCGTTCTTTGACAAACGTTTCCGTCACTGCCGAAACATCTTGGATGCTGCCGTTGAGCCACAACGCGGTGTCGATGCAGTGGGCCAGCAAGTCACCGGTCACGCCGCTGCCAGCGGCTTCCGCATCCAAACGCCACGTTGCCGCACCGCCTTGAGGAACGTCCGCGTTGATCGTCCAGTCCTGCAGGAAGTTGGCGCGGTAGTGGAAAATCTTTCCGAGTCGACCTTCGTCGATCATTTGTTTCGCCAACGTCACCGCGGGGACTCGGCGGTAGTTGTACCAAACCATGTTGCGAACGCCGGCCTTTTCGACCGCTTCGCACATCTCGATGCCTTCGGCGGTGTTCATCGCCAAAGGCTTTTCGCACAAAACCATCTTGCCGGCTTCCGCGGCGGCGATCGAAATTTCTTTGTGCAAGTTATTGGGGACGCATACGTCGACGGCGTCGATGTCGTCGCGTTCGAGCAAATTGCGCCAATCGGTTTCGACCGACTCGTAACCTTGTTGCTCGGCGAAGGCCTTGGCCTTTTCTTCGTTTCGTGCGCAAACCGCTTTCAAAACGGGATGGTATTCCAGGTCAAAGAAGCGAGGTGCCTGGCGGTATCCGTTGGTGTGCGTTCGGCCCATGAAGCCGTAGCCGATCAGGCCGATGTTCAGAGGTTTCATTCGTCGATTGGGGAATAGTAGGAGATTGAATATGAATGGAGGTCAGGTAACCTTCCGCCGCAACACTGATCGCGATCGGAAGGTGGGCGTCCTGACACTTTGTCGATTCAGCAGTGCGGCATGAGTCGCACTGTTTCACATTGGTGTCGGTTCAATAAGAACGAATCACTCGTTCCAACCGTGAGCATCTTGAACGCTCAGCATCGCCGCCAAGATGTCGTTCCAAGTGCTTGGTTGATGCATGACATCGTTCGGGAACATGCATCCGTCCCAGCAAATGTGTTTGCAGGTTTGCAACACGTCGCCGTGTTCATCACGCAGCCAGTGGCCCGCGTCGGTGGCGATGTCCAATTTGCCGTTGGGATCGTTTGGCAAACAGTGACGTCCGGTTTTGTCATGGCTTCCCGTTCCGTGCACGGTCGCATCGTTTTGTGCAACGTGGAAGTCAATCGTCCAAGGTCGCAGGGCATGCGTCAGCTCTTTCAACGCCGCGGCCTTCTTCTCTTTATCGGCCCAGTCGAAGTCCTGCGGCAGGATCGCATCTTCAGGAGCGTTGTAGCCAAGCAAGTACAACAACGTGTGTGCCATGTCAGCTTGGAAACCGAAACGCTCGGGGTGACCGACGCGTTCCAGCAAGTCGACCATCTTCTTCCAAGAGTGCATTCCACCCCAGCAAATTTCGCCTTCGGCTGCGAGACGCTCGTCGTACTCTTCGGCGATGTCCGAGGCAGCCTTGAACGTGTCGGCGATCTTGCTTTGGTTGGCATCGGGATCTTTCACCCAATCGGCCACACCCATCGCGCTGTCCAAGCGAATGCATCCATAGGGACGCACGCCAAGCTCACGCAGCTTCTTGCCGATCTCGCATCCCTTGCGGACTTGTTTCAAGAATGCATCGACTTCTTCGGGACTGCCACCCGCACTTCCGCCGCCGGTTGGTTCCCAAACGGGGGCGACCACGGTTCCGATGTTCAACGATCGACTGCGAACCTTCTCGGCCAAAGCTTCCAGTTCCGCGTCATCGGCGTCGATGGAAACGTGAGGCGAAAACAAAAACAAATCGACTCCATCGAATTTCCGCCCGTCCACTTCCGCCGCAGCGGTCAGGTCAAGCATTTCGTCCAAGGGAATGATGGGGTTGGCATCATCGTCGCCCTTGCCGACCACTCCGGGCCAAGCAGCGTTGTGCAATTTTGGAAATGAGTTCGGGTGCTGGCTCATCGTCGGGAAGTGCCTTTGAACAAAGTGGGGTCGCGGTCAGGTTGAATCGCAAGTTTAGACGGGAAGTATCGGCCATATCACCGAAGTGCCTGAAGCGGCATTTGTGTGAATGGGGCGTCGGATTTTTTCGTTCCCGCGTCACTAGCGTGGACATTGCGACCGCTCGTTGCAAGAACCCCTCGGCGATCCGGCGACGCGAACGACACCACGCGCCCGCCAATCCGCAAGAATTCGTCATGAAGCGGCTCGAACTGAAAGCGGTTTCAGCCCATCGTGGCTTGGCCGTTCAGTCGGATTGCCGTGACCTGCCAACACGCCCCGACAATCAACGCCCGAGATAAGCGTCCAATTGATCAGCTTTTCGCATCAGATACGGAACATGCTCGTCAGTCGCCTGCACAAGCCGTTGCAGTTGCCGCAATTGATCCTGAAATTCTTGATTGAATTTTCTTTGCTGGTCATCCCGCCAGCTCTGTTCCAACTGGTTCATCTGCGCCGACAAGCCCGTTCCACGTTGCCGCAGCTCTTCCGCAAACCGAGCCAACTGCGATGCAAACTGGCGAATTTGATCCGGATCACCGATAGCTTGATTCATGAAATCGCCTGAAGAGATTGTTGATAAAACTGCAAACTCGCACTGAGCCCATGACGGTCGGCCAAATCGATCAGCAACTTCAAAGCGGCCGAACGAGTTTTCGCGGGACCGATGACCGCGCGGCGAATCGACGCTTGCCGCAACGACTTCATCGCCGCCATGTCTTGGCTGAGTAGCAACTGGCATCGCCCGGTGAGCAGGTAAGCTCCCGGCGAATGGGTTTCTGAATCCAGCAACGGTTCCAACTCATCAATCGCTTCGTCGTATCGTTCCAGGTCATAGAGAGCTTCCCCTAATACCATCCGCAAATACGTCAACGATGGATCGCGGTTCAACCGAGCCCGGCAAACCTTCAGCCGGCAATTTCCCCAATCCGCGGTCGCGCGTTCGAGCTCGTGATCCGCAGATGAATTGCCCAGCCGAGTCGCCAAGTCACGGACCTCAACCAATTGCTGCACCGATCGAGCCAATTGGGCTTCTTCAAGTTCCCACAGCAACGACGAGTCATCCGGAAAAGTCTCATGGGCCTGCCGCAGAATTTTGGCTGCCTGCAACGGCCGATTTTCTTCGCGATAGATCGTGGCCAACTCCAGATAGCTGTCACGATCCGTCGGGCACGTCTTCAGATGATGTTCGAGTTGCTGACGCCGCGTCGGCCCAGCAGTCGCCTCGCTTCCTTCATTGGTGGGAACAGCGGTCATGAGAAACGCTCTCGAGATGAGAATCATGTAGCGGGGCGATAGGCCAGCAAACCGGTGTTGAACCGAAACTGACGTCGCCAGAAGAGACCACTCAGTATGGATGACGCGAGCCCAGATTGCAAAATCGCCGCCCCCCGGTTTGGTTTACTGGTTCGTTCAGGATGGGAATGGGCTATCATGACTAACCCGTTCGTCGGTTGTCTCGGCCGCGATCGCCCCCGCCGCGGTCCCCCCGCACCCTATGCCCCGATTCGCGTTCCCTCCTAACCACAACGCGGCCATGCATTCCATGCGACTCACACTGATCCTTCTTGTTGGCTGTTGCTGCGGCACAAGTCACGGATCGGATTCTCTTCAAACCGTCTTTCAAGACACGGTTCAACCGTTTCTGCAACAGAATTGCTTGCAGTGTCATGACGACCAATCTGCGGAAGGTGACCTCGACCTCAGCGCGGACCGAAACATCGACGAAGTCGTGAAACGGTTCCGTCACTGGGCGGTTGTCTTGGACCGTTTGGAAGTCGGCGACATGCCTCCGGAAGATTCCGACGTCCAGCCTTCCGCCGAACAACGCGACGCGGTGATCGCTTGGATCGAATCCCTCAAAGCGGCAGAAGCAAAACGAACCAGCGGCGATCCCGGGTTGGTGCTCGCCCGGCGACTCAGCAGTGCCGAATACGATCGCACGATTCGCGATCTCACCGGCGTCGACATTCGTCCCGCAGCGGACTTTCCCATCGACCCAGCCAACGAAGCCGGCTTCGACAACTCCGGTGAATCGCTGACGATGTCTCCCGCATTGCTCAAAAAATACTTGCAGGCAGCTCGACGCGTTGCCGAGCACATGGCGATCACGCCTTCGGGACTGGAGTTCTCTCCTCACCCTGTAATCACGCCCACTGATCGCGATAAATTTTGCGTCAACCGAATCATCGATTTCTATCGACAGCAAAACACCGAGATCTCTGACCACTTGTTTGTTGTCTGGAAGAACCAGCAGGCTTCGTCCGCAACCTCGTTGGATGAGCAATGCCAACAACATGGAGTCAGCGCAAAGTACTGCCGAGTGCTAGACGACTTGCTCCAGGCGGAACAGGACGATGACGAACAACCAGCCATCGGTCCCATTGTCGCGTTAAAACAGATGTGGAATGAGGTTGCTCAAAAAGACCTCACCGATTCCGAAGCTCGAACACACTGCGACGCCATCGCCAAATTCATTGAGTCGCTACGTGAATCCTTGATTCCTGATGTCCCCAACCTGACCGCACCGGATATGAATCCTGGCTCGCAATCGTTGGTGCTCTGGAAGAACCGGCAATTTGTTGCAAATCGTCGGCGATTCGCGAAAGACCAACTGCCTCCACTTCCGGAACTGATGAAAAGTTTTGATCCCAGCCGGTTTGAGATTCCCGCACAAGACGCCGTGGTCACGGCCATGACCGTGCCGGAATCAGAAACCGATCAGGAGATTTTCACGCAAGAGCTGAATCGATTCTGCAGCGTGTTTCCGGACCAGTTCTTGGTGTCCGAACGGGCCCGAGTGTACCTGGACCAAAAGAAGGAAAAGAAGCTCAAGGGCCGCTTCTTGAGCGCCGGTTTCCACAGCCAAATGGGATACTTCCGCGACGACGCTCCCCTTTGCGACTTGATGTTGACCGACGACCAACGCGAAACGCTCGATCGCCTTTGGTTGGAACTCGATTTCGTGACTTCCGCTCCCATGCGTCAATACGCGGGCTTCATCTGGTTTGACCGTACCGATTCCAAATTTATGCGTGACCGCGAATTCGATCGGTACCGTGCTGAAGACAAGGACTGCATCGCGGAAGAGAAGGTCCGCGGTTTGTGCGATGCCTACACGGAAAAAGCCGAGCGCGTTGGAGCGAGCCCGAAAGCTCTCGCGGCGATCCGGCGATACTTCGACGACATGTCGAAAACCTTTCGATCGCTCGAAGAAATCCGCGAGCAATCCGAACCCGTTCAGCTCGAAGCAATGTTGCAGTTTGCCGAGCGAGCGTACCGCCGGCCACTCAAACAATCTGACAAAGATTCCCTGCTCGCGTTCTATCAATACTTGCGAACCGAGGGCGAACTCGATCACGAAGAATCCATTCGCGATTGCGTCGTGCGGATTTTGATGTCGCCCCATTTTTGCTACCGCGTCGACCCCACTAATCAATTGGTCGACTCCGACACGATTGACTCGAAATTGCCATCGGGTGTCGAGCCACTGGACTCTCATTCGTTGGCAAACCGGTTGAGCTACTTCGTTTGGTCGAGCATGCCGGACGAAGAACTGATGGAACTTGCGGCACAGAATCGCCTGCAAGATCCAAACGTTCTCGCCGAGCAAACACATCGGATGTTAAGCGACATTCGCAGCCAAGGCTTCGTTCGCGAATTCATGGGCAACTGGTTGAACTTCCGACGCTTTGATCAGCACAACGGAGTCGACCGCGAAAAGTTCCCGACGTTCACTGATGACCTGCGACAGTCGATGCTGGAAGAACCTCTGCGGTTCTTCACCGACCTGATCCAACGAGACGGATCAGTGCTCGATCTGCTGTACGCGAAACATACGTTCGTCGATCTAGACCTGGCGACGCACTATGGCATCGACGCGAAACGCTTTGACTCGCTGCTGCAAACGTCGGACTCCGAAGACGGTTGGATTCAGCTGCCCGATGCCAATGAGTACGGCCGAGGCGGTTTATTGCCGATGGGCGTGTTTTTGACTCGCAATTCGCCAGGACTGAGAACCAGCCCCGTGCAGCGAGGCAATTGGGTTGTCCAGCGAGTTCTCGGCGAGCACGTCCCGGCACCCCCCGCCGAGGTTCCGGAGTTGCCCGAAGACGAATCCAAACTCGGTGACCTGACCATCCGCGAGGCCCTTGCTCGGCACCGTGAACACCCCAGTTGCGCGGGATGCCACGAGAGAATCGACTCGATGGGATTGGTCTTCGAAGGCTACGGTCCCGTTGGTGAAATGCGAGACGCGGACCTGGGCGGACGTGCGATCGACGCCAGCGTGGTGTTCCCCGATGGCAGCCAAGGAATCGGCATCGATGGACTGCGAGACTACATTCGTCGCGACCGTGAAAGAGACTTCGTCGAACATCTTTGTCGCAAGCTTTTGGCCTTCGCACTTGGCCGATCCTTGCAGCTATCGGATGAATCCTTGATCGCTGAGATGCAATCCAACTTAGAAACCAACGACTATCGTTTTCAGTCCATGATCGAAACGATCGTGACCAGCCCCGCGTTTCGCAACAAACGCGTTCAACTCGCCTCCGTCGACAACGCTCCTCATTCAGAAACGGAACCTTCTCCATGACTCACGCTGTCAATCGACGAACATTGCTACGCGGTGCCGGTGTGGCCATGGCTTTGCCTTGGTTGGAATCGATCCCGGTTTGGGGCCGCGAAACGATGGTTGGAAATGATGCCGCCGAAACCCCACAACGCTTTGCCGCGTTGTTCATGGGTTGCGGGATCAATGCGGATCACTGGTGGGCCAAAGGTTCCGGCAAAGACATGGAGCTGGGCAAAAGCCTGGCTCCCATGGAATCGCTCAAACACAAGATGAACTTCATCACTGGACTGTTCAACGAGAACGCGACCGGGGTGGGCATTCACCCGGGGCAAACCGGCAACATTCTTTCGGGTGCTTCGCTCAAGAAAGGATCCGAGCTTCGCGGCGGCATCAGCATGGACCAAGTGCTCGCGAATCATTTCCAAGATCAAACGGCGGTTCCAAGTTTGGTTCTTGGGTGTGAGCAACCGGTCACGGGATACCACGAGACCAATTTCTCGATGGCGTACAGTTCCCACATTTCGTGGCAAAACGCGACTTCGCCGGTGCCGATGGAGGTCTACCCATCGCTCGCGTTTGACGCACTGTTTGACAATCAGGGCAGTCGTCGCAACGAAAGCATTCTGGACCGAGTGGGTGAAGACGCGGCGTCTTTGCGACGACAAGTCAGCGTGTCCGACCGAGCCAAGTTAGAAGAGTTTTTGAGCAGCGTTCGCGAGGTGGAGAAACGTGCAGCGTCGATGCGAGCTGCTCACGCGAAAGCGAGTGATCGAGCGAAAGACCAAGGCAAACCGATTCATGCAATGAAACGTCCCGACGACGGGTTGCCAGAAGATATCCGAGAGCACATGCGATTGATGTGTGACATCGTTGCGTTGGGTTTTCAAACCGACAAAGCTCGTGTCGCGACGCTGCTGCTTAACCGTGATTTGTCGGGATTGTTCTATCCATTCCTGGACGTCAAATCGACGCACCATTCGGCTTCGCACAGCGATCGCTCGGATGCCTACGAACGGATTTCGCGATACTACTGCAGCCAGTACGCATACTTGGCCGGCAAGCTGGACGCGATGGCGGAAGGCGACGGCACGGTGTTGGACCATTCATGTTTGCTGTTCCTTTCCAGCATGTGGTCAGGCAACGCTCACGATTCCAGCAAACTGCCGGTGCTGTTGACCGGTGGCTTGTCAGGAAACATGGAAACCGGCCGTGTGTTGGACTACCTCGAAAAATCCGACGACGACCGAAGGCTTTGCAGCATGTATTTGTCGATCATGGATCGCATGGGAGTGCCGATGGAAGAGTTCGGCGACGCGGATCAACCACTCGCCGGTCTGTGATTCACTTGCCGCTGTACCAAACGCCGCGACGCCATTGGTGCAGTTGCAAACGACGAAGGAAATCCTCGGGCAAAGCCGGCAAGGCTTCCGTCGCCACGTTCAATGCGACTTGTTCGACATTTCGCATACCAACAATCACGGTTTGAACCGCCGAGGGTGACATGGCGAACTGAATCGCGGTCGCGGCCAACGAATAATGCTCGTCCAACCCAAACTCTTTCAAATCATCGCGAATGGCATCGACTCGCTTCGCCGTCCGCTGCATGCGATCGCCGGCGAAGTAACCGGATCGGAAGTCGTCTTCGGGGAACTGGTGATCGACCGAGTACTTGCCGGTCAGGGCACCTTCGTCCAATGAAACGCGAACGATCACTCCTGTCCCCGTCTCTTCTGCAACGGGCAACAACTGGGCGGCGGGTTCTTGTTCAAAGATGTTGAACACGACCTGAACCACATCGACCAATCCATCTCGCATCAACTGGATCACGCAGTTCTGATCTTGCTCGGGCGTGCACAAGCCAATGCGGTTGATCTTGCCTTCCTGACGAAGCTTTTGCAGCACGAGCAGTGGCTGCGGATCATCGTTCCAAGCCGACGTCCACGAGTGCAGTTGCAACAGATCAAGGCATTCGACACCGAGGTTTCGCAAGCGTTCTTCGACGTTGGCTCGGATGTAGGCGGCACCGTATCGATCTTGCCAGCGGCAATACGGGCTGGGTGGCCACGGGCCTTCCGAAGGTGGCGTTTTGGTCGCCACATGAATCTTTTCGCGGATCGAGGCGGGCAGCTGTTTCAGGAACTGACCGATGACTTGTTCACTACGTCCATCCCCGTATCCGGGAGCAGTGTCGATGAAAGTGATCCCGTGTTCGATGGCGTGCTGAAGTGCAGCGAGGGAAGCCTCGTCGTCTTGAGCGCCCCATTGGCCACCAAGAGCCCACCCCCCGAATCCAAGTCGCGAAACGGGAAAACCATCATGACCAAGGGGGACTTGTTTCATAGCAAACGTTTCACGTGGTGAGATTCGCGGGTGGAAAAAGGAAGGGTCTGGAAAGCGATGACGATTATCGGGTCGGTCCGTCTGCCTCAAAAGGAACTTGCCGGCTTTCGAGATGAACCGGACCGATCGTCTCAACTGGAATCACGGTTGCGTCCGAAATCCTTTCTCAGCGGCGAACCGAGGGTCTCGGTCGGCCCGGTAAGCAGAATCCTTGGCAGGTGCAGTGGTGCGAAATTTGTCTAACATCCCGCGTTTGTCGATCGTCGTCCCTCATGGTGGTGATGGCGCGGCTTTCGAATCCTCGCTCGCAAGCGTATTGCAGCATCGCCCAGATGGGTGCGAGGTGATTGTGCCTCATGACGGGACCTATGACGACCCGTTTGATTTGGGCGAAGAAGTTCGTTTCGTCGACAGTGGTTCGACCAGCGTCCTGCGCCAGATTTCCGAAGCCGCTGAATTGGCGATGGGCCGATTCGTGCACGTCGTCGCGGATGGCCACGTCGCCACGGAAAACTGGACCGACGCAGTTCTCGCACAATTCGAAGGCCACGAAACCGGTGTGGTCGTGCCCGTGGTCCGTGACTCGGAAACGCAACGCATCGAGCACGCTGGATGGCGAACCACCGCTTCGTCCGCCTGCGGCCCAATCGGATTTGGCGACAAACAAGTCGCTCGCAAAGCCGCCGCTCGCGTCGAAGGAGCCTTCCTGGCCGCGTCGTTCTGGCGTCGTGATCTGCTTCGCAGTTTGGCGATCAGCTATCGCGGTACCGACACGATCGAAGCATCGCTTGCTTATGGTCACTTGACCACGCAAGCCGGTTGGCGATGCGTCGTTGCCGAAGACAGCGTGATGAGCATCGACTTCGAAACCGAAGTGCTCGACTACGACCTTCGCATCCACCAAAACCATCGTCGCCTGCAAGCCATCTCGGATCACTTCCGCGGCGGTGGATCGGCTGGTTGGGGTCGCGGTATCCAACGGTTGCTCACAACCACACTGGCCGGCGGACTTCGTCCATCCAGTTTGATCTCGGGCCTTCGACGCATGACCGCTCCGTTGGCCGGAAACGCGATTTCGCGTTCCGTGCAAACATCCGGCGTTCTGTCCGTGGATGACAATCCCGAAACGTTACCGATGACTTCCTTGCATCGTGAACCGCTTCGGCGTGCGGCTTAGCCGGACGGGTTGCGTACCGGCTCAGCGGACTGCTTGTACGATGGTCTTCCAAGACCGTCGCTCGGGTTTGGCGGGGCTTAGAAGCCCGGCCCACGGCTCATTCGGGAACGATCCGCAGCACCAAGTTGTTGCGGTGAATCACGTTTTCGTACGGACGATGCCCGAGAATCCATTCGATTTGCTCGCTGGGTTTGCCAGCAATGCGGGCCACTTCGTGGCTGCGGTAGTTTGATAGCCCACGTCCGAACTCTTCGCCGTCGGGACCGACCAAGCGGACCACGTTCCCGTGCGCGAAGGTCCCTTCGACACGTTGGATTCCAATTGCCAAAAGACTGCGGCCATGCTTTTGAATGGCATCCACCGCGCCTTGGTCGAGAAACAACGTTCCCGCAACATTGGCGGAGCTGCCAATCCAACGTCGACGTCCTTTCAGCGAACGCTTCGGAGGCACAAACAGTGTTCCGACGGCGTCGCCCGCGAAAATTCGGTCGAGCACGAAATCTTCGGTACCGGATCCAATGATGGTGGGATGCCCGTGTGAGTTGGCCAGCTTTGAAGCTCGAAGCTTCCCGCCCATGCCACCTTTGCTGACCGCCGACACTTGATCGTCAACCAACGCCATCACACCGTCGTCCACATCGTGAACCATATGAATCGGCTGGCTGTCTTTTTCGTCGGGGTGTCCGTCGTACAGCGCGGAAACGTCCGTCAACAAGATCAGCATCACATCGTTGAAAAGCCCCGCGACTTGCGCGGCCAAACGATCGTTGTCGCCGAAGGTCGTCTTCAATTCCGAAACGGCGACCGAGTCGTTTTCGTTGACGACCGCGATCGCGCCCAGCTCATCGATTCCGTTGAGCGCATTTCGCACGTGCAGATAACCACTGCGACGACGAAGGTCGTTTCGGGTTAGCAAAACCTGAGCAGCGTGCCGGCCTCGTTTCTGCAACGACTTTTCGTAGGCACCGATCAAGTCGGCTTGCCCGATCGCGGCGATCGCCTGCAACGACTTCAGGTCGGTTGGACGCTGCGGCAAACCCAGCTTGGCGACGCCGGCGCCGACGGCACCGCTACTGACCATGATGGTTTGACGTCCGGTGTCGGCGATGCGGCAAAGTTGTTCCGCCAGTCGATCCACGCGTTCGAGATCGAGTTTGCCGTCCGATGTAGTGAGAACTCGCGTGCCGACCTTGACCACCACGCATTGGGTTTCGTCGATGATCTGACGCCGAATGGCGAGATCGTTTGCTTCTGAGGATTCGTTCAATTTGTTGATTGCAATTCAGCCAGTTGGTGCATGTCGTCTTTCAAACTGCCGTACAGAGATCGGTAGACAGGAAAGAGCTTGTTGTAAGTGAGTTTCGCGGAACGATCCGCTTTGGTTTCGGCAGCCACTTCGATGGTCGCTTGGCATGCCTGCGCGATGTGCTTGTAAGCACCATCGCCGACCGCGGCGAGCAAGGCGACGCCGAAGGCTGGTCCCTGCTCGACCTTCAAGGTCGTGATCTTCTTGCCGAACACATCGGCTTGCATCTGACGCCAAAACACGTTCTTGCTGCCGCCACCGCTGGCGCGGATTTGGCGAACAGGAACGCCGAGCGACTCGATGATTTCCAGGCTGTCACGCAGTGCAAATGTGATGCCTTCCATCACCGCTCGGGTCATTGCCGCTCGATCATGGGTGAGATTCATACCAACGAATGCACCGCGAGCGTTTGGATCCGCGTGCGGTGTTCGTTCACCGTTCAGGTAGGGCAAAAATAGCATCCCGCCGCTGCCGGCGATTGCCTTTTCAGCTTCCGCCGTGGCGGCTTCGAACCGCTTCGACGCGGGAATACCAGCCAAACCTTGGACGACTTGGTCTACCCACCATTGCAGCGAACCGCCGCTGGTCAAGTTCACCCCCATCATGTGCCACTTTCCGCGAACGGCGTGACAGAACGTGTGAAGTCGCCCGGACGCATCGACGTTGGGTTCGTCGCTGTGAACGAACATCACACCGCTGGTTCCGATCGACGTGCTAAGCAACCCCGTTTTCACGATGCCGTTGCCAATCGCGCCGGCGGCACAGTCTCCCGCCCCCCCGACAACCTTGCATTCTGTGGTCAGCCCGAGAGCCTTCGCGGCTTCTTTGGTCAACGTACCAGTGACATCTTCGGACTCGACCACGCGAGGCAAAAGGTCGGTGGACAAATCCAATTTGCCAAGCAAAGCCTTCGACCAATCGCGTTTTTTCACGTCCAAAAACAACGTGCCGCTGGCATCGCTGACTTCGGTGACATAGTCGCCCGTCAGTCGCCGGCGAATGTCGTCCTTGGGCAACAAAACTTTCGCGAGTTTGTCGAAGTTGCGTTTCTCGTTGTCTCGCAACCAAAGCACTTTGGGAGCCTGAAACCCGGTCAAAGCCGGATTGGCGACCATGCCGATCAGTTTTTCACGTGAGCCAGCGGCCGACGTGATTTGATCGCACTGATCCGCGGTGCGTTGGTCATTCCACAACAATGCCGGACGAATCACATTGTCATCACGGTCCAGAAAAACCGAACCGTGCATCTGTCCCGACAAACCGATCGCTTTCACGTCAGCCTTGTCGACACCTGATTTTTTCATCACCGCTTTGACGGTCTTCTTTGTCGCCGCCCACCAGTGCTCAGGATCCTGTTGGGTCCAACCCGGTTTGGGTTGTTCCATGGGATATTCAGCATTCGCCTCGGCAACCACATGGCCGGTTTCGTCGATCAGCAGGGTCTTCGTGCCGCTGGTGCCAATGTCGATGCCAAGATAATGAGCCATATTGCGCTGCTTCAGTACGGTGAAATCAAAGACGAGGGGGATAAGAGCCGCTCCGATAAAGCGAACTGGCGGGCAGTATAACGCGTACTTGCGTTTTCAACCACGCAACCAACATTCAGAACGACGTCCCACGAGCCCCCACGATGTCTGCGAAAACTCGCCTCGCGAAGATTGAATCTGCCGATCGGGATGCGTCCCCAACTGCCTCGTTCGCCGATGGCGGCCCGAACCAGAGTGGCGACATTTCGCCTTCCAGCCAATCGAGTGAGCCCAATCGCGGCCAGCCTTCTGTGTTGCAACGACGGCAGTGGTTGGGTTGGACGTCGGCCGCCGGAGTCGCCGTGTTGGCCGGTTGCCGCGAAACTTCCGTGAGCGACGAATCCGAATCCGCCCCCACCGTTCGCACTGACGTTCCGCTGCGTGTGATTTGGACGGGAACCGAGGCCGACGCCGACACCTTGCGTCGAACATGGCAATCCATCAGCGAACAACCACTGAAGATCACCGTCATCGCTCCGCCGAGCAACTCTGCCACCAGTGCATCGTCGGAAACATCAGGGGACGAACCGTCCATCTGGGACGCCGCGGCAAAGGCGGATGTGATCGCGTATCCGCTCAGCCAGCTCGGCGAAATGGTTTCGCGTGGCCTCGTCATGCCACCGCTGAAGTCGGACGCCAGCTCAAACGCAGACACAGAATTCACCATGAACAAAGCGGATCCGCCCGCAGTCCGCGTGGCGACGACCTATGGTCGAGAACTGCGAGCCAAGTGCCTGGGTGGATCATTGCCAGCGATGCTGGTCGGCGAAAAGGCGACGAGCAAGGTTTCCTCATCGTCGACCATCACCTGGGAAGCATTCGAGCAACTTGCCTCGGAATTCCCCGGTCAGGTTGCCGAGCCCACCGCGGAAGGTTGGGCCGGTGTTTCGTATCTGTGGCGATTGGCTTCCGTCCTCAGCGCCACTTGGTTGTTCGATCGCAACACGCTGGAACCGTTGCTGACGCAGCCGGAATACGTCGATGTCCTGCGGCAAATGGCAGCCACCGCCAAACACGGCCCCGAGTCACCGATGACTCCCGGCGAAATTTTTCGCAATGTCGGCTCTGGCAAACTGGTCGCTGGCATCGGCTTTCCACAAAACCAAACCGAACGGAATGCGGACGACGAAGCCGCTGCGACCAGCAATGTTCAAGTCGCCGCGTTCCCGATCGTCCAGTCCGATGTGGTCGATGCCGACGGCGAGAAACTGGAACGAACCGGACGCGTCGTGTTCGCACCGCAAACCATCGTTGGATCCCTCGCCGCATCCTGCCGACAAACCGCGGCGGCCAGCCAGTTTCTGAAATGGTTGGCGGGAGGCGAAGGCAGCGAACCGCTTTACCGCTCCATCCCTGGATTGCAGCATCCGACGTCCAGTTCATCCATCGATGATGCGGCGGGCGGGAACTACCAGCCATGGCTTCGGTCAGCTTGGCAAAATCCAAACGTAATGCCACCACTGAACTTGGTCGGCGGCGATCGATATCTCGCGGCCTTGGACAGCGAAGTTCGCAAATGCTTGACAGGCGGACAAACTCCTGAGGACGCTTGCGCCGCGATTTCCAAATCCTGGTCCGAACTGCACAAAGAGTACGGCGTGACCAAACAAAAGCGTTCATGGCAGCAGGCCCTCGGACTTCTTTGACAACCGATTGGCATGTTATGGCGAACGCATTGGTTTGGTTTCGAAATGATCTTCGAACCATTGACCACGAACCTCTTCTTCGCGCATCAACTGCCGACCGTTGCTTTGCCGTTCACTGCATCGACCCGCGACAGTTTGAAACGGTCGAACTGGGATTCCATCGCACCGGACCATTTCGTGCCCGGTTCCTAATCGAATGCCTCACCGACCTGCGTTCGCGGTTGCGGTCGCTCGGCGGAGAATTGATCGTTCGAGTCGGCCATCCCGAAACAGTCTTGCAGGATCTTTTGCCTTCCCTGTCAATCGACTCGGTTCACTTTCACTATGAACCGGGAACCGAAGAAGCCAGCACCGCCGAATCCGTTCAACAACTGTGCGACCGGCATGGCGTCTCGACTCACGTTGCCTACGGCGACACTCTGATTCATCCCGATGACTTGCCGTTCGAAATCGCGGACACGCCCGGTCTTTTCACCGACTTTCGCAAGGAAATCGAAAAGCAGTGTGAGGCTCGATCGCCGCTCGACGAACCCGCTCGATTCAACGGTACGTTGCCCGAGGACGTGCGTGCCGGAGACATTCTAGCGTTGGAATCACTTGGGCTATCAACACCACCATCCGATGCACGTTGTTTGAATCAATTTGCCGGCGGGCAAAACGCGGCACAGCAACGGATCGAGGATTACATCTGGAACGAAGATCGCTTGCGGATCTACAAAGAGACTCGCAATGGAATGCTGGAGCCGAACGACTCATCGAAGTTCTCACCTTGGCTCGCTCACGGTTGCGTTTCGCCACGAATGATTGCGGATCAGGTGCGTCGTTACGAAGAAGAACGCGTCGAAAACAAATCGACTTATTGGATGATCTTCGAACTTCTTTGGCGTGATTACTTTCGATGGATCTCTCGCAAACACGGCGCAACGCTTTTTCGTGCCAGCGGCCTACGTGGCGTGGATGTCGCCTGGAATTCTGATCGAGATTTGTTTGGGCGTTGGCAAGAAGGAACGACCGGTTACCCGTTGGTCGACGCGAATATGCGAGAGCTACGGATAACCGGATACATGTCCAATCGTGGTCGCCAAAATGTCGCCAGCTTTCTGACGAAAAACCTTGGTCTTGATTGGCGGTGGGGGGCCCAGTGGTTTGAGTCGCAACTGATCGACTATGACGTCGCCAGTAACTACGGCAACTGGAATTATGCCGCAGGTGTTGGCAATGACGCTCGCGGGTTTCGGTTCTTCAACATCACCAAGCAGTCTCGAGACTACGACAAACAAGGTGAATACGCCAAACACTGGTTACCCGAACTTCGCGACCTCAGCGAGACCGAAATCCACGAACCGTGGAAGATGTCACCGGAACGCCAACGGGAAGTCGGTGTCACGATCGGAGAGGACTATCCGCATCCGATCGTCGACCTTTTTGACTCCGCGAAGGAAAACGAAGCCATCTACATGCGGGCCAAAGCAGCCAGTCACTAACCGGCTTCGCGGTTCAAGCAATCGTTATCCTCGCCCGACGATTCAATATTCGAATCGCTTGAGGTTTGGAAACATGGCTTCCAGTTCTTTAGCGGGTTCCTCTTCCAAACCGAGGTTGGTGACGAACAACGTCTCCAATTCCTGCAGTGGTTTCAGCTGGGGCAGAGCGTCTGGTGCGACGCTGGTCTTACCCAAGTGCAGCAACTTCAAATGAGGCAGTGAGACAATCACTGGGATCGCTTCTTCGGTGATGGCGGGGCAGTTGTCGATGTTCAAAACGGTGAGCGAAGTCTTTCCTTCGAATGCCTTCAGTGACTCGTTGTCAATCTTGGTGAGCCAGAGATTGATTTTCTCTAAACCCTCAATATTCGCGATTGCGGGCATTCCTTCGGGGCCAAAGTCTGTTTCTGCGAGCTCCAGATCTTCCAGCGGCAACTTCGAAATCGGCTCAAACGCGTCGCCGGTGATTTTGGTGCCTCGCAGGTTGAGTTTCGTCAATTTAGGCAACGTCGAAATGGACTCGAGTGCTTTGTCGGTCACCGGTGAATTCATCAACGAGATTTGTTGTAGCTCGTTCAACTCAGCCAACACACTCGCGCCATCGTCGGTCACGGAAGTGTCCTGGAAGGTGACCGCGATCAAGGCTGGCAAACCAGAGATCGATTTTGCTTTCGCGTCATCAAACTCCTTGCCATAAATTCGCAAACGTTTCAGATTGGGCAGGGCGGCCAATCGCAAAACCGTCCCGTCCGCCCACGCCGCAGCAGGCATGAACAACTCGCTGACCGTGCTGGTTTTGGAAAGCAGCTTCACCGCGTTGTCCAAATCCGACTCGGCGACTTCCCGAAGATCGACGACCACGACGTCGTCGCCTCGCAACTTGGTCTTGGCACCCGCGATATCATCCCAGGCCGCGGCCAAGTTTGCTTCAGCCAATTCATCCGCGGCGGATTGCTCGGCGGGTGGAATCGGAATCGTTTTGGTGCTGCTGACTCCGCAACCGAGCGTTCCAATGAACAGGCTGCCGACCAGCAGGCTTTGTGCGAGCCGAACTTGTGTGAAATTCATCGGAACTCCGGTGAGTGAATTGTGAAACGTAATTGGATGTTGTTGAAATCATGAACCACCACGATCCAGATGACATCGACGATGCGAGTCACGCGCGACGCGACGAATGGAGCAGCGAGGATTCGACCGGCGATCTTGTGCCGGAGTGGCAGCGATTGCTCAACGATGACCCGTTGCCGCAGGACGACAACTGGGACCCGCCCGAACCGGCAGCCACGGACGCGGCGTTGGATGGCGTTTACGTCTGCGACAATTGTGGGGAGGAGATCGTGATTCCGCTCGACATCGCCGCTGGACGTGACCAACAGTATGTCGAAGATTGTCCGGTGTGTTGTAGCCCCAGCGTGATTCATGTCCATTTTGACGATTCCGATCACGCCGACGTGTGGGCGGAAGCCGAACAAGATCGCTACTGATTACCACTCCAGCCTCACGCTCCTTTGACACCATCCCCTGATCCGAAACATCATGAAAATCGAAACCTGGCTCACGCCCAACGCCGCTGGTCAATCCGAACGAGCCCCCGCTTCGGTCGCCGTGGTCATCGACGTTTTGCGGGCGACGACGGTTGCCGCGACCGCGCTGTCCGCCGGAGCCAAATCGATCACGACCTGCGGCGAAATCGAAGAAGCTTTCGCGATGAAAACCGCTGCGGATCCCGAGAACACGCCGTTGTTGTGCGGCGAACGGGGCTGCCAACCGATCGTGGGATTCGACTACGGAAATTCCCCGGGCGAGTATTCTCCCGCCGGTGTGGGTGACCGCGATTTGGTGCTGACGACCACCAATGGAACCGCTGCGATCAAGGCGGCCGAAGAATGCGAGCAGATGTGGCTGGCCAGTTTCGCGAACTTATCCGCCGTCATTGACCGTTTGGTGAAATGGAATGCCGCCAACCCCGATGAAGAGGGTTTTGCCAGAATCGCCTGCGCGGGAACCAATGGATGTGTGACCACGGAGGACGTGCTTTTGGCTGGGGCCATCATCGCAATGTGCCATCAACGGCTGGCAGATTCACCGCGTTTTTATGATGGTCCTATCGAGCTTTTGAACGATTCGGGCGCGATCGCACTCTCAGCGTGGCAGCACTGCATCACGCACGATGGCGTCAACAGTTCCGAAACACTCGCCGAACGGTTGAAACTGACCCAAGGAGGCAAAAACCTGATCGCCGCCAATTACGCCGGGGATTTGGTCGATTGCGGTAGCATTGATGTCTTCGAACTGGTTCCAACCAGGGATCAACGCTCCCCCGCCCGGTTCGTGGCGGGCTGATCCAAGACCACATTCGCCTCGAAAACGCATTCAGTTTGCTGGTTTCTTCGACTAAACTCAATCGTTGCGAAAACGACTTCCGATTCACTCACTTGTTCCATTTGTCACACTATGACGTTTGATTTGAAACGCTCTCTCCGCCCACTCGGCATCGCTGCCGTCTGCTCGATGGCAGCTGGGTCGATCCTTCCTTCCGGTACACGGAATTCGGTGCATGCCCAAGAAACCGCAGTCGAATCCAGCCAAGCGTCGACGGTTGGGATTTCAAGCGAAAAACCCGCCGAAGGACCATCGGTGGATCTGGGCGATGGTCGATTCATGGTTCCCTACACGGAAAAAATTCCGGGCACCGATATCACGTTCGAGATGATCCCGGTTCCCGGTGGCAAGTTCACAATGGGCAGCCCCGAGGACGAGGATCCACGTGCGGAAGACGAAGGCCCAACCGTTGAGATTAACGTCTCGCCGATGTGGGTCGCAAAGACCGAAACGACTTGGGCGATGTACAAGGAATACATGCGAATGTACGCCGTGTTCAAATCGTTCGAAGCCGAAGGCGTCCGCACCGTGGACGAATCGAACCAGGCCGACTCGATCACGGCACCGACCGAATTGTACGACCCCTCGTTCACTTACGAGTACGGCGAAGAACCAGAACAACCCGCCGTGACGATGACGCAGTACGCCGCCCAGCAATTCACCAAATGGTTGAGCCTGATCACGGACAACCAGTACCGTCTGCCAACCGAAGCTGAATGGGAATACGCCGCTCGCGGTGGAACCCAGACCGCTTACAGCTGGGGCGACAGCGCCGACGACATCGAAGAATACGCTTGGTACTTCGACAACTCATACGACGGCCCGGCTCACGTCGGAACCAAAAAGCCTAACCCGTTTGGTTTGCATGACATGCACGGCAATGCAGCCGAGTGGACCGTCAACGAGTATTCCGAAGAAGGCTACCAGTGGTTGAAGGAATCGCCCGTCGACAATGCAATCGACGCAGTTCGTTGGCCAGAAAATCCTTGGCCGTGCGTCGCTCGCGGTGGCAGCTGGGAAAGTGATCCACCGGAACTTCGCAGCGCCGCTCGACTGGCATCCGACGATGACGAATGGAAGAACGAAGATCCAAACTTCCCCAAAAGCCCTTGGTGGTTTACCGACGATCCTTCTCGTGGAGTTGGCTTCCGTTTGTTCCGTTCCTTGGAACCACTCGATCGCGAAGCTCTCAAGAACTTCTGGGAGCCAACCGCCCTCGAAACGGTAGACGATGTCGAGAGCCGTATCTCCGGCGGTCGTGGCGGATGGGGCTTGGTCGACAAAGACCTGCCCGAAGCCGCCAAAGAATGAGTCGGTAGCAAAAGCAAATTGCGCGGCGTGAATCTCACGCCATGCGACATCAGGCCCGAGTTCGCTCGGGCCTTTTTCATGCCCTTAGTGATGCTCCATTTCCGAGCATCGGCTCAGCCTCAACGATTCACTTGCCACTGGACTTGGTCCGAGGCGTCACGTGCGTCGTAAATCGCTTTCGTCGTCGGCCACTGGTCTTCTTTCGAGTCCTGAATCGTCAACGCATACGGCGCACGCCACGCGGCCAACGCATCCACGTCGCCGTACTTCACGATGCCGGGAACAAAGTGCTCGTCATCTTGATGAAGCAGGTCCGCGAAACGGAATCCGCTGACGTCAATCGTCGCATCAGCGAGGAAGGGGCCGGCGATGGCCGCCGCCGGCAAGACGTATGCTGCGGAACCTTTGGGTGCCACTAAGCTCACACCTCCCGGCGGGTTTTGGAAGGCGGAGAGGACAGCCAAAACATCGCCGCATCGCGTGGCGGCCAACGGCCGGTTGTAACCGAAGGTGAACGCCGCCGACGCACGCCGTGGTTGGGGATTCGTTCGCTGCTTGCCTTCGGGAGCGTCCGTCGGCATCGCGGCAATGTCGATCACAATGATTGTTTTTGAATTTTCTAGCTGAGCCGCAAATGCGTCCGACCATTCTGGAAAGTCCGTCGTCTCGTCGGTGGCCGAGTGCACCCAGAGAACCGTTCCATCGGAGGAGGCATCGCCTTCCGACTGCGAGACCCATTTTCGAATTGGGATCTCACGCCGGCGAGTCTCATCGGTCACGACTCCAGAGACCAACGTCGCTCCGGAATCATGCTCAACGGGATCCGAGTACGACACGGACACGCTGGAGGTCTCTGGCATCGGTAAATCAAACAGTGTTGCGAGAGCAGGGCGGATCGTTCGATCAAAACCTTTTTCGGTCGCCGACTTCCCAAGACAATCCTCCAGCAACTGCTGACTCTGGTCGTTCCACCAACCCAACACGGCTTGTTCGTGCTTCGGACCTCGCTGAACTGGTGCCGGATGGTCGTCGTTCCAAACCGCACCCTCATCATCAGCGATTGCGGGAAAATCGGTTTCGACGATGGGAGTCTCCAATCCAAGATTCAGATGCTCGTTCATCCATCCATACATGATCCGGCGAGTCACATAGTTGTAATTGTGCTTGAACTGAACCAATGATTCGCACAACACGTGATCGGGTTGGTCCATCATCGAATACAGTTGCTTCAATTCGGGATAACCGTCCGACATCATCTCGATCGTCCAGTCGTCCGCGGCCGTCATTCCCATCGGCTTGGGTGCCATCAGCGCCGCCAATTCCACGTTGCCCGTGCCAATCCGAAGCAAGCATGCGTTCTCACAGGCACATCCACCTTGCATCGATGTCGAGACCATTCCATTGGGAAAGCTTGCCGCAATTCGCGGTTCCAATGCATCCAAAAGAATCGTTTGAGTCCCCCCGCCACTGCCGCCAGTGACCGCCAAGCGATCTGGATCGACCTCATCCAGGGACGCCAGAAAATCGAAGGAACGCAACGCATTGTAAGTCTGCAGACCAAGAATCGACTGCAATCGAGCTTCGGCCGGTGTGCTGAAAAACAACTCCGGATCGGAACCGGCGGGAACGCTTTCCTCAGGCCGAGTCGCGTGTCGACGGTGAGCGAACTCGTAGCTTAGCTGCACGGAATCGGCGTACCCAACCATGTCAAAGATGAACGACACACATCCCATCCGAGCCAACGTCGCACATCGAGCCAGCTTGGGATGACTGCCCGACTCCATGTACATTTCGTCGCCGTTTTCAATCAGCTGCTTCATCTTGTCAGCATCGTTGCGCATCATCCGACCACCGTGCCCGTGTGGGCACAGAACACCAGGACGCTTTCCATCTGCGTTCAATCCGCGGGCGACGCTGTCTCCTGTCGGGCGAAACAACAATCCAGTCACGAAGTGCCCGGGCAGACTCTCGAAGTAAACCTTTTCGATTTGGAAACCATCGCGTTTCACCACGGAATGAATGGTCGCCTCAATCGGCGGCCGAGGCAGCATTGGATACAGGCCGGTTGCCATCGCGACTCGCGTCCGCAGTTGTTCCGCCCGTGATTCCCATTGCTCGAGTGTTTCGGGAACGTCAAACGGAAAATGCCCATCGAGTGTCTTCAGCTCAGGCAATGCTTCGGAAGCGACTGGTGTATCTGCGACCGTTTCTTCCGCTCGCACGATCGCGACCGGCAGCAAAACGCAACCGACAAGCAGAGCAGCGAGCCCGCCTCGAAACGCCGGATGCAAAACGAGTTTCTTTGTCCGTAGAATTTTCATGTGGGATTCGTCGGTAGGAGGGATGCTTAACAGCGGAGGGAAATCAGTGCATTGAGTTTAGGATTCCAAAGCCGACGCGATGCGATTTCGCATCCGTCCGACCGTCGGGAACATCGCCACCACGCCCAATAAGGCGACGAGGCCGCACAACAAATTGACTGGCGATCGAGTCAGAAACATCATCACGAAGTTGATCGCCGCAGTGCCTTCCATGACGGCCTGCCCGATCAACCGAGCCGTTTGATCGGTCTGGCAAAAACGACTCAGCGGCAAAGGCATGGGTTCTCGTTCAGGCCATTGGGACCAAGTGCGAGCGGAAGCGACTGCGCCATCGGCGGATTTCAATTCCGTCGCAGCCGCCGATCGCAACATGGCAGGCACGAGAAACGCGACCATCACATTGGCCACCAACGCGACCACACCAATTAAAACGAAGATCGTTTGATCCTCTTCTGGTGGCTCGTCTCCGCCGATCATCCAGAGGATCACTCCCATGAACACACAACCCATCGTTAGTCCAAACGTGATCACCATTCCTTGAAACGCCCAACCGGCCAAGGTTGTGCCACTTGAATCGCTCGAATTGTCCAGGTCAGAATGCGGCATGTTCGGAGTGGAAGAAGGATCTGAATTCATTCGTCTTGTCGGGTGCGATAAGGTGTTGCAGTGGATCATGATGTCGAGGACACAACACCAAGTCTAACCCTCAGCCAACTCGCCTGCATTGCGTCTGTACTACACCGATCACTTTGACCTGCCGTTGCCTGACGGCCACAGGTTTCCGATGTCCAAGTACCGCCTTTTGAGGCAGCGGATCGTCGAATCCGAACATCATCGCGACGACGCACTGATCGTCCCTCAAGCGGCAACCGACGAGCAACTTCTTCATTGCCACACACCGGACTATGTCCAGCGGGTTCAGTCGGGAACTTTGACCAAGCAAGAAATCCGGCGCATTGGATTCCCATGGTCCGAGAAAATGGTGGAGCGTTCACGTCGAAGCACCGGTGCCACGATCTCAGCGGCCCGGGCGGCCCTCGAGGAAGGAGTCTCCGCCAACCTCGCCGGTGGCACTCACCATGCGTTCGCCGGCGAAGGCGAAGGCTACTGCGTGTTCAACGATGCCGCGGTCGCGATCCGAACACTTCAGTCCGAGGGACTGATTCAGCGAGCCGCGATCATCGATTTGGACGTCCACCAAGGCAACGGGACCGCGTCAATCTTGAAAGATGTCCCTAGCGTTTTCACCTGTTCGGTGCACGGGGTCAAAAACTTTCCCCTGCGGAAAATGCCCAGCGACCTGGACGTCAGCCTTCCCGACGGAACGGGCGATGACGACTATTGCGATGCATTGCGATCCGTCCTGGCGAAACTTGAAAAACATCAAAGTGATTCTGGTCGATTTGACTTGGTCATCTACCTCGCCGGTGCCGATCCTTTCAAGAACGACCGGTTGGGTCGACTGTCACTGACAATGGAAGGATTGCGACAAAGAGACGAGATGGTGCTCCAGTGGTGTCGTCACAACGATTTGCCGGTGGCAATCGCCATGGCTGGGGGTTACTCTGTAGAAGTCAAAGAGATCGTTGACATTCACTCCCAAACCTTACATATCGCCAAAGTTTGGTCACTGTCCCGTTGAGCTTCGTTGATGTCGTCGATCACGCAAATCTTGCAAAGTAGTCAAAACGGTGACGCTGCCAAAACCGACCAGATGTTCTCGTTTTTATACGATGACTTGCGTCGGATGGCGGGGCGGTTTCTTCAATCTGAACCCCGGCGAGAACGCCTAAGCAGCTCGTCCCTGGTTCACCAAGCCTATGTGCGGATGGTCGACCAAGACCATGTTGACTGGCAGGGCAAGACGCACTTCTTCGCAATCGGTGCGACGGTGATGCGACGGATCCTGGTCGATCACGCTCGGCGGACCCAAGCTCAAAAGCGTGGCGGGGGTTGGATTCGGCGCCAGCTGGATGACGAAGTCACTTTTTTGTTGGACCAGGATGATGACGTTGTCGCACTGGATGAACTATTGCTGCAACTGGCGAGCCTGAGTCCACGCCAAGCCCGAGTGGTCGAACTGCGATTCTTTGGTGGGCTGGGCATGAAGGAGATTGCTGCGGAACTCAACCTTGGACTTCGCACCGTCGAAAAAGAATGGGCCATGGCTCGTGCTTGGATGCGACGCGAACTTCGCGACCCAGACGAAGAGAGCCGAGAAGAAGCTGACCCAGGAGAAGTCGATTCAGCACCCAAGGCCGATGACGTGCCCGCCGACGATCAATCGCCCACCTCATGATGGATGCGGATCGTTACCAACGTGTCCGCGACCTGTTCTGGGAAGCCGAAGAGATCGAAGAGGACGCGAGAGAGAAATTCATTCGCGACCAAGCTTCCGGCGACGAAGAACTGATTCGCGAAGTCCTTTCGCTTCTTGCCGAACATGATCCCAACGCGGCTCGTGTGGAAGGCGCAGCGGCACGGCCAAAGCCTGGCAATGGTTCGGTGCCCTTTGGGACAGGACTGCCAACACCTCGCGAAACGACGGAATCGGAAGTTATAAGAGCGATCCGTTCCATGTCGGAAACCGCCTCGGGTGCAAAGTCCGATTCCAGCGCGGATCTTTCGCGTAGCTCCACCCCAGGTTCGATGCCTAGCAACGCCAGTGCGGGACACACCGTGCACGCCGCGCAGCGAACACATGCGATGCCGCGTCACGATACGAACCGTCCGCAACCGTCTCGCAATCGACAACGAAAAACACTGACCTCGATTGGACCAATCAATCGAGCAAAGCAATACAACTGGGTTGTTTGGCTGCTCACCGCCGTCACGATCGCGTGCATCTGGGTGGTCGCCGCATGGGTGGACCGCCGTCTGCAACGACAAGCCGATTCGTCCATCCAGCGTTCCCTTTCGTTAGCACTGAATCTATCCACGATCAAAGTGGAACAACTGCTGAACCGCGACAAACAATTCGCCATCGACTTGGCTCGTCAGCCTGGAGTTCGAAACGCGATCCGTTCACGGTCTCAAAATTTGTCACCAGCTGAACTTGCCGACTCGATCGACGATCAGACACAGCAATTCACCAACGCCGTTCGCAACGTGAACGCCGATCGACCTGAACTTGAGTCGCACGATCTTCCGACGTTCCAACCGCCTGACGTCATCTTCTTCAGTCGAGACCTTCAACCTTTAACCATTGTCTTCGGCAACGATCGCGGCCGCGCCGTGACCGATGAAGCCAATATCCAACTCCCGCCCGATGGGGCGGCTGATTTGGCTCGAGCACTCAGTGGACGGACCGTGCTCCATGCTCCATCGCCTCTAGCAACCTTTCTCGGAAAAACGCTCGCCGACGAACTGGATCATGCGGTGTCCAATCCATTGGCGTGGATCGTTCCCATTCACGAACAATCATCCACCGAAACTGAAAAACAGAACTCGCTTCGACCGGATGTACTCGGCGCGGCTGTCATCATTCCGCCGAACACGAATCGCTGGTTGAATGAAACGCTTGCCTTTATAAGCCACGCGAATTCGGTCGATGCGTACATGGTCGACCGCGAGGGTTTCATGCAAACTCGCAGTGTGAATTTGCCTGAACAGATCGCACAGTCGTTGGGAGCTAGATTTCGCGTCACTGAAATTGCCAACCCGTCCGAAGCGGAAGAACGTCTGAATCAGCTCGTCGCCCAACTCGACCGCCTGACCGAATCGGCAATGCTGAATCCAAACGGTGAATTGCCGATCGGTCGCACGATTCACCCACTGACAATTGCGGCAGCCTCGGTTTCACACAGCCCCGAACCTCAAGTGAGTGGCCAGACTTACCGCACCTACACCGGCAAGGACTGCGTCGGTGTATGGCGGTGGCTGCCCGAGTTTGGAATGGGACTGATCATCGAGAGTGATTCCCATCAACTTATCTATCCGTTGGCGTCGACTTGGCCCTGGGCATTGCTGCTCTCGGTCGCATCGCTGCTTCCGATCTTGGTTGCCAAACGCCTGTCCAAAAGCCCGGCACCATCGGCTCTGAAACAACCACTTGGACGCTATCACATCCATGAGGAACTCGGTGCCGGCGGAATGGGAGTCGTTTATCGAGCCAGTCACACGGAACTGGGACGTGAGATCGCATTGAAAGTGCTGCGGGTCGACCGGCAAGACGACGATGACCATCGCCGGTTTGACCGCGAAGCACGTTTAGCCGCAAGTTTGCGCAGCCCTCACAGCGTGACGATTTACGATTACGGGCACAACGAACACGGCGAAGCATTTTGCGTGATGCAACTGCTCGACGGTCTGACGTTGTCCGAAATCGTCGCCCGAAGCGGTCATCAGGAACCGGCTCGAGCGATATGGATCATGCGTCAGGTTTGCCAAGCCGTTCTGGAAGCTCATTCGCAAGGCCTGATGCATCGCGACCTCAAACCACAAAACATCATGCTCAGCTTTGACACGATTGTGGGTGACTGGGCGGTGGTGTTTGACTTTGGATTGGCCAAACCGCTCGAGCCCAATCAAGGCGTCTTCCAAACCGCCGAAACCGTTTGGGCGGGAACCCCGATGTACATGGCACCCGAACGATTCCGTGCCCCCTCGGTGATGGACCCGCGAAGCGATGTCTATTCACTGGGTTGTGTCTTATACTTTTTGTTGTCGGGTCGTCCGCCGTTTGCCGAATGCGATCCCGAGTCCATGTTCGCGTTGATTTTGACGCAACAACCGCTCGAGATTGAAACGCATCGCGGCGAGCCGGTCGAAGACGAATTGAATGCACTGGTGCAAGCCTGCATGGCCAAGGACAAACACGACCGTGTGGGCTCCATTGCGGATCTGATCCAGCGGTTGGATGCACTCGCACCGCGGTATCCTTGGACACAAGAAAACGCACGCCATTGGTGGCAACGTCACGCCGATGAAGAACTCGCCAAAAAGCTTTGAACTCATGCGACGATGGTGGACACAACTTTGGCGACGTCCACGATCTTGGGTGATCCTCGTTCTCTTCGTTGCCGTTGCCGATGCCATGACGCCACCGGACTGGGCGGTCGTGGTTGCTCATCTGATTTTCTTGCCGCTGGCCTGGCGAGTTCTCCACCGTCGCTTCATCACCTGGATGACAGCGATTCAAAGCGTTGCCGTCGCCGCGGTGGGTTTGTTCCATGTCTTTGGCCCGATCGCCCAACGGTTCGCGGGCGAGGTTGGTGCGGAACCATTCGCCTGGATCGAACCAGTCCGCCTCTGGACATTTTTCGCGTTGATGGCCACAGGCTATTTTCACATCTACTTGCAAGGCCGTTTGCGCACACGGCTGAAACACCAGCGGATGCTCCAGCACCGAGTCCATCGGCGATCGCTGCAGATCCGGCGAGTCAACCGAGCCCTGCGTAACGAAGTCACGCGACGGCAAGAGACTCAGCATCGTCTGGACCAGAGCGAAACAACGTTCCAATCGCTGATCGATCGCATGCACCTGCAGGTCGCACGCAAAAGCGCCGAAGGCGTGTTCACCTACGCCAACGAACAGTTTTGCGCCGACATCGGAATGACTCCCGTCGATGTGATCGGCAGTACCGATGCGGAACTTTTTGGTGATTCCATCGGTGCTAAGTATCGCGCGGACGATTTGTCGGTGATGTCGACCGGACAAGCCGTCGACAAAGTGGAAGTGCACCCCGGCCCCGATGGTCGCATTGGTTTTGCCCAAGTCTTCAAAGCGCCGGAGTACGATCAAAACGGGCAGTGCGTTGGCGTTCAAATCATCTTTTGGGACATCACCGAAAAACATCGCAACGAGATTGCCCTTCGAGATAGTGAGGCTCGAAAGAGAGCGTTGTTCGATGCCGCCGGTGACGCGGTCCTGTTGATCGATGACCAACGTGCGATCGTGGAAGCCAACCCGTCGGCCAGCGAACTTCTACAAGCCGGTGGCGGACGATTGGTTGGGCGTCCCCTCAATGATTTGATTTCGCCGGTGTCCGATCAGTGGAGTGGATTGCCACTGGCCGAACGCCATCAACTACGACTCCGACGCGGCGATGGCAGTTCGTTTGAGAGCGAGGTGTCCATCCACCACATTCCGGTCGGTGATGCGACCGGCCAAGCCGTCATCATTCGCGACGTCACGTTGCAACGGGCCGCGTTTGAAGCGATGCGGGAAGCGAAAGCAGCCGCTGAACAAGCCAACCGTACCAAGACGCAATTCATGGCGGGCATTTCACACGAATTGCGGACACCACTCGGCGGCATCCGAGGACTGACGGATTTATTGGGTCAGCAAACCCTTCCCACGGCAGCGCGTCGTTACGTCAACCTCATTGCTCAAAACACAGAATTGCTTCGTGATGTCATTGAAGACATCCTCGACTTCGCCGCCATCGAAGCCGGTCGCGTTGCCATCGATCCGGTCCCAGTCGATCTGCATGAGGTCGTCGGTGACGCCTTTGGTTGCCTCGCCGTTCGCGTAGCCGACAAACCTGTTCGCTTGTGCTTGTCGATCGCTCCCGACACACCTCGACGAGTGATCGCCGACCCAAAACGCATTCGCCAAATCGTGATCAACTTGGCCGGCAACGCGATCAAATTCACCAATCGAGGCGAAGTCAGTTTGCGACTGAGTCCCATCGGCGACGCCCCCGGCTCAAACGACAACAATGGCGACTCGCTCGGAATCACAACCAGCGAATCCACAGGCGACGCTCCGATGGCGTGGTTTGAATTGACCGTGTCAGACACCGGCATTGGTATCGCCCCCGAAAATCAATCGCGAATTTTTGACGCGTTTGAACAAGCCGATCGCGGCACCAACAAGCAGTTCGGCGGAACGGGATTGGGCCTGGCAATCGCTCGCGGTTTGGCTCAACGAATGGGTGGCGACATCACCGTGACCAGCCAAGTAGACCTGGGCAGCCAATTCCAGTGCGCCCTTGCATTGCCACTGGATACGAACCCGAAACATGCAGAAAAGAAGCGAACTGTTCCGGCCACCGATGGCGCCACCGCGGTAGTCTCGGTTGGCAACACAACCATGCAAGATGCAATCGCGGAAACCTTGTTGCACTGTCGCTGGCCAATCCGCACTCCATCGATGCTGGAACCCGAATGCGTTCACCTCCACTGGATCCTCACGGACCAAACCGCGGACGCCGCCTTCCGCATCCGAGCTCGTAAATCGAGCGACCGAGTCCTCTGGGTCACCAGAGCCGGTGAGCCCACGCCGAGGCGTGCCAAGCGTGAAGACGCGGTGGTGATCGAACCACTGCATCCCGACGAACTTCGTCGTTGGTTGGCAGGGAAACCGCTTTTGCAATCGAGCCGCGGACAACGCAAACGCCGCCGAGGAAACAAACTTTCGACAACGACCAAGAGCGATCCAACCACTTCGAAATCACAGGCTCCCGGCGCCGCGTTGCTTACCAATTCACAATCAACCAACGAACCGATCAACGCTTCACCGACCGACGCCGGCCAGGGATACAAGTTGCTCGTTGTTGACGACAGCGCCACCAATCGTTTGGTGATTCATGACCAATTGGTTGCTTCGGGCCATCGCGTCCAAACCGCGGACTCAGGAGAAGCGGCCGTTGAGCGATTGGCATCCAACACCTTCGACTGCGTCCTCATGGATCTGCAGATGCCGAACATGGATGGAACCGAAGCGACCCGAATCATTCACCAACATGCCTCACAAGCGGGCAAGACTCCGCCACCAATCATTGCGTTGACCGCCCATGTCACCGACCAGCATCGTCAGCTTTGCCGCGAAGCAGGAATGGATGGCTACATCACCAAACCGGTCGACCTGGATCTCTTGCTGACGGAAATTGAACGGGTCCTAGGCGTTTCTCAGTCCTCGGAAACGGATGCGATGCTGCCTCCGACACTCTCGCAAGACAAAACTTCGCAAACGCCCCCCGACCTGAACACCGCGAGCTCACATTCCGATAATTCATCGCCTTCCACTGAAACGGCGTCCGACGACACAAGCGTCGCGACAGAAGACAACCATCACTGGAATTGGCGTTCGCAGTTGTCGAAGCATTGCGGCGGTGATTCCGAGACGATGGATTCCGTTTGCGATGCGTTCTTGATGGAAGTCCCTTCGTTGCTGACCAATCTTCAACAAGGTGCCAAACAAGGCGACGCGAACAAACTGAGATCGGCATCCCATACGCTGAAATCATGTTTACGTTACTTCGCGCCAAAAGAAGACGTGGCGATGGCCGCTGAAGTCGAATCCGCTATCCAGGATCCCGATTGGGTGGAGCGACTGAAAGATGCCACCAACAATCCCAACACCAACGATGCCGATTCGCCGGAATCCAAAGCCATCGCGGATCTTCAAAGCAAAGCAACCGAATGGGTCTCTCGCATTCGCGAATCGGTCAAGCAACGCTAAAATATTCGCTTCCAATGCGATGTTGATCGCCCACGACGATCTGCTCCTCCTCTTTTGATGAATGACTTCTTCAGCGAGTGCCCCATGAAAGCCGCCTTCATCACCGAAACAGGACCTGCCGACACTCTTCAAATCGGTGAACTGCCTGACCCCACTCCGGGTCCCGGCCAAGTTGTGATTCGAGTGTACGCCTCCGCAATCAATCCGATCGACACTTACATCCGGAACGGCACTATCGCGATGGAATTGCCGCAACCGTTTGTTCCCGGATGCGATGCCGCCGGCGTGGTCGAAAGCGTCGGCCCGGGTGTCAAGCGATTGTCCATCGGTGATCGGGTTTGGTGCACCAACCAAGGCTTGCTTGGACGGCAGGGCACACTGTCTGAATTGATTGCGGTCGATGAACACTGGACATTCAAATTGCCTGAACCGGTGCCGTACGAAGACGCCGCCGCGTGTGCATTGGTTGGAGTCACCGCTCACCTTGGTCTCTTTCGTGAAGCCCAGTTGGAACCAGGCGAAACAATCCTGATCATCGGCGGCAGCGGCGGTGTGGGTTCCATGGTGGTGCAAATGGCGGCTGCAACCGGTGCTCGCGTGATCACGACTGCCGGCAGTGAAGCAAAGGCACAAGTATGCCGCGATCTCGGTGCTGAAGAAGTAATTCTCTACAAAGATGAATCCATCGCGGATCGCACCAAAGCATTCGCTCCCGACGGAGTCAATGTGCTCTGGGAGACGCGGCGTGAGCCAGACTTTGACATGGCAATCGATCTGATGGCCGGTCGGGGACGCATGGTCTTGATGGCGGGACGCGATGCCAAGCCCGCATTCCCCGTGGGTCCGTTCTATGTCAAGGAATGTTCGCTGCATGGCTTTGTGATGTTCAAAGCCACCCCGATGGAAATGAAAAACGCCGCCGAAGACATTTCCCAGTGGTTGGCGTCCGGCAAATTGTCCGCGAACATCAGTGCTCGATTCAGCCTGGACGAAGCCGCCCAAGCACACGCCTTGCAAGAATCCGCGACGCTCGAAGACAGCAGTCAGCTGGCGGGCAAAATCATTGTCAAACTCAACACCTGATCATCCTCATGTCATCCCCCATTCCCAACTTTGATGCTGGAGTCCCGTGTCCCAAGACCGGTCAACCATTGCTGCCCGCCATCGCCCAAGACGCCATGACAGGACGAGTGTTGATGCTGGCGTGGATGAATCGCGAAGCTTGGGACGAAACCATCTCGGGCAACCGGGCGGTTTATTTCAGCCGTTCGAGAGGCAAACTTTGGCGGAAGGGTGACACTAGCGGCCACGCTCAAGTCGTGCGAGAAATCCGAGTGGACTGCGACGCCGACACGATCCTGTTGTCCGTCGAACAAACCGGAGCAGCCTGCCACGAAAACTACGAAAGCTGCTTCTTCCGTCGCGTCGATCCCGATGGCACAACCCACATCACCGAAGAACGCATCGCTTAGATGAGGTGCATGGCGGGTGATAGGCCATCTGGGAGAGGGTGGACTTCAGGGTGAAGGGCATTGGCGAGAATTTCTAGGCTGTCGACCAATCGTGGGCCTGGCCGGCTGAAGTAGGCCGAACCGTCGACCACGTAGACACGTTCTTCGCGAACACACTTCATATCGGACCATCCGGGATAGCCACGTAGAATCGGCACGTCTTCCAATGTTCGCGACACGCTGAAACCGCAACACGCGATGAACAACACGTCCGGATCCGCTTCTCGAATGCGGTCCCAAGAGGTGGTCTCGGAACGCTCACCGGCCTCGCCCACACATTCGTGGCCGCCGGCTAGTCGCACCAACTCCGGACTCCAGTGACCGGCACTGAACGGAGGGTCGATCCATTCCAACAACATCACGCTCGGTACCTTTGTCTCGGGCCGTGACAACAAATCCTCCGAGCGTTTTTGCACTTGAGCGACTCGTGATTGCAATTGGTCAATCAGAGCTGTCGCTCGGTCTGGACAACCTGCGGCTTCACCAACCAAGGTGATGCAATCAAACATCTCCGACAAAGAAGTCGGTTCCAGGTTCACCACACGAGGCTGTCCGGGCAAGGAGCACGCCGCCGCGTTGACCTCCGATTCAGCCACCGCGCAAACGTCGCACAAAGCTTGGGTCACGATCAGATCCGGCGCCAGCGATTCCACCACCGGCATATTCAGTGAGTACAAAGCTCGCTCGGTCTGCAATCGCTCTCGCACCATCGTGTCGATTTCACCGCTGGTCGCATCATGCGGAATCAACGTCTGAGTGACCTTCGCAAGACGATCAACGCCGGATGGATAATCGCACTCATGTGTGACACCTACCAATTGGTCCTGCAGTCCCAACGCGCAGATGATTTCGGTCGCACTGGGCAGAAGTGAAATGATGTTCATGAAACGTTTACTGAGGCGGAAGTGGCTTTGAAAGCACCTTATCAGGCCGGAGCGATCTTCCCACCCGTGATGCTCATCTGGTTGCGGCACTTGCTTGGCAACTCTCCAGCAACGATGATCAGAGCCCCCTCACGCGACCTTACGCGAGAGGATCCCACCCCAACAGCATCCCACCGAGCGATTCATCATGCTTCACCCCGTCGATCCGATAGCAGTCTTTCCAGCAAAGAAGCGTATCGCTTCATGGATCCGGTCGTGCTCCTGTCTTTGGATGCTCGCCGCAGTTTTCGTTGCCTCGACCGCACTGAGTGCAAACGCAGACGACGAATCGCTGCGAACGGTTCAGGATGACGTGCCACAGGGCGAAATCACGAAGGGAGTGTTCGACACCAGCGAGATCTATCCGGGGACCCGGCGAGACTACGCCGTCTATGTTCCGTCGCAATACGATCCCGACTCACCGGCGAACTTGATGGTGTTCATGGACGGAATGAACTACGCCAAACCAAACGGCGCATTCCGCGTTCCGATCGTCCTGGACAACTTGATCGACAACGGTTCCTTGCCTCCGACGATCGCCGTCTTTGTCAATCCAGGCACCATCCCGGCCACCAAACCCGGTGCCAAGAACCGTAGCAACCGTTCATTCGAATACGACTCTTTGGGTGATCGTTATTCGAACTTCCTGATCAACGAATTCCTCCCAGTTGCACTGAAGGATTTGAAAGTCTCGACCGATCCCAAACGCCGCGCCGTTGCGGGCATTTCTTCCGGTGGCATCTGCGCCTTCACCGTGGCTTGGGAACGGCCAGATCAATTCGGCAAAGTGCTTAGTCACATCGGCAGCTTCACCAACATTCGTGGCGGTTGGGCCTATCCCGGTTTGATTCGCAAAACAAAATCGAATCCCAAACCCATCCAAGTCTACTTGCAAGAAGGCCGCGATGACCTGAGCAACCTACATGGCAACTGGCCGCTGGCAAACCGCGACATGGCCGCTGCACTTCAATTCGCGGGCTACCAATACAAGTTCGTCATGACCGAAGGCGGACACAGTGGTCAGTGGGGCGGCAAAGAACTGCCCAGTGCTTTGCAGTGGTTGTGGAACGACGACGCGGAATCCACTGTCATCCCGCCGTCATCCACCAAACCCAAGTGGGAACCAAACCCACTCGCGATCGTGAACGAAAACGTTCCGCAAGGCAAAGTGGAATCGATGCCGCCTTGGCACTCAGAGATCTTTGGCAACACCATTCGCGACTGGTCCATCTACGTTCCGGCTCAGTACGACGCGAGCAAACCAGCGGCATTGATGGTGTTCCAAGACGGTGAGCGGATGCGTGACACAAAGGGTCGCTGGCGTATCCCAACCGTGTTTGACAACTTGATCGCAAGCGGTGACATGCCGCCAACCATTGCGGTGTTTCTCAATCCGGGGCACGACAAATCCAAACCTCGAAAGGGCCGCAAGTCTTCCAACCGAGGTTTCGAATACGACAGCTTGGGCGATCGGTACAGTCGATTCTTGTTGGAAGAGATCCTTCCCGAGGTTGAAAAGAAATACAACCTTTCCAACGATCCCAACATGCGTGCGATTGGCGGATCCAGCTCCGGTGCGATCTGTGCCTTCACCGTTGCATGGGAACGCCCCGACCAATTCCGCAAGGTTTACTCCAATGTCGGCAGTTTCGTGAATTTGCGAGGGGGAGACCTTTATTCGTCTTTGATCCGCAAGACCGAACCCAAACCCATTCGCGTCTACATGTCAGATACCAGCGGTGACAACGACAACCCGTTTGGTCATTGGCCGATTGCCAATCAACGCATGGAATCATCTTTGTCCTACATGGGATACGACGTTCGCCTGGATTGGGCAGAAGGTTTTGGGCACAACGCTGACTTCGGCAGCATGCAGTTTCCCGAGGCAATGAAATGGTTGTGGCGCAGCGAAAAACACACACCATCCATCGACACTTCCGATGACCTTCGTGGCGACCTGACGCTCTTGAATCTTCTCGTCCCAGGTAAGTCATGGGAAGTCGTCGCTGACAACCTTGGATTCTCTGACGCTCCCTGCAGCGACGCAGACGGCAACTTCTATTACTGCGACATGCGTGCTCCGGCAGTGGTGCGAGTCGACGCGAAAGACCAAAGCAAATCGGTCATCGCGAAGGAAGCCGTCAGCGGATTGATGTTTGGTCCCGGCAATCTGCTCTACGCCTGCCAAGGATCCAAGAAGCGAGTGATCTCAATCGATCCAAAATCAGGTGAAGTGAAGACGATCGCTGAAAACGTTGCACCCAACGATCTCGCAGTTTCGGACGAGGGCTATTTGTTCATCACCGAGACCAGAGCTCACCAAGTCACTCGAATCGACATCAAGACGGGTGAAGTGACCGCGGTCGATGTGGGCATCACCCGTCCCAACGGCATCGCACTGTCCAACGACGGCGGCACGCTGCTCGTTTCGGATCATGGTGGACCATCGACATGGACATTCCGAGTCAACAAGAACGGTGTACTCGATGCAAAGATGCCAACCATGCCGATGCGATTGCCGATCGATCCCAAGGGCGATTTCAATTTCAACGAACCACCCCAGTACATCCAAGCGTCCAAGGGAGACGGCTCGGCGGTTGATAAGATCGGCCGCTTCTATGTCACCAGTGAACTGGGCGTGCAGATCTTTGATCCCACAGGTCGCCCCTGCGGAGTGCTTCCCAAACCCGATTCGGATCAACCTTTGACCAGCTGCGTGCTGGCCGGTCCGGAACACTCACACTTGTACGTGACCAACGGCACGACCATCTATCGGCGTGAGCTGACCGTCGAGAAGTGATCTTGGTTTGATCCCGTCCCTTCAAGGCATCCAAGCAGGATTCCTTGAAGGGGTCTTATCGGCGACTTGTTCGTCCGTTCAGGCGGACAAATTCTTGGGAAGCAGTGCTCGCAAAAATTGAGGCATCATGCCCATGTAGCAAGCACACTTCGGGCACACCGTGGACTGATCGCTGACCAAGTACTCGCACCGAGGGCACGGCCGGTGTGATTCTGGATTCGCTTGATTCGCGTCCGGCTGGGTTTCAGTAGCGGGAGCCACCGCGGTCTCACCTAGAATTCGCATGACGCCGGTATCGGACAGCGTGTCGCGTACGGGGGGTTCTTCAGGAACCGTGAACGCTTCTTCCCACGGAATGGTGACTGCGACACCACATTTCGGACAGGGCAGAGTCTTGCCGGACAGCGCCCCGGCGGCTCGCAAATGGTGCCCATTGCTGCAAGTGATTGATTTTCGATTCATTTTTTCCTCCTGTTGGTGAAACCGTGTGAGTCTCCACTCACGGCAAGGCTTCAATGCCGATACGGGTAGGAGGTTCCGCCAAATTGGGTCGAAAATTGGTTTCACGTCGGTTTCATCACCGCCCCACGTTTCCGCCGGAACCTTTGACGGGGACTGGGGTTTCAGTCGGTGAACGTTCATGTCCGAGAAGGAAAAGATGTAATGCAAGATCGACTGCTATTGGTCGAAGACGACACCCATTTGGCAGCGATGGTGAGTGACTTCCTTCATGAAAATGGATTTCATGTTGAGGTCGAAAACGATGGCAAACTCGCTGCTCAAAGAATCGTCCACGACCGATTTGATGCGATTGTTTTGGACATTGGATTGCCCAGCATGAACGGGATCGATGTGTGTCGATCGGTGCGCAATCAATTCTCGGGCCCAATCATCGTCCTGACCGCACGCGGCGAAGAAATCGATGAAGTTGTCGCTCTAGAAGTGGGTGCGGACGATTTCATGAGCAAACCGGTTCGTCCGCGTGCATTACTGGCCCGGCTAAAGAATCATCTGAAAAAATCAGACGCTCAACTGACCGACGAAGATCGAATCATCGTTGGTGATTTGGTCGTGACGCCCGCCCGACGACAAGTCACCATAGCGGGCGACCCGGTCGACATGACCACCGCGGAATTTGACTTGATCGAATACTTGGCACTTCGTGCGGGATCAGTGGTCGCTCGCAAAGACATCTATGTCGATTTGCTGGGGCTGCCCTACGACGGACTCGACCGATCGATTGACCTGCGTGTCTCACGAGTACGACGCAAACTGGGCGATGACCCCAATCAACCCACGCGAATTAAATCGGTCCGCGGGGTTGGATACCTGATGGCAAAGTAGTGCCGCTCGACGAGCCAGTTAGGCATTCGTCCTGGCTACGAAGAGACGAGATCACTTGGCCGTCGCATGTTGCTCCATTCTCTTCGCCAACTCTTTCGCGTGCTCACCCAATAGCATGGTGAAGTGATCACCATCGGTTTGCTCAACAAGCACTTCGCTATCCAGGTGAGAAGCCCAATCCAAGTGATCGGTCCAACGTTCTCCTGAAGAACCTTCCAAGGCCGTCGTCTTCGCCGGAAGAATCAACTGCACACTTGGACTGGACGGGTCGATCTCATACGACTTGATGAACTGCACGTGCTGACGGCTGGTATCGATCAACTTACGAACCATTTCTGCCGATGCGGACTGGGTGAGGACTCCGGCACGCTGGGCTTCTTCCAAGACACGCTGCCAAATCTGATCGGTCCCACGAGCGTCCTCCAACTCTTCCGCCGACAAGTGCATGTCTGTTCCAGAGAATGCATTGGAGAACTGGATCAGATCGACGACGAACTGCACATCATCATTCGGATCCACATTGCGGTAGATCGATGGAAGAGGCGTGTCCAACAAAGTCACCGCGACGTTGTCTCGGCCTTCGTTTTCCAATCGGCGTGCAAGTTCAAGAGCAAAGACACCGCCCGCAGACCAACCAATCAGACGCAACTCATCATCGCCGAACTGTTCTTGCACGAGCTCAACATACTCTTGCATCATGGCATCCAACGACGCCGGCGGTTCGCTGACCCCATCGGAGCCTCCACCGACCAAAGCGTACACCGGTTGGTCGTCGTCGACCTGTTGCGAAAACTCGGAGTAGCAAGCGGTCGATCCTCCCAGTGGATGAATACACAACCAAGGCGAACGAGCACCATCGGCTTTCAAGGGCACGATCAACGCGGTTCGGTCTCCGCCAGGTTGTTGTGACTTCTCCGACGTCTTCTTTATCTCGCCGTCTTCGTCGGCAAACTGAGAAACCACATGACCGACCAAGCTGTTAATCGACGGCGACTCGACAAGTGCTGACATTGGAATCGTGATTGCCAAGCGCTGCTCGAGATTATTTTTCAGTTCCATTGCGATCAGCGAATCCATGCCCAATTCACTGAGTTTTTGCTTCACGTCAATCTGTTCCGCTTCCCAGCCCATCAACCGGGCCAGTTCAGAAGCAAAGTACTGACGCAAACGGTCGGTTCGTTCGCTTTCAGAAACTCCCGACAATTGGGAACGGAACTCGTGGTCGACTTGATCCACGCTCGCTTTGCCATCAACATCGGAGCGATCCGCAAACTCGGCGAAGAACGGCCGACTGCGCCGCATGCTTTTCGTCATCGCGGGCCAATCAACATCCATCACGGCCACGTATCGATCGCCGGCATCGATGAGTTGCTGCATTGTTTGCAGACAAGCATTGGCGGGAAGCAATCGCATTCCTCGCGATTCAAGTTGCGACGACCGATCCTCGGTGGCCGCCATTCCGGACTCAGCCCACGGGCCCCAAGCGATGCTGGTCGCCGGCAAACCTTTGCCACGGCGATATTCCGCCAGGGAATCCAAAAAGCTATTGGCCGCCGCGTAGTTGGCTTGTCCGGGTGATCCTAAACAAGCGGCGATGGAAGAGAACAGCACAAACGATTCGATCGGAAGATCCTTCGTCGCCATGTGCAGGTTCCAACCACCTTGGACTTTGGGTCCCATGGGAACATGCAACTGTTCTTCGGTCATGTCCATCAACAATCCATCCTGCAGAACTCCTGCTGCGTGATAAACATGCCCGATAGGCGGCAGATCGCCGGGCAGCTGTTTGAGTGCCGACTTCAACGAATCAAGGTCACCCACGTCACCTTGCAACACAGTCACCCGCACCGAATCAACGTCCTGCGTCAACGCATCGATCTTAGCCGCGACTTCACCGGTCGGTTGCCGGCGAGACAGCAACGCGATGCTGGTCGCACCTTCGTCGATCAATTGCTTCGCGAGCTTCAAACCAATCGCACCGGTGCCTCCGGTGATCAACACGGTCGAGTCGGATGCTTCTTGTTGCGGCACCGCATCAGTCGTCGTATCCGTCGACATTCGCGTGATGACTTTGCCGATGTTCTTTCGCTGCGCCATGTAACGGAACGTTTCGACCATCTCGGTCTGATCAAACTCGGTGCAAGCGATCGGTTGCAAGTCGCCGGCCTCGAATCGCTCAGCAAGTTCCGCCCACAACTTCTCGATCTTCGCCGGACGCTGTCGCAACACTCGATCCAAATCGATCGCGTGGTAGGACAGGTTGTCCTGGAATGGCAACAATCCAACCTTGCGGTCTTGGTAGATATCGGTCTTTCCGATCTCTAGAAAGCGACCGTATGCATTGAGCACACCGAGACTTTTTGGAATGGCCTCGCCGGGAAGCGAATTCAAGACCACGTCCACTCCTTCACCTGAGAATGCACGACGGATGTCGTCGGCAAACTCCGTGGTTCGAGAGTTGAAGACATGCTTCACGCCGCATTCACGAAGGAAATCACGTTTCTCGTCGCTGCCGGCGGTCGCGATGATTTCGGCACCGAGGTATTGAGCGATTTGGGTTGCCGCCAATCCGACACCGCCCGCACCCGCATGAATCAACACCCGTTCGCCAGGCTGAACGTCAGCCAAATGCACCAATCCATACCATGCGGTCAAGAAAGCGATGGGGATGGTTGCGGCTTCGACATCGTCCATTCCAGCCGGGCGTTTGACCAACGTGTACTCAGGCGTTTTCGCGTGCGAACCAAAGCTGAACGGAGCGACCCCCATCACTTGATCGCCAACTTGAAAACGCTTCGCTTCTTTGCCAACCGCGGTAACCACACCGGAGCATTCAATCCCCAATGGCACCACTTTGTCAGTGATTCCGGGATACAGCCCCATGACTTTCAGGACATCGCTGAAGTTCAGTCCCGCCGCATTGACCCGCAGTTCCACCTCACTTCCCTGAGGCGTCTCGCGTTCCATCGGCTCGAAATACAACGAATCGAAACTACCGGTTTGTCGAAAACGCAGCCGGTGCGGCTGTGACGGAATCGTGACTATCGTGTCGCTTTCTGATGCCGCTGGGGCACGTCGCTTCACCAACCGTCCCAGGTGACGCGTGCCATCTCGGTAAGCAACGTGGTCTTCATCATCCGCAGCAATCATCTCGGCCGCGATGGCTTGCCCATTGGATTGATCGGAAGCGGACGGATCCACCTCCAACAACGAAGGTTTGAGATCCGCGAGTTCCATCATCGCGACGCGAATCATTCCCCACAAAGGTGAATGAACCAAGTCGATGGACGACTCCGATTCCGAAACTGATTGTGCCCCCTGTGTGACATGCCACCAACCGCGAAAATGTTTGCTCACCGGTACGTGCGTGATCGCCGAGCGAATCTGCTTGAGGGCCAACTGACAAACCGCCTCCGCATCATCGGCTGGGTTGCTTGATCCATCGCTCGGGTCCCAAAGCGTGATGAGCCCTGCAAGTGGTTTGGTCGATTCGGATTTCTCCGCGAGCGTTTTCAGATCATCGCCCAAGTCTCCCTCGACGACTTCAGCACCGAAGTCAACCAATTGCTTGGCCAAAGATTCTCGACGCGATCCTGATTCGCCCAACAGCCAAACTTGCTTACCGTCCAAGTCAATATCATCGGACAACGAATCAGTGGCCTCCCAATCGATTTGGTAAAGCGAATCGTCGAGCGACTCTGACTTTCCACCACCGACGCGTCCAACCCGGGTGACGCGAACGCCAGTCCATTCGGCAACGACTTCGTCACGCTCATTGACCAACCAAACATCGCCTTCGACGAACTCGGGGTCCAAAACGTCGCCGGGCGATGACCTACGCCCATAGGTACGAAGTGTCCCTTCGGGTCGCTGGTACACAACTGCCCGCGAGACTTTCGTCGGCATGTACGTCGCTTCGCTGAACGTGTCATGATCAGGTCGCGGAACCAACGCCGAGAATGTTTGCATCAACGCGTCGCCCAGAACGGGATGCAGAATGTAGTCATCCAGTTCGGCACGCGTGGCCTCATCGCATTGAACTTGCCCCAACGCTTCGTCAATCGAGTAATCGACACGATTCAGCATCCGGAAACGGGGGCCATACTCCAGTCGGCGATGCGCCATCAGGTCATAGAATTCGTCGTGATCCTTGCCACCCACAAATCGCTGAGCGACGGTCGACAAACCTGATGGAGGCGGAACAACTTCCGAATCGGCCGACTCATCGGTTTGCTCGGCAGGAACCAACGACGCCGACATGTGCCGCTGCCATGAATCGCTCGTATCGACCCGATCGCGAGAATAGACCTCCAGCGATAGGCTCTCATCGACGATCGTTTGGAACGTTTTCCAGCGTTCCTCGCTGACGAACATGGCTTGTTCGATACTGGCATCCGTCACCGCATGTGCCCCCGGACCGAAGCGGTCTCTCGCCGCGGCAAAGGCAACCTCAACAAAGGCAGCTCCGGGCAAGTTGACGGAACCTTGCACCGCGTGATCCGACAAGAACTCCGGCGACCGGGCCGACAATGCGTTCTCATACAAACGACTTCGCAGTGCTGATGGCTGCAAGCGACCAAGCATTGGATGCAGGGGTTCACCCGATCCCGAGCGATTGCGAGATGGATCCTCGACGATTTCATCCGATGGATCCAACCAATATCGTTGACGATCAAACGGATAGGTGGGCAATACCAAACGCTGCCGCTTCCACGGCTGATCAAACGCTTTCCAATCGATTTTTCCACCACGAGTGTGCACGTCGCCCACCGCTTCGAACAAAGTCGTCTCGTCGTCTTTGCCCGCCCGCAGCGAGGTTGCCCAGGTGGCGGAGGATTCCGGCAAACAACGCTTGCCCATGCCGGTTAAAATCGGCGATGGTCCCACTTCCAACATGACGTCGATGTCCATCTCCGCTAGCGTTCGCATGCTCGGCTCAAAGCGGACCGCGTTGCGGATGTGGTCGCACAGATAGTCAGCGTCCCAAGCCTTGGTCCATTGCTCACCGGTCAGGTTGCTGATCAAAGGTATGCGCGGCGCTTTAAATTCGCACTGTTCAGCGATCTGCCGGAACTCATCCAACATCGGTTCCATCAATTGCGAATGGAACGCATGCGATACCTGCAAAGCCTTCGAAGCAATGTCAGCTTCTTCGCAGTGTTTTGCAAACGCATCCAGATCCGATTGTGGACCGGAAACAACCGTGTTCTGCGGCCCGTTTTCAGCGGCGACTGACAGCGATCCTCCGCCCGATGATTCAAATTCGCGAAGTTGATTGGCGATGACTTCCGCCGATTCAAACATCGCTGTCATGCCGCCACCGGCAGGCAACTCACCCATCAATCGCCCACGGTGTGCGATCAAGCTCAGCGCGTCCTCCAGCGACACAACACCGGCGATGCAGGCCGCCGCGAATTCTCCGACGCTGTGTCCAAGCACGACGTTCGGCTTCAATCCCCATGACAACCACAACTGTGCCAGCGAATACTCGATCGCGAAAAGAGCGGGTTGGGTGTATCGCGTTTGGTGAACCAGTTCGGTGTCGGGACCTTCGCCGTACAAAACACCCAGCAATCGCTTTGGCAGAACCTTTGCCAAGAGTTCATCGCAACGCCTCATCGACTTGCGAAACACCGGCTGCGTTTCAAACAAGCCACGCCCCATGCCGGCAGCCTGCGAGCCTTGTCCGGTGAACAGGAACGCGGTTCGAGTCGCGCGACTGGTCACCGTTTGCCCGCTTCGAATGCCGGGACCTTTTTTGCTATCGCTCAACTGAGTCAGCTGACGATGAAGTTGCTTCGCGTCTTCAAAAACCACCGCGGTTCGGTGCGTGTGATGAACGCGGCCGACATTCATCGTGTGTGCCACATCCACCACGTTGTCGTCGGTGCGATCAAGATGCTGTTTCAACCGTGAAGCGACCTCCGCGATGGCAGCCTCACTCTTGCCACTCAGACTCAACACGTGCTGAGTTCGATCAGTCGTGTCTGAATCCGTCGAACCGGCGGGCTCGACGGTTTCCTTCGCCGCGTACTGCTGCATCACAAGGTGAGTGTTGGCTCCACCAAAGCCGAATGAGCTGACTCCAGCCACCAACGGCTCATCATCGACCGGCCAAGGTGGCGACTGAGCGGGTATCACGATGCGTGACCGCTTCAGCGACATTCGCGGGTTGAGCTTGTTCAGATGAAGCTGACCAGGAATGGTTTGGTGGCGCATCATCAGCAACAACTTGATGATGCCGGCCACACCCGAAACGGTTTCCATGTGGCCCACGTTGGCTTTGACGCTGGTCACATAGCAAGGCGGGTCGACACCTGGTTTGCCAGAGAACACTTGCGTCAGCGCATCGACTTCGATCGGATCACCCAACGGAGTCCCAGTGCCGTGCGCTTCGATGTAGTTGACTCGCGAGGCCGGCAGTCCAGCTTCACGAAGGGCGGTTCGAATGACCGCTTGTTGTGACACACCATTGGGTGCGGTGATACCGCTGGTTCGGCCGTCTTGATTGGTCGCGCTGGCCAGGATCGTTCCCCAGATACGATCGCCGTCTCGTTCCGCATCGCTCAAACGTTTCAGCAACAGCATGCCGCAACCTTCACCGCGGACATAGCCATTGGCGTCGGCATCGAACGGTCGGCACTGCCCATCCGGCGACAACATGCGAGCCTTTGAAAACGCGATCGTTGTTTCGGGGGTCAAGATTGCGTTGACGCCACCGGCCAACGCAGCATCGCACTCGCCGGCGCGCAGACTTTGCACAGCCAAGTGGATCGCCATCGTCGAAGACGAACACGCCGTGTCGATCGCCATGCTAGGACCGCGAAGATCCATGATGTAGGACAATCGGTTGGCTGCGATCGAAAGCGCGTTGCCGGTCCCGACATGCGCGTCGATGTATTGGTAGTAACCATCATACGTGGAGGGGACTTTGGAATAATCCGTGCCACCAATTCCGACGTAGGCACCGACCGGCGTTCCCGCCAAACTGCTCACCGGAATGCCGGCAATCTCGAACGCTTCCCAACTGACTTCCAACAGCAGTCGTTGCTGGGGATCCATCCGCGCCGCTTCGCGAGGTGAGATGCCAAAGAACTTTGGATCGAACTGATCAATGTTGTCGACCATGCCCGCGCGACGGACCGACATCCGGCCCGCTTTCTGACCGGTCGGGTCGTAGAGTGAATCGACATCCCAGCGTTCCGGTGGGATCTCCGCGGTCGCATCGATGCCTTCGGAGACGACCTTCCAATACGCATCCAAATCAGGTGCACCGGGAAAACGGCACGAGACGCCGACAACCGCGATTGGCTCGACAGACGATTTGGATTGCCCCGAATCGGCGGGCTGGGCGGCGGGAGCAGACGTCGAAGATGACGAACGGGCCAAGCGTTTTCGCAGTGCTGCTCTCTGTTCGGGAGAGAGCTTCGCGAGACGGTCGGAAAGATCACGTTCGGGTGAATTCACGATGCAGTGTTCAGGTTAGACGTTCAGGCGGAGGGCGAACCGATTCGCGGAGCCGAGGATCCATCACAAGTTTGCTTAAGCGACCAAGAATTACTAGCACGGAGGTGAGTTATCAAAGACTCAATTGTGAGTCGTCGTTTCGGCCATTTGCATCTATACTAACGCCGAAACCGCCTCACCAATTGGCCCGCATCTCGCTGGAGCGGCCCGCCAGGTTTCGCGAGACATCCTCCATTCCTTTTGCCAACGATTTCTAGATGCCGATTCGCTTGCAATGCTCCTGTGGCAAACAACTCAGCGTCCGCGATGAATTTGCCGGAAAAGCGGTCAAATGCCCGGGCTGCAGCAAAGCAATTCGCGTGCCCGCGTCAGGCGGGGGGGGTAAAACCGCCGCCGCGAAAACGGCAAAACCCAAAGCCGCCGCCGCTCGCCCCTCAGCCGCTCGACCAGCCCCCGCAGCATCACAATCTGACTCTCTCGACGATTTGTTCGCCGAAGAAGGTTTCGATCGCCAAGTTTTCGCGGTCTGCCCGTCCTGCAGATCCGAGATGGCAGCCGGAGCGGTTTTGTGCACCAAATGTGGCTACAACAAAGAAACTGGCACGAGCCTGGAGAGCCACAAGGTTGCCGGCGTCGACATCGACATGGGCACTCTGGCGCTCATGAAGGCGGAACAGGACATGGTCCGCGATGTGGCTTTGCAAGAAAAAATGCACAAAGGTGCAGGCATGCCTCCGTGGATGCTGGCTTTGATCCTCTTCATCCTCGGCAGTGCCGTCACAATCGCGGTATTGGCCGTGAACGCTTCCCGCCGGGTCGAGCAGTTGCAGTTCAAACCACTGCAGATGTTCTGCAACTTGGGCGGAGCCGCGTTTGCGATGGTAGCCATCGGTGCGGTGCTGACCCTGATCGCCCGCGCTTTCAAAGTCAGTCGCAACGAGGGCTTGCTGTCGCTGACGATCCTCTACGTCCCGGTCTTCGTGATTCGACATTTCCGTGACAACTGGAAAACGGCAATCACGGCCATCATCTGTGGCGGTTGCGCCGGCGGCTTCTTCGCCGCGGCTTCTCGCATGTGATGAATTAGGATTCGCCGTCCACCGGCGGTTCGACCTGAACATCGCCTTCGGACGTCCAACGAATTTGTCGCGGCCCAACACGAAGTTGCCCGCCGGCGATCCACCGCTCACAGCTCGATTCTGGATTCCAGATCGAAGTCAGATTCTTATCCGTCATTTGTCGGATACCAATGTAGGACGTCGTCAGTCGAGGATTGACTTCGATCACGCAGTCGTCTTCGATTCGGTCCCCCAAGACAACGTCGATCCCCAAGAACCCGCGCAGCGGTTCACGCAAAGCACGCGTGACTTGCTCGGCAAGCGAAACGACTCGCGATTGCAGTTCGGATTCAATCGGTCCACTCCCACCGGTGTAGCACGCCTTCCAAACGTCGGATCGATTCGCGGAATCGGAATCATCTTCGTCTAACCGACAGTGCTGCCAAACCGCGGGGCAAATGACTTGATCGGCGCCTCCCTTTGTCGTTCCGCCAACCACCAACACAGAAGCAGGCCGCCCCTCGATCCATGCTTGGACGAGGTCGCCGCTCGCCATGGTCGAACAAGCCGCTTGCAAATCGTGGAAGACGGAAACGGAATTGGAACCACATCCGTCACGCGGCTTTCGCACCCAACGTTTCGCGTTCAATCCGATGGTACCGAGTCCGCTTGGTCGTATCCCATTCGCGGCGAGTCTTGATTCGCTCGACCAAGCCAGCGGCGTTGGGATGTCATTTTCCACCAACCATTTCGCGGTCAACCATTTGTCGCTGGCCATACGAAGTGTCGCCTGATCGGCCGAGAGCACGTCCAGTCCCGCCTCACGAAAGGACTGGACCATCTGTCCGAGTTCATCATCGGTTTCGGGCGCAACGACGAGGGCAATGTCACAGGTTTTCGCGATGGCCAACCACTGCTCGCGGACGTTTTCCCCGGATCGAAGCGGAACGCAACGAACCGAATCTCGCATGCGATCGAAGCTTAAATTCAACCTGGGATCGATCGGCGTGACCACTTCGGCCCAGTCGGCGAAATCGGTGATCAGCGCTCGCCACATCGCGAGTCCTTCGCACAGGAGCGAACAAGGGATTTGATCCTTGGGAGTGGACGCCATGCCACCGCCACAAAGAAATTCGCCGACAAAGACTCGCATGCGGGGATCGCGGTCAGCGAGTTTCAAGGTTCGGCAATCGAGCCAATTTGCCGGTTCGATCGACGCACGCGATTACCGAATCCGCTTCGACGATCAATTGGTCGCCACGGTGAATTTGGTAGAGATGCCGCATTCGAACTTTGCGAATTTCGACAACGGTGGTCGTCAGCTCCAACCAATCATCGAACTCGGCGGGAGCGAAATACTTCACGTTCATTTCGGCGACGACCAGCATTCGACCGTCGTCTTCGATCGTTTTGTAGTTGTGCCCGAGATCGCGCAGCATCTCGACACGACCACGCTCGAAGTAATTCAGGTAGTTGGCATGGTGAACTCGACGTTGCCCATCCGTTTCCTGATAGGCCACGCGAAATCCGTACTTATGCGTGGGCAGCGAATCCGTCACCGCGACTAAAAGATGCCGAGGTGATCGCGAGCTTCGTCGGTCATGCAGTCCGGAGTCCAAGCTGGCTCCATGACAACCTTCACGTCACAGGTGTCGACTTCTTCGAGTGACTCAGCGGCGTTCTTGGTTCCTGCGACCAACTGAGGACCAGCTGGACACATGGGGCTGGTCATCGTCATTTCGACATTCACGTCGTGACGGCCGTCCTCTTTTTCCTCACCGACTTGGACGACATACACCAATCCCAGGTCAACAATGTTGACGTACAACTCGGGATCGATGACCTCTTTGAGGGCTTCGCGGACTTTGTCTTCGGCCAGAGCCATTGGAATGCTCGTTGAATCACGTGGTTGGGAATCGTTTGCCGACGTCGACTTGTGGACGCGGTCAGTCCGAAAGTCGGCCGGAGGCGACTCTCGCGAGATGTTCATCATGGCCGCCACCCCCGAAATCGTCAAACCGATCGGTCGCCGCCGTCGGATTCGCTGTCGAGGGCTGATCGGCGTTTCGCCCGTGCTTCGTTGAGGTTTCCCCAAATCCCGGGCGATCGGAGCCCGCCAATTGCTCGGGCGATGCCGGCGCAGGTTGCGTGACGTGAACCCAGGGTCGCAGCGAATGCAACAACTTTGGGCCGACGCCGTGAACTGCCAACAAATCCTCGACCGATTCAAATGGGCCATGAGATTCTCGATGCCGGACAACCCGATCGGCCAATTTGGGACCAATTCCCGGCAACAATGACAATTCACGAGCGTCGGACGAGTTCAACCCAATGCTCAACTTGGCGGACGCTTCCGGTGACTGACCGGCGGTTTCCAGGCTCGATCGCGAAGAAGTCGTTTGCATCCAAGCGACCGCAGCGATCAGGACCGCGACGCTCATTCCCAACTGCAATCCGGGATGAGTCAGAACGCACGTTGTCCGATCAGCGGGTCCCGCGTCAGCAGCAGTCTCGTTTTGGCCGTCAGTGGCGGGCATCGACATTCCTAATCGAGCGTCCCTCGTGGAAATTTGCTGCGAACGTCTCTTCGCTGCGAGCTCATTCTGGATTTCGGGCAGGGCGGGACAATGCGTGAGAGTCGCAGATCGTTATTCAAAGGCTAACAACGACAAAAAACATGACTCCATGGGCGGCCAATCGTCCGACCTGTTGGTTCGTTTGTGGGGTCGTTAGATTGAAGCCTTCGCGGTGTGATCGCAGTTCATTTCCTCTCACAGACGGTTCCATTCGGTGGCAGATTCAACAGGCCCGATTTCTCTTACAGTTCATGGTGCAGCCGGTCGCATGGGACGCCGCGTCGTGGCTCTCGGTTTGGCGGATCCCAACTTTCAATTGGTCGGTGCCATCGATCACGCCAAGTCGGATCACCTCGGCCAAGATTCGGGTGCCGTGGCCGGCGAAGCTCCCTCGGGCATTCAAATTTCTTCGCATTGGCCAGTGCTGGACGATTCAGCCACCAACCAAGCCGTGATTGATTTCTCGCTTCCCGAAGCCATCGACGGATGCGTCGAACATTGCGTCAAAGTTGGCTCGCCGTTGGTGGTGGCGACGACGGGTTTGTCTGATGAACAAAAGCAAAACCTGTCCGAGGCTGCTTCGTCGATTCCGGTCGTTTGGGCGCCGAGCATGTCGTTGGCGGTCAATTTGTCGATGAAGATTTCCGAACAGATCACCGCCGCATTGAAAGATGTCGCCGGTGGTCTGGACGTTGAGATTTTGGAGCGGCACCACCGCTTCAAAGCAGACGCTCCCAGCGGCACTGCTTTGAAGTTTGGCGAATTGATTGCTGGACAGTTGGGTGAATCCACCACGCATGTTCACGGTCGAGAAGGTCACACGGGTGCTCGAACTCGCGAAGAAATCGGCTATCACGCCATTCGCGTGGGCGACAATCCAGGTGAGCACACGATCGTGTTTGGGATGTTGGGCGAGAAAATTGAGCTCAACGTCGCCGCCAGCAACCGCGATTGTTATGCGTCGGGCGCGTTGGCTGCCGCGAAATGGTTGATCCACCAGAAGAAGGGCCCAGGCCTGTACAGCATGTTTGATGTGCTGGGCATGTCCAACAATTGAGCCCATCACAGTCCCGAGGCTTGGCCCTCAGATTTGTACGGGCCCACAGACGCTCGGCTGCACACTCATGGCCCCTAGATAAACGGAACCGGTGAACTCGATCCAATCTGTCCCGCACGAACTTCGAATCGGCGAAGGCCCTGAGCTTCACCTGGGAATTTCCACGTGCCCCAACGACACCTTTGCCTTTTCGCGGTTGTTGGATGCGGCGATGGCCCCCGGCGAGTCGTCGTTTGACACCGGTGGCTTCACATGGCGAATCGAGTTGTTGGACATTGACGAGCTGAATCAACGACTGTTGGCAGGCAAATTCGACTTGGCGAAGACCAGTTTCCACGCGGCGTTGCTGATGGCCGATGAAACTCAGGTCTTACCTGTGGGATCGGCACTTGGGTTCGGCGTCGGCCCATTGCTGCTTTCAGCCCACAACGGAGCCAAGCCACAGACTTCGGATCAAATCACTCTGTGCCCCGGCGAACACACGACAGCACACCTGCTGTTTCGGCTGTTTTATCCAGACTCCACTTCGGTGCGTCAGGTCGTGTTTTCCGAAATCATGCCGGCTCTTCAGCGTTCCGAGGCGGATTTCGGCGTCTGCATCCACGAAGGGCGTTTTACTTACGCGGAATCGGGCCTGCATTTGGCCGCTGACCTGGGAAATCTCTGGGAAAACGCAACCAAACGTCCCCTGCCGCTGGGCGGCTTGGTGATGCGAGACCGGCATTCCCCCGCCACGATGGGGGCGGCCTGCGACGTGATTCGCCGATCGCTCCAATCAGCTCGGCAGAATCCTGATTCTGCGCTGCTCGCGATGCGTCGATACGCCCAGGAAATGGACGATTCGGTGCTGATGCAGCACGTGGATCTGTACGTCAACGACTGGACCGTGGACCTCGGATCGGTGGGGCAAGACGCGCTCACGACACTCTCGGACATGGCCCACGAAGTCGGCTTGGGATCGGCGAAGCTACGTTTTTTCTGCGGCGAAACCGGTGTCTAGCCATTGAGATTGTTTGCCCGAACCGGGTGAAAGAACTATCCTGGATGGGAATGGACTGCCTCTTCTCTTCTGTCTTTTCCGCCGCTGCGTCGCATGGATTCCCGGTCGCTCTCATCAGCCGATTCCTCGCATCCGGACCGTTCCGCGGTTTTGCCGGAGGGATCCACGGTGCACCGACCCAAATCAGCACCGGCAAACCAAGACGCCTCGCCGCAAGAATCAGCCGACCCTTCGTTGGTCGAACCGATCGTCGACGCGGATGATGAATCGTTGCAGGACGATCAGCGAGCATCCGATGGATCGAAGTCAGCTCGTTCGAATCAGCCGTATCCGATCGATGAAGTGATCGAGGGTGCTGACACGGTGATCCGAGCCGGATCGAGCCGATCAAACATCTCGGCCACTCGATCGCATCGAATGTCGGGTGAGCCGTTTCGTCTTCGAGACTCTTCACACGCGTCGCATCGACACAACACGCCCGCATCAATCACGCGAGACTTAGGTGGCCAGCGTCTCAATCACTTCTTGCTGCTAGATCAAATTGGCGGCGGCGGGATGGGTGCCGTCTTCCGCGCCCGCGATGAACAACTGGGACGGACCGTGGCGGTGAAGGTCATCCCGTTCGCGGCCGATGACCCCGACTTGCAACGACGTTTCCGAAACGAAGCCCAAAGTGCCGCGAAGCTGGATCACCCGTTGATCGCTCGCGTGTTCGATGTCGGCAACGATGGTCCGTGGCACTACATCGTCTTTGAATACATCGACGGTGCCAATGTTCGCGACATGGTCGCCAATGGCGGACCGTTGTCGCTTGATGACGCGTTGTTCTTCACGACCCAAGTCGCCGAGGCAATCGGACACGCATCACGGCGAGGCATCGTTCACCGAGACATCAAACCATCCAATGTGATCGTGACGACCGATGGTGAGGTCAAGCTCGTCGACATGGGGTTGGCTCGGTCGGACAACTTCGACACCAGCGAAGACATGACAGCCAGTGGCGTCACGCTGGGAACGTTCGATTACATCTCACCCGAACAAGCCCGCGACCCAAGATTGGCCGACATCCGCAGCGACTTGTATTCGCTGGGATGCACGCTGTTCTACATGCTGACCGGATCGCCACCGTTCCCTGGCGGAACGATGCTGCAGAAGTTGCTCAGCCACGGCAACGCTGCGATTCCAGATATCCGCGAACACCGTGAGGATGTTCCGCCGGAGATGACGGCGATCCTGAACAAGATGCTCGCGAAACTTCCCGAGGAACGCTATCAGCGCAGCGAAACGCTGATCGCGGATCTACGAGAACTGGCCTCGCGAGAGAACTTGCCACGCAGTCGCGGCGTCACCGTTCCGACCGTGGAAGATCATGATCACCGCGAATCGATGCGACGGTTGCGTCGCCATTTGCCTTGGATGATCGCCGCCGGAATTCTGCTCTTCAGTGCACTCGCGGTGGAACTGCTTTCCATGCCGTCGCGACGGGATTTCAGTCTCGCGATCGACAATTCGGTCTCGCCTGATGCAACTGAATCCGTCGCACCGCGATCGACCGAAAACCTGCAAGACGTCATCGGTTCAACCGATTTAGAGACGTCGCGGCCGTTTTCGCAAGGTGCACCAACTTCGACATCAACGAGCTCTCCAGCGACCGAAACCGCCGGCGTAATGGCCCCGCGAAACGGGACGTCGGCAGGGCAGGGTGCCTTGCTACCGCCAGGCCAACTGCCGGCAACATCCGTTGGCGATCGGCTGCCCAGCGGAACATCCGCGACTGGAACGGCTGCTGAACAAGCTCGCGCCACCGGCACCGGCGGAACCGAACCTTTGACGGCGATCGATCAAATCGCTGAAAGCGGCATGACGGGACGCAGCACAACGCAACAAGATCCATCGATACCACCGTCGATCGATCCCGATTCTGTCATTTCAGCGTCGACGCCTCTCGCCGGTGGAATGACGGTCAACGATTCCGCGACATCCGCTGACGGGAGCGGCACCGACGGTTCACCTTCAATCGGAATTGATCCGCCTCGCATCAGCGGCCTGCCTCTTCCGCCTGGAATGACGGGTGAGCCCTACCAAACGCTGCCGTTGGCTCCAACTGTCCCCAGCGTTGTCAATCGCGAAGGAGCGTCTGGCAACAACCCGATCTACACCGCGACTCCAATGACGGGCGGACCGATGATTGGGCCCGTCAACGCAAACCCACTGACGGGCGAATCGGTTGGTTCGGCGACCACGTCCGACTCCGTCGCAGCCAATATGCTGCCCCCAAACGCCACGAGCTCCTCGCGACCGCTCGCCGGTGGCGACTCGTCCGGCGATTCCGTTGCCACCAAGGATTCGGATACCAATCTGCCATTGGCGACAACGCCGCCCGAACCCATTCGAGTTCAGATCGTTTCGACCGAAGCACTACGAGTTCCCCAGCTTCGCGAAGAAGCCGCTCGTGCTGGTGTGCAGCTTGCCACGACTTTGTCTGATGCATTGCAGCTGGCCGACGAGTTGGAAATCGATCGCATCGACATTGCGACACCTCAGCTCGTATCCGCGCCGGTAACGATCCCTCGCAGTGATTTGATTCTTTCGTCCAGTCTGCCTGGTGGGACTGAGATTTTGTTCCGTTCAACCGAGAACGTGGACATGCAACGCAGCGAGATGATGACGATCGGTTCTCACCGAATCGAGATGTCAGGGCTGCATTTTTTCTGGACCGTGCCGGCAACGGAAACCGACGGCGGAGCACTGTTCGCTATCAACGACAACCGCCGCGTCCGGCTGCGCGATTGCACGGTAACGATCGACAACGCTTCGCGTCGGGACGATGTGCAAGCTTTCAGCATCGTCACCGATCCAGAACGGCTGCCTTACGACCGAATCGAGAGCGGCGGTGTCTCAGACGCCAGCGGAGCGTTGCCGTTGGTTTCCATTGAACTGTCCAACGTGATCGTTCGCGGTCAAATCACGATGTTGCGGATGGACGTCGCCGCCGAACTTCAATTGCTTTGGGAAAACGGATTGCTGGCGGTTTCACGCCGAATGATCGAAATGGGCGGTGCACTTCAACCACCTCACCCCTCATCGGGATCCGTGCGATTGTCGCTGGAGCAGCTGACCGCGATCACGCCCAAAGGGCTGCTGCAAATGCGGATGGGCGTCAGCGCGCCCTACCCGGTCGAGATCGAGCGACGAGCCGAGGAATGCGTCTTTGTCGTCGACACGGGAATTCCTCACATTGAATTAACGGGAATCCCACGTGTCGACCGAGATGAAATTTGGGTCCGTTTGCGTGGCTCAGGCAACGCCTACGACACCGACACCGCTTTGGACGACCCAATGCTGTTGATTCGCGACGAATTGGGGCAAACCCGAATCACAACGATGAGCGATATCCTGGAAATCCTTGAAAATCCACCGCCTTGGATGAACGAACGCCCACCACGGTGGACCGTCCGTTGGACCGAACAACTGCCCGAATCCACCCCCTCTAGCCGGTGGTCACCGCGAGACTTTAGGCAAGATGGATCAGTTGTGGGTGGATTCCAGGAACGGTCTCTACCTAGAATGCCGATGGAACGTACATTTGACTTTCCCCCCACACCGTGACTTTAATGGTGCGTCGACGGCCTCGTCGGCTCCCGCCTAAAACCCACCTGATCTTTACTTGAGGAACCTGCTTGATGAAACGCTTGGCTCTTGTTCTGGGCATCGCTGCCTGCTTTTCCACCCCATCGTTCGCGATCAGCGAATTTGGCAAACAGTGGAAAGCTGACTACATCACTGAAGACACCGACGCTGATTTCGTGAAAGCAACTCGCAAAGCCGGTTGCAATCTCTGCCACGTCAAAGGTGCACCAGAAAAGAAAGAAGCTCGCAACGAGTACGGACGTGCATTGCACAAACTGCTCGACAAGAAGGACTTCCCCAAGGAATACTTCAAAGAGCATCCAGAAGAAGCCGCCGCAAAGATCTCAGCCGCTTTCAAGAAAGTTGCTGAAGTGAAGAGCAAAGACGGCAAGACCTTCGGCGAAAAAATCAAATCGAACGAATTGCCAGCGACCGACGCTGGTCTTTGATCGCCCCGGACCATGGTCTGGGTTTCAATGAAGCCCATGACGCATGCTGAGTTCGACTAAACTGCGAAGCCCGATGAGTGTCCCACTCATCGGGCTTTCTTTTTGACCCGCCCCACCATCCCTTCCCCACCCGGATCCCAACCCCATGCGTTCCGCTTCTCGGAGCCATCGTCTGTCGATGTGCTCGATGATTCTTGCCACGTTGTTGCTCTTCCCCACCTCACGCACAAATGCTGAAACGTCCCACGACGTTGTCGTTTACGGTGGAACCGCAGCCGCCGTTACCGCAGCGATTCAATCTGCTCGCATGGGGCAGTCGGTCATCATGGTTTCGCCCGACAAACATTTGGGCGGCTTGACCAGTGGCGGACTCGGTTGGACCGACACCGGCAACAAAGGTGTGATTGGTGGCCTCGCGAAGGACTTCTACCACCGCGTCTACAAGCACTACCAAGACGACTCGTCCTGGAAATTCCAAACGCGAGAGAAGTACGGCAACCGCGCCCAAGGGCACCGGGCCAGTGACGATGACCAAGCAACGATGTGGGTGTTTGAACCACACGTCGCCGAAAACATCCTCGATGAGATGTTGGCCGAACACGACATCACCGTCGTTCGCGACGCTTGGCTGGATCGGGAAAAGGGAGTCAAGAAGCAGGATGGTCGCATCAAATCCATTCAAACACTGGACGGAAAAACCTATCCGGGAAAGATGTTCATCGATGCCACCTACGAAGGCGACCTGATCGCCGCGGCGGGAGTCCAAACAGCTCACGGGCGCGAAGGAATCAAAGACTACAACGAACCTCACGCGGGAGTTCAAACCGGCGTCCTGCATCACTCACACCACTTCGATGTGTTGCCCGAACGAGTTGATCCGTACGTCGTTCCGGGCGACCCAAGCAGCGGCGTGATTCCCTTGGTCAGTCCCGATCCACCGGGCGAGTTCGGATCCGCTGACGATCATGTGCAAGCTTATTGCTTCCGAACGTGCATGACCAATCACCCAGAAAACCGCGTCGCGTGGAAGCGTCCGGAAGGCTATGACCCCGCCACGTACGAGATCATGGCTCGTACTTTCGAAGCCGGTTGGCGAAATGTGTTCAAAAAATTCGATCCGCTGCCGAACCACAAAACGGACACCAACAATCACGGCCCTGTCAGCTTCGACAACATTGGTGCCAACTACGACTACCCCGAAGCCACCTACGAGCGTCGCCAAGAAATCATTCAGCAACACGAAGATTACCAACGCGGGTTGCTGTACTTCATCGCCACCGATCCAAGGGTGCCAAAGGAAGTCCAAGACGAAATCAATCAGTGGGGATTGTCGGCGGATGAGTTCACCGACAACGATCACTGGCCGCACCAGATCTACGTTCGCGAAGCCCGACGGATGGTCGGCCAATTCGTGATGACCGAGAACCATTTGCGAAAAGACTTGCCCACCCCTGACTCCGTCGGCATGGGTTCCTACGGAATCGACTCGCACAACACTCAGCGATACATCACACCGGAAGGCTACGTGCAAAACGAAGGCGACCTCGGCGTTTCGACTCGCGGCCCATACAAAATCGCAATGGGTGCGTTGCTTCCAAAACGCGACGAGTGCGAGAATTTGCTTTCACCGGTTTGTGTTTCGGCCACTCACGTCGCGTTCGGTTCGATCCGTATGGAACCGGTCTTCATGATCCTTGGTCAATCCGCCGCGACGATCGCGGCGCTCGCCAATCGATCCGACACCGCCGTTCAAGACGTGCCCTACACGGATGTTCGCAAGCGTCTGCTCGATGACGAACAAATCCTGGAAACGCCACCGAGCGTTGCGAAATCCAGCCATCCTGAGTCGTTGGATCTGAAAACCGTCGAAGGCGTCAGCGTCGATGACACGCAAGCCGAACGCATCGGCGGTTGGATCCAAAGTCATGCTTCGGGCAACTTCTACGGCTCCGGCTATCACCACGACGGAAAAGTCACCGATCGCATCAAGCAAGCGATCTACCAGACAGATCTGCCGAAATCGGGTCAATACGAGGTGCGACTGAGCTTTCCCACCAACTCCAACCGATCCAAACAAACTCGCGTCGATGTCCATCACAAAGGGGGCACGACGACACATCGAATTGATCAAACGCAGATCGAAACCGATTCCAAATCCAGCAAGCTGCTGTCGTTGGGCAACTATGCGTTCGACAAATCACAACCCGCGAAAGTGGTTATCTCGAATGAAGATGCCAACGGCTACGTCGTGATTGATTTGGTCAATTGGTTGCCAATTGACGCTGAATGAACTAGCCCTGCGAGTGAACCGACTCGGCGATTGAACCGGACCTGAAAACTCGCGATCAATCGTCGAGGTTCAGGCCGTAGTCCTTCATCTTTTTGGACAACGTGTTTCGGTTCATCCCGAGACGCGACGCGGTTTTGGTCTGCACGCCGCCGCACCGCAGCAACAACTGAGAAATCAGTTCGCGTTCGACTTGATCGACGACGACCGAGTGCAAATCCTCGGCGTCGTCGGCTTCGTCCAAACCGCGTTGGACGACGATCCGAGCGAGCGTTTTCAGATCCATTCGATTGATATCAAGTGCCGCATTTGCACCGGCGGGTGCTCCCGGAGCGACGTCGGCCGGACGCACTTCATTCATTCCGTTGGAAACCGGCGGTGCCTGCAATCCACCCGCGGCACTGGTCAATTCGCGAACCGGCGCGCTGTGATGAGGATCGCGAACGCACAGAGGCAATGCGTCGAGCACCAACTCATCGGTGTCGCTCATCACGACCGCTCGCTCAACATAGTTTTGAAGTTCGCGAACGTTCCCCGGCCAGTGGTAGTCTTGCAACGCACGCATCACGCCGGGTCCCAGGTGTGACACATATCGGTCGTTAACTTCGTTGTAATGATCCAAGAAGAACGCCACGAGCGCCGGGATGTCTTCACGACGGTGACGCAGCGCAGGCAGCTCGATTGGCACCACGTTCAAACGCCAATAAAGGTCTTCCCGGAACTCTTCGAGCTGCACCTGACGCATCAAGTCGCGGTTGCTGGCCGCGATGATTCTCGCGTCGGTGCGATGACTTGACGTATCACCGACTCGTTCGAATTCTTTCTCCTGCAACACTCGCAGAAGCTTGACCTGCAACGTCAACGTGGTGGAGTTGATCTCATCGAGAAAGATACTGCCCCCGTCGGCGGCTTCGAAACGCCCGGCTCGGTTGGCGACGGCACCGGTGAAGGCACCACGCACGTGCCCGAACAATTCGCTTTCTAGCAGACTCTCGCTCAGAGCACCGCAGTTGACTTTGACGAATGGGCCGCCACTGCGGTGGCTCAACCGGTGCACCGCTGACGCGATCAGTTCTTTGCCCGTTCCGGTTTCTCCAAGGATCAGCACCGACGCATTGCTCACCGCGACCTTTCGCGTCACGCGATCAACTTCACGCATCGCGGGCGAATGGCCGATGACGCCAGGCAGGAGCTGTCCTCGAGAACTCACGAAATCACAACCAAGGTGCAGTTTGCCCGAATGCATCCATGAAGACTTGGTTCTTCAATGGAGTTCTTTCCCGCACGCCGCTTTGACGGTCTTCCAAGACTTGCTCGGCGTCGGTGTTGGGTTCACGGTCATCGGCGTATCCGATAGCGATCGCCGTGGCCGGTTCGTAGCCTTCGGGAAGCTGATATTGGCCTCGAACTTGGCTCAAATTGACACCGGCCATTTGATGCACCTGCAAACCCAAGGAGGTCGCTTGAAGTGACATGTGAGCCGCCGCCGCACCGAGGTCATGCAGAGCGACTCGGTTCGGTTTTTGGTTGTACGAAAAATTGGTGCGAATGACGGTGCAAATCAACACACCGGCTCGCGACGCCCAATCCCGGTTGGCTTCTAATAGACACTGCAACATCGCCTCAAACGCTTCACCGTCTTGGCGACGTGCGACAATCCATGACCAAGGTTGATCATTGAAACTGCTGGCGGCCCAACGAGCGGCTTCCAAGCACCGACGCAACTTGTCATCTTCGACTTCACGCCCATCAAATCGATACGGGCTCCATCGATCAGCGATGACGGGCAATACTTCCAGATCCGTTTCGTTGACTGCCATCTTCCATCCAACGCTTACAAGATTGTTTTGAACAACGCACCCCAGGTCGCCACGTCAGAAAACGCGAATTCAAACCGTCCTGGTGCGGAGCGGATAGGTTATCACGGCGGTTCAAACTGGGCTACGTGGTCGATTCGCAAGCGATGTCAAATTGTGGGTCGAGCACGCGACGAAATCGCATCACGAGTTGATCAGTTGACACGTTTGAGTCGAAGCGAACAACGCACCGATGACGCAGAAACGGTGGCGTCGGAATTGATCCCCTTGTGCGACGCATTGCGGTGGATCGGCAAGCACGGCAGGAAAACACTCGCACCCCGAAAGGTCGGTTTGAAGGGCCGTCCGGTGTGGATGTGGGGCGTCCGCAGCGTTGTCGAGCGAGTCCCGCTTGGGCGCGTTCTGATCCTCGGAACCTGGAACTACCCGCTGCTTTTGCCGGGAGTGCAAATGGCGCAGGCTCTGGCGGCCGGCAACGAAGTTTGGCTCAAACCGGCTCCCGGATCAGAAACCGTCACGGCGGAGTTGGTCGCCGCATTTGTGGCCGCGGGTGTTCCCGAATCGGCCATCACATTGTTGGACTCATCCACCGAGGCGGCGATCGAGGCACAATCAAAGGGCGTTGATTTGGTCGTCCTGACTGGATCAGCGCAAACCGGAAAACAGGTCCTCAAGCAATCTGCTGATACACTGACTCCATCGATCATGGAATTGTCAGGCGTTGACGCGGCGATCGCTCTGCCCGGTGCCGATGTGGACCGAGTGATCGATGCCCTGGCGTTTGGGTTGCTGTTCAACAGCGGAGCGACCTGCATCGGCCCACGTCGATTGATCATCCCCAATCATCCATCGACGTCGCAGATCACACCACGACTCATCGATCGACTGCGAAACGCGAACGAAGTGTCTGTCCATCCGGCCGCACGTTCCGGCGTCGCCGACCTGATCGACGATGCCCTAGGGAACGGAGCCGAGGACAGCCTCGGCCAATACAACTCGGAAAGACTTCGCCAGACGGGCAAGATGCACCCGGTGGTGCTTCAAAACGTGCCGGACAACCACGCAATCTTGCGGAGCGATGTGTTCGCACCGGTCATCTCGATCATCCCGGTTCAAAAAACCGAACAAGCCGTGCGAATCGTCAACGAATGTCCGTACCGTTTAGCGGCTTCCGTTTTTGGCCCAGTGTCCGAGGCTCGCGAGTTTGCGGAACGCTTGGATGTCGGCGTGGTCACGATCAACGACATGGTCGCACCAACCGCCGATCCACGTTTGCCCTTTGGCGGTCGAGGTCAAAGCGGCTTTGGAGTGACCCGGGGGCCGGAAGGGTTGCTTGCGATGACGGGGTGCCGAGTCATTGCGACTCGGCGTGGCCGCGGGGCAATGCACTTGTCACCTCGAAACGATGCAGACGCCGAGTTGTTGTTGGGCGTGCTGCAATTGTCCCACAGCGAGGGCTGGGGGCGGCGAATTTCAGCTCTCCGTCGCGTCACCACTGCCGCCTCCCGGTGGCGTGCATTAAAAAAGTAGGGCGGATCGAATCGGACCCGCCCACATTTGCCCGGAAAGTTACCCCACGGATCGAAAGCCCCCGATGATCGCCACCCAATCCGCCGCAAATGAAGCCTACGCTCCAGCCGAGAAGACCTCCAATCCACAACGCGTGGTTGTCGTTGGCGGTGGCTTGGCCGGATTGTCATCCGCCTGCGTGTTGGCCGCGCGCGGTCACAAAGTCACTCTGTGCGACAAAAATGATTGGGTCGGTGGCAAAGCGGCAGTGCACCGGACCGAGGGCTACCGGTTTGATATGGGGCCGACCATCTTGACGCTGCCCAGCGTTCTCAGGCGAGTCTTCACGGAAGCTGGTCGGAAGATGGAAGACTATCTGGAACTTGTCGCATTGGATCCGCAGTGGCGGTGCTTTTTCGAAGCCACCCCGCAATCCGGCACCACCGACAACACGGTGTTGGATTTGGTCGCTGACGTCGAGCAGATGAAACGCCACCTGCGTGAGTTCACCGGTGGCGAATCAACCGGCCAAGGCTACGAATCGTTCATCGAACGAAGCAAACAACTTCATGGCGTCTCCGATCGTTTTTTCTTTTGGCGATCGATCGGTGGACTGGCAGACACCATGGAAGTCGGCGGTGCATTCTCCGCCGCGGTGCTGAAAGATGTCCTCTCGCTTAAAATGGGACGCAGTGTTGCTTCCATCGTTCGCTCACACGTTCCGGAACATCGTGTGTCACAAATGATGGATCACTTCACTCAGTACGTTGGCTCATCGCCATACGCTTCACCAGCAGTGTTGTGCAGCATCGCTCACATGCAAACCGAAGAAGGCATTTGGTATCCGATCGGCGGCACGCGAGCGGTCCCCGAAGCCTTGTCAAAACTTGCCGGTGAACTCGGCGTCGACATCCGAACCGGAACGGACATCCTTCGGATCGAAACCGGTGGTGGGTCCGTCAGCGGAGTGACCACCGCAGGCGGTGAAACGATTGCCTGCGATGCCGTGGTCAGCAACTGCGACGCGGTTCGAACCTACCGCGAATTACTCAGCGGTACACCGGAGTCGACCAAGTTTGAAAAGTCCAATCGCTACGAAGCCGCCTGCAGCGGCGTGGTTCTGTATCTGGGACTGAACCGGCGGTACGAACAATTGCTGCATCACAACTTTGTGTTCTCCAAAGATCCCGAAGAAGAATTCGACTACATCTACAAAAAGGGTCAGCCGGCTCCCGACCCAACCGCGTACGTTTGTGCTCCCGCGATTAGCGAACCCGAAGTGGCACCGGACGGTTGCGAATCGCTGTACATCCTGGTTCACACACCGTATCTCCGGCCCGGTCATGACTGGAAAGCGATGCTGCCGGGTTACCGCGACGTGATCTTGGATAAACTGGAATGCACCGCCGGAATGGAAGGCATTCGTGATACGATCGTCACGGAAGATTCGCTGACCCCCGAAGGCATCCACAACCGTTACCGAGTCCTCAACGGAGCCATTTATGGCTTGGCCAGCCATGGAAAGTTCACCGGCGCATTTAAACCAGGCAACCGCCGCAAGGATCTGCATGGTCTGTACTTGGCCGGCGGCGCTGCCCACCCCGGACCTGGCATGCCTATGGTTCTGATGAGTGGCTGGATCGCGGCGGATTCTTTGGACCAAGACGTCACCAACGGAAAATTCGCGTGACGGCAGACTCCGACGTCATTGCGAAACCAGCGGATTGGTTTCAGAACGGATTCCATCGATTCCTACACTCTTACCTCCGTCGTAACTTTCATGCGATCGCGTTCGCTCGCGAAACGGAACTGCAGACGCAGTTTCAATCGTTGGCCGAAGCGAATCCGGACGACGCGCAAGCCTCACCGTTGGAGGACGGCAGCGTTCCGCTGATTGTTTACAGCAATCATGCGTCATGGTGGGATCCGCTGCTGGCGCACTTCATCAACGAACGATTGCTGTCGCCACGCCAGTTCTACGCACCAATCGATGCGGAAGCTTTGCAGCAATACAAGGTGTTCGAAAAGCTCGGATTCTTCGGCGTGCAATCGGATTCGAATCGGGGCGCAGCCCAATTCTTAAAAACCACGGCGGCATTGTTCCGGCGAGAGCACAGCGCATTGTGGGTCACACCAGAAGGTCGTTTCGCGGACGTTCGTGATCACGAGGCGGAGTTGATGCCTGGCCTATCACATGTGTGCTCGAAACTTGATCGGGGCTGGGTCGTGCCTCTGGCGATGGAGTACGTGTTCTGGGACGAGCGATTGCCGCTCGTCTTGTTTCGCTTCGGCGATGTGATCTCAATCCCCACCGCGAGCGAATGGGACAAACAACAATGGTCGGAAGAACTCACCGAGCGTCTTCGGTTCAGTCAGTCGCGACTGGCAAAACTTTGCATTGATCGATCCAGTGAACCATTTGAAAATTTGCTGCGTGGTAAACGCGGGGCCTCCGGAATGTATGACACCGCGAGACGCTTGAAGTCTTGGATGACAGGTCAATCATTCCAAGCCGGCCATGGAGATCAATTCCAATGATCGCTTGGCTTCAATGGTTCATCATCGCCGTCCTTCCGTTTGTCTCGCTAACTTTGGCAACTTTGGCAGCGGGCATGTTCGTTTCCAACCTATCGCTGTTCATGGATGGCGAGTCTGCTGAAGCGATCAAGGCCGCCGAACCTGACGACGACAGTCCACCTCGGGTGTCGGTGTTAATCCCAGCAAGAAACGAAGAAGGCTCGATCCGCGCTTGCGTCGAATCCATTTTGCGGTCCGTGCAAGTTACCCTCGAAGTCATCGTGTTAGATGATGGCTCAACCGATCAAACAGGCTCGATCGTCCGCGAACTGATGCAGCAAGATCAACGGGTCAAGTTGATTGAGGGCATCGACTTGCCGGAAGGCTGGAACGGAAAGCAACACGCTTGCTACCGATTGGCTCAGCATGCCGAATTCGAGCACCTGTTGTTTTTGGATGCCGACGTGCGTCTGGAACCGACTGCAATCATCGGTCTTTGCCGACGACGAAGGGTTCAACACGAAGGTGGCGACATCGGCTTGCTCAGTGCATTCCCTCGGCAAGTGACCGGCACACTGGCGGAGAAACTGCTGATTCCAATGATGCATTTCATTTTGCTTTCTTACTTGCCGTTCGCTCGCATGCGAGGCAGCAATCATCCTGCGTATGCGTCCGGATGCGGACAGTTATTCTTTACAACGCAGGACGCCTATCAAGCTGCGAGAACCCACGCCGCGATTCGATCCAGCCGTCACGATGGGCTGAAGTTGCCCAAAGCGTATCGCGAAAATGGAATGTTGACGGACTGCGTGGATGGATCGCAATGGGCGAGTTGCCGAATGTACACAACAACAGGCGAGGTCGTGCAGGGATTGCTCAAGAATGCTCACGAAGGCATCGCGAATGCTCGGTTGCTGATTCCATTCACGATTCTGTTGGGCGGAGCAAATCTGTTGCCTTGGATCACGCTTGCGTTTGCTTTTTCAAAGCGGTCAAGTTTGATCGCGGAAGGATTGCCGGTCTTAACCTCAGTCATGATTGGAATCCTGGTTAGCTCGATCGCGATCTTATTCAGCTACGTGCCTCGACTGATCGCCGCGATCCGTTTGCGTCAAAGCATCGTGGGAGCGATCCTGCATCCGATCGCCATCCTCGGCTTCCTACTGATCCAGTGGTGGGCATTCTGGAATCACCTCCGAGGCCGCCAAGTCACCTGGCGCGGCCGCACGAATTGACGCAGTTCACTTCATCTGAGCTCAAGTTCCCGGGGCAAAAGGTGCACTTTCGGCTATAATCGTGGAAGCGTTCGCCACCCGTGTGCATTGATCCAATCGATAGGTTTTCGCATGAACAAATTGCAAATCGACTCGAGCAACGCTTCACTTGCCGGATTGCTTGCTGGTTTGAAACCCGGTGAAGAGGTCGTCCTGGTTGAAGATGGGAAGCGGGTGGCAGTGCTTCGCAAAGAGCCGACTCAGGATTTCTCTTGCAAAGCCGGATCAGCGAAAGGCAAAATCCTCGACATGGCTGACGACTTCGATTCGCCACTCGATGATTTTGCCGAGTACATGCAGTGAACTTGCTTTTGGACACGCATGCGTTTCTTTGGTTTGTCGCCGACGATGCTCGCCTGAGTTTCGATGCTCGCACTGCGATCGAATCACCAAAGAATCAGAAGTGGGTGAGTGTCGCGAGCTGCTGGGAGATCTCGATCAAAACCGGACTGGGGAAATTGACCTTGAGTGATCCGGTGGAGGAGTTCCTGCCCCGCGAGATCTCCGCCAATCACTTCTCTCTGCTACCCATTCAGCTCGCGCACGCGACGTTCGTTTCCGGAATGCCGAATCATCATCGCGATCCGTTCGATCGACTTTTGATTTCACAAGTGATGCTTGAGTCGTTCGAGATGGTCAGTTGCGACGCCGCTTTTGATGCATATGGCATCAAGCGGATTTGGTGAGCCATTGGATCGAGTCTTTTCAGATCCTTGGCGAGCGGGCGGATTGACGCACCCCGTTTCCCTGCGTCTTTTTTTCCGGTTGGCTATTCGGGGCAAATGTGCTCCGATTGGGTGTTCGACTCGTTATCAAATGCAAGGGTTTCTTCGTTGTTTGGGCCTCATTCACGTCTTTGGTTGTTGGCCGCTGCGTGCTGCCTTCCCGTTGGGGTCGGCTGCAGCGACGGCACGATGGAGTTTGAATCCAATCGCGTTCATGCGATGGCACTCGAACGCTCTCGCGATGTCCCCACCGAAGCGGCTCTCGCCGATGTGGACTTGGTCATCGCCGAGCTGTTCGGAACGCCGGAAGAGCCCGCTTGGCCGGCAGATCATCTCACCGGCGAACTTCGCGAACTGGTGTCGCTGGAACGATTGCAACAAGCCTCCGGGTCCGTCGAAAGCGACGCGGAGAACGTGCACCGTGGGCTCTACACCGAACACTGCGTCATTTGTCATGGGGTTTCGGGCAGCGGAACCGGTCCTGCATCGATGTACCAGTGGCCTTACCCACGCGATTTCCGAGCCGGCGTGTTCAAGTGGAAATCGAGTGAGCGGGATGCCAAACCGACTCGCGATGACTTGAGACGGTTGCTGCTAAACGGGATCCCCGGTTCGCCTATGCCTTCGTTCGCGACCGTCACGCCCGACGACCGCGAAGCGTTGATTGACTATTTGATCTACCTCTCTATTCGTGGTGAAGTCGAACGTCAGCTTTTGGCTGTCGCGATCGATGACCTTGGATACGAAGAAACGCCGCCGAGCGATGACTTGCGGTTGCGAGTAGCGACCACCGAAGAAAGCGATCCGGGGAAAGATGAGGATGGGAATATCATTTTCACGGATCTGAACCAGTCCAGCCGTGACGAACCGAAGTCGGATAAATCGGATGTCGTCGAAGCTCAAGTCGTTTCGACCGAAGGCGAACTCGTCGCGATTTCTGTTTTGCAAGACGTTGTGAGCGAGTGGAACGAGACAACAGTGGCTCCCGTGCCCGCCGAACCGATTCCCAACGCCGCCGACGAACTGCACGCCTCGATTGCCCGGGGTTCGATGTTGTTCGGTGGCCAGATCGCGAATTGTGCTGGGTGCCACGGACCGGGAGGACAGGGTGGCATGCCGCTGAACGACCTGGATGATTGGACCAAAGAATTCACGACGCGGATCGGTATCACGCCGACCGATGCCGATGCGGTCAAACCCTTCCAAAAGGCGGGTGCGCTGCCACCGCGAATCATCCAGCCCCGGCGATTGGCCGGCGGGGTGCTGCGTGGCGGCGATGATCCCGAGACGATTTTCCGCCGAATTCAACATGGAATCGCGGGAACACCGATGCCGGGCATCGATTTGAGCGAGTCGGCGGCGGGCACAACCGGTTTGACCCCTGGAGACGTTTGGGACTTGGTTCATTACGTTCAGTCCTTGGTCCAGCCCACGCCCAAACCGTCCGTGCGTGTGGCGGAGGACAAAAATCCCCCTGCCGCCGCAGAAACAGGTGTTTCCTCATGAGTCGCGACAATTATCGAACCATCGGTGCGATTGTGGGTTTGGCCTTGGGCATTGGCGTCATGTTCTGGTTCGGGATGTCGGGAATTGTCGCCGGAGCCGCATTTGGTGCTGGCGGATGCGTGATCGGTGGGATCGCGGGAGAACAGATTTTTGACCGACGAGGACAGCGATGAGCGAAGTTGCTGATTCCGAAAACAGAACATCGCCGCAGATGCCCGAGACGCCGGCCAATTCGCATGGCGAAGAGGTATCAAACGAGCCAACCTCTCAATTGGTCCCAAAATGGCCATCCCGGCTGACCCGCGTGATGGTTTGTTTGACCTGGCCACTGATTTGGGTCGGCGGCTTGGTAACGACCTACGACGCCGGGATGTCGGTGCCGGATTGGCCGGGGACATACGGGTACAACCTGCTTCTGTATCCAATTTCGACCTGGTTATTTGGACCGTTTGATTTGTTCATCGAGCATGGTCATCGCTTGCTGGCCGCGTTGGTGGGATTCATTGCGATCGGATTGGTGATCGCCTCTTTGAAGACCGAAAAACGCCGCTGGGCGATTGGACTGTCCGTGATGGTTCTGGCGGCCGTGATCGGGCAGGGCGTTCTGGGAGGTTTGCGGGTGACGCTGAGTGCCCGGACGCTGGCGATGATCCACGGATGCGTCGGCCCCGCGTTTTTTGTCTTGTGCGTGATTGCCGCCTGCGTCACCGGACGAAAATGGTTGGCCGCTTCAGTGCGACAATCCGCCGAGGGAACTTCCGAGCGAACGCCGACCGCATTCTGGCCGATCTCGCTGCTGGTTTTGGCCTACATGCAGTTGGTTTTGGGGGCGATGATGCGTCACGCCTTGCCCGGATTCAGCCCGGTCGGGTTCGCTCATATCGTCAAGACTCACATCACGATCGCCTTCGTGTTGTGGCTGACGACCGGCTTGGCGTACTGGCGAATGCGACGCTGCGGCGATTTGACGCTGTCGCGACCGGCGGGTGCCTTGATATGCTTTGTGGCCATTCAAATCGGCTTGGGGTTCGCGACCTGGATCGTCAACTACGGCTACCCACGGATGCTGGCTTCGTTTTCAGCTTCTGACTCGTATCTCCTGCACAGCAAGAACGTGTTGGATGCGTGGATTGTGACGGGGCACGTCGCGACGGGGTCGTTGATTTTGGCGGTTTCATCGCTCCTGCTGGTCCGGTTGCTACGCCGCCGCCGCGTTTTATCCTTTTCTGTCTCATCCTGAATCCGGAACGATCATGGCATCTGATTGCCGCGAAACGCTCGAGATTGTCGCCGGGAGCGGTCTGTCCCTCGATGACCGATCTCTCCAGAACTTGGGCTCGCTTCCTCGCAGTGTTGCTGCGAATGGACCGGTTTCTGCGAGTGGATCGACCGCCGTGCTGGAACCCAAGCCGCGGATGAAAACTGTTTCCCGCCCGCGTCCCTCGACCGATCGAGCCAGCACGTTGAATGATGAAATTCCCGTGCAAGAAACCAACGCGAACGCCGAAACCTTGAACGCTGACTCGCAAGCGAAAACGGGTGTCGCCGCGAGTGCCAATCGCAGTGTCTTCGCCGACGTCATTGAGCTGACCAAACCTCGCATCGTCACGATGATTCTGGTCACGACCGTGGCATCGGCTCTGATCGCCGGCAGCGCGACGCTGACGTTGATCGATTGGTTTTGGTTGATGATCGGAACCGCTTTGATCGCGGGCAGTGCGGGCGCAGCCAACCAAGTTTGGGAATGCCGAATCGACCGCAACATGCCGCGGACCGCAAACCGGCCCGTCCCCGGTGGCCGGATGAGCTACGCCGTCGCGGTTGCTTTGACCGCCGCCAGCGGAATCGCTGGAGCAGCCATCCTGTGGCTGGGCAGCGGCCTGATCCCCGCGTGCGTTGGCATCGCGACTTGGCTGATTTACGTGCTGGTTTACACCCCGATGAAAACCCGCACCGCATGGAACACAACCGTCGGCGCGATCGCCGGAGCTCTTCCTGTGTTCATCGGCTACACCGCCGCCGGTGGCACCCTGACGGAATTGCCCGGTTGGATGTTGTTTGGCGTGCTGGCGTGTTGGCAGTACCCCCACTTCATGGCCATCGCTTGGTTGTACCGAACACAATACGCCAAGGCCGGTTTCTGCATGACAACGACCGTTGAGCCCACCGGGCAACACGCGGCTTGGCAAAGCATCCTGGGCAGCGTCGCTCTTGCGACTTGTGGCGTCGTCCTGGCTTGGTTCCCCGATGGCCAATGGGTCGCATCTGTCGCCAGCGTTGTGGCGACGGTTCTAATCCTGGCCGCTTCGTGGCCTCTCCTGCGAGCCTCCCTGAATTTCCGGGCGAACCCCAACGATAAAACCGCTCGCACGATGCTGCGTTGGTCATTGGTTGTTCTGCCCGCCGTTCTCTTGGTGATGACTCTCCGAGCTTCACTGTAAAAAATCATTCATGACAACGACCTCGACTGCTACCAGTCCCATCGACGCGCCGCACGAGTCCGCGTCATCGTTGGGCGATGTCCTTTGTGATATTCGCGACTTGCATCACCGCTACGGCGAGAACGTCGCCGTCGACGGGATCGATCTGTCGGTCCGGGCGGGTGAGATCGTCGCCGTACTCGGCAAGAACGGCAGCGGGAAAACGACGCTGTTCCGAGTCCTCAGCACACTGCTGCCAATTCAACGCGGCAGCGTCACTTTGGATGGACTGAACATCGCCGAACACGTGGACGCCGTTCGCAGCCGCATCGGAATCATTTTTCAGTCGCCCAGTTTGGACATCAAACTAACGGTCGATGAAAACCTTCGCTGCCAAGGTGCGTTGTACGGTTTGTCAGGACGCGAGCTGTCCAATCGCTGCGATGCTCTCCTGGAACAGTTCTCGTTGACTGCTCGACGTCGGGATCTTTGCCAAACACTTTCCGGCGGACTGAAACGACGCGTCGAACTCGCGAAGGGCTTGCTGCATCGACCACGAGTCATGCTGCTGGACGAACCCAGTACAGGGCTCGACCCGGGAGCTCGCCTGTCGCTGTGGGACGCACTGCAACAATTGGCCAACGATGGCGTGGCCGTGCTGCTGACGACTCACTTGATGGAAGAAGCCGCCAAGGCCAACCGCGTAATCTTGCTAGACCAAGGCAAGAAAATTGCCGACGACGCTCCTTCGCGATTGCGAGCGGACTTGGGTGGCGGCGTGCTGACCATCGTCCCCGATGATCTGGCAGACGCAAAAGCAATCTTGAAGCGTGAGCTGAATTTGGAAACTCAAATTGTCGGCGAAACGCTCCGCATGCCATGCGATGCACCGGAGATCGTCGTCAAAGTCGCGGATACACTGGGCGATGCCGTTCAGTCGATCAGCATCGGGCGTCCAAATCTTGAAGATGTGTTCGTCGCTCGAACGGGGAAACAATTCCAATGAGTTCTCCTGCAATGACCGACTCCGGCATGACCACCTCCGCTCGCATGGGCGCCGCGTGGATGTTGGCGCGACGCGAATGGACGCGGTTCTTTCGCCAACGAAACCGCGTGACCGCCGCGATCGTGCAACCGCTGTTGTTTTGGTTGCTGTTTGGAACCGGGCTGCGAGGCTCGTTCGAATCAGCCGGAGGCGAAAGCTTCTCGCAATTCTTTTTACCGGGCACAATCGGACTGATCGTCCTTTTCACCGCCATTTTCGCGACGATCTCAGTGATCGAAGATCGCCGGGAAGGCTTCATGCAATCGGTGCTGGTTTCGCCCGCAGGCCGCTTTCCGGTTCTGGTGGGCAAAGTGCTCGGTGGAGCCGCGATCGCCTGGGTACAAGCGTTGATCTTTTTGCTGCTGGTGTACTTGGTCGGTGCGGCTTCGATCGCATGGACGTTTCCTTGGCTGCTGTTGCTATTGGCAATCATCGCGATTGCGATGTGCGCACTTGGAATGATCGTGGCCTGGCCGATGGAAAGCACACAAGGCTTTCACGCGATCATGATGCTGGGCTTGATGCCGATGTGGTTGCTGGCCGGAACGTTCTTTCCGATTCCCGCATGGAGCCCCTCTGGACCGGTCATTGAATCCGGGGCGGCGACGATGGGCGATTGGGGCGGCTGGGTGCTCGCAGGCATCATGCAACTGAACCCACTGAGTTATTCAATGCTGGAACTGCGTCGTCTGCTGAATCCCACATTGGATTTGTCATCAGCTGGATTTGCTCCCTCTTCGATGACATGCTGGACCGTGACTGTGATTGCCACGATCGTCGTTGTGGTGATCGCATGGCGTCTGATGCGAGGAAGCCGAAAGGCCGATACGATGGTTTGATCCATCGACGCTGATGTCGATCACGATCCAAATTGAACCGCGTCCTTTCTCCACATTTTCGCAATACAGCAATGGAATTCATCTGGAACGACGGCGGACGATCCTCGGCGGGATTCGTTGGCTTGGCAGGAGACTGTGTGACCCGAGCAATCGCGATCGCCACGGGAACAAGCTATCGCGACGTCTACCAATCCCTGGGCAAATCCGCGAACAAGACCGTTCGCAACGGAGTCAGCAGCTCGGTCGGGGATGAATACCTTCGTGCCAACCTGTGGCACCGACACCAGGGCAACGGACGTCCATTCCAAGCCGAACATTTGCCTCGCGGTGTCGTGGTTGTGCATCTTGAGAAACTCAACACGCGGCGCGGAGGTCACTTCTGCTGCCTCATCGATCATGAGATTCATGACACGTGGAATCCAATGGACGATGGCGACTACGCCATCGTGAACTACTGGACGTTCACGGGTGCAACGTCTGATTCAAAGTTGCCCGCCATCGGTCCTCAACGACCGCAGGACAGCGAACAACTGCTGACTCAAAACGAATTCGAAAAGATCCTTCGCCGCTTGCGTGCCCTGGACACAACGGCCAGCAACCACGCCAGCACGGAAGGTGAGAAACGAAACGCGTTGCGAATGATGCAAAGCCTGATGCTGCGTCACAACTTGTCTCGCGAAGACATCACCGAAGACGACAACATCGAAAGCGTTTCCTACACGCGGATGGCTTGCCCGGTGAACGGACGCCGAGCGTGCGCGTGGGAAAAGGCGCTGGCAGCGTACGTCAGTGGAGCGATCTTCCCGATGGTGCAGTGGTACTACGGCCGCAAACAAAACCGAACGTTGTTTTGGTTCTACGGTCCCGTCGACGATGTCAAAAACTGCATCCTGCTATTTCGCGAATTGTTGCTGACCATCGCGACCGCTGCTCAATTGCAATACGGCGGGCATTCTCGCGGCAGCGGAGCGTCTTATGCGGAAGGCTACGTGGGTGGAATGCCCAAACAAGTTTCGCAAACACCGAACGCGATGACCAAAGACCAAGCCTTCAGTCAATCGGCGTTGATCCACGCTCGCACACTCGCGGTCAAACAAGCTGCTGTGGATTGGCTCAAACTCGAGTGCGGCATTTCGCTGGTGATGTCGAGAGGCAACGGCCGAGACCAACACGATCCCGATGCAGCCAACCGCGGGCAGCGGCATGGCTCCAAACACGACCTGTCCACCGTCACCGGGCGGAAACGGATTGGCCACTCACAGTAGCCGATGTGATCTCAATGAATCAGCGATCGGATGAATTCGATGGCCATGACATTGTAAACTGTTTCATCAAATTTCTCGTCGCCATGACGAGCACCATCGACCTGGACTAATTGGCTCTCAACACCATTGACTTTCAACATGGAATTCAAGTAGATACTTTGCATCATCGGCACGCGAGAATCGAGGTCACCGTGAAAGATCAAGAATGGCGGTGAGTCCTTGCTGACATAGTTGACCGGAGAAGCGGCTCGGGCGAGGTCAGGACGCTTCAGCGGCGAATGCCCCAAAAATCGAGCCTCAGGCGAAGCATCGTTTTCAAAGTCGATCTCACCGCGTTTGGACTGCAACATGATCAAGTCGGTCGGTCCATAGAAGTCGACGACGCCCAAAATCGTTCCCATCGGCCGAGATGCATCCGTCACGAAATCCTTGCCGCCACCGGTGAGACCGGTGCCAATCAATGAAGCCAAGTGGCCTCCCGCGGAGGTACCAAGAATGACCGTGCGGTCGGTATCCAATCCAAACTTCTCTCGATTGCGATTCAAAAAAGCGATGGCATCGGTGCAGTCAAAAACGGGCTCGGGAAACGATGCTTGGCTGGACAATCGATACTCGATCGAAACGAACGCCATCCCTTCTTGCAAAATTCGCGATGTCAGTTGGTCAAATCGGTGCAAGTCGCGAGCTTTGTTTCCACGCATCCAAGCACCGCCGTGGATCCAAATGGCGGTTGGCAGTTGCTCCTTCGTTTCATTCTTCGGCAGCAGCAGATCTAGTTTTAACTCCAGACCATCCACCTCTTTGAAGACAACATCGCTGATGTACTCGGTGCCAGCGGGCAATTTCGTTTCGATGAACTCTTGATCCAGCACGGGTGGTGTTTCGGTGCGTGTGCGACCACCACCGGATCGTTCACCACCTCCACCGCGCGACCGCTGCCCCTGCTCTCCATTGCCACGTCTTCCCCCAGCCTCTCCCTGCCCGCGTTCGGACCGGTCATTCTGGGAGTTCCCACGGGCCGGCGAACCGGTTCCTGGACGCTGAGCCGAACCAATACTCGATCCGAGGCAAAGAATGAGAACGGAAACAGCAAACTGAGCGAACAAACGCTTCGAAAATAGAGAATTCAAGAGCACGAGTCTTTTGGGGCGTATGCTGGGTCACTGAGCAATCAGGCGACCCTGGGGCAATGTCTCAATCGCCAGCGCAACGAATTGCGCGGTCGATTTCGAAATAGTAGCTCGAAAGACTCGTTAAGAGCACCAACTCGACGGTTTTGCCCCACAGATTTCTGTGAACACGGGTCTGTCGGTGACAATCAGTCATCCATGCATTCGCAAAACAACGGTTAAGAGAATTGCACGGCTTCACTACAATGAAAAACGTCGGTCACCGACCGTTCGGCTCGAAAACGAGTCTGAGCATACCAACTCCTAATCAGGGCAATTCGCCATGAAAATAGTCACTCACATCGCGTTGATCCTCGTTGCTGGGGTCGCCCTTGGGCTGATCGGTCGGCAACTGCGTAGCTCGACCGCTCCCGCCGATGGCCCAGGACCGGACGAAGTCATCTACGGCAATGACAATGCGGTGGCGGACAACGCGACGCTGCGTCCCGAGGACGTTGCCAACGACACTCCGTCCAAACCGCCCGAAGACGTCGAATGGCTCAGCGAATTCGAACTGCTCGAACGCAGCGGCGAAATGGTTTCGACCAACGACCTGAAAGGGTCACCGTATGTGGTCAGTTTCTTCTTCAGCACTTGCCCCAGCATTTGCGTGTCTCAGAACCAAAAGCTGAAAGAATTGCAGGACGAGTTTGAGGGGCAGGGCGTGCGTTTCGTCGCGATCTCGGTCGATCCTGAAACCGACACACCTGAGGTTCTACGCGAATATGCCGCGAGATTTGGAGCCGATCCAGACCAATGGTTGTTCTTGACCGGTGAACTGAATTACATCCGCCGCATCGGTGCAGAGATTTTCCAGCAACCCGTCAACAAGCAATTTCACACCGAGCGTTTTGTCTTGGTCGATCCGAATGGGAAAATCGAGGGCTTCTACAACTGGCCTGAAAAACGTCAACTGGCAGCACTGAAAGAGAGCATCAAATCCATGCTCCAGGAAGAAGCCTCCTCGAAGAAGTCTTGATTCATGTGGGATACACTGGCGGCCAATTTGCCGCACCTCAACGCGGCCTTGAACTTGATCGCGACAATCTTGCTCGCCCTCGGCCTTTACTACATCAAGAATGGCCGGGCGAAAATTCACAAACAGATGATGCTGCGTGCGTTCGGCGTCAGCATGGTGTTCTTGTTGTGCTATCTGTTCCACAAATTCGCGTTGTACCAATCGACGGGTGAATTCAACCGTCGTTTTCCCACGGACGCTCCCGATGCCGCTCGGTACACGTATCTGTCGATTTTGATCCCGCACATTTTGTTGGCGATCTCGGTACCGTTCCTGGCGTTGCGAGCGATTTACCTGGCCAAGAACGGCCGCATCGTGGCTCACAAAAAACTGGTTCGAATTGCCTATCCGATTTGGATGTACGTTTCCGTCACCGGCGTCCTGGTCTACCTGATGCTCTACCAACTGTACGCGTAACAAACTGAAACATTGGATTGCCGCGAACGTTGGTGCGGCAATTGCGTATTGAATGCTGTGGCGCAGCGAGTGCCTGCCCAATTGGCTATTTGCCGCTGAAAATGAGCATTTTCGGCTGTCAGAACGGCTGATTCTCGGCTTCTGGCGGCCTTTTTCAGAAAGGTCCACCAGACGACCGATCGCGTTTGCTATCGATGTTTTAGGGAACATTCCTTCAATGGGTATCTACTTCCTTTTTGTTTTGCCTCCGTTTTTGCTGGGCCTGTACGCGCAGTGGAAGGTGAAATCGTCGTTCGCAGCGATGGCAGAAGTGCCGGCCAGAATGTCGGGCGCCGAAGCCGCTCGTCGCATGCTGGACCATGCTGGTTTGCAATCCGTTGGAATTGAACGGATCGCTGGCCAATTGTCGGACCACTACGACCCTCGATCGAAAGTCCTGCGACTCAGCGAAGACGTCTACTCGGGACGTTCGATGGCGGCACTTGGTGTGGCTTGTCACGAAGCCGGACACGCGTTCCAGGACGCGCAGCACTACGCTCCATTGGTCGTCCGTAACCTCGCCGTTCCCGCCGCGAATTTTGGCAGTGGAATAGGTGCGACGTTGCTTTTCTTGGGTGCGATCATGTCGTTCGCACCACTGATGTGGATCGGAGTGATTCTGTTCTCGGCCGTGGTGTTCTTTCAGGTCATCAATTTGCCGGTGGAATTCAATGCATCCAGTCGTGCTCGAGAGCACTTGGTCGAGTATGGTTTGATCACGGCGCAGGAAGAACGTTATGTCGCAAAGGTTCTGAATGCCGCCGCGCTGACTTACGTTGCCGCGACATTGCAATCGATCATGACGCTGGCATATTACCTCCTGATTCTCACCGGTGGCCGACGTAGTGATTGACCCTTCTGATTACTTTGCTGCTTTGGATGCCCCTGAGACTTTGGCAACCAAAGCAGATGGGCCCGATGGCAAACTTCCGCTTTCCGATGAGATCCTTCGATCCTGGACCAGCGGCGACCTGTTTGGGCTCACGCAAAGTGTCGGAATGGGATTCGACCCTCGTCGAGTCCTTGGCGATCAGTACTTGATCCTCAGCACTCAAGGCGGAGTGCGCAACCCGGATGGCACCCCGCAGGCTCTCGGCTATCACACCGGACACTGGGAAGTCGGACTGCTTGGCCGGGCCGCCGCAGAACAAATTGAACGCGACGGCGGCGTTCCATTCGCCGCGTTTGTGAGCGACCCTTGCGATGGTCGAACGCAGGGCACTCACGGCATGTTTGATTCGTTGCCTTATCGCAACGACGCCGCGATCGTCATGCGACGACTGATCCGATCGCTTCCGCGTCGCAAAGGCGTGATCGGCATCGCGACGTGTGACAAAGGTCTTCCGGCCATGATGATGGCTCTCGCCGGCACCGGTCACCTCGCGAATGTTTTGGTTCCCGGCGGCGTGACATTGCCGCCAACGGTCGGAGAAGACGCGGGCAAAGTCCAAACCATCGGGGCTCGCTACACACGCGGCGAAATGACTTTGGAAGAGGCATCGGTTGCCGGTTGCAAAGCCTGCGGCACTCCCGGCGGAGGATGCCAATTTCTCGGCACGGCAGCAACCAGCCAGGTGATAGCGGAAGCCCTTGGGATGACCGTGCCGCATGCGGCACTCGCTCCCAGCGGGCAACCGATTTGGACTCGGTTGGCTCGTGATGCAGCAGCAACGGCCGCGGCAATGCATGCCTCCGGATTGTCGCTGCACGACGTGCTGACTGACAAAGCATTTGAAAATGCAATGTTGATGCACGCTGCGGTGGGCGGAAGCACCAACCTATTGCTACACATTCCCGCGGTCGCCGCGGCCGCCGGACGCCGACGACCAACCGCGGACGACTTCCGACGCATCAATCAATCGGTCCCACGGTTTGTCGATTGTTTGCCCAACGGACCGGTTGGACATCCAACCGTTCGATTGTTTTTGGCGGGCGGGGTTCCAGAAGTCGCTTGGCATCTTCGCGAAGCGGGCCTGTGGAACTCGGACGAAAAAACCGTTACCGGGATGACCTGGAATGAACTGCTCGACAAGTGGCAGAACTCGGAACGCCGCGAAGTCTGCCGCGAAAGATTGCGTGCCGCGGACGGAGTCGATCCCGATGAAGTCATCTTGCCGCCCGCAATCGCCAAGCAACGCGGGCTGACCAGCACGGTTTGCTTCCCATCAGGCAACCTGTGCCCGGAGGGTTCGGTCATCAAAGCCACTTCGATCGATCCAACCGTGATCGATGACGATGGCGTGTATCGCAAACGCGGACGAGCCCGAGTCTTCTCCAAAGAAAGCGATGCGATTGCGGCGGTGAAGGGCCAATCGGATAAACCAATTGAAGCCGGTGACGTGATCGTCTTGATCGGCCGCGGCCCCATCGGATGCGGCATGGAAGAGACCTACCAAATCACTTCTGCACTGAAGTACTTGTCCTTTGGGAAGCATGTCGCTCTGGTAACAGACGCAAGGTTCTCTGGCGTCAGCACGGGTGCTTGTGTTGGTCACGTTGGTCCCGAAGCTCTCGCGGGTGGCCCAATCGGTCGCGTGCGTGACGGTGACACGGTCGAGATCATCATTGACCGCAACACGTTGGACGGACGAGTGGACTTGGTTGCCACGATCGACGGCGCCGATCCCATCGAAGCCTTGCGAACCCGACCGATGGCCGAAGGTTTGGATCGAGATGAAAACATTCCCGACGACACGCGATTGTGGGCGGCACTGCAGCAAGTTGGCGGCGGCTCGTGGGGCGGATGCACCTATGACGTGGACAAAATCATCGAGACATTGAATGCTGGTCAAGCTGCACTTGCGGCCCAAAACTCAGAGACGTCTCAACAGCAGGCCAGCGCCCAATGAATGCTCCCAAACGCAACATTCAAGATCCGGTCGAATACTCTCCCACCGCCATCGAGCGTGAAGGCGAACGAGGGATCCGCATTCTTTGGAACGATGGACAATTGTCATCCTGGACCGCTCGCGAATTACGCGATGCGTGCCCATGTGCAACCTGTCGCGAAAAACGGGGTGAAACCGGCGGTCACGAAGCGGTGACGTTGACTGATAAAAACGCTGACGCGGCAGATGCCAAGAAACCTCCGCAACCGCTCGGACTGCCGGTCTTGAGTGCTGCGGAGGCTCGCCCGCTGACCATTGAATCGATGCGTCCGGTGGGAACCTATGCGTACAACATCGGCTTCAGCGACGGACACTCATCCGGCTTGTTCACGTTTGAACGACTGAGACGTCCTTCCGAGTGAGCGACGTCGTCATCGGCGCACCGCGGTAACACTCCACCGCATGTTCGCGATACCAATTCGCGGCACTCAACAATTCTTCTCCCGACGGACTGGCGACCGCTTCGACTTCTAAACGGCTCGCAAACGTGTGCAGCGTTTCACTCGGCCGTCGCACCCAACCGAGCCTGCGAATGCGTCGGTCCATCCGTCGGCGCTCGGCAGCCAACTGAACGCTGCGTTGGTCATCTGCCTTGGTTCGGTTTCGTCGCCACAACACCGCGACGAGGAACACCAACAGAGGCACCTGCAACCAACGGAATAAAGTGACCAGAGTATTGGTCGCTCGCAGCGATGCCCACCAACTCAAGATGGGAGCAAACCAACTCCTTGTGATGTCCTCGGTTTGCTCATCGCTTCCAACGCCTCCGGCGCCCGGCAACGACACTTCCTGATGCTGCATAGAAAGGTAAGAACGCCCCGGCGTCGACTCGACGGGCAACCATCGGGAAGCATCTTCGTCGTAGTACTCGACCCACGCGTGCGCGTCTCGGTTGCGAGCCAAATACGCTTCCCCCGCATCGTCGAGTTCGTCCATGACGTAGCCGGTCACGTAACGAGTGGGGACACCTACCGTACGCAACATCAATGCAGTCGCACTGGCAAACAACTCACAGTGAGCCGGATGGCGACTTTGAATGAAGTGGGTCAGAGGATCGACCTTTGGCGGAACGGTAACCGGGTCGAGTGAGTATTCGTAGTTTTGCTTGAAAAACTGAGAGACTCGATCAGCGCGTTCCGCGTTGGTCTTCACGCCATCCATCAAACCTTCGGTCAGCGGTTTCAGCTGCGACTGAAACTCTGAATCCACACGCACCAAGGCTTCGCGATCTTCCTGGCCCAATTGCTCGGCGGGAGGAAACTCTTGAACGCCAGCCACCCAAGGCCAACGAACATCCACCCCGTACCCCAACAATCCATGCGGCGTGATCCCGACGCCTTCGCCCGCCAACTCAATCCAACGCGTCGCCGCGGGCAAGAACACTTTTTGTCCCTTGCTGGGTTCACCATGAATCTCGACAGTCCCAACAAATCGTCCGCCACCAATGTCAGTCGCTTCAACGCCATTCCAGTTCATCAGCTCGATCGAAGGATCGACCTCCTCTTCCACCGAACCAATTCGCATGGAGTAACGCTGGCGAAGATGATCGTCCGCAATTTGTAGCGACATCGTCGCAACACCATCGGGGCGCAGAAAACGAGCTTCCGCAACACGCCGGACACCACTGCCGGGAGGCGACTGGAAGATCCACTTGCGAGACGTTCGCCAACGTCCGTTGCTGTAGGAGTCGTAGACATTTCCGCGAAGGTATCCAGGTTTGGTCTCGGCAAAACCTCTCAACGCAACTGCCGCAGGATCGCTAAGAATGGACTCGCGAACGTTGCCCAAACGCGAACCGGTGACGTATCGATCCGTTCCGCCCCAACCTCGACTGGAGGTCGCTTCCAAACGGTCGTTTAGCTGAGCCATCACGCCCGCCTGGACATCCGGCAAAAACCAAATCGTAGCGTGAGTGGTTGCGGACGCCGCGATCAGCATCGCGAACAGTGCCATGAACCGATACAGCGCCCCACCAATTCGCTTGGGTGTTTCCTCGTACGACTGCGGTCCCGCGGCCGCTTGTTCCTTTGACAAACCACTGTTCATCGCCCGCGTCGCCAGTACGAAGCCGATGCACACGGTCAAACCCAACGCCGTCTGCGCCGTGACGGTTGTACTGAGTCCACCACCAGCGACGGACATTAAAACCACGGTCATCCCCAGCACCAACATCATGACATGACCACGACGAGGCCAGTGCATCCACAGCACGCACATCAGCATGAACGCCGCATGGCCAATCGAATCAACCGCAACCAACAACACGTTGGGCGTGCCTTGCAACGCGGGATAGAAACGCCATGCAAAGACAATCAGCATCGAACCGATCAATGTCAAAAACAGCACCACGCCTCGAGCTGCTCGCATTTTCCAACTGACGTTTGGCAGTATCGGCTCTGGCCAACGAAGACGCATCAACACCACAACAACCAAACTAATCGTGGCGACCAAGACGCACGCGGGCGAGGTCATGAACGTGCCGCCCAAGAACCAAGCCAACCCAACGGTCAATGCGCCCAGCACCACTCGGTCATCCGACAACCAATCACGCCATTCCATCGGCTCTTCATGCGTCAAGGTTGTCATGCCAGCACCTTCGTCGCGTCGTTATCGATACTCGAAACGGCCATATTGCCAAAGCTGTCCCGCGAATCTTCGTTGATGTTCAACCACATCAAATCTGGCAAATGCGACAGATCGGCCGCCTCGCGTTCGCGACGAGAGAACACGACTCCGTGGAATGTGCCGCCTGCCTGTGGCATCGCATGCAAGACTTCTTGAGCGGTGTCGGCATCAACCGGCTCAGCCTCGGCCAGTGCCATCAGCAAAGGCGTCGGGTCGGAAGCTCCTTCGCATAGCACCGAACGCAACTTTCCATTTCGCTCTTGGCTTTGAATCACCGAAGGTGCCTGCCATGGCACGACCAAACGCACTTGAACGTTCGCTCCCACCAAAGTCTCCAGTCCTGCCGAAGCGATCGACAACAAACGCTCCAGTGATGCGTCCTCGTCGTCTGCGTATCGACGCCATCGCGACATAGGCGTGACTGCGGCATCCGATTCGACGGGTGTGGTATCGATGAACACGGTGACGGTCTGCTTTGCCGCGGAATTGAACTCTCGCAAGATCGGTCTGCCCAACCGAGCCCACGACGCGAAATCCCACCGTCGAACGGGCATCCCAGCGCGATATTCCAGGCTGCCGACGTAATGCTGATGATCTCCTTGCGACAACCCAACGGCCAGCCCACGCAGACTCGCATGAATCACCTGCCACGCCATTTCACTGTCCCAATCCAACCGTCGCGGCGTGATGACCATCGACTCTCCACTGTCGAGCCACTGCGTCGATCGGAACAAGTGAAACGGAAACAACGACTCGACTCGGACCGGAGGCATTTCATGCACACCGCGTCTTAGAAACGTCAGCGATTGTTCAATCGTGGACGTTGCCCCCGGAGCGATGTCAGGAACCCACTGCATCGCAGAGGCATCCAACGGCATCTCGATGTCTCGTCGACCGTGCTTTCGGCGACTGTGATCCAGCCCCGCGCACAGACTCATCGCCGGCAAGCGACCTTCGTGGATCAATGAGATACGAGCCACAAAGCTCTCACCCGCTCGAACCGCCAGAGGCACATCCAAGGCCACCTTCAAACGAGGCGACATGAATCGGTTGACGATCCAACCCACCACAAACATCGCGAAGCAACTGGCGAACATGCCCATCCAGGGATACCCCCAAACGATGTTCAGCGACACGATGCCCATCAACAACAATGTCACCGAACCGCCCGTCATGCTTCGCCGCAGCGCCAGCCACCACACGATGGGGTTGCACCACCGAAGGGCCTTCAAAGCCAGCCGTCGTCGTGACCAACGCGTTTTTCGCGATGCGGAGGCGTCCCGTTTCATTGGTCGTCTTTCAAACTGGAACGGGGACTTGATCCACGATGGACGCGACAATTTGGCGACTCTCGTTCGACGTCGCGGTTCCGTGGCGAGTGCTCACCCGGTGAGCCAACACTGCCGTCCCCAATTGTTGAACATCGTCGGGCAAGACAAAGTCTCGGCCCATCAATACGGCGCGAGCCTGGGATGCGCGCATCAACATCTTGCTGCCCCGCGGACTGCATCCAACCCGCAAACGAGAATCCTGGCGCGTGGCGGTGGCCAATGCGACCACGTAAGCGGCGACCTTTCGATCGGTTCGAATTTGACGCACCCAGGTCTGCAACAAAGTCAACTCTTCGGCTTGCATCACAGGTTGCAAAGCGGCAACCGGCTCGGCTTCGGATTGATCCAGCAACAGATCGATCTCGCTTTCGGTGTCGGGATAATCCATCGACAAACGAAACAAGAACCGGTCCAGTTGCGACTCGGGCAATGGGAAGGTGCCCTCGAAGCCCGCTGGGTTTTGAGTCGCGATCACCATGAATGGATGCTTCAGATCGTAACGTTCACCGTCGATCGTGACTTGGGATTCCGCCATCGCCTCCAGCAACGCGCTTTGCGTTCGCGGTGAGGCTCGGTTGACTTCATCGGCAACCAACAGATTGCAAAACACCGGTCCGGGGCGGAACTCAAACTCACCTTTGGATTGCAAATAAATCGGCCCGCCCAAAATGTCCGCGGGCAACAAGTCGGGTGTGCACTGGATGCGTTGATATTCCAGGTCAATCAAACGCGAAACGGATTTCGCCAGCGTTGTTTTACCAACACCGGGAACGTCTTCCAGCAACACGGATCCTTCGGCGAGCAAAGCGATCAAAACCGCTTCGATGACATCGTCTTTCCCGCGGATCACTTGCCGCAGTCGAGTCGACACCTCTTGTAGATGACGCCACGGGAGTTGCAGCTCGTCCGGCAAAGTGGACGTTGGATTTTGGGCCACCGTCAACGCTTCCGCGGCGGGCGTCACATGTTGAGTAGGAGAATACAAAACGAATCACGCAAGATGAGAGGACGAGAGAAATGCAGAAGAATTCGGAGTGGGTCAATTCGTTTGAGACGGTGCATCTACGTCGGTGCTTGGCTGTTCTTTTGCCGCCTTCGTTTTCACCAAGCAATGGAAACCATAGCAACGTTCTTCGTCTTCGCGTTCTTCCACCGACGTTTGCAGGATTTCTTGGACCTGACTCATGCGATCAGCATCGAGTGCCATCGACAACACTCGCTGTTGACCATCGGGTCCCAAAACAGCCGTGGTCAGCACCGCGACGGATCCGGGATGCTTCAGCGCCTCAATGATATTCTCGCCGACCTGCTGTTCCGCGTTTTTGATTGTGGTCACAAATTGAGTCAATTGCGCGGAATCAGGTGGGTTCGCCACGCGAAAGTTGGACATGTCCTCCGGTCCAGGCTGCTTCTCCGCGGCATCATCAGAAGGAAGAGACGATGAATTCATGAACGATTGACCAAATACTGAGATGAGCAAGAACGAGGCGGGTCCGTCAAACCCGTAGACAAGAAGACGAGAGGGTTTCAATTCGCCCAAACCCTGCGATCACTTGGCACTCTTCGATGTGCAACACGTGAAAGAAGAAATCCCCGAACCCCGCCACCATTCGCGAATTCGGGTGCTTCTGCAAGAAGGCGTCCCGAACATTCATATCATCTTCATGCGGCAAGCGAGCGATTTGGCCCATCAATGTGACACGCTGGGCGGCCATCGGGTCGGAATCAGGAGAAGTCTCTTCGCAAAGTAGGAGCGACACCGCGGGGCACTTCGCTAGGTTCTGAGTGTGTTTTGCTAAACCGCTCAACAGCATCGCCATCGAAGTTTCACCGACTCGAGCCACCGTGACAAGCGACACGTACGGTCGTGGCGATGCATCGGAATCCACCATCTGCGTTGCCAGCGAACCGACGGTGCAATGATTCATCAGACCCGAGACGATGTCGGCGGTGGAGGGTTCAGGCGTCGTCATGCGGCTTCACCATCTTGCGATGCGGAAGAGAAATTTCAGTGAAGGTTTCTCCCACAGCGGTGTAGCCCGCCTTTTCATAGAAACCAATCGCGGTTTCTCGAGCGTTCAATTGGAATTGGGTGTATCCCTTCTTCTCCAACGCCGACTCGACTTCTCCCAGCAATTTCGCGCCGAGTCCCTCGTTTTGATTCTCTGGATCGACCGCCATTTGACGTAATTTGACAGCACTGGAAGTCAGAGGTTTTGCCGACAAAACGGCCACCAAATCTTCGGATCCATTCCGCAACCCAAAGTGCAGATCCGCGTATTCCCCGTCCAATTCCTCGGCCGTCAGACGGAGCCCCAATGGTTCGCGCAGCACTCGATGCCTCAGATCCAATGCCTCCTGGTACAGCGGCGTGCACCATTCGATTTCGAGGAATTCCAATCGTCTGCCTCCCGGTCTCGTCAAACGTCGAGTTGATCGCCTCTTGGCAATGACGGGGACGATTGTAGCCGAATCAGCAGGTTTTCACCCCTGTGCGTCTTTTAACCGGACGCTGACGACTCACTCGTACTCATCGAATTCGTCGGGGCCGCCGCAAATGGGATCCAGAACCAGACCGCTCCAGTTCACCATTCGCACCGCGGTCGGCCACAAACTGAAGATGCTGGCGATGGCGATCACGGTCCCCAATTCGTCCAACGCCCAAGGCAGTTCGACTCGTGCGACCAAGCAACCGGCAGCGGTGAAGCATGCGGCGGAGATCAAGATGCCCGCGCGATATGCCCACGCGACTCGGCGACTGACTCGGCAAGCCGTATAGATTTCACGAGTCGGGTTGTCCCACTGGGCGATGAAACTGCGGAGCGCCACTCCGCGAGGATAGTGCCGGAGTCCATTGAGCAGCGAATCGAAACGACACTTCAAATAGATCTTGGGCAATTGAAAGTGAACCAGCGCTCCCACGATCATCATCACGACAGCTAACAACAAGAACAACCAAGCCGGCACGAATGACGTGTTCGATTCCCCTCGAGTTGCTCGCAACATGACCGAATGAGCCAAACTCGTTTGCAATGGAAATGCAGCCAACACGATCAGGCACGCACGAAGCGCACGTCGCTCAGTCGCCAAATCCGACAACCGTAACTTGCGACGAGTCAGCAGTGGAAACCAATGCTTGACCCGCACACCAAAGGCTCGCGACAAAATCGGAAACACATAAGCGGTCGTTGCCGCAAACAACAACAACAACGCCAAACCCCAATTCGTCCAAACGATTGCGTCACGGCTGATCGACGACAGAACCAACATGAGCTGAGCGGTTTCTGTGGCGACACATGTCAATGACGTGGCCAATGCGATCGACCCCACGGCAGCCAACGAAATTGCCACCGAACGTGTCGATTGTTTGACAGCAGAAAGAGGTGCAGGTTTCCAGAGCAAAGGAACGCCAATTGTGCAGCGCTCACGCACCAGATCGCTCTTCCACGGCAGCGGAAACCGTCGACGAGCTGACTAACTGGGGTGGCAGGGTTTGGGGATGAGTGAGATGCCAGCGGCCATGTCCACCGTGCAAACACGATGCACCGGTAGCCAGAGCGGCCAATAAAGCATGGGTCACATTAGTTCCCCAAGTCGTTGGAGGCAAACGTTTTACGAACGACCGGGGAGATCGACCACCCCCTGGAAGTGCGATCCTCACAACCGTCAAATTCGAACGCTCTTCCTGCGTGACCAAACGTGTCACGGACCTTGCGAACAATCTTTTCAGTGAGACGTGACCCACACGTCACTCCGGCCTCCCGCCCCACTGACGAAGGTTTTTCGAATGACTCAGCTTTCTCTCTTCGACGCCATCGCACCGGTTTCCCCCGTGATCGCATCGGTCTCCGCAACCGCGGCACCGAAGTCCAATGGATCGGACAACTCACTGTTGGCTCTCGCCGAATTGATCCGCGAAGGCCGGGAACAGCTCGAATCTCAGCGGGCATCGACCGAACGTCCCATCCAGCGAATCGGCGATCTCGCTCAAGCCGTTTTGCGTCGCCACGATTTGGTGGCTCGCCGCCGAGCCGCGTCGCAACAAAAGGCCAGCGACTTTGACGCTGCCGACGACAACGTTCAGGTCGCTTCCTGATCCAAGCCGATGGAAGCTTCGGCTGACTCGTTGCCCACGACACTTTTCTTCTTCGTGGAAGACGTCTCTTTCGCAGTGGCTTCCGCTTTTTTGGCCTCGGATTCCTTTTTCGCTTCGGATTCCCGGGCAATTTGAGCCTTGTGGCGACTGCGGATCCTCCACGCGGTCATCAAACACCCAAGCACAAAGCTGACGCCGGAACAGCCCAGCAGCAGCAACGTCAGCGGGTATTCACCACTGAAAAACAGAATCGTTAGCGGCACCGCGTCTTGGTTTTGAAACGCCACGATGACGACGACCAAGACGGCCACCAACGACAAAAACCAGCGGATTTTCTGGAGCATGTGAAATCGGCGAGGGTGATTTCTCGCGAAAAAAGGGATTTGCTAGCAAATGTTTGCTAGGATCAATGGACTGACCAAACGAGGCAGGCAGCAAGACGATGCCAAACAGCATTTCCACCGAAAACATCTCCGTTCCACGCCGTTTGATCGCGTCCACCAGCGTGTTGGAACAGGCTCCCGAACAGCAAACCTTTGCTTTTTGGGAGGAATCGGTGGCTTCTTCCACTGTAACCTCAATCACCAAGCGTCGTCACGCAGCCCCCCAGCTCCCCTCCAGACCAGCCAACCAAAGCAACGACCAGACTCTCCTTCCCCCTCATTCCGAGAAGGTAGAACGGCGCAACGACCCAACTCACCTTCCGCCTGCCTCTGGGAGAGCCGAGCGAAGCGTTTCCCTCTCCCCACTTCACCCTCCTTCCGAGAAGGTCGAGCGAAGCGGTGCCCCAACTCACCTTCACCCTCCCTCTGGGAGGGTCGAGCGAAGCGAGGGGAGGGCCGAGCAAAGCGAGCCAAACGAGAGCCAAGCCGAACACGCCCCCGCCACTCGCGAAGCGTTGCTGCAAAAACTGCGTCGCCAAACCGAAGCGATCTCGGATCCGCTCGCCGCGACCGATTCCACCCCGCGTTTTTCGACCGGATCTTCGGCTCTGGATTCTTGGTTGCCCGGCGGCGGAATGAGACGCGGCACGATCAGTGAATGGATCGCGGAAACCGAAGGCGGCGGCGCGGGCACACTTTCCTTGCTCGCCGCGGCCCAGATTTTAGGAACGGCCAACCAACCTCATTCATCGGCACACGCTCATCACGACGGTCCCATCATCGTCGTCGACCCCGGCGGTCATTTCTATGCTCCCGCCGCGATCGCTTGCGGCATCCCCGCCGAACGAATCGTTTGGTGTCGAGTCACCAACCGCCGCGACGCGGTGTGGACGCTTGACCAAGCCCTCCGGTGCGGTTCCGTCGCCGCGGTGTGGTCAATGTTGCCTTGGAATCTGAACGATCGCGACGCGCGCCGATTACAACTCGCCGCTGAAACCGGTCGAACACCAGGCCTGCTCGTGCGAACCGCGTCGGCGGGGCGGCAGCCTTCGTTTGCTTCGGTTCGCTGGCACGTCCGGTCGGTGCCGGCTCAGCCCGAACAAATTGTTCCGCTTCCTCGGTCCCGTTCCGCTTTGCCACCCACCAACCTTCGTCGCTATCGTGATCTCCGGGTGACTCACGTGACGATGCCCCGAGCCAAAACCAACGCGGCCCGCCAAGCTTTCCTGGCGATCACCCCCGACGCGATGCTACATGATTTGGATTCGCGGCCCTTCCTCGCTGCTCACTCGAACCCTGTTTCCCACTCGAACCCGGTTGGTGACACCACAACCGCTGACACATCCACGGCAAACACTCATGAAAAGGCTGCTGTGCATTTGGCTGCCCAATTGGCCCGTCCAACGTCGACGCGCCGAGAGCCTCCTCAGCGCCAACGCGAATCTCAACGCCCCAGCGACCAACGACAAAACAACCGCCGAGCCGCGGGATAGCACTGCCAAGACTTCGCCACTTCACCCTCCATCTCAAACGGTTGAGCGAAGCTCTCCTTCCACACTTCACGCTTCCTCCCGAAGCGCCTCCAACTCCACTCTTCACCCTCCCTCTGGGAGGGTCGAGCGAAGCGAGGGGAGGGCCGAGCCTGAACTCCCCACTCACACATCCAGCCCCCAAGCCACCGCACCGCTGATCATTTGGCACGCCGACCCACGTCGCGGAAGAATCGTGGCGGCGAGCTGTCAACGTGCCGCGGCCATGGGCGTGCGATTGGGCATGCCGATCGCGCAAGCCGTCGACATCACAACCACACTGGCCGACCAGCACAACTCCAGCCGAAACGTCGCCAATCAAAGCCTCCCGCCAATCCCCACCGCGATCATCGACGAACACGATCGTGTCGCTGATCGGCGAGCGTTGCATTCATTGGCGACCGAACTGCAAAGCCATCTGTGCCCGCAGATCGCACTGGAAACACTCGACCGTTTCAAATGGGCCGGACGCTTTCGACATGATCCCGAAGCACTTGTCGCGGAGATCGACGGCGTCACCCATTTGTTCAATGACGAACCTGGCTTGCTCGCCGCAGCGGCCACCATTCTTAAACGCCGTCACCTGAAAGCTCGCTTGGCAATCGCCAGCACCGTCGGTGCGGCTTGGGCGTTGGCCACCCACGCACCCTCTCAAAACCGAACCAAAGATCCCGCCAAGAACCACTTCGACTTTTTCTTGGCCCCCGCCGATCGCACCCGCGACGCACTGCAAACGTTGCCGCCATCCGCTTTGCGTTTAAACCCAACGGATGTGGAAACCTTGCAACGGTTGGGAATCGAAACCATCGGTTCGCTCTTGCAATTGCCTCGCAACGGATTGGCCACTCGCATCGGTCACGGTTTGTGCAACCGCATCGCTCAAGCACTGGGAGAAGTCGACGAACCCATTCTCGCGATCGACATTCCCACCGAACACACAGCATCTTTGGAACTGGAATATCCAACCGACGCGGTGGATTTGATTCGCGACCGGATCATTCGTTTGATCGAATCCGCCACCGCATCTTTGCGCCCACTGGGAAGAGGCGTGTTGCGTTTGCGATGCCAACTCGACTTCACCGAGTCCCCATCGGTGACGCTCGAATCTGGACTGTTCTCACCGACATTGGACCTGAACCACCTCAGTAATCTGATGATTGGCGCATTTGAATCGCATGCCTGTCAGTCCAAGGTTACGCATCTTCGATTGGACGTGCTGCAAGACGCGGTCCTCGCCAGCACTCAACCGTCGATCTTCGGCCCCGGCTTTGAAAGCGACACGCAAACCGATTGGACGCGTCAAACCGACATCGCTCGATTGATCGATTCGTTGAGCGGTCGATTAGGAGAAGAATCCGTGCGAGGCGTCCGCATCAATCGTGACCCGTTGCCCGAAGACACCGTCACGGATTTCCCGCTGACTCAATCGCGAGGTCGCAAACTCGCCACCAACCGGCCGCGGCGTCGCCCCAAATCCAAAGCATCCTCGACCGCGGAATCGCATGACGAATCTCATGGGCGACATGGCGGCGGAACTCGCAACGGAGTGCCAACGCCCCATGATGCCGGACGTCGGCCGCTTCAACTGCATTCATCCCCTCAGCGACTCACGCCACTGGGACATGGCCGAGACCCCGTCGGTGAAAATCAGTTCCCCCCAAGATTTCGCTTTCGCGGAAAAGTGTGGAACGTGCATCAGCACTGGGGCCCCGAACGGATTGAAACCCGATGGTGGCAAGGCCCGATGGTTCGCCGCGATTACTTCCGAGTGGAACTGGACGATGGGGCACGCTGGTGGATTTTTCGCGACCTCAATCACCCGACCGATTGGCAACTTCATGGTTGGTTCGATTGATTAAGTTCGCGTGACTGTGCATAATGAAGCTCCACTGGATCGAGCGTAGAAAGTCCCCACCTTTTGCTTTTACTCCACGTTGGCAACCGTCATCGCGTTGACGCGACGCCTTCCTGGACGCTCCTCCCTCCCGCCTTCCGAACTCCCGCCCATGTTCGCCCAACCGTTCCGTGCGAATGCGCGTGCACTGTTCGCAATGTTTTGCTGGGCATGCCTTTCAAGTACCTGCTTGATCGCGGAAGAGCCTTCGAATGCTCCCGCCCCTTCGCTGTCTTTGGAAGAAACCAAACGGCACGGCGCGAGTCGTTCGAAGTACCTCGAGCCCACCACTCGGCCGAACGAAACCAAAACGCCACAAGCCGACCTACAAACCTTTCGCGATGTCATCGCGCCCATCCTGGAAGAGTCCTGCGTTGACTGCCATGGCCCTGGCAACGAAGAGGGCAACATCCGAGTTGACACGCTCGACCCCAATTTGATGCAAGGCGATGACGTTCAGTGGTGGGTCGAAGTCTTGGCCGTTCTGAACAACGGCGAGATGCCACCACCGGACGAAGTCGACATGGACGACGACGATCGAAGCACCGTGGTGGAATGGTTGTCGGGCGAAATTCAAACTGCATCTTCAGTCCGCCGAGCGACCGGTGGTCACTCGTCGTTTCGCCGTCTGACGCGTTATGAAACCAACCACGCGTTGCAAGATTTGCTCGGCCTACCATACGAATTCGCGAAAGATCTTCCGCCCGAAGCCCATTCGGAAGATGGATTTCAAAACAGCTCCGAAATGCTGCACATGACGGTCAAGCAGTTGGACACCTATCGCCAACTCGCTCGACAAGCACTTGATCGAGCCATCGTGCTGGGTGAACAACCCGCTCCGATGTACTGGAGTATCAGCATGAAGCAAAACAGCAAGATCGACCGCCATCAACAACAATCCAAACTCGACCAAGTTGCCGAGAAACACAAAGACGATCCAGCCAAACAAAAACAGGAAGTCGACGCTCTTCGAGAAACATTTCAAAACATTCCGCGAGACACCCACTACCGAGACCTCACCAACGGACAAAAGGTTTCGGCAACCTGGGCCTACCACGGGGCTCGCTACGCGATGGCTCCTGAAGATGCTCCTCGAGTCATGCCGCCGACCTTCGATCATGTTGCGGTGTTACCCGGCGGTCGCAACCAAAAATTGATCCTTGAACTGGGCGATCAAATTCCAAACCGAGGCATCATGCGAGTTCGCGTTCGTGCGTCTTGGTTGAAAGACGACTCGACCGATGACAAATCGCAGCCCCCCAGTTTGCAGTTGGAATTTGGTTGGCGGGCCAGCAACGAAGGGCGTGCAGACATGCGAGTCAGCGTCGCTGACACCCTGATCGAAGCATCACCGGATGAACCGCAAATCTACGAATGGGACGTTCCGCTGGGCGACATCTACCCACGCAACTCCGTCCGTGGAGCATCGAAGATGGGAGCCATGCCCAGCCCATCGGAGTACATCCGGTTCGTCAACAGTTCCGTGTCAAAATCGGCCATTCAAATCGACCATGTTGAAGTGGTGACTCCCGTCAACGACCAATGGCCACCCGAATCACACCAGCAAATTTTCATTGCCAGCGAACATCGCGACGATGAACCTCGATACGCCAAAGAAGTTCTGGCCGCATTCATGCACCGTGCTTGGCGACGTCCACCGACTGAAGCCGAACTAACACGCAAACTCGATTTGTTCGGCGCAATTCGCGGACAGTGCGAATCGATGGAAGAAGCCCTCTCGGAAGTCCTGGCGTCCGTCCTTTCGTCAGCCAATTTCCTGTATGTCGTTCGCTCCGCTGACACGAACGATGCGGAAACGCCGATGGATCGATTGTCGCCGAATGAACTGGCAACACGACTGGCATTGTTCTTGTGGTGCAGCGTCCCAGACTCCGAACTGCTCGAACTCGCACGCGACGATCAGCTGTCGTCCGCTGAGCAACTCAAAACACAGGTTCGTCGCATGTTGGCTGACCCAAAGGCGGAACGCTTCAGCAAACATTTCGTTCATCAATGGCTTGACCTTCAGCTGCTCGACTTCCTCAATGTCAAAGAAACCAAACCCAAACTCAGCCCGCTGCTAAAAGAAGCGATGCAGCGTGAACCGATCGCGTTCTTTCACGAATTGCTGCATGAAGACGAAAGCGTGCTCCAATTCATCCACGCCGATTTCGCGATGGTCAACGAACGATTGGCTCGGCACTATCAAATCCCAAATGTGTACGGCAACCATTTTCGCCGCGTCTCACTGAACTCCGATCCGCGACGAGGCGGCTTGCTGACCCAAGCGGGTTTGTTGGCGATGAACTCGGACGGCACCGACTCGCATCCGCTCAAACGTGGTGTCTGGTTGCTGGAAAGCATCCTCAACGACCCGCCACCACCACCGCCGCCCGCGGTTCCCGAAATTGATTTGGCCGATCCCGAAATCGCGAAGATGACGCTGATCGAACGGATGGCTGATCACCGCAATCATCCCGCGTGCATGTCGTGTCATTCCAAGATCGACCCCTGGGGAATCGCCTTTGAAAATTACGACGCGGTTGGTCGCTGGCGTGACTCCATCAATGGCAAACCCGTCGTCGCGTCGGCCACGTTGTTCAATCAACAAGAACTCGCCGGCGTCGAAGGCCTCAAACGCTATCTGCTCGAGCATCGCCAGGATCAATTTGTCCGTGGCATGGTCCATAAGTTGGCAACTTACGCGTTGGGGCGTCCGCTCACATTTTCAGACCACTCCAGCATTGACGAAATCACCGCCGAAGTCCGCCAACGTGGCGACGGCCTCGCAACGATGATCGAGCAATTGGTCGCCAGCGACCTGTTTCAATCCAAGTAACACTCTTCTGTTTTTGTTTCCGAACAACTAGCTCCCGCCAAGATCGCAGTCCTGAAGGAACCTTTGATGACACTGAATCTGAATGGCTTGGACCGACGTCGCTTTCTTCGCGGAACCGGAGTTGCGTTGGCATTGCCACTGCTTGAATCCGTCGCGATGGCTGGCCCCCGAGCTTCTGAACCGCCTCAGGATCCAAAGCGTTTGGCATGTTTCTACTTCCCCGATGGCGTGCCCATGCCGCTGGTGGAAGACCCTGCGTACAAGGATTGGTCTTGGTTTCCGCATGGAACGGGAGATGATTTCAAGTTCACCAAAGCATTATCACCACTGGAACCATTGCGGGATGAGATCAGTGTTCTTTCCGGATTTTCGCACCCAAAATCCCGAAGCGTCCACGGGCACTCCAATGCCGATCAATTTTTGACCGCCGCTGACACTGGATCCAACGGTCCCTACGAGAATTCCATATCGCTGGACCAGATTTACGCCGAGCACATCGGCAACCAAACCCGGTATTCTTCATTGGTGATGTCGACCGATGGTGGCACCGGGACACCGCGGGGAACCCACACGCTTTCGTTCAATCGAAATGGCCGAGCGATACCAGCGGAGAATCGTCCCAAACGCATTTTTGACATGCTGTTTGTCAAAAGCGATGAAGACGCCGCACGTCGACTGGCGATCAGCCAAAGTGCGCTGGACGATTTGCTGGCCGATGCGAGGTCACTTCGCAAAACGCTCTCGTCGAACGATCAATCTAGCTTGGACGAATACCTCGATTCCGTCCGTGAAGCGGAGATCAAAGTCGAAAAAGCAAAGCATTGGCTCAAAACACCTCTGCCAACTGTCAACGCGGATCATCTGAACCTCAACCTGACCCCCGATGAACCGCGTCAGTACTTGCAGACCATGTTCGAGATGATCTTCCTTGCTTTCAAAACTGATTCGACTCGTGTAGCGACCTATCAAATCGGTCGAGAAAACGGCGTTGGAATCAGCGATCACTTGGCCCGTGCCGTTGGCTTCAGCTTGGCCCATCAACTGTCGCACGAAACCAAGAATCCCGGCGGCTGGAAAAACTTTGCGATCTACTGCCAATTTCTCAATGAAGAATTCGGTCGTTTCGTCGGCAAGCTCAAAGCAACCGACGAACCCGCCGGTCGCGGATCAATGCTGGACAACACGCTGCTGCTGTTCGGGTCGGCATCCAGTGCCTTCCACCTGTCACGCAACTACCCGCTGATCTTGGCTGGCGGCAAGAACATGGGATTCAAGCATGGCAAGTATCTCAACAATGCGGGCTCCAATCCGCAGGGTGGGGCTTGGAACGGTGGCCGGGAACCTTGGCAACAAGAGATCTCGCACGAAGATCGCCCGCTTTCGAATCTGTTCGTCACCATGCTTCAGCAGCTCGATGTTCCTGCCGAATCGTTTGCAGACAGCGACGGCAAAGTCACCGAACTGATCTGAGTCCCTGCAGGACACTTGGTTGCCAAACCGCAGATCAAAGTGACGCGGACGTGTTCCGGCATCGCACCTTCCGTAGCCGGATTCGCTAGCCACCCCGCCAGGCAGCCTGGCCCACGTCCGTCACAACCCGCCGCGTTAGCAAGGGCACCCCTCCGTAGCCGGTTTCGCCGGAATCCGGACTCCCACCAACTCGAACATCTGAATTCCGGCGAATCCAGCCACCAAGACGCTGGAGTGTCGGCAAATCAGCGTTTGGGAATATCTGACGTCGAAAAGGCGTCAGGCAGCAGCTCAGAAAGACGTCGCATTTGCTGGTCACCATCGATCACATCGATGGTGTAGACGTAGAGATCGGACCCGAATTCTGCCAGCACTTGTCGGCAAGCCCCGCACGGCATCGCTCCGCCAATACTGGCGATCGCAACCGCGTGGAACATTCGGTATCCGCCCGCGACAGCCGAGCAAACGGCGGTGCGTTCGGCGCACTGTGTTAACGAATAACTTGCGTTTTCGACGTTGCAACCTTCCACAATGCGTCCATCGTGAGTCAGCAGAGCCGCACCGACATAGAAGTGACTGTGCGGTGCGTAGGCATGATCGCGAGCCGAAATAGCCGCCTGAATCAAACGTTGGACATCTTCGTCGCTAGGCGGATCGATTTCAGATGCGTGACTGTGTACGTCGGTCATGGCAGGATAGAGAGACAAGGAAGTAGACTCGCCGAAGTGAGGTGCAGAATCCGCCATCAGATGCCCATAGAGTACCCGCCTGCATCCGTAAAGCAATGCGACAACACGCTTCGAAATCACCTCCGTCGAGATTGGCCCCTGAAATCACGACGTGATGCATCCATTTTACCACAGGACGTCCAGTATCCCGTCCGTCCGAAATCACTTCAGGCGCGTTAACATGTCGGGTCCACCTTCCATATCTCCATCGGTTCCAAGTGTTCCTGAAATGCCTCTGAATTTCGACTCTCTTCGCATGGCACCCCGACTCACCCCCATCCGACCGAACCGTTTGCTGAACAACCTTCCGTTGTTGCTGATGGCCCTCACATTCGCGGTCATCTCAATTTCGCTCGAGGCAAGCGCCGACGAAACCGCCCAAGACAGCGCCCGCTCACTTTCGCGAGCCTTCCGCGACGCCGCTCGCGAAGCCAACCCTTCGGTCGTCACGGTGTTTTCCTACGGACAAAACCAAACGCTCTCTGGTGAAACGGAGGACGAGCCCGAAGAAGATACGAACGAGGAATCACCCGACGAATCGGTCGGTCCAATGCCGCCCAAACAATCCGAGGACGGTGAATTTGAACTCAGCGGTTTGGGATCCGGTGTGATCATCAATCCATTCGTCGACGTGACCGATGAGGACAAAGAAAAGGATGAATCGATCTACTGGGTGATGACCAACAACCATGTCATCAACAATGCAAAGAAGGTTGTTGTTCAACTGCCAAACGAAACCGAACTGGTGGCGAAGAAGGTGCACGGCGACTCTGCCAGCGACATCGCCGTGCTGCAAATCACATCGGACGAACCACTCAAGATCGCCCAGTACGGGGACTCCAAAAGTCTAGACATTGGCGACTGGGTGCTCGCGATTGGCAGTCCTTTCAAACTGGAAGCAACCGTCAGTGCAGGCATCATCAGCGCAAAGAATCGAAGGCTCGATCGCATCCGTCGCAGTCGGCTGTTGCAAACCGATGCTGCGATCAACCCTGGCAATTCCGGTGGCCCATTGGTCGACCTGGATGGCAACGTGATCGCGATCAATACGGCAATCGCAACTCGCAGCGGCAGCTATCAGGGAATCGGGTTCGCCGTGCCGATTGATCAAGCCAAATGGATCGCTCGCGAGTTAGCTCAACGTGGAACAGTGCGTCGTTCAACTATCGGAATCACCATGGTGGAATTGAACGCGAAAATGGCAAAGACATTCAAGCTGACCGAGGGAATGGGCGTGCTCGTGTATCAGATTATCCGTGATAGCCCGGCGGATCGTGCCGGCATGCAACAACTCGACGTGATCACTGAATTCGCGGGCCAAGAAGTTCGCAAAGCAATTGATCTTCGCGAAGCGATCGAACGAGAACCCGTCGGCTCAACCCAATCACTGAGAGTGATTCGCAAAGGCGAAGAGATCGAGCTCGAAGCCATCTTGGCTCCCGTCGATGACCCAACCGCTACGCCTGAAGACGAAACCGAGTGACCCCTCGCCTTCAGAGGTCGTGTGGTTTTTCGATACATCGCTTGTTGAAGAGGTCGTGCAGTTTTGATGTGCGGTGCTCACAAGGTTGAAATCACCCTCCTGAACGCAGGTGGGGAGGGTCGGAATGCGAGCGTTCAGCGAGAATTCCGGGGAGGGT